>Ga0184615_10000088_pt1 | contig 58366 bp, 58 predicted proteins | sample PLM4_65_coex_FD_133134 | JGI IMG/M metagenome (GOLD analysis project Ga0184615, IMG submission 133134) | Groundwater sediment microbial communities from an aquifer in East River, Colorado, USA - PLM4_65_coex | ecosystem: Environmental > Terrestrial > Soil > Riparian zone | place: USA: East...
CCCGCCGTGTACTTCACCATCAGGTTATCCACCCAGGCTTGCCGTTCGTGCGCCCAGTACCGGGGGAATTTCCCCGTGGTGAACGGATCGCCGTGGGAATCGGCGAACTGCATAATGCCGTTCACGCCGAGCTCGGCGGACGCGTCGGCCAATGCCAAGCCGATGTCGCCGCCGGGTCCGGCATTCCCGACTTGGGGGAAGTACGGGAAGCGCTGATTCAACGGCGCGAACCCGCTCAACCACTGACCGCCCGAGAACGAGGGCTGCATCAGCATCCGATAGCCGGTCCGGTGATGGTCACCGGATGGCGGAATGAAGGGCGTGCCGAACCGGGGATCGTAGTAGAACCCGTTCGCCCAGCCCTCGATCGCCGCCTGGCCCCACCGTGCGCAGCCTTGGAGCGTATTCGTCGTCCCAATCGCGGCGGCGCAAGGCGTCATGACCCCCAGGTACGGAATGTAGATCCCCCCGGCGGTCCAGGTGCCTCCGATGCCGTTCGGATCGCCCGACGAGACAAACGTCGGGATGAACAACTCACTGCCGGTGACTCCTTCTGAAAGCACTTCATTGATGGTGACAGTATTGGCCGCGAACACGGGCGCCGCCACCAACGCGAGCCCGAGAACCGCCAGTCCCAGCACCATAGATCTGCTGTACTTGGACATGTTGATTTCCCTTCTTGGTTGTTGCTCTCCCCCCCATGGGGAGAGGTCGTGCTGTGTATTCATTCGCATGTTGTGATCACCCCCTTTCCTGCGCTAAGTTCGTGGAGCGATCGCTCCACGATTCTTTCAACCCCCTACATCATCACTTAACATTGATGCGCCGGACCGTTGAGCGTCAGGCCGTCCGGACGGCCGTCGGCGTTCGCGTCCGCGGTATTGCCGTCGAACGCGAACGTTCCCCCGCACGTGGACGTGACGCCGTCTTCGATCAACGTCTGGGTATAACTCCCTTGGCTCCCGATCGGATTGCCGGACGCATCGGTCAACGACCGCACGCTGAAACTCATGTCAAAGACCTGCCCCTTCTCCGCGACATTCTGCGAGAACGCATACTCGATCTGGGTGCACCGATTCGAGTCGCTCGATGGCCCGATCGCGGCGCACGCCGAGGTTTCGGTGCTCAGCCGTGAGAGCAGGCCGTTTTGAAGCGACTGGAAAGCTTCCCCCAGGTGATTGACTTGGGTCAAGGTCAGGGGCGAGCAGGAGGCGATGTTGATCTGCGCGAGTGAATCGGAAGCAGGCGTCTGGACCGGGAACGCCGAGCGCGCCGGCGGGTGCCCAGGATCGACGACCGGCGCCGAAAGGTTCGTGGAAGGCAGGACGACTTGCGCCACCCCGGGATCGCAGTTTTGCAGGAGATTGGACCGGCTACTTCCCTCTGGAACCCCGCAACCGAACTGAGAACTCGCGCACCCACCCAGGGCGCTCGCAGCAAACGGGTTCGACGTATCGGGGAACGGATCGGAGGGACCGGTGATGGTGGACGGATCGAAACCCCGTAGCGTTGCCATATTCGCATTGGTCTGATTGCTCAGGTTGAGTGTGATGTTCTGGCCATACGACGGGGACACCGCCACCACCGTCGCCAGCGCAACCCACACACTGGACGGCCACATCAGGTTTCGCACATCAAGCTCCTCGAACCACACCGGGGGTGAAACACTGCAATCACCAGGCCACACCACCCAGACCACACCGAGAACCAGATGAATTAAAACCACTGTATTTTCAGTTGCCTATAAACGGCCGATCTATCGATCGACTTTCATAATTCATCAGAGGATGAATAAGGGAAAAGTTTTTCCCTCGTTTTGCGTTTTTTCCTCAGGCAGTTCCACGCGGCCCTCAGAAATGGACGGTCAGTTTGATGAGCGCTTCCATCCCGGACAATTCAAGAGCGAGATCCTTCGCGGGTCCGGCTTCTTCCTGAATCTCGCCCGTGGTGCTAATCGTCGCCTGTTTCACCGGTACCCCTTCGTTGGGATCGAAAAACGGCTGGGGCAATGGCACCCCGGGGCGGATCGACAGCGGGTCGGGCACCGGTGTTAGAGGAAAGCCGGCGGAGAAATGGCGCGTCACGCGAACCTTCGTCACGTTCGACAGCACATAGTTTGCTTGCCCGCCGACCGAGAGCCACGACGTCACCGGGTAATCCCCGCCCACACCGAAACGCGTCGCGTACCCCCATCCGAACGATTCATCCGAACTGACCGACGCGAAACTCAAATTGGGATCGACGACGTTTACCAGCGAATCCATGGTCAGAAACGCCATCGCGACCCCCGCCAAGCCGATATTCAAATACACCCCCCGGCCCGCGGTGGTACGAAGCATGTGGTACCGCCACTCCAGAAACACGCGGTCCAACACGAGGTTGTACCTGGCGCTGCGCGGCACGGTGATCGGCGGCGTGTTCGAGCGGAGGAACAGCGAGATCATGTCCTGGCCGAAGGTCTCGCCCCGCCAACTCGAGAACGACAGGCCGATGGCATGCGGCCCGCCCAGGCTGTAAAACGCGTCTATCCCGTACGTCGGACCGCCGGAGATCCCTTTCACTGACAGATTCCTCGCTTCGAACGGAAAGTTTTGATTGCGGGGAAGCAAAAAATTCGGATCTTGAAGTATCGTGACGCTCGTGTCGTTCAAGATATGGTTTAACGTTCCTAATCGCGGCTGGTAGTAGCCGGTCGTGAACGAAAACGTCCATGCCGTGGGAGTCTCCTCAACCGCAGGCGCCGCCGATTCTTTGTCGGAATCAGAAACGCCCGACTGAGGTCGAGGCGCGACCTGATCGGCAGCAGACGGCAGTTCCTGCGCCGCGACCAGACCGGGTCCTAGCGCCATCGCGACACAGAATCCAAGGATCAGGGGAGCGTTCACGGTTCATCGCTCACGGCAGCATCCCAGCGGATGACGGGTGTTAGTCCTGTGAGCGATGCGCGACGAGCTGATCTCCCGTACTCCGCGCGCCGACGATGAAGCCGGGGTGCAACCCGACAATCATAAGGGGAAGGATGATGAGGGCGCCCAACGCGCTGGTCACCATGGCGATGGGAACGAGGATGCCTTCCATATGCAGGTAGTATCCCGAAAAGGGGAGGATCAAGTACCCGGCGGAAATCGCCGCGGCCACGTAGCAGATCGCTTTGCCCGAGGTGGAGACCGACGTTCGGACGGCACGCGCGAGGAGTGGAGCGTCGCCATACGCCCCCCCGAGGTCGCGATATTCCTCCCGGAGACGGAACAGGAAATAGATCGCGTAATCGGCCCCCATCCCCACCGCCATGGCCGAAATCGCCGCGGTGCCGATCCCCAGGGTCACGCCGGCAAACCCCATCACGGCGAAGTTGATCAATACGGCCAATCCCAAGGGCATCAGCACGAGGAACGCCCCGAGTAAGGAGCGTAACACGACCGCGGCCGCCACGAAGATGATGGCCGCGATCTGGACGATGTTCTGCAGCTTGCCGTCCACCATCGTTCGGTTGAGCGCAACGGTCACCGGCGCGCTCCCGGCGACGCCGACCGTCACCCCGAGGCGTTCGAAGGCCCCCCTTTGAGCGTCCACGACACCGATGAGGCGCTCGGCCAGGGCCGTCGAGTCGCTCTTCACAAAGGCCCAGATCACCGCCCGGCGGTACCGATAGTCGATCAACCGTGCAAAGTCGGCGGGGTTTCCCGAAATCGAATACATGAAGAGAAAGTTGGAGATCTCGCCCTCGGTGGTGGGAATCCGGTCGAACTCCTCCAGATCGCCGTGAAACGTCCGGTTCATTTTTCGCAGGTAATCGACGAAGGACTCGGTCTTCCCCACTCCTGGAACCGCGGCCAGTCGACGCTGCAACTCCTCGATCGCCGTCACGACCTCCGGGTGTTTCAGGGCATCGGGCCGCTGGCCTTCGATCATCACGTAAAACGTCGAGGTTCCGGCGAAATGAGCGTTCAGCGCCCGCTCGTCGATCCGCAGCGCCGTCGATTCGAAGAACTGGTTCTTCAAGCTGTTGTTGACCTCGACCTGGGCGGCCCCGCCGATCGCCGCCACCGCGACGAGCGCGACGCCGACGGCCACCCATCCCCTGCGAGGCCCCGTCACAACCTCCGCCAACACCGCCAGCATGCGGTCCAATCTATCCCGCCGCGCCCCGACGACGGCCGGAGCGGGGATCAGCGATCGCAACGCCGGAATAAACGTGAGCTCCAGAATCAGGGCGCTGATGATCCCGAACGCGGTCAAGACGCCGAACGCTTGGAACGTCTTCAGGTGGAACATGACCAACGAGGCGAAACTGGCTGCCGCGACCAGACCGGCCGTGATCATCACCGGGGCCATTTTCGCCGTCGCTTCTACCACGGCGCGGCGGTTGTCACGGCCCGCGGCCAGCTCCTCGTAATACCGTTTGAGAATTTGGACCGCATGGCCCGCGGCGATGGCCATAATCAAAATAGGGGTCATGGTGTTGAAGGGATCCATCGCGATCCGAAAGAACCCCATGAGGCCGAGCGCCCAGACGACGGACACGAGCGCGGTCAACAGGGGAAGCGCCATGCCCTGGAAGCTTCGGAACGCCCAATACAGGACGAACATCATCACGACCAAGGCGATCGGAAACAGGTACACGATCCGTTTCGAATCGGCCTCCAGATAGGAGAGCGCGATCGGCATCCCCCCGAGGTGGATCTCCACGTCGTCGCTCGCATAGCGGGCCGTCACATCCAGGAGGGCGAGACGGATTTGCTCGTCCCCCATCCGGAATCCATAGGGAGTCTGGATGGCGCCCCGCCCCCCGCCCAGCCACGATTCGCTATTCCAATCTTCCGGATTACTGAGCCACCCACCACCGGCCTTCTTCGGCCCGTCTTGAACCACCGTCGCCTGTGGGCCTTGGCCGTCCTTCCAGGTCGGAACCCACTCGCGAAAATCGGTGATGATCGCGGCCGCCCGCCCATCCTCAGAAATCAGGCTCTTGAGATACAGGTCGTTCGAGAAGACCCGACGCTTGAACGCCGCGATCTCCTCGGGCGTCTTGGGCACCTCGGGCATCAGCCGCTGGACTTCGATGGCGTCTCCCGTGGCGGTGACGAATTTCACCTTTCGGTCCGCCAGGCTGATGACGTTTTCCTCCTTGATGCCGGGGATCTTTTTCACTTCGTCGGTCAACGTCTTGATGGTGGCCAGAATGCCCGGGGTGAAGATATCGCCCTGCTTCGCCACAATGCCGACCACGACCACGCGGCTCCCGCCGAACACCTCCTCGATCACGTTGTTGAGTTGAACGTAGGGATGGTGCTGGGGAAGGATGGTTTTGGGGTCGATAACCATGCGGACCCTGGTCATTTGGAAACCCAGGATCGCGGTCACCACAACCGTCACCCAGAGAACCCACCAGGGATGACGGACGACGAATTCGACGGCGCGCTTCATAAGCCTCGGATGTCAGACAGCGCTCGGACCGTCCGCATTCCCCACGTGAGCTTATCGCTCACAGTTGACAGCTCATAGCTCACAGGAACGACGAGGACAATGGTTCTGGTTTACTGTGAGCTGTGAGCTATGAGCTGGATTTATCGTCGGACGCCGGTTCGGAGGGCGCGTTCCGTGAAGTCGTCGTCGGAAACCCCCACGTTGTTCTTGAGATCGCTGATCTCAAAGAGGGTCCGATGGGAGGTCTGCACGTTCTTCACTTCGGCTTTTTTCCAGGCCCACACATTCTCGGGGTGCTGCCACTCGATCGCCTGCGTCTTGAGGAGCTCGCCCTTCCGATCGAAATAGTCGATCTTGATCGGCGTCAAGTCGCCGGCCAGCACCCACGTGATCTTCTTGCCATACAGACTGTCTTGATCGTTGGGGACGCTTTGGACCACGTAACAGTCTAGCGTGACGGAAGATCGTTGCCCCCCGTCGGTCGTCTGGCATTTCTCGGTGCGCAGCAGAGTGTGGGTGTCTTCGTTGAGCTCGCGCTGGCCCAAATCGGCGAACGTCAGATCAGACCCCATGAACGCGTCATCCTGCTCGCGGGTTGTCATCCGCCTGACCTGCTTCAGACTGGGTAAATACAGTCGAAGATCGTCGGGCTGTCCGGCCTTGGCATGGTCCCAAATCAGAAAGCCCACACCGCGCTGATCCGGGGGAAACTCGGTGACGAACAGGGTTTTGCTCTCAAACCCGTCCTTGCCTCCATAGGCTTTCCAGTAACGTTTGGTGACGATCTTCTGTTCGTCGCCCTTCTTGTCGATCTTGCGCAAGGTCACGGTGGACACCTGGTCCTTGGCCAGGTACAGCTCACGGGTCTTTTTCATCACGTCCAACCCCGTCAATTGCCCGTCGGCAGCTCCAACCGGTTCCGCGCCCAGATGCCAGACTGCTGCGATCCCAAACACCGCCACCGCGGCACGCACGCCGTTTCGCATAATCGCTCCTGTTGTGGGTTTGTAAGGGCGGCCTGGCGCGTGAACCGCCGCGCCCCTGTCATCGACGGACCGACTCGGGCCGGCCCCAGCCGCCCGGAGCAGGCACGAGAGGGCCGACGCCGTCGGCCCGTTGCTATCGACACGGGCGCGCGTTGCGCGCCCTCTGCCCCTACGCAGATTTGATCCCGGTGAGGACGATGAACGGACTCGGGGACGGCATGGGGACCCGTCTCACCTTGCCGAAACCGACCTCAGCCATCCATTCGGCCATCTCCTGCCCGGAGTACGCCGCCCCCCCGGGAGTATGAAGGAGCTGATTGACACCGATCAAGGCCGCCAGCGACGGTCCGGTCTTCTCGTCGTTCAAGAGCTGCTCCTGGACGATCACCAGCCCACCGGGTGCGAGCGCCTGATGGGTCTTACGCAGGATCTCCTTGACGACCGCCGGCGATTCCTGATTGAACATCGAGGAGAGCAACCCAGCATCGTAATCGGCCCCGAACGTATCTCCGAGATAATCCCCCTCTTGGGTCCCCACGCGACCGTCCATCTTGTAGCTCGCGATGATCTCCCGCGTGACCCTCAAGGTCTGGGGGCGGTCGATGACCGTGGCCGACAGCCCCTTGTTGTGCTTGCACAACATGATCGAGAACGTTCCCGGTCCGCCGGCAATGTCCACCAGACGCCTGCGGCCCTTGAGCGGGATCTTTTTCGCCAAGAGCTCGGCCTGGGCCCGGCCCCGGTAGTGCATCCCGTAGATATAGGTGCGGGTCGCCTCCTCGCCTTGATCGTGGGGTTTTTGGACCGGAGGTTTCCCGGTGACCACCGCATCGTACAGTTTTCCCCACGTGGGATACCAGTCTTCGAACATCGACACGATCCCGCCCTGGTACCTCGGGCTGATCTTCACCAAGAAAGTCTTGGCCAGCGGGCTGTTCGAGTAACGGCCGTTCTTCCGCTCCAGCAATCCGAGCGAGGTCGCGGCCACCAGCAAAATGTCGAGCCCCCGCGGATCGGCGCCCGTCTCGCGCGCCAGTTCTTCGGCCGTCGCCGCCCGGCCGGCCAACCGGTTGAACACGTCCAATCGGTTTGCGACGTGCAGCACTTTCGAATGCCAGTACGCGGAGCTGATCCGCGCCACGGTCATCGGATCCAGCGCCTTGGCCGACCGCGCACGCGGTCGCGCCGCCTTGCCCTTCGTCACCTTCGCCATACGTCTCCTCGCGGGTTCTTGAGTCACACTGACGACGCGTCCTGCCGAGTCGTCCCTCTACCGAGCGACCGGCTTGGACGACGGAGCTCGTTTCGACTCCTTCGTCTTGACGGTCACTTTCACGCTCGCGTTGACTCCCAACTCTTTATGCTCGATGCCCTTTTCATCCTTCTCCCGGCTGGCGGCGCGTAACTCGATCGAGTGCTCGCCGTCGCGAAGATCCCACAGCGTGAGACTTTCTCGTTTCGTGCTCTTATAAAACGCGCCGTTGACGTAGACGTGGATGTGATCCCCCGAGGGGCCCTTGACGAATCGCGTCTGGACCGGCACGTCCGACGTCTCGAACACCGTCCCGTCCTGCGGACTCACGATCGACAAAGACGCAGGCTCGGCCCACGCGGAACCGACCGACAACCAGGCACCCCACGCACACGCGGCAAGTATACTCCAAACGCGAGACGGCATCATCTCCATCCTCTACATCATCTCCATCCTCTACATCATTTACATCATCAGATCGAATGCCACCACGAACCGATTATCGTTCTGATCGTTTCCGTCCACGCTCGTGAGTTTCGTGGTGACGTGGTTGTACTCGGCGTGCACGACGAGATTGATGCGGCTGCTCTCCAGCAGGTTGTACAGGGCCGCAAGGGTCACCCCATCCAGATCGCCGGTCTTTTTTTCGGTCAGCGCGTCCCCTTGTGTGCCATTGCGGATGATGTCGAACCGCGCGACGAGGATCGTGTTCCAGTCCTTCAAAAGGTCGTATCGCCCTTCCACAAACCCGCCGGTAAACATGGCGTCCTGGGGCTCCGCTCCGCCGAACAACCCCGCGCTGTCGCTGCCGTACACGCCAAGGAACAGCAGTCGAATGGGCGTGAGCCGGAGATCACCATCAAGGCCCACGCGGTAAAACGTTCTGTTGGAACGGCCGCTCCCGCGGATCGTCTCCCCGCCTCTCGTTTGAAAGTCCGTCGGCGCCGTGCCCCAGTAGCCAAGCGCTCCAAGCCGATGCCCCATCACGGGGTGACTCGCTCGGGCGAAATAGTCGAACGCCGTGTTGTTGTCCGCACGGCCATTCGTGCCGTTGATCACCGTGAACGCATAGCGGGGCCCCGCCGGGCTCGCCCCCATCAATTCCACGCCAAGCTGGTGCTCACCCCAGTTGAGCGTCGTATCTTCATCATCCGCCGCCGCGCTGCCTTCGGGAAAGTAGCCGTAGATCGGATAGCCGGAGAACGTCAGGCGCCGGGAACGGGACGCCGGCACATCCAGCTCAAAGTACCCTAGCTTGAGATTCAGCAGCGGGTTCCCGGCCAGCGCATTGAAGCGGACCCAGGCGGATTCAAGTTCGCCTTGCTGCCCGCCGGACACATCCGACGAGGTGTACACGACCGTGGCCGGTTCGGCCAGCGACACGTTGGCGACCGCCGGCCGATACGTGATGTAAAAGTTCAGATCCTTCGCCAACAACCCTCCCCATGTCAGGTCCAGGCGATCGATCCCAAATGTGCGGGTCTTGACCTTCGCCTCACCGACGTCCGTGTTCTGATGGTCGAGCGAGCGGATCCGATAGCCGAGGATCGTTCTGAGACTAATCGGCCAATAGGCAGGGGGAAGATCCTCGGGATCCTCGTTCGCGGCCTGGTCCTCCAGTTCCTCTGGCAGACTCGCCTCCAACCCCGCGATGGAATAGCCGTGATCCCGGAACGTGTCGCCGAAATCGTTCAGCGCCGGAGCGATCGTGTGGCAGTGGCTACAGTCCATGTCGAACTTTCGTGTAAAGGCGGGAACGGCCCAAGCCTCGTGAGCCAGCCACCCCACAACACTGACAGCCAGCACTCCGGCCCATACTATGGTCCGTCCACGCATCGAGTTCGCCTCCTTGCGAACAGTACGACGAGGAACTACGCGCTTGCGGTCCAGGTCCCGACCACGATCATGAACACCGTGATCGGCGGCGCGTGTCGGCTCCGCACCCCATTGGCGCGCCACCCTCAATGGGGGTGGGCGTGTGCGTCCCCGTGCTCGTGCTTGTCCTCGTGCTCGTGCGCGGAGGCCGCCTTCTGTCCCTCGTCCAGACGATTGATAAACTCCAGCAAGGTATTGACCGCGTGTTTGTGTTCGTCGCGAATGTGCCCCAACACGTGGACCACATCGTCGACCCCGGGGAAGTCCTCGCCAGCGATCACTGGAATCTGGGCCTCGTATTTCGTGATCAGCTTGAGTTCCTCGATCAGGTCGTCTCGGAGATCGGCGACCGCCTTGTCCTGATCGCTCCGCACTCCGTGGGCGTGGCCGTTGCTATGCGTATTACACATACTCTGGTTCCTCCTGTTCTTGGTATAGAGGGGTTCGATACGTTGAACCCCTACGCCCTTCCAATTAACGATTTACCGCGGTTGAACCCCCATAAACACCAGATTCGGCCAGTGAGTGGTGTAATCTACCCGAGTCACACTCCCCGGCTCGATGACCAACCGCTTCCCGTACTCCGGGGGACACCCGAGGGCCGATCCAAGCGCCGCCCGGATGGAGCCGACATGGGCGACCAACACCACCACCCCGCCGGGATGTCGGGCCATGAGGGACGACACAGCCGTCTCGATGCGGCGGCCGAAATCGAGCAGCGACTCGCCTCCGGGCGGAACAAACGACACGGGGTCCCGCTTCCACCGCTGCCAGCCGTCTCCATCCTCACGCCGGATATCCTCGACCAGCCGACCATTCCACTGCCCCACGCTTCGCTCGCCGAGGTCGGCGACCGCCACGGCTTCCACGCCCACGGCGCGTTCGATCGGACGGGCGGTCCCCCGCGTCCGTGCGGATGGGCTCACGTACAATCCGTCAACCTGGAGCCCTTGATCCGCGAACCACCGGCCCAATGCCTCTGCCTGCGCCATCCCTTCGGCGTTGAGCAACGGTCCCTCGCCGTCGTCGTAGAACCGGTCCGGATCCTGATCGGTCGCCCCGTGACGGCAAAACAAGACAGTCGCCAAGAGCGCCTTGACCGCGCGCATCTGCGCGCGGTCACGATCCGCCTTCTCGAGCGGTTGTCCGCTCATCACCGATCGAGACACTCCTCCGCCAGTCGTCATCGGAAAGCGGTCATGTCCGTTGCCGCATGAAGAGCCACATCGACCACCCGAGCGCGGCGGTCGAAAACGCGGCCACCACCGCCATCGCCAGCCAGAAGTCTGCATCCCACCGCTGGCCGGCGAGAATGGTCCGAGCCACCTCGACCGCGTAATGCACGGGGTTCACCGAAGCCAGCGCCGCGATCCAGGGAGGCATAAAACTCTTTGAAATGAACGCCGAGGTGAGAAACATCAGCGGAAGGGTCATCAGATTACCCGCCATGACCAACGGCTCTTCCCGGCGCAGCTTGAGCGCAATCGCGTTGGAGAGGCTCGCGAACCCCAACCCCATGCCGAAGACCGCCCCCAAGAGCAGGAGCAGGCCGCCCCCGCTCGGACGGATCTGAGCACCCATCGCCATCGCCACCGATAAAATGATACCGACCTGTAACACCACCAGCACGCTGTTGTGCAGCACCCGGCTGAGCACGATCGCCGGGCGATGCACGGCGGTGACCATCATTTTCTCCACGGTCCCGGAGGTGATTTCTCGGAGCAGATTGACCCCCGCCCAAGACGAACCGAACAACGCGGTCATGACCACGATCCCCGGCGTCAAAAACGCGAGATAGCTCTCCGACTCGCCCCCGCCCATTTTTGCGAAGCGCGAAAACAATTGACCGAAAATCACGAGCCAGATCAGCGGCTGGACCAACCCGAACAGCGTCCACATCGGCATCCGCAGCGTGATCCTCGCATATTTCAGGAAGAGGTACCAGGTATCGGCGACCGCGTCCACGGTTAGTCCTTCTCCGTCCAACCTTGGCGAGACCACGCGGTATCGGAGGGTGCCCCGTCGCGACCATCCTTCGAGGCCGCCGGCCATTCACGGCGCTGACCGCCGGCTGCTTTTGGCCATTCCGAGCCGTTCCATCCCCCAGATGCGTCCTTCGTCTCGGTCGTGTCCGCCGAGCCCGACGGCTGGTCGGGGCTTGACCAAGCGGCTGACCGGTTGTCGGCCGAACCAGAGGGGTCTGGGGCTTGCGATTCCGACGCTCCCGGGTTTTTCCCAGACGACGCGTTCTGCCACTTCGTCCACCACGCCCCGCCACCTCCGGTCGACTCCCCGACGGCGAACGCCTTCCCGGTATGCTTGAGGAACACATCATCCAGGCTCGGTCGCGACACGGTAATCGAGCGAACCCCCGCGCCGACCGCGTCGAGCGCGGGCAAGAGCTTGGGCAACGCTTCCCGGCCTTCCTTGACGACGACGTGCAGGCTCTCGCCTTCGGCGATCACGTCCACGACCAGCGGATGGCTCCGCAGCGCCTGCCACACCGCGGCCCCGGGCGCTCCCGACTCGAAACTCAATTTGATCGCATCGCCCCCCACCCCGTCTTTGAGCGCCTCGGGCGTCCCCACCGCCTTCACCCCGCCCTGATCGAGAATCGCGACACGGTGGGCCAGCTTATCCGCCTCTTCCAAATAGTGTGTGGTCAGGAAAATCGTCATCCCGTGGGTGGCGTTGAGCTGACGAATATAGTCCCACAGCGCCTGCCTCGACTGGAGATCCAACCCTAAGGTCGGTTCGTCGAGAAACACCACCCGAGGGCGGTGCAACAACGCGGTCGCGATGTCCAGCTTGCGCTTGGTGCCCCCGGAGTACGATGAGACGAGTTGATCCGCGACCCGCGACAGGTCGAACAACTCGAGGAGCTCCTCGGTCCGTTCCTGGATAACGCGCCGGTCCAGATGATACAGACGTCCCTGCAAAACCAAGTTTTCGCGTCCGGTCAAGAAATAATCGACGCCGGCTTCCTGCGCCACGTACCCAATCACGCGCCGGACCGCCGCTCCCTCGCGGACCACGTCGAACCCAGCCACCGACGCGGTGCCCGAGGAGGGCCGGCTCAGCGTCGTCAGGATTTTGATCGCAGACGTCTTCCCGGCGCCGTTTGGCCCCAGAAACCCGAAGATCTCGCCTTCCGGGACCGACAGGTCAATGGCCCCCAGCGCAGTGTGACCGCCTGGGTAGACCTTCGTCAGTCCCGAGGCCTCGATGATCGACGCGGGCATGGTGTTACCGCTCCGCGCGAGCGCGGCCGTTGCGCGGGGCCGCGATGAACGTGCCGGATTTGCCCCCCGTCTTCTTCAGGAGCCCCACCTCCCCGAACGTCATGCCCTTATCGATCGCCTTGCACATGTCGTAGATCGTCAGGAGCGCGATCGACACGGCGGTCAGGGCCTCCATCTCGACGCCCGTCTGCCCCCTAACCTTGACGGTCGCGGTCACCGAGATGGCACATTGACCGTCGGCGTTCGGTTCGGGATGTTCGGCGAACGCGATATCCACACCGGTGAGCAGCAGCGGATGGCACATCGGGACCAGGTCCGACGTTCGCTTGGCCCCCATAATGCCGGCCACCTGGGCCACGCCGAGCACATCCCCCTTCTTGATCTGACCCGCTCGGATGCGCTCAAACGTCGCCGGCAGCATGAACACCGTCCCTTGCGCGACCGCGGTGCGATCGGTGTCGGATTTTGCGCTCACGTCGACCATCCATGCCCGTCCATCGGCGTTAAAGTGGGTCAAGTCACTCTCTGCCATGTTCCGCTCCTTCTCCGCACCCGGTGATTTGATTCGGCGCTCAACTCTAGTGTGACGGACGAATGCTGCCTCCCGTGATCGGTCCAGGCTTTACTCTGCAAGTCATATACCGTATGCTGCGGCTTCTCTTGAGATACGTGGCCAACGGGTTCGTAGGGATTATACCGGTTGGCAGACTGGTTTATTCGATCATTATGGGAGTCAGTTCGTCGAGTTATATCAGGGGGTGCCGGCGAAGTCAACGCGTGGAGCACCGCGACCCATCCCCGATAGCAGGAGAAAGACGGAAGTGTTTTTCCCTTTTTCCTCTGACGAAGTGCATCTCCGAATAGATTGAGTTGTCAGATCTTGAAAACTCTAGTATTTTTTCATGGCACTTGATTTGCTTAATCCCTTTCCCGATTAGGACTGAGGGTACTGTTCTTATGGTTACGATTCGATTTTTCGCCGTGCTCAAGAAGCTTCTCGATCGAGATTCCATGCACCTTCAGCTCACCGGTCCCACAACTCTGAAGACGCTGATTGATCGGATCGAGAGCGAGATCCCATCGATTCGGTCGGTCATCAGAGAGGGACGGACGCTGATCGCAGTCAATCAAGAAATCGCGCAAGATGAGACCGTCGTCTCTGATGGTGATGAGGTGGCGTTTCTCCCCCCGTTTGCGGGCGGTCAACATTAACCCAGGGTGAGGTGCAGAATGGTCCCAAAGGAAACCGGCTCGATTCTGGAGTGGATCAGAATTCAAGAAGAGGATTTTTCGGTCGAGGAAGAAACCAACCGGATCAAGGAACGATCGAAACGGATTGGTGGTATCGTGACGTTCCTCGGAACGGCTCGTGATTTTTCCAAAGGCAAGGACATCAACCGAATCGATTTTGAGTATTATCCCGGCATGGCGGAAAAGAAATTGAACGAGATCCGCGAGCGGGCCCTCCAGGATTACGACATCATCGAAGTCAGCATTCTCCACCGGGTCGGACGTATCGAAACGGGAGAGAACATCGTGCTGATCCTCGTGGCAGCGGAACATCGTAAAGACGCATTTCGGGCGTGCGAGTGGTGTATCGATGAACTCAAGCGCATTACGCCGATCTGGAAGCGCGAAGAGACCACCCAGGGGGAAGTCTGGGTGGTCGAGCACCCATAAACGGCTTATTGACCAGCGAAACCGCGACGGTTTCCGGTCCTTGGCGAGGGAGGTGACATGATCGAGAAAGGGGTAGACCAGTTGAAAATGGTCGAGCAGTCCGAGCAGGAGTTTTCGATCTTAAAGGATAACTTCAACCGTAAGATCAGTTATATGCGGATCTCGATCACCGACCGCTGCAATCTCCGGTGCACCTACTGCATGCCCGCCTGGGGATTTGAGTGGATGGATCGCAATAGCTTGTTGACCTATGACGAGATTTTACGGCTGGTCAGCGTGGCCGCCAAACGGGGCCTGTACAAGGTGCGGATCACCGGAGGCGAGCCGCTGGTACGAGACGGCGTCGTCGATTTCGTGGCGGGCGTCAACGCGACTCCGGGGATCACGGAAATTACCCTCACGACCAACGCGGTCCTGCTGAAGAAGTACGCCCAAGGTCTCAAGGACGCCGGTCTCCAGCGGGTCAACATTAGCCTCGATTCGCTCGACCCGAAGAAATTCGAGGAAATCACCCGCGGGCACGTCTTCTGGAAGGTCTGGGAAGGCATTGAGGAAGCCGCGCGGGTCGGCCTCGACCCCATTAAGATCAACGTGGTGCTCCAAAACGGCGTGAACGATATGGAAGCAGTCGATTTCGCAAAGATGACGATCGAGAAACCTTACGACATTCGCTTCATCGAGTACATGCCCGTCAATGACTACGAGGACTGGAAGAGCAAGTACATTCCGGTCGCCGAGATCAAAGAACGGATTTCGAAGGAGCTCGGCGAACTGATCCCGGTGGTGGAAACCGAATCGGCAGGTCCCGCGAAGAACTATCGCTTGGACGGCGCGAAGGGCGGAGTGGGATTCATTACCGCCATCAGCGACAATCACTTCTGCGAGAAGTGCAACCGCGTCCGCCTGACCGCCGATGGGAAGATTCGGCCGTGCCTCTTCTCCGCGATCGAAGTCGACTTCCTCGAGGCGCTCCGCGCCAATTGTAGCGACGACGAACTGGATTCCCTCTTTGACCAAGTCCTGGGCATCAAACCACAAGCCCATGATTTGGACAAATTTTCCGAAGAGAAAATGCTCAAGGCCATGGTCAACATCGGCGGCTGATTTCCACCACTCATCGTCCTCCAAAGCCCCCGGTTCCCGGGGGCTTTGTTTTTTGTCTCTGGTCCCTCCATATTCCGCCTTGACAATACTCCTCCATGTCTGATACTTTCCGAAAGTGATAGATCTCTTCCCAAAAACCCCCAACACATGGCCAAATGTGTAATTTGTTGACCGTCAATCTGAACGCATGATCGACGAATCACAGGGAAGCGTGGCCGTCCTGGCCGATGACGAGCTGACTGGGGTCCTGCAAAGTATCCTGAGCCCGCTCGGCATCAGCATGTCCCGGGCGAGCGATGAATCGGATCTGATCCAGCAAGTGCGCCACACGCACCCCGTGGTTGCCGTCATCCACTCCTCCCAAGAGGCCACGGCACTGCCGGAGCTTTGCGCCACGCTTCATCGCCTCCAGTCAAATCTCGCGAGTCTCATAATCCTGCGTCCTGAACATGCCCCGCTCCAGAAGGTCCTTACGGGATTCCCCAGGCTGAAGGTCCTCGTCGAACCCCTTGACCTGAGTCTTCTGCATCAGCGCCTGACGGAGTCCACGGGAGTCTCGCCGTCGGAGCGCGCGCTCACCCACGATGAGCTCCGTAACCAAAGTGATTACGGTCATCTCCTTTGTCTCAGCCCCAAGATGAAGGAGATCATGGTCATCATCAATCAGGTGGCGCCGACAAATATCAAAGTGTTGATTCGAGGGGAAAGCGGAACGGGAAAAGAGCTTGTGGCACGAACTCTGTATGCTCGTTCGCTTCGCAAGGATAAACCGTTCATCAAAGTGCTCTGCGCCGCGCTTCCAGAAGGCCTGCTCGAGAGCGAGCTGTTCGGGTATGAAAAGGGGGCATTTACCGGAGCCCTCAGGCGGAAACCAGGGAAATTTGAATTCGCCAATCATGGAACGATTTTCCTCGACGAAATCGGCGAGATCAGCCCCGGCTTGCAAGCCAAGCTGTTACAGGTGCTTCAGGATGGAGAGTTTTCTCGAGTCGGGGGCGAGACCGACGTGAAAGTCGATACCCGCGTGATCGCCGCGACCAATAAGAACCTGGAAAAGGCCGTCGCGGATGGCACCTTTCGAGAGGATCTCTTTTATCGAATCAACGTGGTATCGGTTCACCTTCCTCCGCTTCGGGAACGCAAAGAAGAAATCTCATACCTCGTCGAATATTTTCTCGAGAAGTTCAATCATCAGTACAACAAATCCTATCAACGGCTCTCTGATGCGACCCTCCAACGGTTCCACCATTATGATTGGCCGGGCAATATCCGCGAACTGGAGAACATCGTCAAACGGATCGTGGTCCTCGACAATGAAGAGGTCGTGCTGGCCAAGGCTCCGCACGTCGACGAACCGATCCCCTCCTTCGCCAGATCACCCGTGATCAACTCACCCCCCCCGGCTCCAGCCGCCGGCTATTCGTTAAAGAGCGTTGGGAAGGAGGCGGCCAGTCAGGCGGAGCGGGACCTCATCCGCAGCATCCTGTATCAGACCCACTGGAATCGGAAACGCGCGGCGGAACTTCTGCAAATCAGCTATAAGGCCTTGCTCTACAAGATCAAGAAATACGACCTCAATAACAATGCCTAATCAGGACGATCGGCTTCGGTGGAATACCTACATGGTGAGATCAGGGAGGACCTGCCATGTTCGGTCCCGCAACGCAGCCCCTTGAACGAGGGCTCTACCAGTACATTCTGGAGTTAGAGACCAGGCGCGCGGTACGCTACGCCCATTTTTTCTCCATCTGTCACGTGAGTCTCGATCAGGACCACGACGGGGACCACACCGCCCTGTGTACGGTCTCCGACATCCTTCGTGAAACCATCCGCGAAACCGATATCATCGGCCTCGTGAACGAGCGGACCCTTTCCGTCTTGCTCCACAACGCCGAGATTCAAAACGCCTATGTGGTCGCCGAACGAATCAGGACCCGCATCGCGGACCAGAATTTCATTTCAGGGGACACTTACCACCGGGGCACCGGCAGCATCGGATGCGTGTGCTTTCCCACCCACGGAAACGACGCGACAGCGCTCTTGCTGCGGGCCGGCGAATTGCTCGCGGCCGCCCAACGGCAGGGGGGGAACGCGAGCTCCATCCCCGACAAGTCGCCTTGAGTTCCTTGGTCAGCGGGCTCTGAAGAACGCCAATTCCTCCGCGGATATCGCTGCCATGACCCCCGTCTCACCGCGAACGCGTGGGATCGGTCCGCTCTGGGCCTGGGTAGCGCCCCCCTCTTCCCAACCCTCCCAACACAGGCAGCGTGACGGCCCGTATCCGAGGCCTGTAAAACAAGCCAGAACCACAGGAAGAGTGATCAGTCTCACCGCCAATCTGACTCCTTCGCCAACACCGGGGCTGGCCAGAACCACGTTCACCGGTAGGGCGGATGGAGAAAGACCATGCAGGCGCCTCCAGGCTGGGTAGAGCTCCATCCATCGAGCGGCGTGCGAGATCCATGGCCCGAGATCGTGGAGAGGCGTCACTGACAGGAAAAGACACGTCGGTTGATCCTGGGATCCCCCAATCAACAACCCCATGTCGTTTGTCACGACTTGGCGATCCAGAACGGCCGAACACGCGATGAACGGGTTCGCCCCTTCAGCCAACCTCAAGAGATCAACAGGGTCTTCGAGTGATAGGACGCGGGGCTTGAGGGGAAGCCGCTCCGTCATCCCCTAGGGGTCCAGGCCGACGCCCCGACTCGCCCACGGACCAGGAGTCGGAGCAGTCGAGGCCCGCAGCCGACCGACTGGGCGGTGCGTCAAGCGATTCAAGTTCTTGAAAGGCTCTGGAGAAGAAATCGAAACAGCGGGAGACGAACCGGCAGACCATGGAGACGCGCCAAGAGGCGCGCTGGCTTCGGACGCAGGAGACGCCATCCACCGGCTGACCATCGGTTCCAGAACGCGCCGAACATCCGACCACCCCTCCCCAAGAAGGCCTCCGGAAAGAAAATGTGCGCCTAACGCCGTGGGCTCCGTGACTCGCCCCAGCACCGAACAGTCCCGCTCTAAAAATCGTGACACGGCGTCTCTCAAGCGCGACAGAGGAGGTCCGCCGTCCGAGTCGCCGCTTGCGATCAATGCGATCCGCACCTCGGGATTCCAGAGCAGAAAACGCTTGATCGTCTGATAGGCTTCGCTCTGGCCATCCGGGAGCGTCTCAGACGCCACGATCACACAATCCTCCGGAGGCGTGAGTTCCGCTGGAGCGCGATCGAGATAGTCTTTCTCAATATGGACGATCACCAACTCGCATTGCCGCCATTGATCCTGAACCACTCGAAGATCCTCTGGATACAAGCAAAAACTAGAAAGGCTTGAACCGCTCAGCGGCAAGGCCAGCACACGAACCCCAGATGGGGTATCCATAATAGGTATCCTGTCCCCACCGGCCTTCGCTCCAGCCCCCATCGCGAACAGAATACCGAACGGACGGCCCTGCACCTCGGCCGCCAGCACCTGTCTTCCCTGGTGGGCGGCTATCGCGGCGAACCCAGCCGTCACGATCGAGCCGGGAACCGCCTCAGCGGTGCTGATGACATATACGAGCCTCCGCGCACATCGTTCGTCTTGCGCGGAACAGCGCGGGGATTCTTCAACTCTTGTGTCGAGAAAAAAATGCGAGACGTCCTCGAGGGTACGGTTCATATCGCCCGTTAACTCTGTTGAACCGCCGCCGCCGGCTCATCAGGGGCCTCCAGAACATCGGAGGGGAGCGCGCGGCGAAACCGTCGGACCCGGCTGACTCGGCGCTGCCAACGGTCGATGTCACGCTGAACATCCGCAATATCCAACAACCATTCTTGACCGGTGATCGCCTCGAATGCCGTATCCTCGTAGAAGACGAGGACCACGTCGCCGGTCGCGACCAACGTCAGTTCGACCAGGGGTTTTTTGATCGTCGGCAGAATCTCCTGGAGCCTCACCAGGACCTTTCGGATTCGCTGGAGTGAAACCCCTGCGTCGAGGAGTTTCTTGGCGGTTTTGTACGCGACGAGATCTTCGAAGGTATACCGGGCGTGTCCACCCTGGGTTCGCTGAGCCGCGGTGACCAAGCCCGTCTGATCCCAGTACTGCATCTGCCGTCGGCTGAGGCCGACGATTTCCCGGACCTCTTGACTATGAAAGTACTGCTTTTCAACACCCACGGCCCCACACCTCCCCCCGGCGTCGCCATCATAACGAAGGCGGTCAAGTGGTGTCAAGAAAAATGCACAAGTTCTGGGTCTTTTGCGCGATTCGACCGGGAGAGCGGAGGCCTGAACGGAAATCGAAACTTAGAACAACCCGAGCTGCACCAATTCTTCTTTCGTGAACGGAACCGGATAGTTGCCGGTAAAACAGGCATCGCAGAACGGCTGACCAGCGCCATCGGCAGGAGGAAACGCGTCAAACATCCCCTCGCGACTTAGGTAGGCCAACGTGTCCGCTCCGATGTATTGTTTCGTCTCTTCGATGGTGTGGGACGTGGCGATCAGTTCCTGGCGGGTCGGCGTGTCGATCCCATAGAAACACGGAGAGATAATCGGAGGAGAGGCGATACGAAGATGAACTTCCTTCGCCCCAGCTCCCCGGATCATTTTGATCAACTTGCGACTGGTCGTACCGCGAACCAGCGAATCGTCGACGACCACCACGCGCTTCCCTTCCAGCACTTCGCGAATCGGGCTCAGTTTAATACGGACACCGAAGTTGCGAATAGAGTCCTGGGGTTCGATGAACGTCCGCCCGATATAGTGGCTGCGGACCAATCCTTCCTCAAACCGCAGACCTGATCCTTCCGCAAACCCGAGGGCGGCCGGAATACCTGAATCGGGAACGGGAATCACGACGTCGGCCGGGACCGAGGCCTCTTTGGCTAAGCGGAGGCCGTGCCGTTTCCTCACCGAATAGACGTTGTGGCCGAAGACCCGGCTGTCAGGCCGGGAGAAATAGACGTGCTCGAACACACATTGGGCCTGACGCGTGGGGGCGAAGGGGTGATAGGACGTCAGGCCGTGTTCGTTGATGACCACCAATTCGCCCGGTTCGACATCTCGAATATAGTCCGCCTCCACCAGATTGAACGCGACCGTTTCAGACGAGACCACCCATCCGTCCCGAAGGCGAGCAAGGGACAAGGGACGAACACCATAGGAATCGCGAACGGCAATCAACCCTTCGCTGGAGAGGAAGAGAAGACTAAACGCTCCCTTGACCTTGGTGAGCGCATCGACGATTCGTCCGACCAACGTCTCCTCGCGTGAATGCGAGATGAGGTGAACAATGACCTCGCTGTCGGTGGTGGATTGAAAAATCGCGCCGTACGCTTCGAGTTCATCTCGCACCGATTGCGCGTTGACCAGGTTCCCGTTGTGGGCCATTGCCAAATAGCCCAGCGTAAAATTAACGAGAAATGGCTGGAGGTTCTTGTCGTGGGTTCCTCCCGACGTGGAATACCGGTTATGTCCGATCGCCATCCGGCCGGGCAGTCGAGCCAGTCGCTCCTTGGTGAACACCTCCAAGACAAGACCGGGCCCCTTCTCCTCCGAGAAATCATGGCCGTCCGACGAGACGATTCCGCTCCCCTCCTGCCCCCGGTGCTGGAGGGCGTGTAGTCCCAGATACGTGATATTGGCGGCCTCCGGATGGCCATACACGCCGAAGATGCCGCATTCCTCGTGGAACTTGCTCAACGGGATGAGATCGCCGCGCATCAGGTCCCTTTCAACCCCGAGGGAAGCCCCTCGGACCACGCTTTCGCGGCTTCGTCGATGGCCACGTCGATCGTCATCTCGCTGTCAATCGCGATCTGCAGCCGATTCCCACCGGTGCGCCCGACCTGCACGGCAGGAACTCCCCACCGGGCCGCGGCATCCAGCACCCTCCCCACCAGCTCCGGACGCGTCGACACGATGATCCGGGATTGGCTTTCGCCGAACAGCACGGCATCTCGTCGTATCCCGACGGGGTTCGCGACGTCGATCGTCGCCCCCGTGCGGGCCACGGGAGCCAGACAGCATTCGGCCAGGGCCACGGCCAGTCCCCCATCCGAGCAGTCGTGAGCGGATCGTACCAGACCCGATGCCATCAGCTCGATGCAGCACCCATACAGGTTCTTTTCAGCGTCGAGGTCGAGTTCGGGGGGAAGCCCTTGCTCGCGGTGCAGGATCGACGCCAAGTATTCCGATCCGCCCAGCTCTTCCTTCGTCTCGCCCAACAGCACCACGGCGTCACCATCCCCTTTGAACCACTGCGTGGTCACCCGATCGATGGGCATCTTGCCGACGACGCCGACGACCGGAGTCGGATAAATACCCAGACCCTTCGTTTCGTTGTAAAAGCTGACGTTCCCGCTCACGATCGGGACCCCGAGGGCGCGGCACGCCTCGGCCATCCCCTCGATCACCATGGCAAATTGCCACATCACCTCGGGCCGTTCGGGATTGCCGAAGTTCAAACAGTCCGTGGCTCCGATCGGCCGCGCACCGCTCGCCACCACGTTTCGGCAGGCCTCCGCCACCGCGATCATCCCACCCACGTACGGATTGAGCATGCAGTAGCGGCTGTTCCCATCGACGCTCATCGCCAAGGCGGTTGAGGTTCCCTTCACCCGCACCACGGCGGCATCCGAACCGGGAAGCACGACCGTGTTGGTGCCCACCATGTGATCGTACTGATCGTAAATCCAGGACTTGTTCGCGATGGTGGGGAGCGCCAATAACGCCAGCAACGCCTGGTTGTACGACGCCGAGGTGGGTAACCCCTCTACCGAGAGACCCTGCAACTGCTCCAGAAATTTCGGGGGGGCCAATGGACGTTCGTATTTCGGCGCGTCGTCGGTCAGGAGGGCAACGGGCAGTTCAGCCACCACGCGACCGCCGTCGCGGACGACGAGCCGCCCGGTGTCGGTCACCCGGCCGATCACTGCTGCCTCCAATTCCCATTTCGCGAAAATCGCGCTCACGGCATCCTCGGAGCCAGGTTTTGCCACCAACAACATCCGTTCCTGAGATTCGGACAGCATAACCTCGTAGGGAGTCATTCCCGTTTCCCGCGTGGGAACGAGCGAGACGTCGATGTCGATCCCGGTTCCTCCGCGTCCGGCCATCTCGCACGACGAACTCGTGAGCCCCGCCGCCCCCATGTCTTGGATACCAACGATCAGATCCTGCGACATCAACTCGAGGCAAGCTTCGAGCAACAACTTTTCGGTGAACGGGTCGCCAACCTGCACCATCGGCCGCTTCGCGGAGGACCCGTCGCTGAATTCTTCCGAGGCCATCGTGGCCCCGTGGATGCCATCCCGACCTGTCCGGGACCCCACATACATCACCGGGTTGCCCACCCCCGAGGCCTTGCCCCGGAACAACCGATCCTTGGGGGCAATCCCCAGACAGAAGACGTTGACTAAGGGATTGGAGGAATACAACTCATGGAAGACGACTTCGCCTCCCACCGTCGGCACTCCAATGCAGTTGCCGTATCCGGCAATTCCGGCTACCACCCGTTCGAGCAGATAGCGGTTTTTCTCGTCATTGAGAGGACCGAACCGCAATGAATCGAGCAACGCAATCGGACGGGCTCCCATGGTGAAGATATCGCGCAGGATCCCACCCACCCCCGTCGCGGCGCCTTGATAGGGTTCGATAAAGGACGGATGGTTGTGGCTCTCGATCTTGAACACCGCGGCCAATCCGTCGCCGATATCCACCGCGCCGGCATTTTCACCGGGGCCTTGAAGCACCGCCTCGCCGGTAGTGGGAAGTTTCTTGAGGTGGACGCGGGAACTCTTATAACTGCAATGTTCGCTCCACATGACCGAGATGATCCCCAACTCTACCAGATTGGGAGCGCGCCCTAACCGAGACTGCAGGACGGCGTACTCGGCTTCGCTCAGACCGTGCTGCGCAACGACGCGAGCGTCCATCGTCTCCAGGGATTCACTATCACCAATGGCCATGAAGCATTCCGATGGAAGGCCGGTCAGGCCCCGCACAACGAGTCGACCGCCGACTGAAAGAGGGCCAAACCATCCTGCCCCCCTAACCGAGTTTCAGAGGCCCGCTCCGGATGAGGCATGAGGCCCAAGATATTGCGGGTCTGGTTGCAGATACCGGCAATCCCATCGATCGAACCGTTCGGATTCACCTCGGCCTCGGAGCCTCCGTGGAGCGCCGCGTATCGGAAAATGACTCGCCCCTCGTCCTGGAGTTGTCGCAGAGTCTGGGGGTTCGCCCAGTACGCTCCATCCGCGTGCGCGATGGGCAATGCGAGAATCTGTCCAGCCACATAGCGGGTCGTAAATGGCGTATCGGTCCGCTCGACCCGAACACCGACCACTCGACACACGAAACGGAGCGACGCGTTGCGCAGGAGCGCCCCCGGCAAGAGACCCGCCTCGATCAGAATCTGAAAACCATTACAAATCCCCAGAACCAGACCGCCTCGGTCGGCGTGCGCTCTGACCGCGTTCATGACGGGCGATGACGCGGCCAGGGCTCCGGTTCGCAAGTAATCTCCATAAGAAAACCCGCCAGGGAGAATGACGAGATCCACGAGAGGGAGCGCCGTCTCGCGGTGCCAGACCGGTTGCACGGAGGCTCCGACGACGTCGCGCACGACATCCAGGCAATCTCGATCGCAGTTCGAACCGGGAAAAACGATGACGGCTACCTTCATGCCAAGCCTAACGAGCCAGCCACGCACGCCGCCACGCGGTCACGCTGCCCACAACGACCAGCTCTCCCGCCGCGGTGAAGACACGCCGGCGATCTGCGACGTCACGCCGTTTACTCTTCAATCTTTAGCAATTCTCGGACTGTCTTTAATAATGCATTGGTTTGAATGGGTTTGGGAATGTACGCGTTGGCCCCCAACTGGAGGCCCTTGTCCCGATCGGCGTCCGCGCCCTCGGTCGTCACGATGATCACCGGGATGTGACTGTAGGATGGTTCCTTGCGGACAATGCTCAGCAATTTGAGACCATCCATCAACGGCATATTGATATCGGCAACGATCAAGTGAAACGGCTGCTCGGAGAGTTTCTTCAGCGCATCGACCCCGTCGGTCGCTTCAACGATCTTCGCGCCTTTGATCCGCTTGAGACTGAAGGAGACAAGCTGGCGCATCGTGGGAGAATCTTCGACCACGAGGAATGAGTACTCAGACATACTCGTCTCCTCCCTATGCCGCTTTCTCGCTCATCAACCCAATGAATCCCTTAATGGTCGACAAGGTGCGCTGCGATCTCGCATACAGCGTGGCGCTAAACATCGCCGTCGCCGCATGCCCGGCCATCATGGAAAAGAGTTCGTGGTCCACTTGAGTCAAGCGCTTCTTTTTCTGCTCGAACAGATCGAAGATCGCGATGACCCCGATCACATCGTGATGAATTTTCAGGGGGATACAGACGATCGGATGGTTTGGGGACCCGGTCAGGGCGTGCTCCAAATCCTGCTGCACGTACATCTCCCCGCTTTCAGCGACCTTCCCCAATATCCCCTCGCCCAGCTTGATCTTCCGGAAGCCTGGATCGCCCCCTTCAGCCGCCACCACGGTCAGCACGGGGGTCTCATCATCTCGAACGAGAATCGCAAAATGATCGGAACCAATGAGGTTCAAGATGATTTCGCTGACGATCCGAAGGACCTCTTTGAAATCCATCGTCGAATGGAGCTGATAACTCGCCACATAGAGGTTCGCCAGGTTGTTGTTCTCCTCTTCCACATCCACGTACCGAGTCGCGAAGTCCTTATTCTCCTCCTCGACAATCTTGTATTTGTTGAGAAGGGCCTCATGCTCGGCCGTGAGCGCCATCAGCTGCTGTTGGAGCTTGGGCACATCCGACGAATTCGACCCCTTCTGAGCGCCTTTCAGCTGTTCCGTCAGCTGCACCACGGCGAACCGAAGCCGCTCATTTTCTTTCAGGAGGTCTTGCGTAAACTCGACGCCTTTCCGAAACACCCCCAAGAACTCATCCGCTCGACGAAAGATTTCGGGCTCTTTATCCTTGTCCATCACCGGTCCCCTTTTCGCGCGCGCCCGGAGTATAGCATCGGGCTCTCCATGGCTGCAAGTTGTGCCCGTCTCTGCACCGTGATCATCGTCGGGCCCCCACAGTCAAGCGCCTGACGATCTGCTCCACGATACCGTGTAAGGGGGCCACGACATCAATGGCTCCCTCCAGAATGGCTTCCTGTGGCATACCGAATACCACTGCGGTTTCTTCTGATTCCGCAATCGTAAAGCCGCCTCGCTTTTTGATCTGCCCCATTCCCCGTCGGCCATCGTGCCCCATCCCGGTTAGAATGACACCGATCACGTCGGCGCCGAACGTGTCGGCAGCCGATTCCATCAATCGGTCCACCGAGGGCGCATAGCGGTCGCTCGGACCGGCCTCTTCCACAAGGACTCGTATTCCCCCTCCCTGGCGTTCAAACGAGAGGTGACGGCCCCCGGGGGAGATGAGGATTTCCCCGGTCCGACACCACCGCCCCGCCACCGCCTCTCCGATCTGCCACGGGGAGAGCCGGTTCAACCGCTCGGCAAACGAGGCCGTAAACCCCGCGGGCATATGCTGTGCGATCGCGACCGCACAGGGTAAATCAGGGGGCAACGTCGCCACAATCGACTGGATGGCCGCTGGCCCTCCGGTGGACGCCCCGATCACCAGCATTTTGAAACGGTCGGTAACGCGTGGCTCGGATCGCGCGGGCGGGGGGTCGACCAACCGCAACGCAGCGGCCCTTTCGACGCGCTCGCAGAGTTTCGCGGGAGAGGCTGCGAGGATGGCCCGCAGTTTGGATTCCAGGTCCTGCCGAACTTTGAGAATTTCCCATGAGGCCAAATGCGTGGGCTTGGCGAGAAAGTCCGCCGCTCCCAACTCCAAGGCCTGAAACGTGTTGGCCGCGTCGGAGGCGGCGCTGACAACCAACACCGGGGTCGGCATGGTCCGCATCAGCCACCGCAGAAAGCCGAAACCGTCCATCCTCGGCATTTCCAGATCCAGCGTGATCAGGGAGGGTCGGTACTTCGTCACCAAGTGGATCGCCTCCAGGCCGTCGGTCGCCGTGCCGATCACCTCGATCCCCGGGATCTCCTTGAGCAACAACATCAGCGATTGGCGATAAAAGGCCGAGTCATCGACCACCAGCACCTTCGCCGTGCCCGATGCCCGAGACCTCTGGTCATCCACCGGCTCGCTCCTTCTTCTGATAGACGATGTCGTGGCGGAGGTGACAGAGATGAAAGGCGGTCGTAATGTTCATGAGGGATTCCGAATGACCGAGCAGAAGATAACCCTCCGGTCGCAGCTGATGCCAGAACATTTCCGCCACGCGCTTCTTCACCGGCAGATCGAAATAGATGATCACGTTCCGGCAGAAAATGACGTCCATCTTCGGCAGGAGCCCGGACCGTTCAACCTCCGCGAGGTTAAACGAGAAGAAATTCACTCTGCGCTTGATTGAATCATCAATACGATATCCTCCGTCGTCTTGATGAAAATAGCGCGCCTGAAGTTCTCGCGGCGTGGTCCGAAATGCCGAGGTTGGATAGACCCCTCGACGAGCCGTTTCCAGCACGCGTTGACTGATATCACTCCCTGAGATCTCCAACCGCCAGTCGCCGAAAGGTTGCTGTTCGGCCAGCAACATCGCGATGGAATACACTTCCTCTCCCGTCGAACACCCGGCACTCCAGATACGGAGCGTGCGATCCTCCCGCTGCTTCATCAGTTCCGGGAGAATCTCGCGGATCAACGCGTGGAGCTGGTGATCTTCGCGAAAAAAATATGTCTCATGGATCGTCAGCAGATCCACCAACGCGGCAAACTCGTCGGTTCTCCGGGAGTCGTACTTCAAGTAATAGTACAGGTCTTTGAAGCTCGCTAATCGCCGACGCCGAAGCATGTCCTGCAGCCGCCCCTCGACAAAATATTTCGACTCGTCGTCCAACCACACGCCACAGTGGTCATAGAGCATCTCTCGGATGAGTTTATACACGTCGGCAGGCAGGCTAATGGGGGACTGTTCGGTGGCGATCACGCGTTCTCGCCCTCTTACGAGGCCTGTTCCCACGCGACCGCTAATTGGTCGAGCGCAAAATGGGCGGACTCGCGCACCAGTTGATCCGGGTCGTGTTGGGACACCTCCCGCAACTTCGGGACAGCCGATGAAGCCCTGACTCGTGCGAGGGCGACCGCCGCCGCCGCCCGGACCCCCCAGTGTGAATCGTCCAAGAGCGGAGCGACGGACACGGCGGCCTCTCCGCTCCCCAGCTCCCCTAACGCCACGATGGCGGCCTGCCTGACGTCATGGTCCGCCGAGGTCAGCACCCGTACCAGGGCATCCCGGGAGTCCCGCGCCTTGAGATTTCCCAACGCTTCACAGACCGCGATCTGGATCATCCCGAGCGGATCGTTGAGCATCGGGATAAGAATCGCCGCAACCGACGCTCCCCCTCGTTCGCCCAACAGGCGAATGACCTCGGCCCGGATCCACATATCTGGATCATGCAACAGCGGGCGTAGCAATTCCTCGACAGCCGGGTCAGGGCGCCGGGCCAGTATCCGTATCGCCTCGAGCCGAACCGCGGCGTCTTCATCGCTCAGAGCCATGTGAACGAGATCCGTCGCATTGCCGCCAAGCGTGTCCAGGACCGCAAGGGCCGTCCGTCGCACGGCTGGATCTGGATCTTTGAGGTCCAGCGTTAAGCGACCCTTCGCCTGATCGACCTTGAACACGCCGAGCAGCTTGGCGGCGTGACAGCGGAGCCCCGGCTTGGCCGTCTCGAGTAATTCCATCAGACGGCTGATCAGCACGGGCCCCTTGAGGCGGGTGAGCGCCGCGTAGGACGCCTCCTGCACGTTGGGAAACGGATCTTCCAAGAGATGGATGAGCGGACGAATCCCCATCGGGTCTTCCAGCTGCCCCAGCGCGACCGCCGCCGACTGCCGGACGTGCCCGTTGGGATCGGCGGCCAATACGGCGAGGCCGTGGACCGCCTTCCGATCGCCAATGTCACCCAACGCGCGGGCAATACCTTCTCGTAAGCCATCGGGAGTCCGCGGGACGATCTCCAGCAGTTTGGGAACCCCTTCGCGCTGCATCCGGATGAATGCGGAGACGATTTCTTCCTTTGATCCTTCGTCGTAGGCCGAGACCAACGAGTCGATCGCCTGCACATCCCCCATCCACCCGAAAAAGACGATCGCATTCCGCTTCACCGTCACATCGTCGCTCCGCAGGCATTCCTGCAGGTATTGGCCGACCGACTTCTCATAGACTTCGCGGATGCGACAAATGATTTTGGTCTTGGTGTCCGGAGGCATCCGCTGATGCAAATCGATGAGAGCTCGAACGGCGGTATGTCGTATCTTCGTCGTCCCGAGCCGCACCGCCTGCACGAGTGGGTTCAGCGCTCGAAAATCGCCAATACGCCCCAGTGCCTCCAAGGCCGCGCGCTCCAGCGTCTTGCGCCCAAGACACGCGATCAGCGGTTCAACGGCACGACCGTCACCCAACTCTTGGAGGGCCTTTACTGCGGAGAACTGTAAGAGGGGCCGGTCCTGCCGCAACACGGCGATCAGCGGATCAGCGGCACGGACGTCACGCAATTTTCCCAAGGCTTCGATGGCCGCCATGGCCACGTTTTCGTCGAACTGCGGCAGCAGGCCCACGAGGACCGGGGTCGCCCTTCGGTCTCCGATTTCCCCAAGGATATCGACGATGAATTTTTGGAGATCCGGGTCCGCCGACGCCACCACCGCGGTCAGTGCCACGACCGCGGCCGCCCCAAAGCGGACAAGGACTTCGGCGGCCGAATTCCGGAGCGCCGCATTGTCCTCGGATTTGAGCCCCGCCATCAGGCCCTTGACGATCTCTTCCCGGAATCCGAGCGATAATACCTGCTCAACCGCGCTTTTTCGAACCCGCCACTCGGCATCCCCCAGTGCTTCCAGCAGAGACGGGAATCCCTCAATCCCCCCCTGCGCCAGTTCCGCAATCGCGCTCAGCCGCTCCTCCACATCACTGTTCCTAAAACGCGCAAGCCATCCATCGGCGGGTCTTGGAGATTCTTGGGGCATAGCGGCACCTTCCATCAGGCGGCAGCCTGATTGTTTCGTTGAAGAAGTTGTTTGCGCGTCGCGACGAATTGGTCCAAGGTTTGTTGGAACAAGTCCACCGTCCGAGGGAGATCGGGCGGTCGACGCTCTTCATAGAGACGTCGCCCTTCCCCGATTTCGTGACTCATCACATTAAAAAACGTCCCCTGCAGCACGCTTTCATCGACTTTCTTGGTGTTGTAGAGGGCGATGTCGGAGATGATAATCCGTGCAAGACGAAGTGCGGCCTCCCGTCCGGGATCCGACGGTTTGGACACGGGTCCTGTGGACATCGAGGTGGGCGGTGCCGCGTCGGCACCCGGTTGCGGAATCGCCGCGATCGGAGGCTTCGAGTGGTCCGGGGCGGCCGGCGGCGCCTGAAATGGGACGCCGTCCGCGGTCGGAGCTGCGGGCCCCGCGACGGGGCCCGCCTGGTTTACCGTCGTCGCCCTGGGACGCGCCGGAGACCCCGCCGGAGACGGAGCCACCCCTGTCACGGCGGCAGCGGGCACCGCTGCCGCCGTGACAGGGTGGTGGGCCGGCGCGGACAGGCCTGCCGTCGCACCTTCCGCCTGCGGCGCAGGCCCAGCCAGGTTCGTCGCCGGGGCCCCTTGTCCAGGGCCTGCCGAAGATACCTGCTCTCCTCGGCCAAGCGACACCGCTCCCGCGTCTCGAGACGACGAGGAGAGAGGACCCATCGAGACGGGCTTTGGTGGACTGGATTGACATAATTTCAGCACCTTGTCGACGAGGTCGCCTTCGATCTGGTGGCGCTCGATGAAATCATCGGCCCCAAATAGATTGCCCGGCTCCCGACGATATCGGGCTTTGTTATGAATAGCCGCCACGAGAATAATCTTGACGGAGATGCACGTGGGGAGGCTCCGGATCACCTCGCAGACCTGGTGCCCCATCATACCGGATAGATTGACATCAACCAGCACGAGGGAGGGTTGCTCTTGGTTGACCTGTGCCACGACCTCGCGACCGCTCGCCGCCTCGATGACTTCAAATCCGGCGCCAGACAGGAGCTCACGAATCATTTCCCGGGTGGCCTCCCCTTCCACAGCAACGAGAATGCGGCTCTGAGCCGGAGACGATGCGCTTCGCGGTGGCGATGAAGCAACCGGCACATCGAACACCTGGAACCCCACCCGAAGACCGGCACCGCAACCGGAGCAGACCACCACGGTTTGATCGGTCAGGGACGCGAGTTCGTACGCCACGCCAGCTCCACATTTGACACAGACGATGTTCATCCGTTCTCCTTGGTCAGTTTGAAACGCGAGACATTTTCTTCCAGCCGGGCGGCCAACCGGAGCAGGTTCTCCACGGCCTGCGCCGTGTGATCCACCGCCACTCCATTATCGTATCCAATCCGCCCAATCTCACGGATGGCCGCCACCATCGCTTCACTTTCAGCGCGACGTTGGCGAACGAACTCCAACACATCCTTGACGTTCCGGTTCGCCAGCTCGATCAATTCACTGATCTGGCGATTACCTTTGGCATGTTCCGTCGAAGCATGGGTAACCTTCTGGGTCATCACCTGCATCTGCGCACTGATGCGCTCGACGCCCTCCAGCATCCGGGCCTGGGCGTGGGCGGCTTCGACAATTCGCTGAATGGTCTCGTTGACGTTGTGCATTTCGGCATTGACGCGCTGAACCCCGCTGGTCTGTTGGTCGGTCTCCTGGGCAATCTGCATGATGCGATCCGTGGACTCCCGAGCACTGTCAAGAATTTTCTCCAGCGCACTCTTTGCGGCACCGGACAGCCTCACGCCTTCTTCGACCCGAGCCGCCCCACCTTGAATCACCCGCACGGCGCTGGCGCCCTCAACCTGGAGGGCGGCAATAATCTCGTGGATCTCCTTGGTCGATGTCGCGGTTCGCTCCGCCAGTTCCTTGATCTCGCCCGCGACCACGGCAAATCCCTTTCCATGTTCACCGGCTTGAGCGGCAATAATCGCTGCGTTTAACGCCAGGAGGTTGGTTTGGTCCGCCACCTCGTCGATCACAGTCAGAATCTGGCCAATATCTTCTGTTTTCTTTTGGAGTCGCCTGATGACAGCCGACATTTCCTCAGAATACGTTTTGATGCGGTGGATCCCTTCAATCGTCTGGTTTACGCAGTCCTGCCCGCTCTGAGCATCCTCGCTCACCCGGTGGGACAGTTCGACGGTCCCGTGAAGACTGTTGCGGATCTGCGTCGTGGATTGTTCGATGGATGTGGCCGATCGTGCCGTCTCCCGTACCGCTTGGGAGAGCCCTCCGACCGTCTGCTCGACCTCTCGGATGAATTCCGCCAACCGCGCCACCCCGGTTTGCGTTTCCGATGCCGACGCCAACAGCGAGGCGGTTTCGCGAGCGATTTCTTCGGTGGAGGATGACATCTCCATCGTCGCCGCCGTGCTGTTCTCGATCATCGTCGACAGGCCATCCATCCCGGCGCCGAGTTCCTTCATCGCGTCGTGCAGTTCGGTCATCGACAGCGTCGTCGCGCTCACTCCCGCCGTCTGACGGGTCGCACCCTGCTGGATGACCGCCGCGCTGCTGGCGAGATCACGGGCGTTGGTCGCCACCTGGCGGCTAATGTCGGACACATCGCCGATGATGCCCTCCAGTTTCTCCACAAAGCGATTAAATCCCCCGGCCAGTTCACCGATCTCATCCCGAGAGGTGATCTCCAGACGCTTCGTCAGGTCCCCCTCCCCCTCTCCGACATCGTTGATCCGTTCGACGACTCGATGGAGAGGGGTGAATACGCCTCGATTGAGGGACACCCGCAACAAGAGGCCCACGATCGTGATCGTTCCGAACGCTCCCCAGAGCAACTGGTTGCGATTTCCGTTCACCTGGCCCTGCATGCGATCCGTAGCGGAGGAAATCATCAGCACCCCGCGCAGTTGGTGATCGGAGCCGTGGCAGAGATAACACCGCTGGAAGTTGGGCAGCGGGCGAAGGTAGGTCAGCACCTCTTGACCGTGGATCCGCTCGAAATAGTATTCATCCTTCGCGTTCATGGGATCGGCAAGAATTCGTTTGAAGGCGGCTCGGAACCGCGGGGTATCGACCCCCTCCCCTCGGTTCGGCACGACATTGGGATGATCCACCAACCATTCTGGTCGTACTGGAACACGGGTCCTGACTTCATCGATCGTTTTCAGATCTTGAAAACCCAGTTCAGTGCCCTGGCCATCCTTGCCACGGACGATCTGCAGCCGAACGACCCCTGGTAATTCCTTGAGGTCCACCATTAAATACCTGGCCATATCGGCTCGAAACGCCACCATATCCTTGTCAAAGCTCAGATGAATCGATTGGGCGAGCAGCGCCGACTTTTCGCGCTCGTGATCGACAAGGTCGCGACGGATCTTGGACGACAGGACGGAAAAGATCACGGCAAAACCCAGGCCGAGTGTCACAAGGACCATCAGCACGACTTTAGACGACAGTTGCTCCCTGAACCCACGCCAGATGTTCATTAGATAACGCCCGCCAACGCCGTGCGCTCTTCGGGCGACAAGACGGCGTCCAAATCAACCAGCAACAGAAGAGCTTCTTTCACGCGACAGACGCCTCGACACATACTGGGATGTCCTTCACTCGCGTCGGGGATCTGACACTGACCGATATCCACCTCGAGGACCTCGCAGACTTGGTCGACCACCAGCCCCGCGACCGTCTTACCCAGCCCCACCACAAGGATATGCGTGGGGCGAACGCGGGCCGACGAGGGGATTCCCAGCCGCTCGCGCATGTCGATCAGGGGGATGACCAACCCGCGCAAATCGATCACGCCTTCGAGAAACGCTGGTGAGTGTGGCACGGGAATCGACGGCCGATACAAGACGATCTCCCGGAGCCGGTCGATATTGGCCACATAGTGCTGCTCGGCAATGACAAAGCGAAGCACCTTACACAGCGTGGCCGATGTCTTCTCGAGGTTGAGCATCACGCCACTTTAAACCGGCTGACTTCCGCTCGCAGGATCTCGGCCTGTTTCACCAGCCCCGCCACGACGTCGCTCATCTGATGGGCCACCACCGCGCTTTCTTTGGACACCAACTGAATTTCCTCGGCCGACTTCATGATGATTTCGCTCCCCTTGCGTTGCTCACGCACGGCCGAGGCAATATGCTGCACGCGATCGGTGACGTGCCCAACCGCCTGAGTGATCTGCTTGCTTCCCTTGGCCTGCTCCTCGGTCGAGAGCCTGACTTGGCGTGTGGTATCGCGCATGCGTTCCGCGGCTTCACGAATCTGTTCCGAACCTTTGCTCTGCTCCTGGGTGGCCCGTGCAATTTGTTCCACCATTTCGGTGATTTGTCGCATCGAATCCGTCACCTGCCGGATGCCTTTGACCTGCTCGACCGTCGCCAACTCAATACCGCGAGCCATATTGCTGGACTGCGTCGAGCTCTCCACGATTTTCTTGAGTGCGTCTCCGGCCTCCAGGGCCATCTTCATGCCTTCTTCGACCCGGTGATACCCGTCCTGAATCGATTCCACGGCATCGCGGGATTCGCCCTGCACCGCTCCAATTAACTGGGCGATCTCCTTGGTGGAAACCGATGTCCGCTCCGCCAGATTCTTGATTTCGTCGGCCACCACCGCAAACCCTTTCCCTTGTTCACCCGCCTGAGCCGCGAGAATGGCTGCATTTAAGGCCAGCAGGTTGGTCTGTTTCGTCACTTCATCGATCACCGTCAGGATCTTCCCAATCTGCTCGGAGCGCTCACCGAGCTGGTGGATGACATCGGTTGTTTTCTTGACGGTCTCGCGAATCTTTTCCATGCTGGCGATCGTCTTGGTGACCGACATCATGCCAATTTCCGAGGCCTCACCTGTCACGCGTTCAGCGAGGGCTGAGGACTCTTTCGCATTCTGTTCGACCTCCTTCACCGAGGCATTGATCTCCGTAATGGCGGAGGCCGTTTCTCCGGAAGCGGTCGACAATAACACCACATGATTCGCCACCTCCTTGATCGAGGCCGACATTTCGATAATTGCGGATGAGGTCTCCTCCACCGATCTGGTCAGATCGGCAGTATTCGTAGCGACCTCGCTAATTGCCGCGCTCATCTCCAGAATGGAGGACGATGTCGCCTCCGACGCCGACGATAACACCTCGATCCCCTCCCCGACTTCGCGCAAGGAGGCATTCATCTCTACAAGGGACGACGATGTTTTTTCCGTGGAGACGGACTGGAGATTCGCCCCGGACGTTACCTTTTGGCTGTTCTGTGCTATCTGATCGGATGCAGTGGTCACCGCGCTGGCAGTGTCTTGAACCTTGCGGATCATTCCCTTCAGGTTCGTCGCCATCCGGTTAAACGCGCTCCCCAGAACACCCAGTTCGTCGCGGCTCTTGACGTCGACGATCTGAGTGAAGTCACCATTGGCAATGGTCGTCACCACGGTCACCATTTTTTCCATTGGGGCCATGGTCATCTTTACGAAATAGGACGCCACCGCAATCCCGGCCGCCACGATCACGATCGTCAAGAACACGCTCCACAGGACAATGCTCCTCAGATGGGCATCCATCTCCCGTGTGGAGAGCCCCATGACCACCGTGCCGATTCGAGCCTTTTCACCCGACCCTGAGGACCCTGGGGAGCCAGAGTCAAACAGCACGGGCTCGACCACGGCCACAAGCTCCTCTCCACCCCAGGTGATGTGCTCGACGAAGCCCTCCGCGGACTGGACTGCCTTACGGGCTACCGGGGCCTCCTCGAGTTTGCCCACCGCGGCCGTGTCACTGTGGGCCCACACGATTCCGCGACTGTCCAGGATCTCCACGTACGAGACGTCGGTTTCCGTCATCAGGCCCTTGATATAACTGACCAGACTGGACGAGTCACCGATGGATATCCCATAGGTGCTGTTGTGGGCGAGATTATTAGCCAGTGACACCCCTCGTTTTGTGAGCGCTTCATCGAGAAAGCCGTGAGTTCGGACAATGGATACGATCGTCAGAACGACGGAGATACTCACAAGCAGCAGACTGGTCAGGACCACATATTTAAACCGGAGTCCGTAGCGGATTTGGCTCGTTTCCATATCCTCTTCTCCCGTTCGACAGTCGGTTGGTCTGCGTTATGCTGCAGATCTGACCGCCTCAGATGGTTCGATTGCGACTAGCCGTTCAAGATGTAAGACTCCTATCAATCGATCCCGAAACGGAACGATGGCCGTCACGAATGCCGCCTCCTCTTTCCCGAGTGTCGCGGGCGGCGGTTCCAACGTCTCTGGATCCACACTAATGACCTCCGTGACCCGGTCGACAAGGATTCCGACAGCGCCCGTGTCAAGGGAAAACACGATCACTCGAGACTGAGTCCCTACGCGCGGGGGAGATAACCTCAGCCGCCGACGGATGTTGAAAATAGGAACGATCGTGCCGCGAAGTGAGATCAGTCCCAGGATGTCTTCTGAACTGCGGGGTATCGGCGTGACATCCAAGGGTTTGATGATCTCTTTCACGGAACGGATCCACACGCAGTACTCCTCGGCATCAAGACAAAACCCCAAAAACTCTTCCGCTCGAGAGCTAGAGGGCCGCGAGGACGATCCGGAAACGGGAGACTCCTGGACATGGGGCGCGGGGATTGGGGCAACCGGCGTCTGGCACGTCGGCGCCGAAACGACGGCCACCGGCTGATCGAGACCCTGGCCCTGGACAACCGCGTTGACCGTTGAATCTGGAGACTCTGGGGCGGAGCCAACGGAATCAGAGGCGGGAACGATCGAGAGTGGGACATGAGCAAGAGGTGTCGAACGACGGCCTGGTGGAGTGGATTTTCTGCCACCGGACGAATGGCGTTCCCGCTTCACAAGACTTCTCCACGGAGTTTCTCCGCCGCTCGGCTCACCAGAAATCCCTCATCGGTCATAGCCTTGATGCGCTGGAGGATGCGGAGGTCCTGCTCGGTAAATCGCCTGAAACTTTTGGCTCCGTGCCGCTCACAAACCGGATTCACCACCCCAATGAGAACCCAGTACTCCAACTGGCGAGGGGACAGCCCCACCCGCTTACACACCTCATTGGCGCCGTACAACAACGTTGATCGCATCGCCTTCTCTCCTGACATCCCACATCGCTGTGGGATAGCGGATAATGGGAAAGCAAGTCGCGTGCCCCGAACTCTCGTTGATTCCAGCCTCTGCAGGGCACTGCAGAACCCGAAGTGCATGCACACGGCGCCACAGGTGGGTAATCAACGGGTGACCTCGTGTCAAATTTTGTCGTCACGGAGGGGAGCCACGGAACCGTGCTTAGGACACGGGGCGATACCGAGAATAGATGTAAAAAATGGGGGGGGGATTACGCGGCGAGCGGAATAGACATCTTCTGCCCGACCGCCTCTTCGATCAGTGCCCCGATGTCGAGCACGAGGATTGTCTTGCGGTTGCCAAGTTCGGTCGCTCCGGCAATACCCGGGATCCCTTGCAGCATAGCGCCCACGGATTTGATGACGATCTCCTGCTGGCCCTCAATTGCGTCGACGACCAACCCCAGTCGTTTCTCGGCTAGACCGACCACGATAATATAGAGGCGATCCTGCGGAATATCAGAAGAGGCCACATTGAACAACTCATTTAAGCGGAGCAATGCCAGCGTATGATCGCGAAGTTTGATCACGTGGCGCCTCCCCACTGTGACAACCTGATGATGGTCCACCATCACGCTCTCCGACACCGCACTGATTGGAATGGCGTAGATTTGGGACCCCACACGGACGATGAGAGCCTTAATGATGACCAGCGTAATAGGGAGCGTCAGGATGAACCGTGTTCCCCGCCCGAGTTCGGTTTCAACTTCGACCAAGCCGTTCAGCTTGGCGAGATCTCGGGCCACGACATCCAAGCCGACACCGCGGCCCGAAATCTCCGTCACGGTCTCCGCCGTGCTAAATCCCGGTTGAAAGAGAAAATTGATGATCTCCTTCTGGGAATACTCCTTGTCGGGAACCGCCAGCTTCTTCGCCAGGGCAGTCTGATAGACCTTAGCCAGGTTGATCCCGGCGCCATCATCCGCCACGGTAATCACGACCGTATTCCCCTTCTGAGCCGCGCTGAGATGGATGGTTCCCCCCTCGCATTTTCCGGACTGCCGGCGATCGTCCTTCGACTCAATGCCGTGGTCCAGCGCGTTACGGATCAGGTGGAGCAGCGGATCCGCGATGGATTCCACCATCGATTTATCGAGCTTGGTTTCTTCCCCTGAGGTAATGACCTGTATTTCCTTGTCCAGATCCCGCGCAATTTTTTTGATCGCACGGATGGACCGATCAAATAATAGAGCGACGGGAATCATCCGAATCTCGATCAATCCTTCCTGGAGTCCGGATACGCGATGTTCGAGGGATTGGGCCGCCTTGTGCAATTCCATCGCAGGGCCTAGACACCCCCCCACCTGCATCAGATCTTTCGCAATCTGGGCGATGACCGCCTTCGACAGCACGAGTTCACCCAACATATTGAGCAATCCGTCTAATCTGGCGATATCGACACGGATCGTCTGACTCAAGCTTCGCGCAGAAACCGCTTCGTTTTCCTGAGGGGCCAACGTCTTCGACAGCGCTGACTCCTGGCCCCCAATCGCGACCAGTTCGACCGCCTCGTCGGCGAGCAATTGGGCCAGCCCCTCACGGTCGCGCTTCGACCCAACCAGCAGCGTAAAGCCGATCCCGTCTTTCAAGGACATCCCGGAAGTGGGAAGCGTCGTAATGACCTCTCCGGCACTCTGAAGCTTTGTCGTCAGTTTCGACAGGGCTTTATCAAAGTCGTCAAACCTGAAATGGGCGCGAATTTCGTATAGGTAGTTCTTCGCTTTCACGTTCTCCTGGAGCCGATGGTCTTCGTATTCAGTTAAGACTTTGAGAATTTCCTGATCGATTCCTAACGGACGCTCCATTGGGGCCGCGCTCGGTTGAACAGTCATCGCCTCCCGCAGACGCTGAAGGACCACTTCAGCGTCTGCGGGAGACTGACCCGATGATGAGGAAGCGATCAGTCGGCCCAGCATGTCGACCGCATCGCCCAACACGTCGAGCAACGAACGGCTCATCGCCAACCTCCCCATTCGGACCCGGTCCATGACGTCCTCTAGGGAATGCGAGAGATCGGACACTGCGGCAAAGCCCATCACGCCGGACATACCTTTTACGGTATGGGCAGATCGAAACATCGCGTTCAGCGTCTCGGGAGCAACGGATGACGGATCGGGCGACTGTTCGATCACACGGAGATTTTGATGGAGGGTTTCAAGCAACTCCTCCGATTCGGCGAGAAACTCACGGAGCGTGTCGTCTTTCCGTCGCTCCGCCATTATCAGCTCTTGATGACCTGTCGTATCGTGGATCGTAAGACGTCGGGTTCAAACGGCTTCTTGACGTACGCCGAGGCTCCGAGCTCCAAGCCCTTCTTCACATCGTCCTCGCTGCCTTCAGTCGAGACGATGATCAGGGGAATTGACTTGTACTGGGGATGGTGTTTGACAAAGTGGACAATCTCCAGGCCGTTGATATCAGGCATATTGATGTCCGTCACAATCAAATCCAATCGCTGCTGGGGAAGTCGCTTGAGGGCCTCAAACCCGTTGGGCGCCTCGATCGTCTCAAAGCCCTCCATTTCCTCGATCGTGGCAACGATCAAGGCCCGCGTCGTCGCAGAATCATCTACAATCAGGACCCGTTTCATGACGAAATCCTCGGACCGGAGCTTGAGTATAGCATAGCGCTCAAGAACCGCTCGGCTTGCCCTGGACCTGTTGGTGCAAGAGGGATTTGTTCAGGGCGCCACCGGCTACCCGAATAAACGCCTCCAATCCATCGGTCTCGCCAATCGGGTTCCGGCTTGGGAGATTGTCTCCGTAGAGCAGCGCCACGACATGACCATGACTCTCCACCGGCGCGAGAAAGCTTTCCGCCGGCCAGTCCCCTCCAAGGAGGTCGATCACGTACCGATTCCACGTGCCATCAGGCCACGCGCCCTTGAAACGCAGCCGATTCTCGACCGCCTCCCGATAGGACGACGCTTCCGACAAAGGTACCGTCACAGCTCGAACCCGCTCGTCAGCCGACCCATCGGAAACGACCACTCCGAACTGACCCCATCCGACAATAACATCTCCTCGGACGAGGAACATAACTGCCCGATTCATCAATTCGCCTGCAAACCTGAGCATCATCAGAATGATGTCATGGGCGGGCAACGCCCCCGACAGTTCCTCGATCATCGCAGGAAGCAACGCCAAATCTTTGCGGGAATGTCCGCCATCGACGGCGCTCGCCTCCGCACCGTCCTCGGACACAAGCCCCGTGAGCTCTTCGCCAAGATCGGGCAGTGGAGGATTCATCGGAGTGGATTCGTCATATTCCTCAAGGACGGCAGCCTGATTGGGCGTCCGATTGTCCTCGGCAAACGCCGCGTCAAGACCGGAGGCGTGGTCAGCTTCGTCTTCCAGGCGGGCCCCCTCCAGCAGCAAATATTCTGCGCTAATCCCCCTCCGCATGATCACGTCCTCTTCGGAAAACTTTCCCAGATTGAAGTGGAACGTGCCGGTCGTCCACGTCAAGAGATCGCGAACCACGTCAATGATGTGGCCCTTCAGCTGGCCTTCGAGGTCTTCCTTGGGGATCGCGCCCATCTCAACCAGAATCGTGCCAAGAGGTTTTTTCGAGGAACGGACTTTTTGGAAGGTGAGGGCTTTTTCGAGGTCCTTTCTCGAGATGAAGCCCTTCTGGAGCAAGGTATATCCGAAGCGGTTCTTCCCGTCCGAGCTCGCATAGACGACATTGCCTTCATTGAAGACAATGCGTCCCATGCCGTCTTTCTTGATGATGGTCAGGACGCCCGAGCGTTTACTCAGATTGATGATTTGAAAGATGTCCGGTAAACCGAGATCTTCGAGACGCCCCTCAAGGCTCATGGCCCCGGCTGCGTGTGAGGCCCAACAGTCTGGGGGACGTTCGAGACGTCAAGGACGTCAAAGCGATAATCTTCAATCACGGGATTGGCCAACAACCGTCGGCACATGTCGTCCAGCCGCCGTTCGGCGGACGCCCGGTCGGTCGCATCGATCTCAATCTCGATGTATTTGCCGATGCGCACGTCGTGAACCTCGTTGAATCCGAGCGCGCCAAGCGACCGAGCGACCGCTTTGCCTTGGGGATCAAGAATACCCGTTCGATATGTCACGTAGACTCGAGCCTTCATCCGCTCCTCCCTCCATTCGGTGATACGTTCTTCACGCCGCGGACGGAGGCTGCGTTTCGTTCCGACACGGAACGTTCCTAATACTAACGTAGATCCTCACAACCGGCAAGAACGCGCACATCATAGGATGGCCTCCACCCTTTGAAAAGACCGCGACCGGGTAGTCGGTCAGAATGCACCGATCGTTAGGGTGCTGAAGAGTCGAAGACCCGCCGATAGATCTCGTCGGTATGCCGCAGGTAGTAGGCCGGATCGAAACACGCCATCAACGCGTTTCCATCCATCCTCGATGTGATCGTGGGGTCGCGCTGCACGAGATCGACGAAGCGGCCTTCGCCCTTCCACGCCCTCATCGCGATTCCCTGCACCACGGCGTAGGCCTCATCCCGTCCCATTCCCCGTTGAACCAGTTCCAGCAACACCCGCTGGGAAAAGACCAACCCTCCCGTCCGATCAAGGTTGACTTTCATCCGATCAGGATACACTTGAAGCCGCTCAAGCAATCCCGCAAAGCGCTGCAACATATAATCAAGGAGGATTGTCGTATCAGGCAGGATAATCCGCTCAACCGACGAGTGCGAGATATCCCGCTCGTGCCATAAGGCCACGTTGTCGAGCGCCGCCTGCGCGTTGGCCTTGACCACTCTGGCGAGCCCTGACACGTTTTCCGACCCTACCGGGTTGCGCTTATGGGGCATGCTCGAGGAGCCCTTTTGTCCCGCCGCAAAATACTCCTCGACCTCCAACACTTCCGTTCTTTGAAGATGGCGAAGTTCCACCGCAAACTTGTCCAGACTCGCAGCAATCAACGCGAGCGCCGCCATGTAGGCGGCGTGGCGATCACGCTGGATAATCTGGGTGGACATCGGATCAGGGCGCAGCCCCAGACGTTCGCAGACCCGCCGCTCAATCGACGGTGGAAGATGGGCAAAGGTCCCCATACTGCCAGACAGCTTGCCGACGCTGATCTCACGTTCGGCTTCGTCGAGCCGTCGACGGTGGCGCCCGACCTCATCGTACCAAACAGCCATCTTGAGCCCAAACGTGATCGGCTCTCCGTGAACACCGTGCGAGCGGCCAATCATGATCGTCCCTCGATGGCGATGGGCCAATTCTCGAATCACGACCCCGAGACGCGTCAAGTCGTCTCGGAGAATGGCCGTGGCCTCCCGAAGGACGACGGCGAGCGCGGTATCAAGCACGTCGGAGGAGGTCAGGCCCTCGTGAAGGTATCGCCCCTCGGGCCCAATCGTGTCGGCCACCGCGCTGACGAAGGCCAACACATCATGTTGGGAGGTCCTTTCCAGTTCCTCGATGCGGCCAATGTCGACCCGGGCCCGGGCGCGAATGGTCTCGGCCGCTACGTGCGGGATCAGCCCCTCCGCCGCCATCGCATCACACGCGAAGAGTTCGACCTGCAACCATGTGTCGTACTTGTGCTGAGTCGTCCAGAGGGCCCGCATGGACGGAAGGCTGTATCGATCGATCATCAGCGACTCCGAGGTGAGAGCCCCATCTCCTGCAACCGCTGCTCGATCTGGCCAGGATGGGAACCTTTCGGCACGACGAATGTGAGATCGATCGGCCGCGCTGCGGTCCCCTCGTACCAGGCCTTCACAAACGTCCTAGCCGCAATCACCAGATCGAGTCCGCACGCTTGAGCGCCAAAAACCTCCACCGCCGCGTCGCGGACATCCAGCCCTTCGAGGAGGGGGAGGAGCGCTTCTGCGATGTGATGCAGCGTCAGATAGGTAAAGACGGAGGATTTCCCGAGACCAACACACAGGACCCGTGCCGTCAAGAACGACGGGAGGGCAATGAGTGTGGCCTCCTTCAAGCGACCCGAAGCCTGACGGCTCACGATCAGGCGTGACAACGCCCCGCCCGCAAGCCAGTCCATCTGGCCCACCAATCCCGGCAGCGGTCTCACATCTTCGAAAAACCCCAGGACCAGAATGTCGGCACGGACCCGCGCGACCGGCTCACCGACGACTGTCACTCGCATGCGCCTGTCCTGAAGCCTCTCGTTTGCCATCCAAGCTCGGTTCCGTTCTTAACACATCGTCCAGCACGCCGTTCACAAACCCCCCGGATTCTTCACTCCCGTATTTTTTCGCGATCTCAATCGCCTCGTTCAACGCAACACGGGGGGGCACATCGGCCAGGTAGAGCAACTCATACACAGCCAGACGCAAGACATTCCGATCGACCGCGGCCATGCGTTCCAGCGACCAGTGGCGAGTATGTTTTCTCAGGATGCCGTCGATGGACTCCAGGTGCGCCTCCACCCCTCGCACAAGCGCCTCGGCAAACGATCGCACCTCGGGCAGCGCCTTGCGCTCCGCCCAAAAGGCATCGAACGGCACCGAGGGAGCGCGCGCTCCCTCTCGATCGACATCCATCTGAAACAGGAGTTGAAGGGCGTATTCCCGACCTTTGCGACGAAACCCCACTAAGAGCAGCCTTCCGCGCGCAGCCGCCGAACCAACGTCGCCATCTCGATCGCGGTCGCCGCCGCTTCGGCCCCTCGGTTGAGGCCGTCGGCCGCGGTGCGGGCCTCCGCTTGTTCGACAGTATCGGTCGTCAACACGCCGAAAATCACAGGACACTCCCCGGCCAATCCGGCGTCCATAATCCCCAGCGCCGCCGCTTGGGCGATGTAGTCGAAATGAGGGGTCTCACCGCGGATAATCGCCCCAAGACACACGATCCCGTCAAACCGTCCCTGGCCAACAAGGAGTGTGGCCGCCAGCGGCAATTCGAAGGCCCCCGGCACTCGGACAATCATCAGATCGCGGCGCTCGACACCGGCCGCGTACAGGGTGTCAACCGCGGCATCAAGCAGCCGGTCGGTCATGGCTTCGTTGAATCGGCTAACGGCGATCCCGAAGCGCAACCCCCGGGCATCCCCGCTGCCTTCCACCGTCGCCAGAGTGCCGCGGCGCCGAGACCGCACCGGGGGGCGCCGGCCGGTCATACGTTGTTCAGCATGTGGCCGAGCTTCTGCTTTTTCGTCCGCAGGTACTCCCGATTGCCTTCGTGGGGATGTGTCTCGATCGGAACCCGTTCGGCAACGGTCAATCCGTAGCCCTCCAACCCAACCAACTTGCGGGGATTATTGGTCATGAGACGGATGCGCCGAACCCCCAGGTCGACCAGAATTTGCGCCCCGATGCCGTAATCTCGCAAGTCGGGATCGAATCCCAGGGCAAGATTCGCCTCGACGGTATCTTTCCCTTCATCCTGCAACGCATACGCCCTGATCTTATTCACCACACCGATCCCGCGGCCCTCTTGGTTCAGATACAGCACGACTCCACGCCCTTCCTGATGGATCTGGGCCATCGCCGCATGAAGCTGCTCGCCACAGTCGCACCGCATGGACTCAAACACATCTCCGGTCACGCATCCCGAGTGCACGCGCACCAGGGTCGCATCGGCCGGTCGCACGGCGCCCTTCACCAGGGCCAGGTGAGTTCCATGATCGATCGTGTTCTCATAGACCACCACCCGAAAATCCCCATACCGCGTCGGCAGGTCCGCCTCTGCGAGTCGCTTGATGAATGACTCGCGCTTCATCCGATATTCGATCAGGTCTTTGATCGTGACGATCTTCAGGCCGTGGAGCGTGGCAAACGCCTTCAACTGAGGGACGCGCGCCATCGTCCCGTCATCGTTCATGATCTCGCAGATCACCCCAACAGGTGTCAGCCCGGCCAACCGAGCCAAGTCAACCGATCCTTCCGTCTGGCCGGCGCGTTTGAGCACCCCGCCCGGCTGGGAGCGAATCGGAAACACGTGGCCGGGGCGCGCCAAATCGGCCGGCTTGGTCGCCGGATCTACAAGCGCCTTGATGGTGGTCGCGCGATCGGCAGCCGAGATGCCGGTCGCGACGCCGGCGCGGGCATCCACCGACACCGTGAACGCGGTCCCAAAGGTCGCGGTGTTCTCGTGCGCCATCGGCCCGAGCTGCAGGGCTTCGGCCCGCTCGGGCGTGAGCGTCACGCAAACCAAACCCCGGGCTCGACTCGCCATAAAGTTGATGGCGTCTGGCGTCACTTTCTCGGCGGCGAGAACGACATCCCCTTCGTTCTCGCGATCCTCATCATCGATCAAGATGACCATCCGTCCGGCCGCGATTTCCGCGACGGCCGACTCAATCGTGTCGAATTCCATCGATTTTTCCTAGACTTGCCTAAGAGGATCTATCATAGGAGAAGCTGGATCGCTTTGTCAATTCGACAGAGGAGACGCCCCTGCGGGCTCCCCGGCCGTTCCGCGAAGCTCATTCAGGTGTTGTCGCGCCTTGAGAATACTGGCGGGTGTCCCTTGCTGGCCTGGAGCCAACTCCAGAAAACGCTGATACGACGCGATGGCTTCCGCCCGATAACCAGCCCCTTGCAAAAGCAACCCCAGGTTAAAATAGGGCATCGCAAACCCCGGCGATACGCGAATCGCCGCTTGGAACGCCTCGGCGGCGCGATCGAGGTCGCCATGTGATCGATAGATCACGCCGAGGTTGTTGTGAAGAATCCCGTTATTCGGAAACCGCTCCAGTGCCCGGCGATAGACCTCAGCGGCTTCATCGAAATCGCCTCGCGCTTGATAGGCTGCGCCAACATTGACGTAGGCGGCCTGGTTGCCGGGGGCCTTCTTGAGCACGTCGGTCCAGAGGGTGAGATCGTCCAGCCACACCGGGTTCCGTTGCACCACCGCAACCGCCATCGTGACGAACACGACCACGAGCAGCCCGCGGCGAAACAGCATCGCCCGCGTCGCGCCCGCGCCCCACCACCAGGCCATGAGCGGCCCCCCTAGCATCGCCACCGCGACCGCCGAAAGATAGCCGCGGTTCTCCTGATAGAGGGCCAACGACGTGATCAGGGGAAGGACGGCGAGCGGGAGCAAACACACGGGAAACCACCACGCGGCGAACGCTGCCAACGGAACATGCCGTCTCAAGAACACCACCACGGCGCCCAATCCCGCCACCACCCCTAACGCCACCAGCGCATCAGGGGTCAGACTCCGGATCGGGCCGAAGGCGTGGGAGGCGGAAAGGTCGATCGGCGCCAATTGATCGCGCAGAGTCTTCGCCACGATGGCCGCAAACGTCGGGATCACGGTGGCAAGATCGCCGTGATACGCCGGGGGGATGACCGACCCCATGAGCACCCTCCGGAACCCGACCAGCGCGAGGGTCAGCAGAACGAACGGTGCGTGCGGACGCATCCACGTCCTGAGATCGCGCCAGCCACAGCGGCGAACGATCACGTCGTAGCCCACCAGCAGCGCAGGGACGACCGCTGCCGCCTCTTTGGAGAGCAGAGCCCCCGCGTATGCCAGCGATGCCGCGCCGAGCATCCACCACGTCTGAGCGCGGCGGAAACGAATGAAGAGGATGACGGTCGTCAGGGACAGCACCGCATAGAGGAGCGATGAGCGGGCGGTAATGTAGTTGACCGCTTCGGTCTGAACCGGGTTCAGCGCAAACCACAAGCCGGCCCCATAGGCCGCGAGTCCGTTTGCGGTCAGTTGCCACACCAGGAGAATGACCAAGCAGGCCCCAATGAGGTGAAGCACGATGTTGACAACGTGATAACCCCGGGGATCGGTCCGCCCCCAGGCATAGTTGAGCGCGTAGGTCGCCATCAGGAGCGGACGATACGACGGGGTTTCCTCGACGTTACCGATGGTCACCGAAACAAAGTGGGATGGGATGCGATCCACGTTGTGCACGGCGGGGTTGTTCACGATCATGGACAGGTCGTCGTAGTGAAAACCGTTCGGCAGCGAATTGGCGTAGACCAAGATGGTCGACGCGATCAGGAGCCCCCACGCCCACCATGGCACGGGAGGCTGCCACGAGGCGGGCGGAGGATCGGCAACCGCAAACCGCGCACTCCCCCCCCCGGATGAGCGTCTCACCCCGGCCTCCCGCTTCAATTCCGAACCGCCGCTTTCACCACGAACCTGAAAGGCTTCCTAGGAAGGAGGACGATAGAGAGGGGATAGTCGACGGAGGCGTTCGACCGTCGCGGGAACGAGCCTGAGGACCTCCCCAATCTCTTCTTCAGTGGTTTCCCGCCCCAAGCTGCAGACCACCGACCCTTGAGCGCGTGTCGCCTCGATCCCCAGCGCTGTCAACACGTGGGACGCTTTCGACGACACCGTGAAGTCGCTGCACGCCGACCCGCTCGCCGCGGCGATGCCGGACTGTCCCAACAATCGGACCAACGCCTCGCCCTCCACAAGGTCGAAGCAGGCGCTGACGTGTCCGGGCAAGCGCTGTTGCGGGTGGCCGGTGAGGAGGACGCCGTCGATCTTTGAGAAGCCCTTCGAGAGCGTGTGTTCGAGTCCGCGCAACGCGAGCTCCCGGGATGTCTGCTGCTCGAGCGCGAGCTCCGCCGCCCACCCCATCCCCACGATTGCGGGGACGTTGTGCCCACCCGCCCGCTTCCCGTGTTCTTGCACCCCACCGAGTAGATCCGGGCTCAACCGCACCCCGCGTCGGACATACAGCGCCCCAACGCCGGGTGGACCGTAAAACTGATTGGCCGCCAAGCTCAGGGCATCGACGCCGAGTTCCTCCACGTCGAGGGCGAGGCGCCCCCCGGCCGCGACCGCGTCGGTGTGCACCACCACGCCGCGGTCGCGAGCGACCCGCGCGATCCGGGCGATGGGTTGGATCGTGCCGATTTCAGGATTGGCCAGTTGAATCGAGACCAGGACCGTGTCGGAACCGATAGCGCGCACCACCGCGTCGGGATCGACGAGGCCGTGTCGGTCAACGGCCAAGACCGTGAGTCTCGCGCCGGCCTGTTCCAGTTGCTGCGCGGGCGCCAGGACCGAGGGGTGCTCGATCCCCGAAACGATGACGTGCCGTCCCCGCGCCCGCAACGGGGTCGTAAGCCCCCTCAACGCCAGGGTGTTGGCCTCGGTTCCGCTACCCGTGAACGTGATTTCAACCGGCTCGGCGTTGATCAGACGCGCCACCTGCTCCCGAGCCCGCTCGATGGCCGCCCGCGGCTTCTCGCCATAACGATGAAGCGACATCGGGTTGCCGAATTCCTCGGACAGCCACGGTAGCATCGCCGCCACAACGTCAGGATGAGGCTTGGTCGCGGCGATATGGTCAAGGTAGATCTGGCGCATGGTGGCAGGATCTTACCACGCGCTGCGCTCGCCGGAAAGGGCTCAGAGAGTGGGCACGACCCATTCAAACGGCCGTGTTGTTTCCTCGGTTGACACCATCTTTAGCCGACTGATAGCATGCCGGCATGGGTGAGACACGCCGAAAGTTGGGGCTTCTACTCTCCACCGGTCCCGAGCATCCCAATTTGGAAACCGTCTCCCGGCTCTCAACTACGGCGTTGGCGAAGGGACACGATGTCTATCTCTACTTGATCGACGAGGGCACCCGCTGCCTGGATACGCCCCAGATCGCGCACCTTCCGACACACGGCGCCAAGCTCTTCGTCTGCGCGTTCGGGGCGCAGAAGATGGGCGTGCCGATCGATTCGCGCGCGACGTTTTGCGGCCTCGTCGTCCTCTCCGATCTCATCGCCGGCTGCGACCGTTTCCTCGCGTTCAACTGATGGCCGCCCGCCACATCCTCGTGCTCGTGACCGGCGATCCCATGAAGACCGCCCGCCCCGGCGAGGCCATTCGGATGGCGTTGGGCCTTGGCAGCGGCACGCACAGGGTTTCGGTCGTGTTGCGCGGCCCGGCGGCGGCGCTCCTCTTTCCCGAAGCCGAAGAGTCGGCCTGCGCGGATGAAGTGGAGAAGTACCTGCCCTCGCTGGCAGAGGCCCTCGATCCGGGGTTCTATGTCGAGCGATCCGCCCTCGAGGGGCGTGATCTTGCCGAGAGCGAGTTTCGTATCGTCCCCGTCGACCCGCCGGACATCGCGAAGTTGATGGCCCGCGCTGATCGCTTCGTGATCTTCTGATCGCCGATGACCAAGACTCTTCATCTCGTGAAATCGGCCGGCAGCAACCATCCGTGGGATCTCTTGTCCCAGCAGGCCTCGGCCAACACCGAGGTGTCGGTCGTGTTGATCCAAGACGCCGTCACGGCCCATCCCAACTCCCCCTTCCCGACGTTTGCCCTCGCCCACGACGCCGCGCAGCGGGGGGTCCAGCCGTTCTACCCTTTGATCGATGACGAGACGCTGCTGACGATGATCTGGGACGCTGAGACCGTCGTGGTGTGGTGAGGGAGGCCGTTAGCCGCACGACGAGGCGGGCTGGCCGGTGAATCGGTAGCGGATCGACGGCGTTTCGATGACGTAGGGCGGCACAGGTCGCGCGCGGAAGCGAGCTTCGACCAAAACCGGCAAGCGCCGCTCCATGGTCGGGGCCACGCGCTCGCCACAGCCGTTGACCAGCGCGAGGACGGCTTCCGGCCGGTTGACGAAAAACACGAGCTCCTCGTCGCCGAAATCCAGCAGGACCGCTTCGCCGTGGGTGACGGCACCCTGCGCCACGGCGTAAGGGTCGCCTTTGGCCGACGGCCCGACCGCCAGCAGGACGCCGGAGCGGGTCGGCATCGAGCCGCGTGTGAATCGGAACACGAGCACGAGCGCAACCCCCACCAACGCACCAAGCGCCACAAGCAAGACCAGACGACGTATCCCGCGACGGACGACCACGCGGTAGGTGTAAACGAAAGCGCTCTCTGTGTCCAGCGCAATCTTGGCGGCCGAGCCATCACCGGTTGCCCCCTTGTGCGTCGTTGTGCTATGTAGCTGGGTGATGGGCTGGTCCCCGGATCGAGAAGCTGAGCGCATGCCCGACGCAAAACCGGCACCCGATCGTCTCTACCGGCACACCCTCCCGGTTCGGCTCGCCCACTGGATCAACGTAGTGTGCCTCCCGATCCTGGTGATGAGCGGCCTCCAGATCTTCAACGCGCACCCCGCGCTCTACTGGGGTGAGCGCTCCGATCCCGACCGGGCGCTCCTCTCGATCGACGCCGTCGGTTCCGACGACAACGAGCCGATCGGGCTGACGACCGTATTCGGTCGCACGTTCGACACCACCGGCCTCCTCGGCGTCTCGACCGACGCCGAGGGACGCGTCCGTTCCCGCGGCTTCCCGTCGTGGGCCACTCTTCCCGGTCCTCAATGGCTCGCTATGGGGCGCCGGTGGCATTTCTTCGCGGCGTGGATCTTCGTGCTTAATGGGACGCTCTTCGCGATGTACAGCCTTGCGGGTCGTCACCTGTGGCGCGACCTCCTGCCGACGTGGCGCGAGCTGCGCGGCCTCGGCGAATCGATCGTCGATCACCTGAGGTTCCGGCACCCGCACAAAGACGCCGTGGGCCGGTACAACGGCCTCCAGAAAATCGCCTACCTCGGCGTGATCTTCGGACTCGGACCGTTGATCGTGTGGACGGGACTGGCGATGTCGCCTCGGATGGACGCGGCCTTCCCCTGGCTAAGCGATGTCTGGGGCGGGCGCCAATCCGCGCGCACGGTCCATTTCACGGCGTGTGTCCTGTTCATCGGCTACGTGGCGCTCCACGTCGTCATGGTGACGGCGACCGGTCTGTGGAACAACCTTCGATCCATGCTCAGCGGGTGGTACCGACTTCCCCCGCCCAAATCCGGAGGGACGTTATGATCGACCGCCGCCAACTGCTCACCCGGGGGCTTGCCACCGCAGGCTTAGTGTTCCTCGCCGGCTGCGACGCCCTGTCGGGCAACGCTCGCGCGGTCCGTCTCCTGGAACGCGCCGAGGCGGTCAGCCGGCGGGCGCAGCGGCTTCTTTCACCGCGCAACGCGATGGCGAAGGAGTTCACGGCCGCCGACCTGTCGCCCGTCTTTCCCGCCAACGGGACCATCAACCCAGCCGATCCCGCCTACCAGGCGTTGGCCGAGCAAGGATTTGCCGACTGGGCGCTCGAGGTCGGAGGCCTGGTCGAGCGTCCGCAGTCGTTCCCGCTTGCGGACTTGCGGCGGCTGCCCGCGCGCACGCAGATCACGCGCCACGATTGCGTGGAGGGATGGAGCGCGATCGGCCAATGGACGGGCCCCCAGCTCAGCACGGTCCTGGACGTCGTCCGACCGCTCCCCCGCGCGCGCTATGTGGTCTTCTTTAGCGCGGATCCCGATGAGTCGGGGGCCAAGTACTACGAGAGCCTCGACCTCGAAGAAGCGCGCCATCCCCAAACGATTCTCGCGTACGAGATGAACGGGCATGTGCTCCCCATTCCGCACGGCGCCCCGCTGCGGTTACGGGTAGAACGCCAGCTCGGCTATAAAATGGCCAAGTACCTGATGCGGATCGAACTCCGGGACAGCCTGACACCCATCGAAGGGGGGAGGGGCGGGTACTGGGAGGATCAGGGGTATGAGTGGTACGCGGGGATCTAACGAAGTCGTTCCCCGGTGCCCGCCGGTGAATACCGGCGGGCGCCGGGAGAACAACAGGACGACACAAACGAGAACTACTTCTTCATCGTCCCCATTGGTTCATCCTTCTTCATAGCACCGGCTGCCTTCGTCTCTTTGATCCAGTTCGCGTGACCTTCCTTCGTCACATCCGCGGTCACCTGGGCCCCGATCTTGATCTCGCCTTCCTTCTTGGTGCCTTTCGGATCAATGTGGACCGTTTTCGCCGTTCCGTCGGCCAGCTTGATCGTCACCATCTCGCCTTCCACCTTGGTGACTTCACCGGCAACATTCCCCGCGGCGTCCGCAGCAAACGCCGCGCCCACCCAAATAAAGGAGACAGCCACCACCGCCATCATAAGTTTCTTCATCTCAATTCACCCCCCTTCTCATCCGTGAGTAACGGGCGGTATCCTACTCCGGCGGGCTCCGAAATGCAAGCCGGACGACCCCGTTCGGATGACTGCTACAAGAGACGTAGGGAGAGCCTCCGGTATTCATCGGCCGGCACGAGGACGAACGCCTCGGCGTAACCATGGCCCCGGAGGTGAATCATCGAGCGGTAGGCGTGGAGGCCGAGGATGCAGCGGCCGAAGTCGATCGAGGTCATTTGGCTGGCGAATTGCTCCAGGGCGTGGCGCTTGATGTCGATCACCGAGGTGATATCGACCAGGCAATTGGGCTCGATCGGCGTCCAGACCTCGAATCCACAGCACATCGGCGGGTCGAGATCGTGGGTCGCGTTCAGGGCCGACAGGAAAATCCGATTGGTCGTCCGGTGGTCGGGGTGGAGGTCGGTCGGGAACGGCAGGTAGACCAGATCGGGGCATAGCTCCCTCAGCAACGCCACCACCTGCCGCCGCGTCTGGGGCGACACGATCAGTTCCTGGTCACGATTGCCCAAGAATCGGAGGTCGCGGACGCCCAAGATCGCCGCGGACCGTCGCGCCTCGTCGGTGCGCACAGCGACCAGATGATCCTCCAATCGCTCGCGCTCGTCTGGCGGAAGGTCGCGGGCGTTCAATGTCGGATCGCCCTTTCGGCCGTCGGTCAGGTACGCGACCGTCACCGATTCCCCCGCGAGGACGTGGCGGTGCAGGCTCCCCCCGCACCCCAGCGCCTCGTCGTCCATGTGGGGAGCGAGCACCAAAACTCGGGCGCCAGGGGGACGATCGAGGGGCGGCGGGATGAGCTGGGTCTCGGTCCAGAGAGACGGGAGGGAACCCAAGGCACTCGATCGTCCGATCGCTTGCCGACAAACCGTCCGGGCTCGCCTGCGGACCTGCGCCATCTCTTCCTCCACGTCGAATCGTCTTTAGTATAGACGACGGCCGTTCGGGTTGCTTCGCCACCTGAGGGGTCGCCTGCGGCGCTGTGTGCATTCCGCGCCCGGGCCGGGCGCGCAGGGTGTTTCACCACCTGAGGTGTGGCCTTCGGCGCTATTGGCATTCCGCGCCCGGGCCGGGCGCGGTGCAGGTTTACCGTCGTGACGGCAATGTGGTACAGTGCGGATCGGAGGTGGGTTCCTATGGGCGGGACAAACCCGTACATCGAAAAACCGAGTATCGCGCTTCCTCAGAAGCCCTACAAGATTACGTTCATCAACAAGGGCAAGACCGTGGACGTCGACCCGGGGAAAATCCCGTACGGGCCGACCGGCCAGCCCGGTAGCATTTTAGACATCGCGCTCGGCGCGGGCGTCGACCTCGAACACGCGTGCGGGGGTGTGTGCGCGTGTTCGACGTGCCACGTCATCGTGAAAGAAGGGCTCGCGTCGTGCAACGAACCCACCGACGACGAGTTGGATCAGCTCGACGAGGCGCCGGCGGTCACCCTCCAGTCGCGCCTCGGCTGCCAGTGCGTTCCGAACGGAACAATGGATCTGGTGATCGAAATCCCGGACTGGAACAAGAACCTCGTCAAAGAAGGCCACTAACAGGCGGCTCAAAAAGCTCCAGATGCAAGGCCGCAGGGAGGAGGAAACCGCAGCGTACTGGGTCGTACGTGAGGATTTCCGACGACCGAGAACGCAGCAGATGGACTTTTTCAGCCGCCTGCTACACCAACACCCCTTTATCCAGCCGCCTGGTCACCTCCGCGCGCGCGGCGGCCCTCGGGTCGTGAGTGACCATCACGATGGTCTTGTGAAATTCCGCGTGCAATCGTCCCAGGAGGCCCAAGATCTCCTCCGCGGAATGGGCGTCCAGATCGCCGGTCGGCTCATCGGCGACGATCAGCGTCGGGTCCGTGACGATCGCTCGGGCGATCGCGACCCGCTGCTCCTGTCCGCCCGACAACTGTCGCGGGTAATGATCGGCCCGATCAGCCAACCCGACCACCGTGAGCGCGGTGAGCGCGTGCTCGCGGCGTTCCCGCTTGGACAACTTGGTGAGCGTGAGCGGCAGCTCCACGTTCTCGAGCGCGGTCAGCACGGGGATGAGGTGGTAGAGCTGGAAGATGAACCCCACGTGCGCCGCCCGCCACGCCGTCAGCTCGCGCTCGCGGAGGGCCGTGATGTCGGTCCCGTCCACCACCACCCGTCCCGCGGTGGGGTGGTCGATCCCGGCGATCAGATTCAGGAGCGTCGTCTTGCCCGAACCCGACGGCCCCATGAGGGCGATGAACGCGCCGCGAGGAATCTGCAACTCGATCCCGTCAAGGACCTTGACCTCGAACCCGCCACGTCGAAAGGTCTTCTTCACCCCCTCCACCGAAATCAACGCACCCATCGCGCCTCCCGTGTGAGCAATATGGCCCGCCGCCTCATCTCTTCCCCTGAGGGGGAGGCCCGTGTTTGGCGTCCTTGTATGCTTTCTTGATCATCGTCCGGGTGATCCAGTCCTTGGCTTCGACGCCCTGCTCGTCGTAGATCTCCTCGCCGACGATGCGTACTCGTCCGGCAAGTCCACCGTCCTGCGCGTCCGACCGACCCTTCCCGAGCAGGAGCGTCATGAATATTTCTCGCTGCGCGGGCTCCAGAGAGTCATGCAGGCCTTCAAGGTACCGGTAATCCTCGCGTGTGATCAGCATCAGACCTCCTCCAACCGAACCGAGTTCGACGCGGGCAAATCGACGGCAAGTCCCAGCCTCAAAAAGATGCACCGAAACACGGCGACCTCCCGCCCCACGCTTTCGTGGACCGCCCGCGTGTACACCTCGGCTTGCCGTCGATACCGTTCGGCCGCGGCCGGCGCCTCATGGGGACTGATATCGTCCGACTTGTAATCCGCCACATAGAGCCTGCCGTCGCGCTCATAGATGAGATCGATCACGCCTTCCATGATCGCATCTTTCCACGGCATGATCAACGGGACCTCGCGGCCGAGGATGCGCGAGGTTGCGAGGTCCCGATACAGGTCGGACGCGAAAAACGGCGCGAGGATCGCGGCCACGTCCTTCGACACGCCGTCGCCTTCTTCGGCGGTCGCGCGGGCGACGTACCGCTCGAGCGCCGAGGGCCAGGAGGCGGGATCGGCGGCGTAGTCCCACTGCTGCAGGAACCCGTGGGCGAGGACACCGAGGCGGCGCGCCCGATCGGCGTTGGTCTTGGCCCCATCGTCTCGCTCGCCTCGCCCGCCGCCCCGCGCCTCACCGAGCGTCCCGGCGCGAGCCTCCCGCGCGAGGCGAGTGGGGGAGAGAAACCGCAGCGAGCCCATCGTCCGCTCGAACCGTTCCCTCCGTCCCCGCCACCGATCGAACGCGGCCCCATCGGCCGGCGTCGTCCCGTCGACACCGCGGGACTCCGACGCCGTGGGCGCGAACGACTCGGTCACGACCTGCCAGTCCATCCCCTCACGCGCGCCAGCGAGCAGTCCGCCCCCCGCGTCGAGCAGCGCGAGGAAGCTGTTGCGCGCGGGGCGGTCCACCGCCGCGCCTGACACGAGGAGGACCTGGCGCGCCCTCGTCATCGCCACGTACAAGAGGCGCTTGTGCTCCTCGACCTCGCGGAGCCGGTGCTGATCGGCCAGGAACAGCCCCGCCAAGGACGCCACACCGCCGGTTCGCATGCCGACCGCACCGCTCGACCAATGTCGAAAAATCGCTGGCGCCCCGCGCGTCTGCTGGCCAGTATGCGCGCCCGCCAGCACGACGAGCGGAAACTCCAAGCCTTTGGCCTTGTGAATACTCATGACCTTCACCGCTTCGACGTGCTCGTCCGCCAGCGGGCTCTCGCCTTCCTCGGTCTCGTCCCGCACCCGGCGTTCCAGAAGCCCGATCACCGCCCTGAACGAACGCGCCCCCTCGGCCGCGAGGGTGTCCACCACCCGTCGAACCTTCTCGATATTCGCCACGGCCTGATCCCCGTCGGTCCCGCTCGCCGCCAGAATCTCGATCGGCACGCGCTCGAACACCAACTCCACGGCCTCGCCGACCGGCCGCGTCGACACCTCCCGGTGCAGGGCCGAGAGCTCGCGATACAGCGTGACCGGCACCAACGCCGGGAAGTCCGACGACCGCTCGACCACGCGGTAGTCCAACCATCCCTCGCGCGCCAGCTCGTGCAAGTCGCGGTCGGTCACACCGCCCAGGGGAGAGCGCAACACGCCGACGAGCGCCGGTCGGTCGTCCGGCGACTCCACCGCCCGCAGGAGGTTGATCGCGTCGACGACCTCCTGCGTCGCGAAGAAATGGCGCTCGCCCTCCACCACGTAGGGGATCTTCCGGCGGCGCAGCGCATCCAGCAAGACGTGCACCTCGGTGAGGGCCCGCATCAAAATCGCGACGTCCTGGGGACGCGCCGCGGCGGTTCGGCCCCCGCGGTCGGTCACGGCGACACGTCCCAGCACCTCATCAGTCAGCCAGCGCGCGAGGTGCTCGGCCTCGGCCCGTCGAGCGCCCTCCGCGTTCAACACCCCGTCCGCGGAACGGACGACACGGACCTGGGGCCGTGGGCCATCCAGACGCGATGCTCCGTCGGGATGGATCGGGGCATAGGCCGCCTGGCGACCCGCCTGGAACACGATGAGGCGCGAGCACGCGTCGTTCACCGCGTCAAGAATTCCGGCGTGGCTGCGAAAATTGGTCGACAGGGTGCACTGGATCCCACCTTGATCGAGCACCATTCGGACGACGTCCTGGTAGGCCGCGATGTCGGCGCCCCGAAACCCGTAGATCGACTGCTTGGGGTCGCCCACGATGAAGAGCTTGCCGGCCTCGAGCCGCACGGTTCTCCAGTCGGTCGCGGAGCGGCCTCGTTCCTCGGCGAGGTAGACCAGGATCTCGTACTGGATGGGGTCGGTGTCCTGGAACTCGTCGATCAGCACGGCCCGGAACCGCTGCTTGAGCGTTTCGCGAACGTGCGGCCGGTCGCGCACCAGGTCGCGAGCGCGCGCCAAGAGCCCGTCGAAGGACAGCCACCCCGCGCGGCGGAACGCGGACCGGCATTCCGCGGCAAACGGCTGGACCGCGCGGCCGAGGAGCTCAACCATCTCGGGGTCGATCTCCGCCGCCCGTGCGGCCAAGGCCACGAGGTCCTTCGCCCGGCGAAACTCCTCGGGCGCCCATCCGGTGGGCGCCTGGTTCGAATCGGCCTGCAGCAGCGCGAGGTCGCCGCCGTCGATCTGACTGGAGCACTCCCCCGCCGCGCCCGCGAGCACCCGTTCGGCCGCCGCCAATTGCCGCTCGATCTTCCTCGTCCCGTCGTGCATGGCCGCCAGCTCTCGGACATCGGCCAGCGATCGCGCCATCCACCAACCGGCCTCCGGCAGCGCGATCGGCGTGGAGAACGCGTCCTCAGGCACGGTCTCGGCGCACAGCGCCCACGCCACCCGGGCGATGTCCGCGAGGTCGAGCCGCGTCAAGAGGCGACGCCAGAGATCCGCACGCGGCGCCTCGGCCGCCAGCTCGCGGTCCAGCCAGGACTTCCAACACGTGGTCACGTGCTCGCTCCAGCGGTCCTCCTCCGCTTCCTGAAACCGAGGGTCCACGCCGGCCTCCAGCGGGTACAGCCTGAGCAGGGTCGAGGCGAAGCTGTGAATAGTCCCGATCGGGGCACGGTCAAGATCGCGCAACGCCCCGCCGACCCGCGAGTCGATCGCCGAGGCCGACAGTCCCGTCCGGCGCACCACCCGCACCACCGCCTCCTGCGCTTCTCGCTCAGCGTCGGATTCCGGCTCGCGATCCAGACGGACGCCGCGCAAGCGACCGAGTCGTTCGCGCAACCGCGTCTTCATTTCTCCGGCAGCCTTTTTGGTGAACGTGAGCGCAACGAGGTCGATCACCGCAATCGGACGGGGTTCCCGAAGGAGGAGGTGCACCATCCGGTCGACCAGCAGCGTCGTCTTCCCCGTCCCGGCGCCGGCCGTGACCACCACGTTGCGGTCGGAGGTTTCGACGGCGCGCTCCCGCTCGGCGAGGTCGTCAGGACCTTGGATCACGGCGCGCTCCGGCCCGAACGGATGGTGGCGTTGCGAATGCCCGCGACGCGGGACGCCCGCGCGTCGGTTTGTGTGCGCGCGCGCGAGGGCCCGTGACGCCTGCGGCAAGCCGGGGCGACGTCGCACCACCCGCAATACGAATCCGGAATCATCGGGAACTCCCCGTGCTCGATCCCCTCGATGAGGAGGGACAGGGTCTGCTCCACCCTCGACTCGGCCTCCTCGTCCGGCTGGTAAGAGAGCCTCACGAGGGGTCCCTGACTCGACCCCGGCGCCACCACGTACAGCAAGACCTCGACCCCCGAGGCTCCGTCGCCCGCGCCGGCGCTTGCGGCGTACGCGCCCCCGAGGGCCACATACAACGGCGGCTGTAAACGCTCTCCGCGCAACACGGCTCTGAGCAGATTCGTTTCCGCGGACGAACGGCCCCGCGACACTTTGAAGTCGATCACGCGGAGCCGGCCGTCGGGATGGCCGTCGATCCGATCCAGACGGCCTTGGATGGGAACGCCGTCGGGGCGTCGCAACGCCCCCGACACGGCGACCTCTGTCGACAGAGGAACGAATCCCGACTCCCGCAACTCCTGCACGTCGGTCGCCACCGCCTCGCCGAGCATCGTCTTGGTCGTCCGCGTCGCCAACTCCCACACGAGGGGATAGCCGGTCGCCTCATCACGCGCGTAGCGTGAGAACACGTCGTCGCA
>Ga0184615_10000092_pt1 | contig 55644 bp, 48 predicted proteins | sample PLM4_65_coex_FD_133134 | JGI IMG/M metagenome (GOLD analysis project Ga0184615, IMG submission 133134) | Groundwater sediment microbial communities from an aquifer in East River, Colorado, USA - PLM4_65_coex | ecosystem: Environmental > Terrestrial > Soil > Riparian zone | place: USA: East...
CGGGAGGAAGCGGAGGCGGCGCTCGACGAAGGGGCCGATTACCTGATGGCGGGCAGTGTATTTGAAACCGCGTCCCATCCGGGTCGCCCCCCACTCGGGCTCACCTGGCTCGCAGAGATCGCGAAGCTGGGGCGACCGGTGCTGGCCATCGGCGGCATCACCCCGGCGCGGGCGGCCGCGGTGCGTGACGCGGGCGCGTGGGGCGCGGCGGTCATCGCGGCGGCGTGGGATGCGGGTGATCCGGCCGCGGCGACCACGGCGCTGCTCGCGCCATGGGCGGAGGAAACATGACGGAGCTCGCGCTCCTGGTGAATGGCGAAGCGCACCGGGTCCCGGGCCCCGCCACGGTCAAGGACCTGCTGGACCGGCTCGGGCTCGATGGCCGGGGCGTCGTCGTGGAAGTCAATCGCCGGATCGTCCGGCGGCCCGAGCATACCGCGACCCCGCTCCAGGACGGCGATGCCGTGGAGCTGGTGCACTTCGTGGGAGGTGGATGAATGGAGCATACACTGGACGTCGCGGCCGACTCGCCGCTCGTCATCGGGGAACGCCGGTTCCAGTCCCGGCTCTTCGTCGGAACCGGCAAGTATCGCAACACCGCCGAAATGATGGCGGCGATCGAAGCCTCCGGCGCCGATTGCGTGACCGTCGCCGTCCGGCGCGTCGACCTCGACCGCACGAAGGCAGCCGGAATCCTGTATCACCTGGATCCCGAGAGATACTTTCTCCTCGCCAACACCGCGGGGTGTTACTCGGCCGAGGAGGCGATGCGCTATGCGCGCCTGGGACGGGAGGCGGGATTCAATGACTTCGTCAAGCTCGAAGTCATCGGCGACCAGGAGACACTGCTCCCCGACGTGGACGGACTCCTCCAGGCGTCGCGGGCGCTGGCACGCGAGGGGTTCAGGGTGCTCGCCTACACCAACGACGACCTCATCACCGCGCTCCGGCTCGAGGATGCCGGGTGCGCGGCAGTCATGCCGCTTGCCGCGCCGATCGGCAGCGGACTGGGCATGCTGAATCCCTACTCGATCCGAACCATCAAGCACCGGCTTTCGGTGCCGGTGATCGTCGACGCCGGCGTGGGAACGGCCTCCGATGCCTGCCTGGTGATGGAGCAGGGAGTGGACGGGATTCTCATGAATACCGCGCTCGCCGAAGCGGACGATCCGGTCGCGATGGCGCGCGCGATGCGCCTCGCGACGGAGGGCGGACGCCTGGCATACCTCGCGGGGCGGATGCCCCGGCGCGAGGTGGCGGTGCCGAGTTCGCCCACGCGGGGGATGCTGACGTGAGGACTGCTAACCGCTATTCGCGAACCGCTAACCGGTGTGATAAGCCGTTAGCGGTTAGCGGCTAGCCGTTAGCGCACCGCAGGTGTCCGGCCTCGCGCCCCGCACCGCCGCCTGGCGGGTCCTCCACGACATCCGCCGCGGCATCCCGTTCGATCTCTCCCTGGAGCGCGCGCTCCGCGCCGTGCCCGAGGCAGACCGGGGCCTCGCCCACGAGATCGCCGCCGGCACCCTCCGGCATCGCTCCGTTCTCGACGCGGCGATCGCGCCGCATCTCGATCGCGGTCCCGACCGGATTCGCGAGGACCTGCTCGACATCCTGCGTCTCGGCGCCTACCAGCTACTCTACCTGGACCGGATCCCGGGGCATGCGGCGGTCGACACGGCCGTCTCCCTGGGGCGGAGGATCGCAGGAGCCAGGGTAGGTGGGTTCATCAACGCCGTGCTTCGAAAGGTGAGCGAAGAGCGAGGAGCGATGCGCGAAGTGGACGTCCCCGCTTCGCTCCTCGCGACTCGCTACTCGCATCCGGAATGGCTCATCGAGAGATGGACAGCACGATTCGGTCGCGAGGGTACGGAGCGCCTCCTGGAAATCAACAACGCCCGCCCGCCCCTCGTGGTGCAACCGGCGCGATGGGACGGCGAGACCCTGATCGCGAGTTTCGAGCAGCAGCAGATCATCTGGCGCCCCGCGCCGTTCGGGGCGGGGCTCGTGGTGGAGGGTCGCCGGCCCCGGGAGCTGCCGGGGTTCGCCGCAGGCTCCTGCTTCGTGCAGGATCCGGCCCAGGCGCTGGTCGTCCGCTTCTGCGAGCGCGCCCAGGGCAGCGCGGTCTTCGACGCCTGCGCCGCGCCGGGCGGCAAGGCAATCGCCTTCTCCGGCCAGGGCTTCGTCGCGGCAGCCGACCGGCGCCCGGCCCGGGCGCGCCGCCTCCGCGAGAACCTGCTGCGCGCGGGCCGTGGGCCGGCGGCCGTCCTCGCGGCGGACGCGGCTCACCCACCGGTCCGCCCGATGCCCGCGGTGCTGCTCGACGCCCCTTGCCTGGGTACCGGCACCTTTTCCCGCCACCCTGATGCGCGCTGGCGGGTGACCCCCGAGGCCCTGGCGACCCTCGCTCGTGAGGGAGGGCGCCTGCTCCGCACCCTCGCGGAGGTGGTCGCTCCGGGCGGCCTGTTATTTTTCGCCACCTGCTCACTGGAACCCGAGGAGAACGAAGTGCAGATCGACGGATTTCTCGCGGAGGATCGGCGTTTCCGCCGGGAGCCTGGGGCAATGGCCCAGAGGGAGCTGCTCACCCCCGCGGGCGACCTGATGCTCCTCCCGCACATCCACGGAACCGACGGCGCGTACGCGTCGCGGCTCCGGCGCACGAACTGAAATGGCCGGCCAGGGATTGGACCGCTTGCGCGCAATCTGGCCGAAGACAGTCCAGGGTCGTGACCGGCTGCGCATCGGGTTCATCCTCGTCGGGGCAACGCTGCTCGGCTACCTCCTCACCTGTGTGGCCTATCCCGCTCCGCTCATTGCCCGGGACCAGGCGGTTCCGAGGGTCCTCGGCCTCCCTCGCGCTGCAGCCGAGCATGAGCTCGAGGTTCAGGGTTTCAAGACCAAGGTGGACGAAGAGATGCCTGACCCCGTCATTCCGGCCGGCCACATCCTCTGGCAGGACCCTCCGCCGGAGACCGAGCTGGCGCGGGGAACCGTCGTGACCCTGACGGTCAGCTCGGGACCGGGGCCGGTTTCCGTTCCGGACGTCATTGCATTCGAGCCGGCGCAAGCGCGGCAGGTTCTCGAAGCGGCCGGCCTTCGACTCGGGAATGTGGATACGGTCGCGAATGTCGCCGAGGCGGGTGTGGTCGTCGCCACCCGGCCCGCGGCGGGGGCCAGTCGCGCTCCCGGCGGCGCGATCGACCTGGTGGTGAGCCGCGGGCCGGCCGACATCCGGATTCCCGACCTGATCGGGCTCCGGCAGGAAGACGCGCGCGAACGGCTGGAATCGGCGGGACTCAGGCTCGGCGCGATCACCACACGGCCGGCACGGCGCGGGCCCGTGGGTGTGGTGGTGGAACAGCGCCCGGCCGGCGGCGCGCTCGCTCCCCACGAGGGGCGAGTGAGCCTCGTGATCAGCAACTAACCCGGACCCGGGAGCCGTCGTGAGCGCTCGAATCGCCCCCTCCGCCCTTTCCGCCGACCTGGGCCGGCTTCGCGAGCAGCTGGCCCAGATTGAAGAGGGCGGCGCCGAGTGGGTGCACGTGGATGTCATGGACGGGTGCTTCGTCCCCAACCTGACGTTCGGCGCTGCCCTGATTCGCGCCCTGAAAAAACTCACGAACCTGCCACTCGACGTCCACCTGATGGTGGTGCAGCCGGAGAAGTACATCGACGAATTCGCCGACGCCGGCAGCGCGGTCTTTACCTTTCACCCGGAAGCCACGACCCACGTGCAGCGTCAGCTGGTCCGGATCCGGGAGCGCGGCATGCATGCCGGACTCGCGCTGAATCCCGGGTCGCCGCTGTCCCTGGTCGAGGAAGTCGTGGAGGATCTCGATCTTCTGCTCGTGATGTCGGTCAATCCGGGCTTCGGGGGACAGCGTTACATTCCGTCGACGACCCCGAAGATCCGCCGGGTTCGCTCGCTCCTCGACTCGCGGCAGAGCGGAGCGATCCTGGAAGTGGACGGTGGGATCACGGTCGAGACGATCCGGCTGGCATGGGAAGCCGGCGCGTGCACCTTCGTCGCGGGCACCTCGGTGTTCGGCGAAAAGGACCCCGCCGGCGCGGTCGCCCGGCTCAAGGCGGCCTGCGCAACGGCGGTATGAACGGAGGAACATGACGAGTCAAGCGAAACAGTGGGCGTGGGTGGGTGTCATCGTGGCCGGCCTCGCGCTGGGCGCCGGGGCGCTGGTGACCTTCGGTCCCAAGATCGAGGGGGTCGAGATCGGCCGGCGCGCACCCGACTACAAGACGGTGCGGCTGGGGACCGAGGACTCCGTCTCGCTGCGCACCATGGCCGAGGGCCAGGTCACGCTGGTCAACATCTGGGCGACGTGGTGCATTCCCTGCCGCGCCGAAATGCCGGCAATGGAAACGCTGTATCGAGAGCTGGGACCCAAGGGTCTGCGGATCATCGCGGTCAGCATCGATGACGGCAGCCCGAAGGACGTGGAGGCGTTCGTCAGCGAGCTCGGGCTCACCTTCGAGATGCTGCACGACAAGTCGGGCGATATCCAGCGGGTCTTTCAGACGACGGGAGTGCCGGAGAGCTTCCTGCTCGACAAAGAGGGTGTGATCGTGAAGAAGGTGATTGGCGAGCATCGGTGGGGCTCCCCTTCCAACCAGCGCATCGTGGCCGAACTTCTCGGTGGCAACTAGACGCATCCTCGGTATCGAAACGAGCTGCGACGAAACTTCGGCGGCCGTTCTCCGGGTGGAGCACGGCCGTCCCGTGCTCGCGAGCCTCGTCATCCTCTCCCAGGATATTCATCAGGTATTCGGGGGAGTGGTGCCGGAGCTGGCCAGCCGGGAGCACCTCCGCACTATCGGCCCGGTCGTGGACCGGGCGCTGGCTGAGGCAGGCATCGGCGCGACCGAGCTCGACGGCATCGCGGTCACGGCGGGACCCGGCTTGATCGGCGCGCTGCTCGTCGGCGTGATGTACGGAAAAGGGCTGGCGTTCGGCCTCGGCAAGCCGCTCATCGGCGTGCACCATCACGAAGGCCACCTCTTCGCGCCGACACTGGACCATCCCGGTTTCGCGCCGCCCTGTGTCGCGCTCCTGGTGAGCGGCGGGCATACCATGCTCCTCGATGTCCCGGCATGGGGGCGATACCGCCTGCTCGGCGAAACCCAGGACGACGCCGCGGGTGAGGCCTTCGACAAAGTGGGAAGCCTGCTGGGACTCGGGTACCCGGCGGGAGCGGGCATCGAACGGCTGGCCCGGAAAGGAACCCCCGGCCGTTTCGATTTTCCCCGCCCCATGCTGCGGCAGGGTTATGCGTTTTCGTTCAGCGGCCTCAAGACCGCGGTCCTCCGCGCGGTGCGCGGCAGCGACGATCTCGACCGCGACCGCGCCGACCTCGCCCGGGATTTCCAGGACGCCGCGATCGAGGTGCTGGTGGAAAAGACGGCGCGCGCGACGCTCGAGCTCGGGCGAACGACCGCCGTCCTGGCCGGCGGCGTGGCCTGCAACGCCGCGCTGGTCGAGGCGCTCCGGGCGAAACTTGGCGCGGCCGCGAACGTCGTCGTCGCCGAGCCAAGACTCAACACAGACAACGCCGCGATGATCGCGGCGGCAGGGGCGTGGCGTCTTGCGAATGGAGAACGCTCGGGAATGGAGCTCGAACCCTTCGATCGCGGCCCGCTCCCCGGGTGCGCAGAGGTTAGTATTCCGGCATGACCACCGTCTATCCCTTCAATCTGCACCTCGGCCCGCTCAACATCACCGGGTACGGAATCATGCTGATGGTCGGCTTCCTCGTTGGAGGCTGGCTCATCGACCGTGACCTGCGCCGGCGAGGGTGGCACCATGACTTTGCCGCCGATATCACCGTCGCGGCGGTGATCGGCGGAGTGGTCGGCGCCAAACTGTGGTACGTCGCCGCGACGGGCGATCCGGGTGCGCTCTTCACCCGGGGCGGGCTGGTCTGGTACGGCGGATTCATCGGTGGCTCGCTCGCGGTCCTGGCGAACGGCCGGCGACTCGGCGTGCCGCTGCGATGGACTTGTCAGCTCACGGCCGCGGCACTGCCTGCGGCCTACGCGCTCGGCAGACTCGGCTGCTTCCTGGTGGGGGATGATTACGGCCGCCCCACGACACTGCCGTGGGGCGTGGCCTTTCCGCAGGGCATCCCGCCGACCACGGCCGGAGCAATGGCGCGGGATTTCGGTCTGCCGATTCCTGACGCTGTGACGCCCGAGACGCTGTTGGCGGTGCACCCGACCCAGCTCTACGAGGCGTTCCTGATGATCGCAGTGTTCATGGTGCTCTGGAGACTGCGCACCAACGGCAGGCCGGCGGGATGGCTGTTCGGACTCTACCTCGTCCTCGCGGGAACCGAGCGGTTCCTGGTGGAATTCGTCCGCGCCAAGGCGGACCATCTCGCGCTGGGTTTGACGGTGGCGCAGTTCACCGCGCTGGCAATGATCGTGGTCGGGGGGGTGTTGCTCGGCGGGTGGGGCAAGGGGCCCCAGGTCGAGCCGGGAAAATACCTCCTGCGTGGTGAGCGGTGAGACGTAAGAGGGCCCTACCGCTCACCTCTCACTTTTCACCACTCACCTCATCGACGTCCTGCGGCACGACACGATCTCGAATGCGCTCCAGCTCGCTGCGCACTTCCGCCAGATCCGCCTCGATCCGGTCGATGGAGCGAAGCATGTCCGTCTCCCTGGCTGACGTCGCGGGGCGCGGGGGTTTCTCCCCCGGGCCCGGCGCGGGATCGGGGATCAGCACCGGCGTCGGCCGCAGGCGGCGCGGCTCGATCAGGAAGGTCCAGACCAGCGCGACGATGGCCAGGAGCAGCAGTACGCCTTGCAGGCCCAGCGATTCGGCGGTGGGATAGATTCCCATCGACGGCACTCTCGGCGCCCAGGCCACCGGCGTGAGCGAGATGAGACCCGATTCCTGCAGCTCCGCGGCTCCCTTCCCCGCGAACACGAACGCCATGTAATAGAGCAGCGCGCTCGTCACACCGAAGAGCGGCTTCAGGGGAAGCCGCACGCCGAAACGGTTGATCGCGACGTACACACCCGCCAGCACCACCGCACCCACCGCAATGCCGACGAGCACCGGGACCCATGCGCCCGCGCCGCCGGACACGGCGAGCGCCTTGTAGAAGAGCACCGTCTCGAAGCCCTCGCGATACACGGCGAGAAACGCCACCGAGGCGAGCGCAAGAGCCGACTTGCGGGAGAGCGCCTTCTCGACCTTGCTCTTCACGAAACGGTTCCACTTGGCGACTTCCATCTTCGACACCAGCCAGTAGCTCACGTAGAACAGCGTGGCCATGGCCGCCATCATTACCCCGCCTTCCAGACCCTCCTGGCTGGACCGCGACAGGACGAAGACCGTTTCCAGCGCCAGCGCGGTGAGCAGACTCATGGCGAGCGCCGCCCCTACGCCGAGGTGGATATCACGCCGGCGATGCGCGTTCCCCGTCTTGACGAGGAATGCCATGAGGGCGCCGATCACGAGAATCGCTTCGAGACCCTCGCGGACCAGGATGATGAAGGACTGGGCCAGAACGTTCGACGCGGAATTGCGGTCCACGATGGTCCGCTCGGCCCGCTCGAGGGAGCGCGCGAGCTCTTGCCGGATCTCGGCGAGCTGCGCCGGAGTCGCCCCGGTTCCGGTCCGCGTCCGGAGGCTGCTGAACGCTTCCTCGAGCCGAAGGGTGAGCGCGGGATCCTTCACCTGGAGCTCGCGCTCGACCTGCTCGAAGGTGATGTAGGCATCCATCGCCATGGCACGCGCCTCCTCGCTCCGGCCCGCAACGGCGAGGGCATGCGCGCTGTCGAGCTGGAGACGCACCGCGGTGAAGACCTCCTCCGAAGCGGCATTGGTCGCCGTTTGCAGGGTGCGCACCGCGGCGAGCTGCGCATCGGATGCGCCGGACGGAAGGGCGGCGAGTACCTCGGCGTCACTCATCCGGGCCGCCACGGGGTACGGGCGCAGCGGAGCCGGCACCGTCCCCTCGGGACGGGGCAGCCGCAGCGTCGAGGCGTAGGCCGCCACCGCCCAGCGATCCTCGACCGAGAGCACGTGCTCGTAGGGAGCCATCGAGGTGCCCGCGGTCCCGATGGTGATGCGCCGATAGAAGTCGAGTGGCGAGCTGGCGCGAAGCGAGGCGGCGTCGGCAAGAGTCGCCGGCCGCGGCGTGAGGGTGGAAGCTTGGGGTCCGTCGCCATGCCCGGTGATGCCGTGACACACCGAGCACGAGCTCTGGAATATCTCGCGTCCCCTCGAGAGCGAGGGAGGCTCCCCGGGGATTTCGTCCAGCGCCAGGTGGAGCTGGATTTCCAGCGCGGCCACCAGATCCTTGACGAGCCGGGCGACCGAGTCGGGATCGGCGGAACGGCTGACCATTGCCTCCACGGTCGTCAGCAGCACCGCAGTGGTCTGCGCGGTGGCAGCCGGTAAACGCGTGGCGTTCCGTCTTGCCTCGGCGAGGAAGAGTCGGGCCTCCTCCACCTCCGGGGCGGCGACGATCCGCCCGCCCCGGACGCCGAGCGCATACTCCTCAGCGGCGAGCTGCGCCGTCGCAGCAACCCGCCTCGCGGCGGCCGCCACCTCGGGTCCGGGTGCCTGTCCGGCAACGGGGGAGACTAAGCCAACCGGGACGATGACGAGCGCCGTGACCCAACGAACGAGAATGGCTCTCAAGTAATTTGAAGTCATTGAGATTCAAACTAGAGCGCGTTAGTCGGAATTCCAAGCGCGCCGGTCAGGCTCCTTCGATGACGGCGACCGCACCGGCTGTTCGGCTCGTGTGGGTGAGGGAGAGGGAGATGCGGACGACCCCACCCCGCGAAGCGACCTGCTTCGCTTCGGCATGGAGACGGATAACCGGGCGGCCACCATCCTGCCGCACTACCTCGATCTGACGCCACCGGATGGTTCGGCTTCCCGGCAGGGATTGCAACGCCTTGTACACCGCTTCCTTCGCGGCGAGTCGGACCGCGAGGTTCTGGGCGGGCGTGGCGGCACGCGTCACATAGACGCGCTCCTCATCGGTCAGCAGGCGGTGAAGCAAGCGGTCCCCCCAGCGATCGAGGAGACGGGCCGCTTCCGACGTATCCACCAGGTCGATTCCAACACCGATCAGGGCCACGGGAGGCTCCAGATCCAGTCGACAGCCGGGCGCAGGGGGTCGGGCACGGGGAGGTATCCGCCAAGCACGAGACCGATCCAGGTCGAGAGCGCGATCGCGGCGCCCCCTCCGACGAGAAGCGGCCACCACGCGCGCCGCCAGGCGCGAATCGTGTGACTCTTCGCCTCCCAGAAAGCGAGCTCCTCGTGGGCGCTCTGGACGAGCCGATGCCACGATTGCTCCAGCTCGCCGGCCATCCGGCGTTGCGCCTCCTGCCATTCCGCGCCCGCCGATTCGAGCACGGGAGCGGCTGACTCGAGCCCAATCCCGGCCGCGGAGAGCCGGGCCGCGAGCACTCGCCGGTCCTCCCCGGAAGGGAGCTGCTGAATCAGGCTCTTCCGCGGGTAGCGGGAGTAGGCCGCCGACTGGCGAAGCTGCCGGTCGATTCGTCGAGTGACGGCGGTTGCGCTTCGATCGGCCGCGTCCTCCCAGATCCCGATCCAGGCCCGCGGCCCGAGCGCCGCGCGCGCACCGGCTTCGTCTCCCGCGGCCAGGAATCCTCGCGCCGTCCCTGCCCGGTCAAACAAGGCGCCCACCATCGACAATCGCACCGCGTCGAGCGGAGCATCCTCGGAGTCGGCGCCGGGCGGTTCGACCAGCGCGCCGAGCAGCGGCCCGAGCTCCGGAATGATCATCGCGCCTTCCAGGAAGGCCGCTCGCCGGCAAGATCGGCGGCCGACAGAACCGGGGCGCGACCGGTCCGCTCGGCATAGCGCGCGGCGAACGCAGGGAGAGAGTCGGCGGTGAAATCGGCGCGCGGAAGTCCCACGGCGAGCAACCCCGCTTCGATGCCCTTCGCGTCGCCCTCGACTTCGATCAACACGTCCATCCGTGGGTACCACTCGAGCCGCACGTCGGCCGTTCCAAGGTGGTAATACTCGACGAAACGATCGATCACGAAGATCCGGCGGTAACCGAGCGCTTGCAGGAGTTCCTCCGGCGGCCCGGTCCGGGGCCTGATCTCGTACTCCAGCTCCGAACGGGCTTTGTATCCGTCGGGGGTGACGCGCGTGGGGCCCTTCCATCCAAGAATGGTTTCGCGGACGCCTTCCTCGTCCTGGAAGACGCGAAGGCGGAGGACCTCATCCCGCGCGAGCAGCTCGCTGTCCCTGTCGTATCGTATGTCGGACATCAACCCGTGGAATCCGGGACGCGCCCCTGCGGCCACGAGGCGGGCGCGGACGGAGTTCGGATCGGCGACCACCGCCTTGAGCTCGTGCTCTAGAATAGGATCGCCTCCACCACCCGACCGAACTCGCTGAAGTCGGCGAAGACCGCGTATGCACCGGCCTCCTCGAGCTCCGCCACCGTGTAGCCTCCGGTCGCGACCGCGACGGTTCTGGCGCCGATCCCGTCGGCGCACCGGACATCGGCCGGCGTGTCACCGATGATCACGACCTCCGGGCCGGTCGGGATCCGGCCGAATATCGGCTCGGCGCGGCGCGCGGCGATCCGGGGGAGCTCGCCGCGGCTGGCATGATCCGATCCGTACGCTCCGACCACGAACCGCTCCGGATCGAGGCCGGCGGCTCGCAGCTTCAGCCGGGCCCCCGGAACCACGTTGCCGGTGAGCAGCCCGAGCACCACCCTTGCATCGGCCTCCAGGGCGTCGAGCAGCGCGGGTACACCGGGCATCAATCGGGAGCGGTGGCCGTGCACCGCGAGGTCGCGCTCGAGGTGAGCGAGATACTTCTCGAGCACCCCGGCGATCCGGCCGGGATCTTCCGGCGTGGGATGACCCGCCGCCTCCAGAAGCTCCGTGATGATCTGCGGATCGGTCTTGCCGTCGAAGCGGATGCCCGCAGCCCGCGCGATGTCCAGGCCGTCGTCTCCGAGGGCGGCTTGAATCGCACGCCGGCCGGCGCCGTCGCTCAGGAGAAGCGTTCCATCGATGTCGAAGAGGACGAGCTTCCGCTTCACGCCGGAGTCGAGCCGGTCTTGCTTTCCGCCGCGCACCGCCGGCAGAGCGTGACGCCGCGAAGGTTGCAGATGACGCAGATGAAGGTGCCGCAGCGGGTGCATGGATATCCCTCGGACGCGCGTTCCTGCTGCCCGCAGGCGCGACACTCCATCGCGTCGCTGGCTGGGGGTTTGGGCGCCGAAGGCTTCATGGCCGTCTAATCCGTGATGCCGTAGAGCTTGATCTTGTTGATCAGCGTGGCGCGCGAGATCCCGAGCTCTTTTGCCGCCCGGGTCCGGTTGCCGCCGTGATAGCGGAGGGTGCGCTCGATATGCTGGTTTTCCAGATCGTCGATGCTCATGGGTGTGTGGCGCCGGTCGCCCACGCCGGGACGGGCACGGAATTCACCCGGAAGGTGCTCGACGCCGACGGCGATCTGTCCTCGGGCCAGCAGCATCGCGCGCTCGAGGACTTGCTGCATTTCGCGGACGTTTCCGGGCCAGGTGTATTCGAGGAGGCGGCTGTGCGCGTCGGGCGTGATGATCGGCGGGCCGTCCGAATAGATGCCTTTGAGCTCAGCGTGGATCCCCGCGATGAGGCCGGCGCGATCGTCCGGCGACCGGTCCCGGAGCGGCGGCATCGCGAGGGTCATGACATTCAGCCGGTAGAACAGATCCTGGCGGAACCGCTCCGCCTCCACCTCCACCGCAAGATCGCGACGGGTGGTGACGACGAGGCGGGTGTCCACGGTGATCTCGTGGGTGCCACCGAGCCTCCGGAAAGTGCGGGTCTCGAGCACGCGGAGCACCTTGGGCTGAAGCTCGGCCGGAAGCTCGGCGATCTCGCGGAGAACCAGCGTCCCGCCATCGGCAAGCTCGAGACACCCGCGGCGGCGCGCAGTCGCCTCGACGAAAGCCCCCCGTTCGTGACCGAAGATGAGCGATTCGAGGTAGGCGGGGTTCTGGCCCCCGACCCGGACTTCCATGAAGGGCTTCCCGGCTCGGACACCGAGGTCATGAATGACGCGGGCAGCCCAGGCCTTGCCGACGCCGGTTTCGCCGCTGAGCAGGACCGTGGTTCGCTCGCTTTGGGCAAGGAGACCGAGCTGGTTGGCGAGCTGTCGCATCGCGGCCGATCCGCCCAGCGAGTCGGCCCCGAATCGCGGTGATCCCGCCCGAATCACCGCTTCCGCCGCCCGCCGTCGCCGTCCCTCCGCCGCGGCCTGCTGCGCCAGATTGAACAACAGATCCGGGTTGACCGACGTATCGGCCACACCGCTCGCGCCGGCGAGCATTGCTCGCGCGGCAGCCTGGGCCGACACAGACTCCCCGAACCCGACCACCGGGGCTTCGAACACGGCAAGGCGTCCGACCAGCGCGGGGGAGGCTTCGGCCAGATGCATGGCGAGGCAGACGACGTCAGGGCGGCTGCGCTCCAGCGTGGCCACCCCGGCCTCCCCGGTCAGCTCGCGCAACACCTCGCATCCAGCCTGTTCGAATCGCGCCCCGATCGAGCGCAGGAGGGTGCTATCGTCGTGGATGAGGAGGATGGAGTCGGTCATTGTGTCAAGATATAAGACGCAAAGTCGGAAAGACGCAAGGACGCAACGTGGGGGTCGGTGGAAAGACTTTGCGTCGTTGCGCCTTTGCGTCCTTCCGTCCGGCTAGGGGGTCATCACCGTCACTGCCCCCGGCACCACCTCCGCCGTAAACGGCGTAATTCCCACGGGATCGCCGTCGAACTGCACCGGCATAGGCTCGGCCGGTTCGACCGTGAAGCGGGTGCCCCGGGCGTAACGGAGATAGGGCGTTTCACGGATCACCGCGCGCCGCCCGTCCAACACGACCCGGCAGAGCCCGCGGATCCCTTCCCAGGTCGAGTCCGCGCTGACCGTGACGAGATCCAGCACCCCGTCGTCGGGGGCGATCTCGGGGCGGATCCGGATCAGTGGGGGAATCATCTCGCCGCAATTCATGATCAGTACCAGCGCCGCGCGGACGTCGAACGGCTCCCCGTCGACCGTGATCTTGCACGAAGTGCTCCGGAGCCCGCGGAGTACCCGGAACGTCGAGGCCCAGTAGGCGCCGATCCCCCAGATCCGCTTGTTCGCCGCGGTGGTCGCTCCCATGACCTGCGCGTCCACGCCGGCGCCGCATGCCACGCCGAAATGGTGCACGCCGTCCGGAAGCACGACCCTGCCGAGATCGATCCGCCGGCGACGGCCGGTCATCAGAATCCGGGCAGCGCGAACCGGATTCGCGGGGATCCGGAGGTTGCCGGCCAGGAGGTTCCCGGTGCCCCCTGGAATGAGAGCCAGCGGCACTTCGGTGCCGATGAGGGAGGCGGCCGCCTGCATGGTGGTGCCATCGCCGGCAAAGACAGCGACGACGTCGACGCCGGCCTCGACGCCCTGCCGGGCCAGCTCGCGGGCGTCACCCGGACCGGTTGTGACTGCGACGTCGAGGCTCCAGCCGGCGCGGCCCAGGAGCTGCGCCACGCGTCGCGGCGTACTCTCGTTGGTGCGGGCGGCGACAGGGTTCGTGATCAGGAGCGCTCGGGCCACCTCAGTAGTCCCGGTCCCACCGGAGCTCCGCCCCGAACTGGTACCGCCGGGTGGACGACAGCGCGTCGGCGGCGAGTCCCTGGGCAAAGCAGGTCTGCAACGGCTCGGCCGACAGCACGGCCCTGAGTTCCCGAACGAACCGGTACTCGATGCTCGCGCCCAGATTCCGGGCGCCGAAGGGCTGGCCATTGCTGAAGCAGAAACCGGCGTTCGCGGTGATGAAGAGCTTGCTGGTGATTGCCCGTCCGATGGCAAACTGGGTCGGCGAGGTCCCACCGCCTATGAATCCGGAAGGCGAGAGCCCGGGCCGGATCTGGAACAGTCCCCCGGAGGTTCCCAGGATGGCCCGTTGCAGCTCGTTGGTCAGCGCGTTCGTGGCGTAGGCCACGGCCGCGGAGATCTGCATGTCGGTGTTGCTGACATCGAGCTGTCCGGCGGCCCGGGGATCGGTGGTGCCGAACACCAGCAGGGAGATCAGCTGCGGCTCGGGAATCGGCGGACGGTCCGGGGGGGTCCGCAGCGTCAACTTGGGAACTTCGAGCGTCCCCCCGATGTGGGCAATCACCGGCACATCACCCTGGGTGCCTTGCGCATTCCGCACGATGTGCCGGGCTTCGACGTCGAGCTCGGCGTTGAGATCGCCGAAATACCTCACCGTCCCCCGCTCCACCTCGAAGGTCCGGTTGAGCAGGAGCGGGATGTTGAGCGTATAGGTGCCGCGCGGCGTATCCAGGGTCCCGTCAATCCGGTAGATCTTCCGGTTCTTGTTCACCCGGACCCGGCCCTCGAGCTGAAAGTTCGCCTCGAGAGATCGAAGCCAGACCGATTCGCCGATGATGAAATCCAGATCGCGGATCGCGAGGGAATCCAGGAAGCGGCTCTGGAACGAGGACCGCAGATCGGACCGCCGGAGCTCCAGCGTATCGACCAGGTCGGCATTCATCGGATCTTCCAGGTTGATCACTTCCTTGGTGATCAAGTCCGCAAAGTAGATCACGCTCTCGGTCAGCCTCCCTCCCCCGGTGAGGACCGGGTGGGCAAACGACCCCGTCAGCTGGACGTCGCCCCAGCTCCGGATCTTCATGTAGTTGGGAACATCCATGAGCGCGAAGTCGCGCGCCGACAGATTGAGCCCGTAGATCGGCTGGGTCAGCTCGGCCAGCCGGATGCCGCCGGTGGCACGGAGGTCCCCATGCTCTCCCAGCACCCGCACGCTGTCGGTGGTAATCGAATCGCCGGCAAACCGGAAAGTTCCATTGATCGAGTTGTATCGGACGCCCAGGTCCGGCACATCGCTCGCGCCCTCCTCGATCCTCAGATACCCCGCCAGCCGAGGCGCGTCCCAGGTCCCTTCGATCCGCGCGTCCATATCGATGCTGCCGGTGACGTTGCGGACATTGGGCGTGAACGCCTCGATGATCGCCAGCTCGACGCTGTCGCCTTTGGCCACGATCGTGACCGGGCCGGGAAGCTGGCGCTTGGGCATGATCTTGAGTGCCAGGTCGAACGGAAGACTGGCGTCCACCACGACCACCGGCTGCCCGGCACGCCAGAACGTGAGGTTGCTCCGGAGCAGCTGCTCCCGGTAATCGAATGCCGCACGGATCAGCGGGGCATGGAAATCGCCGAAGACGGGTCCGGTGAGCGTCGACGTTCCGCGCAGTGTCGGCATCAACCGCGTGCCACCGAGGCGCGCGTCCACCGCAAGCGACCCGCGAATTCCCCTCGTATCGCGTTGCATCACACCGTACAGGTCTCCGATCTGGAGTCCGAGCGCGGTGACCGAGAGCTCGCCCGGCGACTGTCCCGGCAGGTCCCCGGAGAGCTCGATGCTTCCCGACCCGTCGACGGTAGCGAACCGCACGGTGTCGAGGGAAATCCCCGAGTCCGTCACTCTTGCGTCGAAGGGTGCCAGGAGCTCCCACTCCCGGCCCCGCAGCGCAAGCCGGAGACTGTCGGCGCGGAAGCGCTGCGAACCGGCACGCTGCTCCCATCGCCCGCCGGCAAGGAGCTTCACCAGCTCTCTCCCTTCGCCCGATGCCTCCCAATGCATCGAGTCGCGCTTGCCCCGGAATCCGCCGGCAAGATTGCCGAAGGCGTAACTCCGCCAGTAGAGGGAGTCGGCGCGGAGCATGGCGGCGAACGTGGAATCCGCCGTTGCGAGTGTGACGTTGGCGACGAGATTCTTGCCCCGATATCCCAGCCAGTGCACCGAATCCACGGTGGCCGCGATCCCCACCTGCAGCGCGCCCAGCGCGCCGTCGACTGTGATGTCCGCGCGGCCCCGTCCTGCCATGGTGACGTCACCCTTCAGGCTATCTCGAACGAACCCGGTCATGGCGAGCGCGAGAGAGTCGAAAGGCGAGAGATCGGGTGCCTCCAGGTGAAGCGCCAGCCTGCCGGACTTGGGAACTCGCCACCCGATCGAGCCGGCGCCCTCCATCCGGATCGCCTGCCACGCGGCCGTCATGGTGTCGACGACGATCAGACTGTCCACGGCGTGGAGCTTCGCCATGGCGGAATCGAAGGCCACCTCGCGGAAAGTTCCGGCGCCGAGAGAAAGGTCCATCCGTCCGACCGGAGCAGCTGTTCCGTCCATCACGCCGCTGGCGAGCAGCGTGCCGGTCAGCCGGGATGGCGCGCCGGTCGCGCTGAGCGCGGCAAGGTTGACTCCCTCGAACACCAGGCGAAGGGAATCGGCGCCGTACCGCGGCGGCAGCAGGGTAATCCGGCCCAGGGCGATGATGTGGCCGATTTCCCCCTGGACATCGGCATCGACCGCGAGATTGTCGAGGATCCCGGCGAGCTTCACCCGTCCGCCGAGTGCCCCCCTGGCGGTCAGCGTCGGGAAGGCGCGGCGAATACCCTCGAAATGGAGCGAATCGAGCACGGCATCGGCGTCGAGGGCCAACAGGGTTCCCCGGGTGTCGAGGCGCACCGTCCCCGAGAGGCGGCTGGATGGGCGTGCCGCATCCTGGTGCACGACCGTTCCCGCGAACACCACATTCCTCCAGGGTCCGGTGAGCGTGCCGTCGAGACCGAGCCGGCCCTCGAGAATCACCGCGGGAGCCACCTGCCGGACCGTGCGCAGATCGAGGTCGGTCTGGTGCAGGCGGGCTCCTCCAAAGAACATTCCATCCGCACTTCCGAGCCGAAGGTTTCCGTCGAGGGCGAGCCGGCTCTCGGCGCCGCCTGACACCATCGCATCCTGGAAAACCCAGTCGAGTGCCACCGTCATCCCGTCAAAGAACCCGTCGACGCGGAGCGGGCCGCTGATCCGGCCGTGGAAGGGAAGCGTGTCGAGGTATGGCCGCACCACGTCGAGATCGAGGTTCCCGAGCGCCAGCTGGAGGCCGCGGAAGCCAAGGCCGCGATGAATGTCGGTGATCGCGACCAGCTTTCCCGTGACCTGGCTCGTTGCATCCCCGACCGCGAGCTGGGGAATGCTCCACTCAGTCCGAACGCCGCTGAGGGAGTTGGCCCGGAGCCGCGCCGACCCGGTGAAATCGGGGAACTTCGGAGAGACCCAGCGAAGGTCCGCCAGCGCAAGCCGGGGAGCTTCGAAGGTGAAATGGTACATGATCGTATCGCGGGGCCAATCGAGCCGCCCCGCGCCGCTTCCCGAGGTACCGGGAAGCTCGGCGTGCACGAGCTCGAATAGCAGGCTGTCGTTCTTGGTCCGAATCCGTCCCCGGAGGTCGCGAACATCCATCCCCGGATCGCTGATGCGGGCGGCGAGGTGACGAATCTCCAGTGTGAGCGGCGGATCGTCGGGCGACGAAACCAGCATGCTGGGAATGTCGGCTTCGACACCCGAAAGCGTCCGCACCAGCTCGAGCCCTTCGGGCCCGATCTCGATCCGGCGCCCGGGTTTCGAACGCTCGAATGCGAGCGCGGAGTCCACCTGGCGAGCGGTCCGGAGTCGCCCATCCGGGTTCCAGGGGAGGCGGATCGTGAACCGGCCGCGCTGGATGCGCAGATTCTGGATTTCCACCAGCTGAGCGGGGCCGGTTCCCTTGGGCCCTTCGCCGAGCCGGAAGATCTCCTGATAGTTCAGGCGGCCGCTCCGGTGTTTGATGATCTGGATGTCCGGGTCGTGGAGGTTGAGGACCCCGAGGACCATCCGCCCGCCGAAGAGATTTTCGAGCCGGTAGCGGAGCTCCACTCTGGGAACTTCCGCGAACAGCGCGCCGGTGGAATCGCGGATGACCACGCTGTCGAGTGTGAATCCCTTGAGCCAGCGTCCGCTCACCGAGCCGACGTGCAGCGAGCCGCGCACCAGCCCCTGCGCCTGCTCGTTGATGAATCGGGCCACCAGGCGAAGGCCGGGTGGCGTCCAGAGCACCGCCGACACGACGCCGAGCACCGTGGCGACCATTCCACAGAAGAGGACGAAGACTCCGCGAGCGACCCGGCGGCGCATCAGAAGGCCTGCCCCACTCCGAATTGCACCACGATGCCCCGCCCGTTGTTCACCGTGCGGCGGTAGCTCTCCTGAAACAAGACAATCTCGCCGTCGTTTTGGATCAGATAAAGCCGGCTTGCCGGCAGACGGTGCGGATTGTACGCCACGTCCAGGCGGGCCGGACCGAGCGGAGTGAGGAATCGGATCCCCGCTCCCGGCGTGAACCGCATGACCGGCGTTCCGCCCTGTCCCTCTCCCCCCCGCTGCCAGACCGTTCCCGCGTCCACGAACGCCGCCAGCCGGACCTGGTTCCCGAAAACCGGGGAGGGAACCCGGAGCTCGACATTGGCGACGATCAGCGAGTTGCCCCCGGTGGCCGCATTCCGGACCAGCGAATCGCGAACGACCGGGGCCCCGGTCACCGTGTCGGTGCGGAGCTGTGATTCCAGGATTACATAGACGATGGGCCCGAGCTCGTTACGGTTGTAGCCCCGGACGTCGTTGGGTCCCCCGGCGTAAAAACGCTGTTCCGGCGGCACGAAATTGCCGGCGCTCCCGCCAACGGTGACGAAAGGCGACACGACCGTGCCGGCGCGCAGGTGCAGCGCGAGCACCGTCGAGCCCAGCGGCCGGTAGATCGCCGCGTCCCCGATGGCCCGGGTGAACTGGGTGAGCGATGATGACCCGATCAGACGCGAGCTGTGGCTGATTTCTGCCGAGAACGCCGAGCCGCGGGTCGGGTCGAGCGGGTTGTTCACCCGGGTCCGCTGCGCCAGCACCGACAGGATCGCGACGAGCCGCTTCTGGCGGAGCTGATTGATATCGGTTTCGGTGCAGGCGTTGAAGAATGCGCAGAAGGAGACGGTGTTGGCTTCCGTGGAGCCATATCCCAGCCGGTAGGCGAACGAAAGCGGGGTCCGTGACTCGGTCTCCCGCAGCAGGGTGAGACCCCCGCCCAGCTCTTCGCGCCGGTACACCGCGAATTCGCTCCGCCGCTCGGCGAACAGCGAGAGGGCAACGGCGTTGGAGGGCGAGATGAACACCGGCCGGCGAAACGAGGTCGTGATGTTGTAATTCATCCGCGACGAGCCGACCGAATCATCCCGGAGGGCGGAACAGATCGAGTTCTCCAGCGCCGACACGTGCGTCGGCCTGCCTACCCCGAGCTTCGACACCTGCGCCGCCACATCGAAGACCTGGCCCCTCCCCATCGCATTGCGCTTGGTCCAGCCGAGACCGGTCCGGAAGCAGTCGAGCGTCCCGTAGCCCACCGCCGCCCGCGCGCGATGCATCGGGCCTTCCTGCACCTGGATGGTGAGCGGCACCGTGCCCGACCCCGGTACAAAGTGCGCAGTGTCGAGCTCGACCGTCGCATAGCGGAAGAGCTCGGACCGGTAGAGCTGGCGCTGGCTCTCGACCAGGTCGCGGCGGTTGAAGGTCAGGCCCGGCTCGGTCGCGAGCAGCGAGGAGACGAAACTCGAATCGATCTGATCCGTCCCCCGGACCTGAATCCCTCCGATCACCGAGACTGCGCCCGGCTGCACCAGCAGCCCGATATCGGCGGTGCGTGCCTCCCGGTTCACGTCGGTTTTCTCGATCAGGACGCGAGCCTCCGGGTATCCAAGGTTCTGCAGCCGGATGATCAGCGTATCGGCGCTCACCAGGAGCAGGTCGCGGTCGTAGGGCTGGCCGGTACGGAGCGCCAGGTCGCGTACCAGCTGGTCCCGGTGTTCGAGGGAGTCGAGCCCCCGGATCTCGAACGTCCGCACGAGGACCGGCTCGCCCTCGGTGATATGAAAAGTGATGTACGCGTCGTCGGTGGTGCGGATGACGCTGGTGTCGACCTTCACCTCCATAAAACCCTTGCGCTGGTAGAAGGTCTTGAGCCGGACCGCGTCGACGCGGAGCGTCCGCTCGTTCAGGCGGCGTTTGACGCCCAGCCCGGTCCAGCGAACCAGGCCGTTGGCGGCGAAGAAACTCGAGTTGGTGGTAGCGATCGACGCGGCCAGAATTCTGGCATCGAAGGACGCGTTGCCGGAGAATTTCAATTGCCGGATCACCAGTCCCTCCTCCACCGTCTGGGCGGCGAGCGGAAGCACCGGAGCGACGCACCATATCGAATACAGCAGGGCGAACAAGGCGTACCGCCGGGTCGAAAACATCCGGGGGCCGCCCGGGCCCATGGGTTCATTTGACGACACGGTGCAAATCTAGTCTTATTACCCCGCCGCCTCCTCCATCCCCAAGCCACCCATGCGACCAACGCTCGCGTTCCTCGCCGGTTTGTTCCTCGCTCCCGCGCTCGGAGCGCAGTCGCTCGCCAAGCGCCTCGACCGGCTGCTCGATGCCCCGCCGTTCGACCGCCACCACTGGGGGGTCGTCGTACTCGACACCACCGGAAAAGTCCTGTACGGGCGCAATGCCACACGCCTGTTCGTACCGGCCAGCAATACCAAGCTGGTGGTGAGCGCGGCCGCGACGGTCCTGCTTCCGCCCGACGGCACCGTGGCGACCAGCGTCTACGCCACGGGCCCCGTGGAGGACGGAGTCGTTCGGGGGGACCTGGTGCTCTATGGCCGCGGCGACCCGACGATGAGCCGCCGCTGCTACGAGGCCGACACCACGCGTGCCGGCGCCTGCGAGACTGATCCGATGCGCAGAATGCGCGCGCTGGCCGACGAGCTCCGCGCGAAGGGTCTCCGCCGGGTCGATGGAAATATCGTGGGCGACGGCAGCTATTTCGAGCCGGCCATCGTCCACGACACCTGGGAAGAGGGCGACCTGGTGTGGTGGTACGCCGCGCCGGTATCGGGACTGGCCTTCAACGACAACAGCATCGATGTGCGGTGGGGGCCGGGACCCGAGGCAGGGGCGCCGGGGCGGGTCACCATCACTCCCGACTTCGGGGATGTCACCCTCGAGAACCGGACCTGGACCTCCCTGGAGCGGGGCAACGGACTCGAGGTAGGACGATTGAGCCCGTTGGCAATCTGGGCGGGTGGCTCGATCACCCGGTCCGCGAATCCGCGAACTTCCTATGTCGCGCTGCAGGATCCCAACCGCTACGCGGCCAGCGCATTGCGGCAGGCGCTCGCCGATCTTGGGATCTCGGTTCAGGGCGCGACCGCTGCAACGACCGATTCGTCCCGCTACGCTGCGGCGCGCGGGACGGCGCCTTTGGCGGAAACCGCCTCGCGTCCGTTCCGCGAGTGGCTGGTGCCGATTCTCGGGCCCAGTCAAAACCTTTTCGCGGAGATGCTCCTCAAGCAGCTGGGGAAATGGGGAAAGGGAGACGGGAGCTGGCGGGCGGGACTCGAGATCGAGCGGCGCTTCCTGATCGACTCGGTAGGACTCGATTCGACCCAATTCGCCCTCCGCGACGGCTCCGGACTCTCGCACACCAACGTGATGAGTCCGCAAGCCTTTGCCCGGCTCCTCCTGTGGCTCTCGCGTCATCCGCGGTTCGCCCAATTCGAGCAGGCCCTTCCGGTGTCGGGACGGAGCGGTACCATCCGGACCCGGATGGTGGGCACCGCGGTGGAGGGACGGGTCAAGGCCAAGACGGGCTCCATCTTCAGGGTGAACGCCCTGTCCGGCTTCGTGCGGCTCCCTAACGGCCGGATGCGGATCTTCTCCATTCAGACGAACAACCATGACCTGGGCGGCACGGCAATGCTGGCGAGGGTCGATAGCTTGGTGGTGGAGATAGGGAGGAAATGAAGAGTCACAACCTTCCACGATGATCACCACCGTACCTTTACTCACCACCGACTGGCCCGCCGTTCGGGCCATCTACGCCGCCGGCATCGTGAGCGGCAAAGCGACCTTTGACACCGAGATTCCCGAATGGCCCGCCTGGGATGCCGGTCACCTCGGCGCCCCGAGGCTCGTGGCACGGCTCGGCGAGGAAGTGGTCGGGTGGGCGGCGCTCGGACCGGTCTCGGCCCGCGCGTGTTACCGTGGCGTCGCCGAGGTGAGCATCTACGTGGCGGAAACGGCGCAGGGACGGGGAGTGGGCCGGTTGCTGATGGAAGCGCTGATCGGCGCGTCGGAGGCGGCGGGAATCTGGACGCTGCACTCCTCGATCCACGCCGACAACACGACCAGCATCGCCCTGCACGTGCGCTGTGGATTCCGGGTGGTGGGACGGCGGGAGCGGATCGCCCGCCGCGCCGACGGCTGGGCGGACACGATCATCATGGAGCGGCGGAGCGCGGTGGTCGGGACCTAACTGGTCTGCTGGTCGCCGAAAATAGCGAGATCCGAGCTGTGCCCCGGGTCCACTTTCCGTTTGGGGTCGATGTAGTGAACCGCATGGTTGACGGCGGTGGCCGCTTCGCCCGCACCGGTTGCGATCAGTTTGAGTTTTCCCTCGTAGGTCGCGATATCGCCCGCCGCATAAATGCCCGGCACGTTGGTGGACATGACACGGCTCACGACAATGTGGGCTTTTTCGGTATCCAGTCCCCAGGCCTTGATCGCGCCGAGATCGGAATGAAAGCCCAGTTGCGGGAGCACCGCGTCGAAGGGGAGCGTCTCGACCGCCCGGGTCTTGTTGTTGAGCAGCGTCACTCGCTCGATCCGGTCGTCGCCGTCGATGGACTGGATCTCGGTGAAGGTGCGAACGTCGCACCGGCCGGCCTGCTTCAGCCGCTCGACCTCGCGAATCGTCGCCGCGTGCGCGCGGAAGCCGTCGCGGCGATGAATCAGCATGACCGAGCGGGCGATGCCGGACAGGTTCACCACCCAATCGAATGCCGAATCGCCCCCTCCCACGATCAACACCCGCTGCCCGGCAAATCCGGCCGGGTCGAGAACCTTGTAGTCGAGACCCCGGCCTTCCCAGACCTCGACGCCCTCCGCCGGCAGCTTTCTCGCCTCGAACGCCCCGATCCCACCCGCGATGAGCAGCGTCCTGGAGGGGTAAACCTCCTTATCGGTCTCGAGGAGAAAGTGCCCGATACCCCCATCCTCGACTTTCCGCAGCCCGGTCACGACCTCGTCGAGGCGCACCTCGCAGCCGAACTGCAGGGCCTGCTCGGTGAGTCCCCTCACCAGGTCCTTCGCGAGCACCTTGGGAAACCCCGCAACATCGAAGATGTATTTCTCGGGGTACAACGCCACGAGCTGGCCGCCGAGGGCAGGGAGCGCGTCCACGAGGCGGCACGATGCGCCGCGCATGCCGGCATAGAAGGCGCCGAACAAGCCGGTCGGCCCGCCGCCAATGATGGTGATGTCGGTGAGAAGCGGATGCGTCACGGGGGGCAATATAAGAGGGCGAGCGGTGAGCAGTGAGCGGTGAGCGGGAGGCGCGTTTCCCGCTTACCTCTCACCGCGTACCGCTCACAGACACTATGTTTCGCCAATGAGGATTTACACGCGAACCGGCGACACCGGCGAAACCGGTCTCTTTGGCGGCGGCCGGGTCCCCAAGGACAACGCGCGGGTCGCGGCGTATGGGGATGTGGACGAGCTCAACTCCACGCTCGGCGTCGCGCGCGCGACCGAGCCCGGCGCGATGTTCGATCCCGAGCTCGAAGCCATTCAGCGCGATCTCTTCTCCATCGGGGGGCATCTCGCCACCCCGGACCCGGATAAGGTGCGTGCCGCCCTCGAGAAGGCGAACCTTGCGTCGTCGCGGATCGGGGAGTTCGAGAGCGCGATCGACGCCGCCGACGCGGAGCTTCCGGCGCTCCGGGCGTTCGTGTTGCCGGCGGGTACGCCCAAGGCCGCCGCCCTTCACCTGGCCCGCACCGTCTGTCGCCGTGCCGAGCGGAGTGTGGTGTCGCTGGCGCGCCGGGAGCCGGTGCCGGAGCTCTTCCTCGTTTACCTCAACCGGCTCTCGGATTACCTGTTCACGCTCGCCCGGCTCGCGAATTTTCGAGCGGGGCGCGGCGAGGTGCCCTGGTAGCCGTGGGTTCGGCGGCTCACGTCAGGCACGCGACGGGAAGCTACCCCGTCCTCGTGGAGTCCGGCCTCCTGGAACGGCTTCCGTCGCTGGCGGCCGAGCACCTGCCGGGACGGAGGCTGATCGTCATCACCGATCGCACCGTCGCACGCGCCGTTCCCCACCACCTCGACGTTCCGACCCTGGTCATCGCGCCGGGGGAAACCTCGAAATCCCGAACCCGCTGGAGCGCGCTCACCGACCGGATGCTCGACCTCGGGTACGGCCGCGATGCAGCCGTCGTCGCGGTCGGGGGCGGGGTCGTCGGGGACCTCGCCGGGTTCGTGGCCGCGACCTATCTCCGTGGCATCCCCTGGCTCTCGGTCCCGACCTCGCTGCTGGCGATGGTGGATGCGTCGATCGGGGGGAAGACCGGCGTCAACGTCCACCAGGGCAAGAACCTGGTCGGTGCATTCCACCCCCCGCAGGCGGTACTCTCCGATCCCGCGGTGCTCTCCACGCTGCACCCCGAGCATCTGGGCGCCGGGCTGGTCGAGGCGCTGAAGCACGGGCTGGTGGCCGACGCGGAGTATTTCGATTGGATCGGCGCGAACGCGACGAATCTGCTGGCCCGTGATGGCGCCGTGCTGGGCGAGCTGGTCTCCCGAAGCGTCGCCATCAAGGCCGAGGTGGTGGGCGAGGATGAGCGGGAGGGAGGCCGCCGGGCCGTGCTGAACGCCGGACACACGATCGGCCACGCCATCGAGCGGGTGAGCGACTACACCGTCCTGCATGGAAACGCGGTGGCCATCGGCCTGGTGGTGGAGGCGCTGCTGGCCCACCGGCTTGGACTCGCAGAACGCGCGCTCGCGCCGACGATACGACTGGCGCTCGAGCGATTCGACCGGCCCACGACGCTCGACGCCGCCTGGGATGATGAGTCGCTGATCGACGCGATGATGCACGACAAGAAGACTCGGTCCGATTCTCTCCGATTTGCGCTCCCGACATCGGTGGGGTCGATGGCCCGGCAGAGTAGCAATTGGACGGTGCCGGTTTCACGCGAGATAGTCCGGACTGTTCTTTCGACAGCCCGATCGTCCGCGACACTATATTGAGTTTTCCACCCGTATTTGGCAGCAAATTAGAAGTATAAATCATTGTGGTTTAATAGCTTGCACACAATTCGCCACATTCCTGTCGAGAACAGTCTTGTGCGGAAAGTTGAGGAATTCCAGAACTCATTGATTTATCGTGTTTTGTGATGTTGATATTGTCAAACGCTTGACTGTCAAAAAATCGTTCCCTACATTCGTTCCGTCCGTCAGGCCCCCACGACACATCGCGACCCGCATTTGCGGGTGAGTTTTCGAGCGAGTTCGCAACCGCGGCATCGACCCCGTGAGAGGTGGCATGTCCCACGTTCGGCAGCGTTCCGTCCCCCGTGCATTATCCAAATCCGCGCCCAACAACTCCTTCGATCAATACCTCCTCGACATCCGCAAGCTCCCCATGATCGCGGATCCGAAGGAGGAGATCCGACTTGCCAAGCGCGCCCGCAAGGGAGATCAGGCGGCGACCGACCGTCTGGTGACGGCGAACCTCCGTTTCGTCATCTCCTACGTGAAGCGCTTCCAGGGTCACGGCCTCGACCTGTCGGAGCTGGTGGCCATCGGTAACGAAGGACTGCTCAAAGCGGTGCGGAAGTTCGATCCTGCTCACGGCGTCAAATTCATCAGCTATGCCGTCTGGTGGGTCCGCCAGTGCGTGCTCAAGGCGCTGGCCGAACAGACCCGCACGGTGCGCATCCCGCTCAATCAGAACGCGGCGCTGATGAAGATGGCCAAGATCGAAAGCCTCCTCTCCCAGGAGCTGGGCCGCTCGCCCACCGACGCGGAAACGGCGCAGGTGCTCGACGAGCCGGTCGAGACGATCCGGCAAGCCCGGCTGGTGTCGACCGTGGAGGTGTCACTCGACGCGCCGGTCGAACGCCATGACTCCGGCGCCTCCACCTTCGGTGAGCGGGTTGCCGGCACCGGTACGGGCGATATCGAGGACCTGGTGGATACCGGGCTCCGGAAGGAGTTCCTGTCCTCCCTCTTCCGCCGCTACCTCACCCCCCGCGAGCAGCGGATCCTGGCGCTGTACTACGGGCTTGAGGAGGGCAGCGAGGCGCTGACCCTCGAGGGAATCGGCGCCATGCTGGGCGTGACTCGTGAGCGGGTCCGGCAGATCCGGGAGCGCGCCTTCGAGAAACTGCGGAATGCGCCGGAGGTGAAGCACCTGCGCAACTTCCCGTCTGCGGCCTGAGGACAGGGAGCCGGGGAGCCGGGGGAGGCAGAGGGCGCGGCTGGTCGGCTCCCTGACTCGCTGCCTCCCTGGCTCCCTCGTTAGACTCCTTGGGTGAGCACTCAGCTTCCACTTTTCCCGCTTCAAACCGTCCTCTTCCCCGGCGCGCTGCTTCCGCTCCATATCTTCGAGTCCCGGTACCGTGAGCTCCTCGCCGATCTGTCCGTCCTGCCGGGCGAGCATCAGCTCTTTGGACTCCTGCCGCCCGGCGATCCCGCGGAGCTTCCCGAGCCCGGCGCGATAGGGACGGTCGCGAGGCTCCGCGGCATGCAGCAGCTCCCGGACGGGCGATTCAACATCGTGGTCGGCGGCGAGCGGCGTTTCGTGTTTCGTTCCTCGGTGGAGGCCGCGACGCCGTATCTGCAGGGCGTCGTGGACTGGTTCGACGACGAACCCGAAGTTCAGGTTCCCGCCGACGACGAGGTGGCGCGGCTCCACGTCCTGGGAGAGCGCTATGCGCTGGCGCAGCACGCGCTGCTCGACCGCGCCCTCGACGTCGAGCTGCCGAAGGACGCCGCCCGGCTCACCTTCGGTATCGCGGCGTTTCTCGACTGGGAGTTCGAGGCGCTGCAGCGTTTCCTCGAGATGCGATCCGTCGCCGCGCGGGTCACGCGGCTGCTGGCCGCGCTGCCGAAACTGGTGGCCTCCGTCGAAGCGCGGGCCGGCGCGCATGCGCGGGCCAAGAGCAACGGCCATGGGAGCGTCGTCTGACCGAGCCGCTCGTCGCCCTGCTCACCGAGATCGTCGGGTCTCGCTGGGTCCGCCATCGCCAGGCCGAGCTCCGCACCTTCGAGGGCGACGGCCTGCCGACCCACGCCTCGCTCCCGCGAGTCGTCGTGCTTCCCGGCACCCGCGATGAGGTCATTGCGGTGGTGCGCGTGCTGCATGGCACCGGCACCCCCTGGGTGGCCCGGGGCGCCGGCACCGGCCTGTCCGGCGGCGCCCTCGCCTCGGACGACAGCGTGCTGGTCGTGCTCACCAGGCTGAACCGCATCATCCAGCTCGATCCCGTCCGCCGGCGCGCCGTGGTGGAGCCCGGAGTCGTCAACGCCCGGCTCTCCGAGGCGGCGCTTCCCCACGGACTCGCCTACGCGCCCGATCCCTCCAGCCAGAGTGCCTGCACGCTGGGCGGCAACGTCGCCGAAAACGCCGGCGGACCGCACTGCCTCAAGTACGGGGTCACCACCAATCATGTCGTCGAGCTCGAAGTGCTGCTCCCCGACGGTTCCCTCGTGAAACTCGGCAGTCCGCATGGGGACGCCTGGGGACCGGATCTCGTGGGGCTGTTCGTCGGCAGTGAGGGAATGTTCGGCATCGCGCTCCAGATCACCCTTCGGCTCTGCCCGCTGCCTCCGGCGATTCAAACTCTGCTGGCGGATTTCGTCACGGTTCGCGCGGCGAGCGAAGCGGTGGGCGCGATCATCGCCGCCGGGATCGTTCCCGCCGCGCTGGAGATGATGGACCAGGAATGCATTCGCGCCGTCGAGGCCTCCATCTACGCCGCGGGGTACCCGGTGGATGCCGGGGCCGTCCTCCTGGTCGAGCTCGACGGCCAGCCCGCGGCGGTAACCGCGGAAAGCGCGCAGGTCGAGCGCCTGCTGGCCTCGGCGGGTGCGCGGGGGGTGCGGAGCGCGTCGACGCCGCTGGAGCGCGCGCGGCTCTGGCAGGGAAGAAAGAAGGCCTTTGGGGCCATGGGGCGCATCGCCCCCGATCTCGTGGTCCAGGACGCCGTGGTCCCGCGCTCCGCCCTCCCCGGCGTGCTCGAGCAAATCGGCGCGATCGGCCGGACCCACGGCCTGCGGGTGAGCAACGTCTTCCACGCCGGCGATGGCAACCTCCATCCGAACATTTCATTCGACCATCGTGACCGGGAGCTGGCGGATCGGGTGCACCAGGCCAGCCGCGAGATCATGGCGGTCTGCGTGGCGGCCGGCGGCTCGATCACCGGCGAGCACGGCGTGGGCTCCGACAAGCTGGAGTACATGCCGCTTATCTTCGATGCGGAGACCCTGTCGGCGATGTGCGATGTCCGCCGGGTGTTCGACCCCGCGCAGCGCGCCAACCCGCGCAAGGTGATTCCGGTGCACTACTGCAGGGAGTGGCGGTGAACGACTCGATCTTCATGCGGCTGCGCCATGCCTTCGGCGAGACGATGGTCGAGCGCGACCGGGATGGCAGGCCGCGCGTGATCCCCGATTCGGCGGACGGGGTGGCCGAGCTCTGCGCGTTGGCGCACGGCAATGGGTGGCGGGTTCGCATCGAAGGACAATCGACCTGGATGCCGGCGGATGCGCCGGCGGACGTCGCGCTTGCGATACGGGGCCTCGCCCGCATCGTCCAGCTCGCCCCCGCCGATCTGGTCGCCACGGTGGAAGCGGGCGTCCCGGTCGCCGTGCTCGGGCACGAGCTCTCGGCGGCCGGAGCCTGGCTCGCGATTGATCCGCCGGGCCGCCCCGAGCGCACCATCGGATCGGTCGTCGCGACCGGTACGGCGGGCCCGCTCCGTCACGGCCTGGGCCCGATACGCGATCATATTCTCGGCGGCACCATCGTCACGGGAGATGGCCGCGTGATCAAGGCGGGCGGAAGCGTGGTCAAGAATGTCGCGGGCTACGATCTCACCAAGCTTCAGGTCGGCGGATTCGGCGCGTTCGGTGTGCTGACCCAGCTGCATCTCCGGCTCCGCGCCCTCCCGGCACGCCGGGTCACGCTGATCGCCCGGGGAGAGCGCGACCTCCTCACGCACCAGGCGCGCGCCCTCACGGAGCGAGGGCTGGTGGCGTCGTCCCTCGAGCTGTTCTCTCCCGCGCTCGCCGCGGAAGCCGAGTGGGTGCTCGCGCTCGAGCTCACCGGCACCGAGGCGGGGGTCGAGGCCGAGGTGACTCGCGCCATGGAGGGAGCGGAGACCGTCTGGACCCGGCTCGCCCCGGATGCGGGAGCGACGTTCTGGCATTCCACGGCGCGGGGCGCGCTCGCCGCCCCGCTCACTTTCCGCCTCGGTGTTTTCCCCGACGGCCTGGACGAGATGCTGGATCTGCTGGCTGAGAGGCTCGATACCGGACTCGTGTCGGCCGGCCCCGGCCAGGGCCTGCTCCGCTGGTCTGGTGACGCGCCAGTCGAGGCATTGCGGTCAGTCCGGCATCTTGCCGCCGAGCGGGAAATCCCGTTGACGCTGGAGCGCGGTCCCTGGACGGTGCGTAGCGCACTCGGACATTTCGGCGCGTACCGCGAGGGAGTCGGCCGGCTGGTGTCCAAACTGCGCAGCACCTTCGATCCGGATCCGACCTTCGCCGTGGCCCTCGAGGGCGGCGCGGATGACTAGAGGGGGCTTCGAAGCCCTCGATCCATGCGTCCACTGCGGATTCTGCCTCCCTGCCTGCCCGACCTATCTCGCGACCGGAGACGAAAGCGATTCGCCGCGCGGGAGGATTCTCCTCATGCGTGCGCTGGAGCGTGGCGAGCTGCCGGCCGACGAGCCGGCTCTTCGCGAGCACCTTGATGCCTGCCTCGGTTGCCGAGGCTGCGAGCCCGTCTGCCCAGCCGGTGTCGGTTACGGCCGGGGGCTCGAAGCCGCCCGCGAACTGCTCAAGAACGCCAACGGTCTCCCCTGGTTCGCGCGCCAGGCCCTCGCCGTGTTCCGCCGGCGGTTTCTCTGGCGATCCGTGTTCACGGGCGCGCGATGGATCCGGGCGACGGGGCTGCCGGGCAAGATGGCGGGAAAAGGCCGGTTCGGGTTCGCGATGGGGATGCTCGCCGCGAGCGGCGAGGAGTCAGGAGTCAGGAGTCAGAGGTCAGAGGAAAGGCCCTCCCCTGACTCCCGACTCCCGATTCCTGACTCCTCGCAACAGCCTTCCCGCGGCACTGTGGCCCTCTTCCGCGGCTGCGTCATGGACACGCTTTTCCGGCGCGTGCACGACGCGACCCGCCGGACCCTCGAACTCAACGGCTATCGCGTGGTCGAGGTCAAAGGCCAGCATTGCTGCGGGGCGCTGCACGAGCACGCGGGAGATCGACACGCCGCGCAGGCCCTGGTGGCGATGAATGCTTCCGCCTTTCGCGGCCGGGCCGACTTCATCGTGGTCAACAGCGCAGGGTGCGGGGCGCTGCTTCGCAACGCGGCGCACTTCGACTCGTCTCCGGCCGGCCTCAAGCTGGGCTCGCGCGTCCGCGACGTGTCGGAGCTCCTGGCCGCCGCCGGTCCCAAGGCCGGCGCCGCGCTGCCGATCGAAGTCGCCTACGATGCGCCGTGCCACCTGGAGCACGCCCAGGGCGTGCGCGAGGCCCCGCTCCGGCTCCTCCAGGCGATCCCCGAGCTTGTCGTGCGGCGGCTTCCGGGATCAGACCGCTGCTGCGGCAGCGCGGGGATGTTCTCCCTGATGCAGCCGGCAATGTCCCGCGCTGTGCTGGAGGAAAAGATCCTCGCGATTGCCGCGGCCGATCCGCGTCCGGCGCTCGTGGCCACCGGCAATCCGGGATGTCTCATGCAGATCGGCGCGGGACTCCGGGCCGCCGGGCTTCCCATCGGCGTCGCGCACCCGGTCGAGCTGCTCGACTGGTCCTACACCGGCGCGGGGCGCTGACCGCTTACCTTCCTGCCATGCAGCTGGATTTCTCTTTACCGCCAACCCATCTCAAAACACTCCGCGCCGGCGCCGTGATGGTACGGGATGCACCGGCGGTGCTTCAGATTCAGGGTCCCGGAGCGCTGATCTGTCTGCAGGGGCTCCTCACCCAGGACCTCTCCGCCCCGGGGCCCGATACGCTGGTCTACGGAGCGCTCCTGACGCCGAAGGGGATGATTGTCGCCGACACCTGGGTCGTGCGAGAGGAATCGGGGTTTCTCCTCGCGATCGATGCCCGAGCGCGCGAGGCGGTCCTCGCGCTGCTCGCTCGCACCCTGCCACCGCGACTGGCCCGGGCCACCGATCTCAGCGACAGCTGGCGCGCGGCATGGATGATCGGCGCCTCGGCACCCGAGCGCCTCGCGCGGGCATTGGGGTGCGAGGTACCGGGCGCGGGCGCAGTGCTCCGCACCGAGGCGGACGGCTCCGTTCTCGCGGGAGGCACCCCGCCGGCTCCATTCAGCGTCCTGTCGCTCGGGCCCATCGCCGGGATCGAGGATCTGGCTCGCGCTTTCCTCTCCGCATCCGGCCACGAGGGCGGTGCGGAGGAGCTTTCCGCGGCGCGAGTGCTGGCGGGATGGCCCACCCTCGGCCGGGAAATCGACGAAAAAACGCTGCCTCAGGAGGTTCGCTTCGAGGAGAATGGAGGGGTGTCCTATACCAAGGGGTGCTACACCGGGCAGGAGACCGTGGCGAGGGTGCACTTTCGCGGTCACGTAAACCGGACGCTGCGCGGAGTCGTACTGCAGGGTGGGGTGCCGCCGGAGGACCGGACGCTCATGCTGGGCGAAAAGCCCGTCGGCGATCTCAAGTCGGCGATCATTCTCCCGGACCGCGTGATCGCGCTGGCTATGGTACGGCGCGAGGTCGAGAATGGCGCGCCGGTTCGCGCGGGACTGAGGAAGGCGGTGGTTACGGAACTGCCGTTTGGGGAGGTGGCGTGAAGTGATCAGTGGTCAGTGGCCAGGGGTCAGGGAGTGGCAATTCCCACCGACCCCTGACCCCTGACCCCTGATCACTGGAACTACGGAGTCTTCGTGGTATCCCCGGCGACCTTCGTGGTGTCGGTCTTGATCGTGGTGTCGGTGACGGTGGTCGTGACCGTCGTGGTGGTGCTGACCGCTGTCGTGTCGGCGGCAGGGGCTTCGTCCTGTTTTGCGCCGCAGGCCGCCAAGGCAACCACCGCGGCAACCACGAGGTACTTCGACATTGTTACTCCTTCGATGTTCGGGTAACGGATCAGGAGGACGCGGGGGACGCTCGAGTGGCGCCAAATCATACAGCCTGGAAAACTAGGATGAAACGCTGCTTTGTCAAGCGGGACATAGACTTACACGATTCCACATCGCTCAGGCCGTTGATTCGGGACGGAATGGGGACGCCGCGATGTCTCTGGGACCTAAAAACTTCAAGATCAATGATTTAAATGGCTCACATCCACGACTTACCCCGCTCGCTCGGTGCCCTCAAGGAAAGCCCTTGGGGCAGGGCTCCGCTTCTCGGCCGTTCGGTCCGCGACGAGATTCGCGAAAACCTGCTGCGAGCACTGGCTCGCGGCGAAGCGCTGTTCGCGGGCGTGGTCGGCTACGAAGACACGGTGCTCCCACAGATCGTCAACGCGCTGCTCGCCCGCCACGATTTCATCCTTCTGGGGCTCAGGGGACAGGCCAAGAGCCGGATATTGCGTGGGCTTACCGGCTTTCTCGATGACTGGCTTCCGATCGTCGAAGGCAGTGAGGTCAACGACAATCCATTCGCCCCGATCAGCAAATTCGGGCGCGAGCGGCTGCACGCGGAGGGCGACGCGACGCCGATCGGGTGGGTACATCGCGACAACCGGTACGTGGAGAAACTGGCGACTCCCGACGTGACCATCGCCGACCTCATCGGCGATCTCGATCCGATCCGCGCCGCGCGCGGCGGGCACGTGCTGTCCGACGAAATGACCATGCACTTCGGCCTGCTGCCGCGCGCCAACCGGGGAATCTTCGCGATCAACGAGCTCCCGGATCTGGCGGGAAAGATCCAGGTCGGGCTCTTCAACATCATGCAGGAGGGCGACGTCCAGCTCAAGGGCTATCCGGTACGCCTGCCACTCGACGTCCTGCTCTGCTTTACCGCCAACCCCGAGGACTACACGGCGCGAGGCAAGATTATCACGCCGCTCAAGGACCGGATCGGCTCGGAGATCATCACCCACTACCCGCGCTCGGTCGAGCTGGGCATGGCGATCACCTCGCAGGAAGCGTGGACCGAACGGAACGGGAGCGTGCCACCTGCCAGAATTCCCGAGCTGGTGCGGGAAGTGGTGGAACGGATCGCCTTCGAAGCGCGGGGCGATAAACGGGTGGACCGCCGGTCCGGGGTCAGCCAGCGGTTACCGATCAGCGTTCTCGAGAATGTGGTGTCGGCGGCGGAGCGGCGCGCCCTCACGCACATGGAAAAGGAGTCGGTGCCACGCCTCGCCGATCTCTACACCGCGCTGCCCTCGATCACCGGCAAGCTCGAGCTGGAGTACGAGGGCGAGCTGCAGGGAGCCGAAGCGATCGCCAAGGAGCTGATCCGGCGCGCCGCGCTGCGCACCTTCACCGACCGGCTGGGGGACGACCACGACGAGCGGCTCGACCGGATCGTCGCCTGGTTCGACCAGGGTTCCGCGCTCAAGATCGGCGGCGACGAGCGCGCGAGCGTGGCCGTCAAGGCGTTCGCGCTGGTGCCCGAGCTCCTGCCGCTGGTGCACGACCTCGACCTGGCCGAAGTCGGCGATCAGCCGGTCGAGGTCGCGGCCTGCGAGCTCGTGTTGGAGGCGCTGGCCGCGCAGAAGCGGATCAGCAGGAGCGAGGAGATCGGCTGGACCGCGGCGCGGGGGAAGCGTGAGAGGTGAGACGTGAGCGGTGAGATGGAAGAGCCTTTCCCTCTCCCATCTCACCGCTCACATCTCACCCCACATGGCTTTTGCCCGCATCACGATAATGTCCGTGGCGCCGTCCAGCCCGAGGGGGGCGGTGTTCAGCACCATGTGATAGTTGGCGGGATCATTCCAGTCGAGCTGGTAGTGATGAGAGAGATACCGGGCCCGGTTGGCGTCGCTTTCCCTGACTCTCCCCTCCGCCTCCCTCGCATTCACCCCGTCGCGTTCGGCGATCCGCGCGATGCGAGACGCGAGCGGAGCCACGATCTTCACGTGCAGCGCGTCATGCGAGCCGGAGAGCACCGCCGGCGCCGCGCGACCCACCAGGACCACCCTGCCCTCGGCGGCGACCTCGGCGACCACCTTCTCGGTCACCAGCACCAGCGATTTTTCCTCGGGCTCCGGAAGCCGGTCGGGCGGCTCGCTCAAGAGTTCCGGCGCGGAACGGGAAAGCGCACGGACCAGCCGCTCGACGAAGCCCGGAGCGCGTTCCTCACGGTCGGCCACCTCCCCCGGCGGAAGACCGGCCCGCTCGGCCACGCGGTTGATCAGCTCGTTGTCCACCACGCGGAAACCCAGCGCGTCGGCGACCCGCCTCGCGACTTCGCCGCCGCCCGCCCCCATTTGTCTCGACACCGTGACGATCATGTGGTCCTCCCCAGGTGCCAGCGCGCCCAGATCGAGCCTGCCATGCAGGCGACTCCGCCAAGGAGGACGGCTGGACCGGCGCCAAGGTGTTCCGCCAGCCAGCCTGCCTGCAGCGAGCCGAAGGGCGCCATCCCCACGACGATGAAGCTGTAGAAGCCCACGACCTGCCCGCGGAGCTCCTCGGGAGCCTCGGTCTGCAGCATGGTATTGGTGAGAATTGCATTGAGCGACGCCGCCAGACCCGCGACCAGCAGCGCGGCGAATGCGAAGACGAAATGCCGGGTCATCCCGAGCAGGAAGACGCTCACGGCGAATCCGCTTCCGGCCCACAGGAGAACCTTCTCCCGGGGGAGCCGATGGCCCAGGGCGGCAATCGAGATCGCCCCGGCGGCGGCGCCGACGCCGAAGGCGGACGTCAGCGCGCCGTAGCCTCCGGCGCCGAGGCCGAGCGTATCGCGGGCAAAGACCGGCAGGATCGCCACAAAAGAGACCCCGAAAACGGTGAAGATCCCGGTCAGGATGACGAGGGTACGCGGCCAGGGAGAGCCGAGGACGTGACGCATCCCCTCCCGGACGCCGGTCCGGCGCGCGGGCAGGCCGGGGCGCGATGCCGGATCCAATCTGATCCGGAACAACCCGATGAGCACGGCAAGAAAGCTCGCGGCATTGACGAAAAAGCAGGCGGCGGCTCCTGCCGCCGCCAGGAGCGTTCCTGCCAGCGCGGGCCCGAACACTCGCGAGAGGTTGAAGGCCGACGAATTCAGGGCGATGGCGCTCATCAAGTGGTCGCGACCCGACAGCTCGCCGAGGAACGCTTGCCGGATCGGGATCTCGAAGGCGCTGATCAGGCCGCCGAAGAGCGACAGGGCGTACACCCACTGAATGGTGATGGCACCGAAGGCGGTCAGGAATCCGAGCGCCAGCGCCTCGGCGAGGAAGAGAAATTGGAGCAGCAGCAGCGCGCGCCGCTTGTTCACCCGCCCCGCCACGACGCCGCCCCACAGCGTGAAGAGGAGAACCGGCAGCGCGCCGAAAAAAGTGACCAGACCCACCTGCAGCGCCGAATTCGTCAGCTCGAGCGCGAGCCACCCCAGGGCCACCGTTTGCATCCAGGTGCCGCAGAGGGAGAGGAACTGCCCGACGATGAAGAATCGGAAATTCGGGTTGCGCAGCGCGCCAAAAGACGGTGAGCGGTGAGAGGTGAGAGGTAAGCGGGAAACGCTCTCCGGTGGGGCCGTCATGCATCAAGATAGTATCTTGAATGCAGTTGTTAGCCGTTCGCCGTTAGCCGATAGCTGCCTTTATGCGCTACACGACCTACCAGAAACACGTTCCCGGCCTCGCCGACGCCGTCAACCTGCAGGCGTTGCTGGATCAGCTGGGCGACTTTCTCCTGCAATCCGGGTTCGCCGGCGGGCCGGGCGACTGGCCCTGGTGGGCCGAGCCAGGCGAAGGTGGAGACAAGTCAGTGGATTCGTTGCGCGAGGCGATCCTGCGCGCGCTGATGGAATCGGGACAGCTCACTCCCGACATGATGAAGTTTCTTCGGGGAGATTCCACCGGCGATCCCGAAAAGGACCGCGAGCTCGAGCGCCAACTCGGCGAGCTGCTCGACCGGATCGTTCAGCGACTCATGGACGAGGGCTATCTCAACGTGAAGGAAGCGCCGCAGATGCCCGAGGGGTACACCCCGCTCCTCGGGCCCGGCGGACAGGCGGCCACCGCCGCGCGCGATGTGCAGTTCAATTTGACCGAGAAGGGGATGGATTTCCTCGGATACAAGACGCTCAAGAACCTCCTCGGCAGCATCGGCAAGTCCAGTCTCGGCGCGCACGAGACGCCCCACCTCGCGACCGGTGTGGAGACCGAGGGGGCGAGCAAGCCCTACGAGTTCGGCGACGTGATGAATCTGGATGTGGCGGCGACCCTGTCCAGCGCCATCGCAAGGGAGGGGCTCGCGATGCCCCTCAATCTCGAGTACGGCGACCTCCGGGTGCACCAGTCGGAGTACCGCTCCTCCGCGGCGACCGTGCTGATGCTCGATTGTTCCCACTCGATGATTCTGTACGGCGAGGATCGCTTCACGCCGGCCAAGAAGGTTGCGCTCGCGCTGACCCACCTGATCCGCACCCAGTATCCCGGCGATTCGCTCCGTGTCGTGCTCTTCCACGACTCGGCGGAAGAGATTCCCCTGGGCGCGCTCCCCGGCGCGCAGGTCGGGCCGTACCACACCAACACGGCGGAGGGACTCAAGCTGGCCCGGCGAATCCTCTCGGGTCAGAAAAAGGACATGAAGCAGATCATCATGATCACCGACGGCAAGCCGTCGGCGCTCACGCTGCCGAATGGCCAGGTCTACATCAATTCTGCGGGACTCGATCCCCGCATCCTCGCCGCGACCTACCGGGAAGTGGGCCACTGCCGCCGCAGCGGGATCATGATCAACACCTTTATGCTCGCCCGGGATCGCGCGCTGGTGGAATTCGTGAAACAGGTGGCGACGATCTGCCGGGGGAAGGCCTACTTCACCAATACGATGACGCTGGGGCAGTTCATTCTGATGGATTTTCTGAAGCGGAGGACGACGAGAATGTAAGACAGAACGGGGTTGGCAGTTGGGAGGATGGGGTTGGGGGGAGAAACTCACCCCAATCCCCATCTCCCGATCCCCAGCCCCTACCCTGCTGCCTGTTGCCCTTTTCTACTGCACTCGCTTCGCCATCGTTCCCGCCGCCAGCGTTTCACCGGGATTCACGCCGTTGATCGCCGCGATCAGCTCGACCCGGGCCGCCGACGGATACTGGCGGTAGAATTCCTCGACCGTCATCGCGCGCGGGAGCCGCACCAGCGAGAGATGCACCGGCTGCTTGTTGAGCGCCGCCTGGTCGGTGAGTGCGGCGAAGCTCTGCATCGACTGGCGGATCACGCCGGAATAGCTGGAATACCGGTCTCCCGAGGAGTACCCGAGCAGCTGGTAGGTGGTGCTCCCGTACCGGACATACATCACTCGACCCGCTACTACATTGCCCTGCTGGTCCTGCGCCTGGAACTCGGCCGTGGCGGCGGGCAAGCCGTTCACCGTCGCCCGCTGGCTGTTGCCCATCTGCACCCCTTGCTGCTGAGCGAACTTCTGCAGCAGTGTTTCGGGTGCGTCGCTCCCGCCCAGGGAGAGCTGGACGACCGCGTCCTTCTGCGGGCTCGCCGCGACGACCGCGTCGGCTCGGTTCTGGGTCTGCCATCCCGAAGGGAAGTCCATCCGAAATCGCAGATCGGGATGATTGAACCGTCCTCCTTCGAAGTAACCCAGCCGTGGATTCACACCGAACACGATCCCGTCGATCGCGCGGAGATAGGCGTCGCGGTTGACGAGCGAAGTCCTGGCACTGTCGGCGGGAACGGTCGCCGCGCGCTGCTCCGCCTTCTGGAAACGGTCGCCTGGATCCGGGTGGGTCGAGGCCCAGGTCGGAACCCTTCCCCCCCCGGAGAGGTTGCCCACCCGCTCCAGCGTCTTGAACGTGTTGGCCATTTCCCGGGCGTCGTAATTCCGCCGGCGCATGTAGCGGAACCCGAGCTCATCCGCCTGCGACTCATCTCCCCGGCTGTAGCTCAGGAACAAGAGCCCCAGTCCCTGCTGCAGCGCGCCGGCGCTCTGGGCGACGGTGGAAGAGAGGATCGAGCCCGCGATCAGCCCGACGCCAACGAGTTGCTCCCGGGTGATCTGCCGCGCCGTGTGCCGCGCGGTCACGTGCCCGATCTCGTGGCCCAGCACGCCGGCCAACTCTGCCTCGGAGCCGAAGTAGGCGAGGATGCCGCGGGTGACGAAGATCTTGCCACCCGGGGCGGCGAACGCATTCACCTCGGGATCCTCAACGACCTCGAACACCCACGGCAGGGAAGGCCGTTCCGTCGTCGCCGCCAGGCGTTCACCGACGGCCCGCACATAACGCTGCACTCCGGAATCGGGGTAGGTGCCCAGCGTGGCCCGCGCGCTGGCAAGCATCTGGTTGCCCATCTCGATTTCCTGGCCCTCGCTGACCAGCGAAATCTCACTCTTGCCGGTGGCGGGATTGGTGGAGCAGCCGGCGACGAGCGCCCCGGCGGCAACGCTCTGAAATACGCGGAGGCGGAGGCCCCGGATTGTTCGGCTCATGATGCACACCCCTTCGAGGTCGCGAGGACGCGTGGACGCGGGGCGCGAGCAGTTCGCATCTTCACGCCTCCGCGTCTGTTATCGTACATGGAGTGACGCCTGAATGGAAACGGACCACACCGCGACTATCTTCCGCCGTGCCCGATGACCCCAGCCTCCCCTCGCCGGCTGCGGGAAAGTGGAACACGGCGGAGATCTCGACCGACCCCCGGGTAAGCTTTCTCCTCGCGCTCGGTCGCGCGCTTCATGCAGCCGGCCACTCCTCCCAGGGGCTCGAGGAGATGCTCGAGCTCGCCGCCGCACGACTCGGCGTGCCGGGCGAATTCTTCACCACGCCGACATCGATGTTTGCCGCCTTCGGTCACGACGATCGGCAGCGCACCTTTCTCCTCCGGGTCCAGCCCGAAAGCCCCAATCTCAGCCGGCTCGCCGGAATCAAGGAGGTCCTCGACCGGGTGCTCGACGGAACCCTGGCCCCCGCGGAAGGTGCGCGCCAGCTGCGGGCGGTGGCGGAATCCGGCTCGCCCTATTCCCCGGTGCTCACCACGCTTGCGTTCACGGTGTCGTCGGGCTCCTCGGCGGCGTTCTTCGGCGGCGGGGCACCTGAAGTCGTGCTCGCCTCGGCGCTTGGATTGCTCACCGGATTGGTTGCCCTCGTGGCCGAGCGGATTCCGACGCTCGAAAAGGTGTTCACCACCACCGCGTCCTTCCTGGTGGCCTTTCTCGCCAGCGCCGCCGGTGTCGCCTTCGGCGATGTTTCCGTCTCGACCGCGATCCTCGGGGGCCTCGTCGTCCTGCTCCCGGGTCTCATGCTCGTCGGCGCCATGGGTGAACTCTCCACCGGCCACCTTGCGTCCGGGACGGCTCGCGCCGCCGGCGCGTTCATTGTGTTTCTCGGAATCGGATTCGGCGTCGCCCTCGGAACCCGGGTCGCCGAGCTGATATTCGGGCCAGCGGCAGTCACCTCCCCGGGAGGGCTGCCGACCGGATTCATCTGGATCGCCCTCACCACGGCCGCGCTGGCTTTTGCGGTACTCCTGAAGGCGGACCGGCGCGATATTCCCTGGATTGTCCTTGGCGCCGGCATCTCCATCCTGGCCTCGCGCCTGGGAACCCGGCTGGTGGGCCCCGAGCTGGGGCCCTTCTTCGGGTCATTCGGCGTTGCGGTGGCGGGGTGGGTGTTTGCGGCGCGTACCTCACGCCCGGCCAGCGTGGTGGTGGCGCCTGGTGTACTGGTACTGGTGCCCGGAAGCATCGGATTCCGAAGTATCGCCGCCCTCATGGACGACCGGGTTGTTGCGGGAATCGACACGGCCTTTAGCGCGCTGCTCACCGCCATCGCGTTAGTGGTAGGACTTCTGGTGGCAAACGTCGTGCTGCCGGCGCGGCGCCACCTGTGACACGGGCCCTCCGACCGAAAGGCTTTCGCCGATGATCAGGCACCTGGTGGCGGCACTCACTCTCCTCTGTCCGTCAGCGATCCTGCACGCGCAAGCCGCGCCGATCACCGTGTTCGTGGTGCGGCACGCGGAGAAGGGACCGGAGAATCCCGATCCCTCCCTCACTCCGCAGGGACATCAGCGTGCCACGGCCCTCGCGCGCGTCCTGGGCGACTCCCACGTCACCGCCGTGTTTGCGTCGGAGTTCAAGCGCGCCCAGGAGACGGTCGAGCCGCTGGCAAAGTTCGCCGGCCTCACCACGGCGATCGTGCCGGCGGCCATGCTCGATTCGCTGGTCGTGCGCCTGCGCGCGCTGCCTCCGGGAAGCCGCGTCGTCGTGGCGAGCCACAGCAACCTGGTGCATCTGATCGTGGAGAAACTTTCCGGAGTCAGCGTGCCGCCGCTGGCCGACACCGATTACGACCGGCTGGTGGTTGTGACGGTGATCGCGGGTGGGAGGGGGGATGCGGTTGTCCTGCGCTACGGTGAGAAGTGAGACGGGAGCGGTGCGGGGAAGGGTCTTCCCCTCTCACCTCTCACCTTCAAGCACCAGCGCCCGCGAGCCAACCGCCGTCAATCGACCGCCGGCCGTGGGCTCGAGCGAGAGGATGAGCAACCGATTGTTGGTCGGAACGACGGACCAGATGCTGCCGTTGAAGCGGAGCAGGACGCCGTCCTCTCCCGCAGCATAGACCTCGGTCGGACCGAACCCCCAAATGGCTCTGAGCTCCCGCTGGGTCGGGCTTTGCATCGAATACCACTGCACGCCGTCATAGCGCAGGATGGCGCCTCCCGAGCCGACCGCGAAGAGATCGTCCGGCGCCGTCCCCCAGACGCCGCGCAGCAGCGCATTGCTCACGAGCCCCATGTTCCGCCACTCCGCGCCGTTCCATGACAGCGCCGTACCGCTGTCGCCTACCGCATACACGTGGGACTCGTCCAGCCCGTAGACGTGTCGGAGAAACCGCGGGGTAACCGGCGTCTGGGAAACCCATGCCGAGCCCTGCCGCCGGATCGTCGTTCCCCGGTCTCCCACGATGAAGGCGGCGCCGGCATCGCTGGTCCAGACCGAGCGCAGGAGTGCCGGAGCGGCGACCGACTCCTTCTTCCACTGCGCGCCATCGAAGCGAAGGATGGTTCCGCTGTCTCCCACGACGAGCAGCTCTCCATTCTGGTTGGACGCACCGTACAGCGTCTGGCGGGTCGGAATCGGGAGCGGAGTCCAGCCGGGTCCCGTCTCCCGATACACCGCTCCGGCGTTCCCGACCGCATAGCGAGCTCCCCCCGGTCCTTCCGCCACGTCGAAGAGATTCGGCCCGGACGTGCCGAGTTGCCACCCTGTGCTCTCCCGGTGAAGCGTGGTCCCGCTCCATCCCGCCACCACGAAGTCGCCCGAGGGTGAGGCGTGCACGCCGCGGAGATGCTCCGCCGTCACGGTCTGGGGCGCGAGGGTCCAGGCCGAGCCATTGAAGAGGAGCATCGCACCGTTGTTGCCCACCGCGAGCACATTGCCGGCGTTGATGCCCCAGACGGCAAACAGGTCGTTTCGCGAAGGCAACGACACCAGGTTCCAGCGCACACCGTCGAACTGGACGAGCGTGCCCTGGATGCCGACCGCATAGAGGTTGGAGGCTCCAGTGCCCCAGAGGCCGAGCAGAAGGAGGCCGGTCGGGCTCTGCATCTGGATCCAGCGGGTGCCCTCGAGCCGAAAGAGGGCGCCGTTCTGCCCGGCGGCAAAAATGTTCGAGCGGTCCGGGCCCCAGACCGCCCAAAGCTCCGCCGTTTCGGTGCCCGCCAGCACCCGCCATGCCGTCCCGTCATATCGGAGGGCCACACCCGATCCGACGGCGTAGATGTCGTCCGGCGCGAGTCCCCAGACATCCAGGAGCACATTCCCGGTGGGACTCGTCATCTTCGACCAGGATTGGCCATTGTAGCGGAGGATCGTTCCGAAGCTCCCGACTGCGTAGACGTTGCCGGCAGAAGTCCCCCAGACTCCGAGCAGGTCGACGCCATTGTCGGGGGTATTCATGCGGGTCCAGGTGATTCCACCGTCCAGCGTCCGCAGGACCGTGCCGGCCTGCCCCACGGCGAATGAGGTGAGCGGGTCGGCGCTCCAGATCCCGAGGAGCGACACGTCGCTCGCCGCCTGATGCCGCACCTGCCAGGTGCCGAGCGAGGCGACAGCCGGGAGCACGGTCACCCGGGTGCGCCCGCTTCCCCGCGCGTTTTCCCCCCGCACATCCGCCGTCCCCACGGCCATGGCCGTCACCACGCCCTCGGTACTCACAGTCACCACCGACGGGTCGGAGCTCTCCCACTCCACCGTTCCTCCTCCGCGTGGCCCGGGGTTGCCGAAGAGTCGCGCGGTGCCCCCCGGCTCGAGGAAGAGGGTCCTCGGCGTCATCGCCACGCCGTCGTCACCCGGGCCGGTCGAGCCGAAGGGCTGGTCGTCCAGGCAGCCCGCCAGGAGGACCAGGCAGAGCAGTCGCGGGAGAGGACCTCGGCTCATGAGACCTGCCGCTCGAGATGGTCGAGCGCCCGAAGGACAACCCGGTCCATGACACGATCGGGCAGCAGGCGGGCCAGCCAGAGTCGAAGGCGCGCGTCCCCGCCGACGACGTACCGCGTGCGCGGCTCCGGCGACCCGATCGCGTGGAGCACGGCGTCGGAGACCGCTTCGGGCGGCGTCGCGCGCGTCCTCGCCCGCTCGAGGATGCGATGCAGCGCCTGGAGCCTGCCGCGGTAGCGCAGCATGCCCTCGGCTGGGATCTGCGAGGTGATCGCGGCGAACTCTCGCAGGCCCTTGTCCCAGATCGGAGTCCGGATCTGACCCGGCTCGACGACCGAAACGTGAATACCCTCGGGTGCCAGCTCGAGGCGCAACGCGTCAGCCAGCGCCTCGACAGCATGCTTCGACGCCGCGTACGCACCGGTGAACGGCGAGGCGATCCGGCCGGCGATCGAGCCGATGTGCACGATCCGCCCCCGCGCCTGGCGAATCAGCGGAATGAAAGCCTGGGTCACGGCATGCAGACCGATGACATTCACTTCAAGCTGGTGCCGCAGCCGATCGGCGGAGAGATATTCGAGGGGACCCCCGACGGCGATTCCCGCGTTATTGACGAGGCCCGCGAGGCCATGATCGCGCTGCTCCGAGCGCACGGTATCGGCGGCCCGGGCGATCGTCCCCGCGTCGGTCACGTCGAGGATGAGCCATTGAAGCCGCCCACGGGCCCCGTGCAGCAGGCGCTCGCCGTCCTCCGGGGTCCGAACCCCGGCAAAGACACGAAACCCGTTTTGGGCAAGGCGGAGTGCGCAGGATGCACCGATGCCGGTCGAGGCACCGGTGACGAGGACGGCGGGGAGATCGGACATGCCCTCAAATGTAAGGGCGAAGCGGTGCGCTCCTGCGGAATCCCGCCGGTCCAGGCATCTAATATCTTGTATGGAAAGGTCTTACGGACCTCGATGATTCCTGCGGCCGCAAGACTCGAACGGAACTCCTGCCCGGTACGAGCAGGGGGGCGTACCCTCGCCTCCGGACGTCCACCTTGCGTCCCACTCCGTATACCGGGAGAATTAGGCGCTCCCCCTTCGCATTCCTTTCGAGGAGGCCGCATGGCCACCCGCCGTTCGTTCCTCAGCGCGCTCGCCGGCTCCGCGGCGACGCTCCCCGCATTCCGTGACCAAGCCATCAGCCGGGTGCTCCGCGCCTCGGAAATCGCCGGGTCGAGGAGCGCGGCACGCGTCGCGGAGGACGAGGCCTACTGGACCGAGATCCAGCGCGCGTTCGATGTCGACCGCACGATGATCAACCTGAACAACGGGGGATGCTCGCCGGCGCCGACGCACGTGCTCGATCAGATGATCCGGGATCTCCGATTCAGCAACGAGCTCCCGGTCGATCACATGTGGCGCGTCCTGGAGCCGCGGATCGAGAGCGTGCGCCGGGACCTGGCGCGCGACTTCGGCTGCGATATCGAAGAAATGGCCATCACGCGGAACGCGTCGGAAGCCAACGAGATCATGATCTTCGGACTCGACCTCAAGGCGGGCGACGAGGTGATCGTCACCAACCAGAACTACGGCCGGATGATCACCGCTTGGCGCCAGCGGGAACGACGGGATGGCATCGTGCTGAAGCAGGTGTCGTTCAAGGTCCCGCCGCCGTCACCGCAATACCTTGTCGATCAGTTCAAGGCGGCCATCACGCCGCGCACCCGCGTCATCGAAGTCACCCACATCACCAACCTCACCGGCCAGATCATGCCGGTGAAGGAGCTGGTGGATCTCGCGCGCCCGCGCGGAATCGAAGTGTTTGTCGACGGCGCCCATGCCTACGCCCACTTCCCGTTCACGCGCGACGAGCTGGGCTGCGACTACTACGGCACCAGTCTCCACAAGTGGCTCCTGGTCCCCATCGGGGCGGGCTTTCTGTACGTAAGGAAGGACAAGCAGAAGAAGCTCTGGCCGCTCATGGCCGCGGCGCCCGAACAGGACGACAACATCCGCAAATACGAGGAAATCGGCACCCACCCCGCGGCCAATCACAACGCCATCTCGGCGGCGCTGGCGTTCCACCGCGCCATCGGAGCGGAGCGCAAGATCGCCCGGCTGCGCTGGCTCCGGGATCGCTGGGCCAAGCGGCTGCTCGCCGAGAGCGATCGGGTGCAGGTGCTCACCCCCCTCGATTCACCCTACAGCGGCGGAATCGGACTCTTCACGGTGGCGGGGCTGGACATGGCCAAACTCAACGGCTGGCTCTGGGACAAACACCGGATCGTCAACACCTACATCGGCCATCCGGAGTTCGCCGGACTGCGCATCACGCCCAACGTGTACACCACGCCGGACGAGGTTGATGTTTTCGCGGAGAAGGTGCTGGAGGCAATTCGGAAAGGCGTTGCCTAGGGACTCGCGACTCCCTTGCTACGCCGCCTGCATTTCGTGCTGTGATCGTCGCGCCGCCCACTCGTCCGGCCCCAGCTTCTTGAGCATCCTGAGGTGGGAGCGGACCGCCGCCATGACGGTCGGCTGGTCGTAATAGGGCACGCCGTACTTGGTGGCAGTGGCCTTGACGATCGTGCTGATCGCCGGGTAGTGGACGCTGCAGACCTTCGGGAAAAGATGGTGCTCGATCTGGAAGTTCAGGCCCCCCACATACCAGCTCACCAGCCGGCTCGACCGCGCGAAGTTGGCAGTGGTCTCCATCTCGTGCACCAGCCAGGCGTCCTCCATCCGCCCCACCTCGTCGGGCACCGGATAGGCCGGTCCTTCGACCACGTGCGCGAGCTGAAACACCACGCCGAGGATAAACCCGGCGGTGAGGTGCATGGCGAGATAGCCGATGGCGAACTGCCACCAGGGAATGTCGAGGACCAGCAGCGGAATGACAATCGACCAGCCGTAATAGACCAGCTTCGACGCGAAGAGATTTACCCACTCGCCTCGCGGGTGTTTCTTGTTCTTGTACGGCCCGAGGTCCTTCTGGAAGAAGTACTTGAAGTCCTTGATGAACACCCAGAAGATCGTGGACATCGAGTAGGCCGCGAGGCCGTACAGGTGCTGGAAGCGGTGGATTCGAAGCAGCGGCGCGCCGGGGGAGAGCCGGAGGAGGGGCGAGACGGTGAGATCCTCGTCCACTCCGTCAATGTTGGTATAGGTGTGGTGGATCACGTTGTGGGTGATCTTCCACATGTACCCGTTCGCACCGAGCAAGTCGAAGGTTCGACCGAGTAACGCGTTGAGGCGGGGACTCGAGGAATAGGCGCCGTGCAGCGCATCGTGTGAGATGGCGAATCCGATACCGGCCAGCCCGATTCCCATCAGCACCGCGAAGCCCAGCATCGTCAGCGGAGAGAATCGGTTGGTGAGCGCGAGCCCGTAGGGCGCGAAGGTCAAACCCAAGAGCAGCACGGTCTTGGCGACCATCGCGGGGGTCGCGTTCCGGCTCAGTCCCCGGGAATCGAAATACTCGGCGACTTTCGCCTTCACTTCTTCCCCGAAACCGGTATAGTCCCGGTTCGGGAATGTGATGCTGGCAGGCTTCACGTGACCCCGGATCTAAGTGGCTCACTGCCGAGCGACCGAGCTCGGGGACGGCCCGTAAAACTGCACCGTTCCGGCCCCAACGACAAGACCGGTGGCCGGGAACCGGTCGCCGGTAACCTGGACCCCATTCCCGGGTGAATCATGCTCCTCCTGGCCCCGATGCTGCTGGTGTATCCGCTCGCGATCCAGGCGCCCGCTACCGGCCCGGGCGCACCCGTCGCGCCACGACCCCGAGAGGTCCAGGCCATTTCCTTCCTGGGCGATTCTCTTCGCGCGTTCCCGCTTCCCGATGCCGTCCGCGCGCGATATGAGCGGCAGCTCGCCCTGGCGCAAGCCGCGTACGATCGCACGCCGACCGACCCCGATTCGATCGTCTGGTTCGGCCGGCGTCTCGCCTATCTCGGACGCATTCGTGAAGCGATCGAGATATACAGCAAGGGGATCGCGCTGCATCCGGAGAATCCCTGGCTCTTCCGCCATCGGGGCCACCGCTACCTCACCGTGCGCGAGATCGACAGCGCCATCCGTGACTTCGAACGGGCCCGCACGCTGGCGGCTGGCCGGCCCGATCAGGTCGAGCCCGATGGCCAGCCGAACGCGAAAAACCAGCCGATCGGAACGCTGAAGTCCAACATCATGTATCACCTGGGGCTCGCCTATTACCTCAAAGGGGATTTTGCCCGGGCCATCCCGGTTTATCGGCGGGAGCTCGCCGATGCGCACAACGACGATCGCCGGGTGTCGACCGCCCACTGGTTGTACATGGCGCTCCGTCGCCTTGGGCGAGTGGAGGAGGCGGCCCGGGTCCTGCTCCCGATCAGGCCGCGGATGGATATCGTCGAGAACGACACCTACCACCGCCTCCTGCTGATGTACAACGGGGAGCTGCCGCCCGATTCCGTAGTCATGGGGACGGCGGCGGGGGAGATGTCGGTGACCGACGCCACCGCGGCCTACGGCATCGGCAATTGGCACCTTTACAACGGCAGGACCGCCCAAGCGAGGGAGATCTTCCGCCGGATCCTGGCGGGCGGGCAGTGGGGGGCGTTCGGGTACATCGCGGCGGAGGCGGAGCTGGCGCGGAGTCGCTAACGGCTGACTGCTAACGGCTAAGAACATGCGTCCGCGGTTAGCAGTTAGCACACAAACGAGGAACAATCGCTATGGCCACAGCCCCACCCCGCGCCGCGAAATACCCCGACGTCCCGAACCTCATTGGCGGCCGACTCGTCTCGGGCGAGGGGATCTATCTCGACGTCGACGCACCGGCCGACGCCTCCCTGCTATCCCGGGTCCCCCTCTCCTCGCGAACGACGGTGGACGACGCCGTGGCGGCCGCCGCTCGGGCGTTCCCGGGGTGGGCGGCCACCCCGCTCAAGGAGCGCGTGCAGGTGTTCTTCCGGTATCGCGCGCTGCTCGAGCGCCACATGGAGGAGCTCTCCCGCCTGGTTGTGGAGGAGCACGGCAAGCTCCCGGACGAAGCCAGGGCGGAAGTCCAGAAGGCGATGGAGGTGACCGAGTTTGCCTGCGCCCTCCCCGAGATCGCCGCCGGAGAGGTGCTCGAAGTGAGCCGGGGAATCGAATGCCGCACCGACCGGCACCCGGTCGGGGTCGTGGCGTCGATCGCGCCGTTCAACTTCCCGGTAATGATCCCGAACTGGACCATTCCGAACGCCCTGGCTCTCGGCAACTGCATGGTGCTGAAGCCCTCGGAGCTGGTCCCGCTCTCCGCCACGCGCCTCGGCATGTTGCTCGAGGAGGCCGGTCTCCCTCCCGGCGTCTTCAACATCGTGAACGGCGGCCAGGCGGTCGTCGAGGCGATCTGCGATCACCCGGGGATCGCGGCGGTCAGCTTCGTCGGCTCGACCCGGGTGGCCAAACTGGTTTACCGGCGGGGGACGGCGAGTCTCAAGCGTGTGCTCGCGCTGGGAGGGGCCAAGAATCACCTTATCGTCCTCCCCGACGCGGACCCGGCGGTCTCGGCTGTCAACATCATCGCCTCGATGGCGGGTTGCACCGGGCAGCGCTGCATGGCCGCGTCGGTGCTCCTCGCCGTGACGGCGACCGACCATGTCATCGCGCGGCTGGTTGAGGAAGCGCGCCGCCTGGTTCCTGGGAGCACACTCGGTCCCGTCATCAGCCGCGCGGCGAAAGAGCGAATCGAGCGGTACATCGACGAAGCCGAAGCCGACGGCGCGGAAGTGCTGCTGGACGGTCGCGACGTGATCGTGCCGGGGCGGGAGGCCGGGTTTTATGTCGGCCCGACGGTGATTGATCGGGTGCGGCCCGACATGCGTATTGCGAAGGAGGAGGTCTTCGGTCCGGTGCTCGCGATCGTGCGCGCCGGCACGGTGGACGAGGCGCTCGCCATCGAGAACGCGTCCCCGTATGGGAACGCCGCGTCGGTCTTTACGGAGAGCGGCGGCTCCGCCCGCTACGTGGCCGAGCGCGCCAGCGCGGGGATGATCGGCGTGAACATCGGCGTGCCGGTGCCGCGAGAGCCGTTTTCCTTCGGCGGATGGAACGAGTCGAAGTTCGGCGTGGGCGACATCACCGGGCACGGTTCGATCGAGTTCTGGACGCGGGCGAAGAAGATCACGACGCGTTGGAACGCGTAGGACGCAACGACCACCTGCATTGCAACCTTCCGCGCTCCAGACGCGTCTGACAGAAGTCCCCCCCGGAGACTTCGATGAAAGCCATCTGGAACGATTTCCGGTTCGGCTTCCGGTCGTTACGGAAGAGCCCGGCCTTCGCCCTGACCGCCGTTGCCACCATTGCGCTGGGGATCGGGTCCAGCACGGCGATCTTCAGCGTCGTCAATGCCGTCCTCCTCCGGCCGCTCCCCTATTCCGACCAGGCTCAGCTGGTGACGATATGGGGCGATCTCACGGCCCGGAACGTCATCGACTTCCCGATGCCACCCGGCGACCTGTACGATCTGCGGCAGCAGGGGACCCTCTTCGAACAGACCGCGGCGATCACCACCGGCAAGCGGCCGCTCCGGAGCGACGATGGGGAATCGGAGCTGATCCCGACGGCCGGCATCACCACCAATTTTTTCCGGACGCTGGGCGCCCGGGTCGTGCTGGGCCGCGATTTCCAGGAGAGCGACGGCACCCCCCAGCCGCCGCCCCCCGAGACGCCGGAAGGACAGGCGACCGGCCCCCAACCCCCGCGCCTTCCCACCTATGCCATCATCAGCCACGGATTCTGGCAGCGCCGCTTCGGCGGTGACCCCGCCGCTATCGGCAAGCGAATTCAGTTTGGCAATCAGAGCGCTGAGGTAATCGGTGTCCTGGAGCCCAGGTTCGAGGTGCTGTTCCCTGCGGCCGTAAACATCGAGCGCCGCCCCGACGTCTATACCGCGATGCGCATCGACCTCGAGAACGGCTCCCGGGTCAACGTGTTCCTCAGGGTCATGGGCAGGATGAAACCGGGCGTGACCATCGACCAGGCCCAGGCGCAGATCAACTCCCTGGTTGCGGACCTGCGGCGGCGATTTCCCATCAAGGAAACCGCCGGACTCCGCTGGCGGGTTGAGCCGATGCACGGGGACCTCACCGCCGATGTCCGTCCCACCATCGTGGCACTCATGGGCGCGGTCATTTTCGTCCTGCTGATCGCCTGTGCAAACGTCGCCAACCTGCTGCTGGTCCGTGCTTCGATTCGGGAGCGCGAGCTGGCGGTGCGCTCCGCCCTTGGCGGCAGCCGCGGCCAGCTCGTCCGACAGATGCTGGTGGAGAGTCTCACCATTGCCGGCTTCGGCGCGGTACTCGGACTCGCGCTCGCGTGGGCCGGCATCCGGCTGCTGCTGACGATCGGACCCGACAATCTCCCCCGGCTCGATTATGTCGCCATCGACCCGCTGGTGCTCGGCTTCACCGCCCTCGCCACGCTGGCCGCGGCGGTCTTTTTCGGGCTGGTGCCCGCGCTGAGGGCGTCACGAGTGGACATCGCGGACATTCTGCGCACCGGCGGGCGCAATGCGGGGCTGGCGGGCGGACGGTTTTTGCGAAGCGCGGTGGTGACGTCGGAGGTTGCGCTCGCGTTCGTGCTGCTGGTGGGCAGTGGCCTCATGATTCGCAGCTTCATCGCGATTCACCGCGCCGATCCCGGCTACGATCCGAAGGGCGTCTTCACCTTCTTTCTCCCAAACCTCGCGCGTCCCACACCCGAGGCGCGGGCCGCGTTTGTCCAGCAGCTCTCCGATCGGCTCTCCGGACTCCCCGGGGTGACGGCGGTATCTGCGGCTAACCCGCTTCCGCTCGACGGAGAGACGTCCAACGTTCGGTGGGGCCCCGAGGCGGCGGCGGCCGACCCGGCCCTCTTCCAGCAGGCAAACCTGCACGTGGTGCAGCCGGGGTACTTCGAGGCGATGCGAACCAAGCTCGTCGCGGGCCGCACTTTCGCCGCCGCGGACAACGTCGCGGGACAACACCTCGTCGTGGTGGACACTCGCCTGGCCCGGAAGGCGTTCCCGGGGCAGGCGGCAGTGGGCAGGCAGATCCTCATGCGGACCGGAGGGCCGGAGGCCGAGCCGTTTCAGATCATCGGCGTGGTGGGACACCAGCGGCATGAGACCCTGGCGGCCGACGGGCGGGAGGCGGTGTTCCTGCCCGACGGCTTCTTCGGCTTCGGCGCGACCGACCGCTGGGTCGTTCGCACATCGGGAGATCCGGTGCAGCTGGCCGGGCCGGTCCGCGCCGCGATTCGCGAGCTGGACCGCTCGCTCGCGGTCACCGACCTCCAGCCGATGCAGGCGCTGGTCGATCGGGCTCGCGCGCCCACGCGGTTCGGGCTGGTGCTGATCGGGATCTTCGCCACGATCGCGGTGGTCCTCGCCGCGGTCGGTCTCTACGGCGTCCTCTCCACCACCGTCCGGCAACGCACTTCGGAGATCGGTGTGCGCCTGGCATTCGGCGCGGAGCGCGGCAACATTCTCCGCCTCATCGTCGGGCAGGGACTCAAGCTGAGCGTGATCGGCGTCGTCCTCGGCGTCGCCGCCGCCGTCGGACTGACTCGCCTGATGAGCTCGATGCTGGTGGGCGTCGGCGCCACCGATCCCATGACCTTCGGCGCGATGATCGTGCTCTTCCTCGTGCTCGCTACGGTGGCGTGCTGGATCCCCGCGCGGCGCGCGGCGGGATTGGATCCCAACGTAGCCCTGCGCGACGAGTGAGACGCGAAGCCGCGGGGACGCGAGGGCGCGAAGTAACTGCCCGCGTCCTCGCGCGGCGGGAGGTGATGCGGGCGGTGAGGGTCAAGGGTGGCTACCTGGGCGGGATTCCCCGCAGAGAATCCCGCCCCAGCGGCGGCGACCAGCAGCCTCCCGGCGTCAATTCACCGTGATCTGCGTGATCATTCCATGAGCGATGTGGGGCTTCCCATCCTTCGAATCAGAGACGAAGCAAATGAGACCGTAGTCGCCCGGGGTCAGATCGACCGTGGCGGTGTTGACAACCCCGGTGGTCATCGGCGACGCACCACTAACGAGGGAACCCGGCGGAGGCCCCTCGGGCTTCTCGAGCCATGCCGCCATCTGCTGCACCGTCTTGCCCGGCTCGAGCTTCACGAACACGAGCTCGTGCATCTGGGGCCCGAGATTCTCGACCCGGATCACATGACGACCGGCGGCGAGAGGTCCGGTGATCTCGAAGGCATAGTCGCTGAGTTTGACGATGATGTCCGCCACCGGCATCGCCGCGGTACTGTTCCCCTGGCTGACTTCCAGGGCCTGCGCCATTCCCTTCATCACATGCGGCTTCCCGTCCGTGGACGGAATGAAGCACACGATGGTGTAGCTGCCCGGGAGGAGATCCACCGTCGCCTCTGCGGTTCCGCCCGGCATCGCCGCGTTGGGACCCCCCATGACCACGAGGTCAGCCGGGGGCGGACCGGCCAGGTTTGCCTTCTGGAATTCGGCCAGCGGCATCTTCACGAGCACCACGTGGTGGGCCTCCTTCCCCTCGTTCATGAGATGGAAGGTGGTCACCCCTGACGTAATCGTGTCCGGCGCCTGGAAGGCATAATCCGTGGCCGTCACGTGAACCAGTGCGGGAGCCGCTGGTGCCGGGGCCTCCGCGGCCTGTTCCGCGGGCGGTTCCGTCTTCGCGCAAGCGGCCAGTATAAGAGCGGGAAGTATCAGCCGGGGCCATCCGCGGATGCGCATTCGTGAGAATCCTTTTTGGGGGTTAGGCAAGCGATGATGACATGATAGGCTTTGCGGCGCCAAAGGGAAGCTTCTCACCGGACCGAGTGCAGGGTAGGATTCCGAAATGAAGCTCTCCCCAATCGTTCTGCCAGCCCTCCTCGCCGGTCTCGCCGCCTGCTCCGGTGGTTCCTCCCCCAAGGGGGTGCTCCAGTCGGTTCGATCCGCCTTCAACCCTCCCCCTCCCCCTCCCGACACGATTCCGGAGATGCTGGATTACGCCCCCGACCTCCAGGTGAGCGTGGCCGACATGGCCAAGCTCCCGGACGGCGTCCTCTGGCAGGACGTCCAGACCGGCGACACCCTCGGGGGCGTGGCGATCGTGGGCGACTCGGTCGAGATCGGCTTTAACGGCTGGCTGCCCAGCGGGGCCAAGGTCGACAGCGGATTCGCGGCGCTCAGGATCGGGACGGGGAGCATTCTCGCGGGGATCGACGCGGCGCTAGCCGGAATGACGTCAGGCGGGAGACGAAAGCTCGTCATCCCCCCCGGTTCGGCCTTCGGCCCGGAGGGGACTGGGGACATCCCTCCAAACGCGGTGATGGTCTACGACGTGGAGCTGCGCCGGATCATCCGCTAGGGTCAGCGCCCTCGGTCCTTGAAGCGAGTCTTGGCGCGCGTTTCGGCTTCGGCGGCGGCTTTCCTCAGCATTTGTTCCGGAGTGACCGGGTTCGCGCCTAGCCGGGGCTGGCCCATCTTGAGGACCACCTGTCCTTCCTCGATTGCGACGGTCACTGGCCGCCCTCCACGCACTTCGTAGGCACCCAGCACCTCCTCGCCCACCGTGGCGCCCGGTTTGACCCGCTCCTTCAGTGTGTCCCGGTCAGGGAGCCCTTCGACCGACAGAAACCGGAGTCCACTCGCGCTCTGCAGCCGGACCAGCACCGCGAATCGCGCCCCGGAGAGGTGGCGCACCGACCGGAGCTCCGTGCTCTCGGCGAGTTCACGCGCCCAGCGGAGGGCTTCGTGTTCTTGCGCGGTATACTGCGGCGCTCCGGTCTCGGGCCGATCGGGCGGTGCGGACTTGGCGGACTTGCCTTTGCGCTCCTGCTGGGCGCGAAGTCGCTTGAGGTACTCCGGTTCCTGGCTCACACGCACACTCCTGCTGGATCGCTGCAAACAAGGGGCTTTAGGATAAGCCCAAGATACCGCCCCGGAAACCCCGGCGCGCCGCCGCCGCTCAGCGGACCAGGTGCAGCTTGTCCTGGCGCTTGAGGGCCCAGCGGGGGCGGCCATCCGGTCCGACGAAGAAGTCCTCCTCCATGGCCATCCGCACTTGCTGGCCTCCCCACTCCGGCACGGCGGTCGTGGCTTGCAGCTCGCTGGAATACCACATGCCCGGGATCACCTTGTGATCGCCCCGCCCGGGCACGCCTTCCTGGTAGTCCCACAAGCCGATCAGCGGGCCCGCGCCGTGGCCGTGCATCCCGATCGGATGGCTGTAGATGGTCCCATCGATGCCTTCCCGCCGCATCTTGGCCAGCGCCGACGCCAGGATCTCGTTCCCGGAGAGGCCGGGCCGAAGCTCCTCGAAAAGGATGTCCTGGAGCCGGTTGGCGCTGGACAGCGCCTTCCGGAGGCCGACGGGGGCGTCAGACTCCCCCGGCAGGAGCACGTAGGCGTTGTGCTGGGTGTCGGTGTTGAGCCGGAGCGCGGTAATGCCCACGTCGCAATGCAGCACGTCGCCGCGCTGAATCACCGGGTCGGGACCGAGCTGCTCCGCCGTCGCCCCGCGCCGCTGAACCTCGATGGAAGGCTGGAACCATGTGCCCAGGCCCAGATCGTTGATCCGCTGGCGCCAGAACCAGACCAGGTCGCTCGTGCGGGTACTGCCCGGCGTGATGGTCTTGTCCGAGAACATCTCCTCGATGGTCCGCCAGACCAGCTGCGTCAGGCGCGCGTAGAACGCCTCCTCCTCCGGCAGCCGGCCGGCAATCAGATCGACGACGAGACCTTCCACCGGCCGGAACCGCCTGGTCCACTCGGGTCCCAGGGCCTCGCTCATTCCCTCGAGCTCGCCGGACGAGAGGCCGTCGGAGAACGCGAAAGTGCGCGATTTGTCGATGCCGATCACCTTGGGATCCCGCTCCTCCAGCACCTTCTTGAGCACCTGCCACTGTTCATCGCCCCAGAGCTCGGCCTGGTTGCCGGCCACCCCGGCGGTTCCCGAGACCGGCTTGGTACTGCGAACCGCCTCGAAGAGTCCACCTTGCGACGATCCACCCAGGGCGATCCGCTCGATGCCCTTTTCGAGGCCGCGATCGTGGAACACGTAGATCGTGCGACGGCGGGCCGCGAACGTGGTCGGCGAAACGAGCGAGGTGAAGACCGGGTCCTCGTTGTATTCCCGCATCGGGACGACCCAGAGGTCGATTCCGTATTTCCGCATCAGTGGCGGGAGCAGCGTGGTGATCCGCTTTTCGAGCCACTGCTGCTGGAGATCGGCCTGCTCGCGCAGGGTGCCGAAGGGCCGCTCCGGAGCCTGCGCCGCAACCGGGGCGACCAGGAGCAGCGCCGCAGTCATCGCGAGGCCGGGCCGCGCCCGTGGCGATCTCATCGGCGCGTCGGGCCCTGCGGGCCCTCGCGATGACAGGATCGCGATCATCAGAAGGGCGTGTAGGCGGGAGGGGTGACCCCGTTCATCCGGAGGTAGGGCACCGTCTGGCCGAGGGTCCAGGGAAAATGGTCCAGCAACTCCATGAGCGCGCGAAAGCGGGGCACTTTGTTGCCGAACATGGTCACCTCCGTGAGCATGTCCGCATCCTTCACGCCGCGGACCATCGCGATGGTGTGATCCATCGCCCGCACCGCGTACTCGCGAAGGGCCGCCTTGTTGTGCAGATACACAGCCGAGTCGCCCAGGGAGGGAACCGCCATCGAGCCGGTGATGGCGAGGTGCGCGATGAGGGCATCGCCCCCGGCGGTGTGCTCGATCTGCTCGGCGAAGTTCCGGACCCCCGGGGTGGGGCGGAATCCCAGCATGGAATCGGGGGCCGCGTCGATATACCGCAGCAGAGATGCCTTGTGGGTCTGCAGGACCGAGATCAGGGTGGACTGAGGCAGAAACTGTTGCGCCCCGGCCGGCACCGCGACGACAGGGAGCAGGGCCAGGGCAGCGAGCAGGCGAAGCGACCGCATGGAATCCTCCGGGGGAATGGAACGGGCAAGCGATCAGGGGCGCTCGGAAAATTGACCCCGCAGGCGGTCGGCGGCAAGCGGGCGGCTTGCGTGGCTGCCGACGGCGGGGGAGATTGGTCGATCGTTCGGCGTCTCTCTGCGGATCCCCGGAGAACCAAGTGGAACACACCCTTACGGTGACTCAGGACCCCGTCTCCCAGGGCATCGTCGCC
>Ga0184615_10000094_pt1 | contig 55415 bp, 43 predicted proteins | sample PLM4_65_coex_FD_133134 | JGI IMG/M metagenome (GOLD analysis project Ga0184615, IMG submission 133134) | Groundwater sediment microbial communities from an aquifer in East River, Colorado, USA - PLM4_65_coex | ecosystem: Environmental > Terrestrial > Soil > Riparian zone | place: USA: East...
CAGATCAACATCGAGTCGCTCGAAGAGCTGAGCCTGCTCTCCGAGCTGGCCAGGCGCCGCGCCGGGGCGGCACCGGTTCGCGTCGGCATCCGGGTCAATCCCGATGTCACGGTCGACACCCACCCGTACATCACGACCGGCACGGCAGCCGCAAAGTTCGGAATTCCCGCGGACCAGGTGCTCGATGCGGCGAGGCGCATTGCGGGCGAACCGCACCTTCTGCTTAGCGGTATCGCGATGCACGTCGGGAGTCAGTTGCTCGAAGTCGGGCCGTACACCACCGGTGCCGCCCGGCTCGCCGAGCTGGTCGGTACGATTCGCGGCGCGGGCATCGCGACGCTCGAGTCGATCGGGATCGGCGGTGGTCTGGGGATCCGCTACAAGGACGAGGCCCCCCTCGATCCCCGGGACCTCGCCGCGGCAATCGGTCCGATTACCGCGCCGCTGGGCCTGGCCGTCCACCTCGAGCCGGGGCGATTCCTTGTCGGCAGTGCGGGTATCCTGCTCACCACGGTCCTCTACCGGAAGCAGGCCGGCGGGAAACATTTCGTCGTCGTCGATGCGGGAATGACCGATCTGGTGCGGCCGAGCCGGTACGACGCCCACCACGAGATGGTGGTGGTCCTGGATCGCGGCCGGGCGCTCCGCCATGTCGATGTCGTCGGCCCGATCTGCGAGAGTGGCGACTTCCTGGCGCTCAACCGCCCGATTCCCATGGTCGAAGCAGGAGATGTCATCGCCATCCTCGGAGCGGGAGCCTACGGTTTCGTGATGGCGTCGACCTACAACGCGCGGCCCCGACCTCCCGAGCTGCTGGTGGACGGGAGCAGATGGGCTATCGCGCGGCCGCGGGAGACGCTCGAAGACCTGATTCGAGGGGAACAGCCGGATTGCTTCGGCGGTTCCGCCGCCTCGCCATGACCACCCACGACAAGATTCTCATTCTCGACTACGGCTCCCAGTTCACCCAGCTGATCGCCCGGAGGGTGCGCGAAGCCCACGTGTACTCGGAAATCCATCCCGCGAGCCGCTCGCTTGCCTGGATCCGGGAGTGGGGCCCCAAGGGGATCATCCTTTCCGGGGGTCCCAGCTCGGTCTATGACGAGGGCGCGCCGCTCGCCCCGAAGGAGCTGCTCGACCTCGGCATTCCGCTCCTCGGCCTGTGTTACGGCATGCAGCTGATCGCGCATCTCGCCGGTGCCCGGGTGGTGAGTGCGTCGCGCAAGGAGTATGGGCGCGCCACGGTGAGGGTGCAGGGCGGTCGTCTCTTCCGGAGCTTCACGCCGGGTGAAGAGATCCAGGTGTGGATGAGTCACGGGGATCACGTGGACGCCGCGCCGCCGGGCTTCGTACCCATCGCATCGAGCGCGAATTCGCCGGTCGCAGGGTTCGAGCACGAGCGCAAGCCGATCTTCGCCGTGCAGTTCCATCCCGAGGTCGCGCACACCCCCCGCGGCGGCGAGATCATCGCGACCTTTCTCTTCGATGTGTGCGGCTGCTCGCCGGACTGGACGGCAGGGCACTTCATCGAGAGCGAGGTCGGCCGAATCATCCGGCAGGTCGGGCCGGCGACCCGGGTGATCTGCGGGCTGTCCGGCGGCGTCGATTCGTCGGTGGCCGCCGCGCTGGTCCACAAGGCCGTCGGAAACCGGCTCACCTGCATCTTCGTGGACCATGGCCTGCTCCGGCTGCACGAGCGCGATCAGGTCGAGCAAACCTTCCGCCGGCATCTGGGCATCGATCTTCGTGTGATCGACGCGAGTGACCGGTTTCTCACCCGGCTCGAGGGGGTCGTCGATCCCGAAGAGAAGCGGCGGATCATCGGGCACGAGTTCATCGAGGCATTCGCGGCCGAAGCGGAGGCGGTCGGCGGCGACGTGGGTTTCCTGGTTCAGGGCACGCTCTATCCCGATGTCATCGAATCGACCTCCCCGGGCGGCGGGCCCTCCGTCACGATCAAGACCCACCACAATGTCGGGGGGCTTCCCGAGCAATTGCCGTTCGCGCTGATCGAGCCGCTCCGCGAGCTCTTCAAGGACGAAGTGCGGCAAGTGGGGCGCGAGCTCGGTTTGCCGGAGGAGATCGTCGGCCGGCACCCCTTTCCGGGACCGGGGCTGGCGATTCGCATCCTGGGCGCGGTGACCCGCCCGGCGCTCGATGTGTTGCGGCAGGTGGACGCGATTTACATCGAAGAGATCCGCGCGGCGGGACTCTACGACGAGATCTGGCAGGCCTTTTCCGTGCTGCTGCCCATCCGCTCGGTGGGGGTGCAGGGAGACTTTCGCACCTACGACCAGGCGGTGGCGCTGCGCGCGGTGACCAGTCGCGACGGGATGACGGCCGACTGGTACCCGTTCCCGCCGGATGTGCTCGCGCACATCTCCAGCCGCATCGCCAACGAAGTGAAGGGTGTGAATCGCGTGGTGTACGATGTCAGCAGCAAGCCGCCCGCGACCATCGAGTGGGAATAGGTCAGATACCCTTTTCGTCGAGCAGCCGGAAGAGCTGCTCCGGATCGGTGAGCGCCTTGAGCCGGTCAGGCACATCGGGCATCTGGGCGAATTGCGCGATCTTTCCCAGCACCGGCAGATACTGATTCGACACTTCGGTCGGCGGCGCCACGATCATGAAAAAGATGTGCACCGGGCGGTGATCGATGGCATCGTACTCGAGGCCGGCGCGGTGCAGGCCGAAGCCGATCCGCAATCGATTGAGCGCCAGGGAGCGGCAGTGCGGGATGGCAAAGCCGCGTCCAACCCCGGTCGAGCCCAGCATCTCCCGCCGCTTGAGCAGACGGCTCAGTTGCAGCGTCGAGCGCTCATCCAGATGCAGCAAGGCCACCAATTCTTCGAACGCCAGGTCCTTGGTGGGGGCCTGAAGGTCGAATGAGACTGCGCTGGGGTCCATGAAATCGCGGAGGCGCATTCCGGGTGTAGTCTAGATTGGCCGGCAGGCGTCCGGTACCCCCCGCGTTGCCGCGTCTGCCCCGGCCAAATAGCTTTCCCTCATGCGGTTACCGTTTTTCTGCTCGCCGGGCACTCCCCTCGTCCTCGCTCCCATGGCGGGGGTGTCGGAAGGCCCTTTCCGCCAGATCTGCCGGCGGTTCGGCGCCGACATCCTCATGACGGAGTTCCTCTCCGCCGAGGCGATCCGGCGCGGAATCCGGCGGACCCTGGAAGGGGCCGAATTCGAGGAGATCGAGCGCCCGGTGGGGGTGCAGATCTACGGCGCCGATCCCTCGGGAATGGCCCGGGCCGCGGCGATCGTCACCGAAGCGTACCAGCCCGATTTCATCGACATCAATTTCGGATGCCCGGTGAAGAAAGTGGTGCAGCGCAACGGCGGCTCGGGGTGCCTTCGGGACATGGACCTGGTCGACCGAATCATCCGCGACGTCGTGGCGGCCACCCATCTCCCGGTGACGGTCAAGACGCGCAGCGGCTGGAACGAGGAGACGCGGGACCCGGTTGGCATCGCGCTCCGGATGCAGGACGCCGGCGCGCGCGGCTTCACCCTGCACGCCCGCACCCGCACCCAGATGTTCCAGGGGAAGGCAAGCTGGGACGAGATCGCCCGGGTAGTGGAGGCGCTGGAGATCCCGGTCATCGGGAACGGCGACATCACCAGCGCCGGCGATATCCTCCGGATGCGGGAGCACACCGGCTGCGCCGCGATCATGATCGGACGGGGCTCATTCGGAAACCCGTGGATCTTCCGGGACGGACGCGCACTCCTCCGTGGTGAAGCACCCGGAGCGGTTCCGGGAGCGACCGAGCGGTTTGCCGTCGCTCTCGAGCACGCCCGGCTGGCCCTCCGGCTGCAGGGCGAGGAGCGGAAGACCGTCATCGAATTCCGAAAACACTTCGGCTGGTACACCAGGGGATTGCCCGCCTCGGCGCACCTTCGCGAGCGCCTGTTCCAGGTCCAATCGATGGTGGAGGCCGAAACGATTTTTCGCGACTACCTCGAGCCGGCCGTCCAGGCGGCGTGAACCGGGCTCGTCTCGAGCGCCTCTTGAAGGACGTGGCCGCCGGTTCGGTATCCCCGGGGCAGGCGCTCGACTCGCTCGCCCAGTTTCCCACCGAGGATCTCGCCTTCGCCCAGCTGGACCATCACCGGTCGCTGCGTCAGGGGCATCCCGAAGTCGTCTTCGCCGCGAGCAAGACGACGGCGCAGATTCTCGCCATCTGTGAAGCGCTCGAAGCGGCGCACGGGGGATTCCTCTGTACCCGGGTGAGCGGCGACCAGTCGGCCGCCCTCCGGGCCCGATTCAAGGGTCTCGGCCAGAGTGTGGCGGGGCGAACCGCCTGGCTTCCGGCCGAGCCGGCGGTGCGGCTCGAGGGTAACCTCCTCGTGGTGACGGCAGGCACCAGCGATCTTCCGGTCGCTGAAGAAGCCGCGACGACCGCGGAAGCGATGGGAGTCAGTGTGTCGCGTCTCTCCGATGTGGGGATCGCGGGAATTCATCGGCTGCTCAGTGCGGGCGATACCCTCCAGCGCGCCGACGTGATCGTGGTCGTGGCCGGAATGGAGGGCGCGCTTCCGAGTGTGGTGGGGGGACTGGTCGCCACCCCGGTGATCGCGGTCCCGACCAGCGTCGGCTATGGCGCATCCTTCGGAGGCGTGGCGGCCCTCCTCGGCATGCTCAACTCCTGCGCCGCGGGAGTCACCGTGGTCAACATCGACAACGGCTTCGGGGCCGCGATGGCGGCGGTCCGACTGCTGTCCACTCGCGCGCGGAGTCTTGGCTGATGCAGCAGACCGTCTATCACTCGGAGCGGCCGCCGTTCACCTGGATCGATGTGACGGCTCCGTCACCCGCCGAGCTGCTGGAGATCGCGACCCGGCACGGGCTCCCGGCCACCGCGGTCGAAGACTGTCTCGACCCGGAGCACCTTCCGAAGTACGAACGCTTCAACGATTCGGTGTTCCTGATTCTCCGGGTCCATGATCCGGCCGCGCCGGGCTCGGCGGGGACGGTGCAGGAGCTCACCCGGAAGATCGCGCTCTTTCTCCGGGGGGACGTCGGACTCACGGTGCACCGCGTCGACCTTCCGGCCATCACCACGGTGCGCGAACGATTCAGCGGTCCCTCCGCGGAGGAGTGCACCGGTATCGCGCTCCTGGCGGCGCTGGTCAATGCGACGCTGGACTCGTACGACAGACCGCTCCAGCAGGCCGAAGACGACATCGACGCCTTCGAGGAAGGACTTTTCCGGCCCGATATGCCGGCCCCGCCACTCGAGCGCGTTCACGTCCTCAAGCGGCGGGTCAGCCTGATCAAACGGATGCTCTGGCAGACGCAAAACGTGATCGTCAGGATGACGCCGGCGGGCGAGCGGATGCTCCCGCTGTACCAGGACCTCAAGGAGAATTCCGAGAGCTTTCACTTCTGGGCCGACCAGCTTCAGGAGGATCTGAACAACCTCCTCGGCATGCACGTCACCATGGCCTCTCACCGCACCAACGAAGTCATGCGGGTTCTCACGGTCTTCTCGGCCTTCTTCCTTCCGCTCACGTTCATCGTGGGCATCTACGGCATGAACTTCGAGCACATGCCGGAGCTCGGCAAACGGTGGGGATATCCTGCCGTCATCGTCGTGATGGCCGCGGTGTGCCTGGTGATCTTCACCTGGTTCCGCCGGCGCGGCTGGCTGGGGCGCGGCCGCTCGTGAGCCCGTGGCTCTGGCTCGTGGCCGGACTGGTGGCGGGAACCGGTGCCGGGCTGCTCCTGCGGCGGGTGAAGCGGCCTCCGCCGCCTGGTCCCGTGCCGCAGCCCACCGCCGAAGGTCCTCCGCTGCTCGAGTGGATTCTCCGCTCCAACGGCGCCCTTGGTGCCTGGATGGTCGGTCCCGGGACCCGCGAGGTTGCGGTTCCTACCGGTGGACTTTCCGAAGGTGTGGACCAGATCGTCCGCGCGCGGCTCGAGCATCAACGGGTCGGGGACGGGCAAGGCATCGAACGCCTCGGATCGGGTACGCTGGTGTTCGCCAGCCTGGAGGGTCGCGCGGCCGGGCTGCACCTTCCTTCCGGCAGCACTCCCCAGGCCGCAGCGACGGCCCAGCGCGATCTCGCCCGGCTGCTCGACTACGACCGCTGGCGCCCGGTCCTGGCCGATGTGGCCAAGGAGCAGGACACTCCCGGCGAGTCGGTGGAGAGTGTGGCGCTCCGTCTCGCGCATCAGCTGGAACGGTTGCTCGGCGTCGAAACGTGCGTGGCGCTCGGGGACGCCGGGCGCGTTCGAATCACCGGAGTGTCCCTCCGAACCGACCGCCGGCTATTGCGTACCCTCGTTGCCGAGGGGAGTCCCATCGAGCAGGCGGCCCTCGGCCGAGCCGGGGCTATCGCCGGGGTAGCGGCGCCGTTCGGCGACGTGCTCTCCGACCGTCGGCATCGGCGAGATCCCGCTTTTGTCTGCCCAATTCCCGGAGACAAGAGTCCGCTCGGGGCCGTCGCGGTGTGGACGGCCGGCGGGGCGGAGCCGGTGGGACCACTGCTCGCAAGGTTCCGGAGCGCGGTGGAGACGGCAGGTTCGCGCCTCCTGGGGGCGTTCGAGCGCCAGGCGCTCAATGACGCCGCCATTCGCGATCCGCTCACCGGTCTCAGAAACCGTCGCGGACTCGGCGAGGTGATGACTTCGATCAGCGTGGCGACCGGTGCCCTCGTGTACATGGATCTGGACGAGTTCAAGCAGCTCAACGACGCGCTGGGGCATCCAGCCGGCGACGCGGCCCTGGTGCATGTGTCGCGATTGCTGATTCAGGCGGTGCGCGACATCGACACGGTGGCGCGAATCGGAGGGGAAGAGTTCGCCGTCTGGCTTCCGGCCGCGACGCTGGAGCGCGGCCGGCAAGTCGCCGAGCGGATCCGGCAGGCGATCGCGTGGAGCGAGTGGAAATGGCAGGGCGAGAAACGGACGATTCGCGCGTCCTTGGGCGTGGCGGCCTGTCCCGATACCAGCGCCACCAAGGAGGGCCTCTCGGCCCAGGCCGACGCGGCGCTCTACCAGGCCAAGCGGACGGGGCGCGACCGGGTGGTGGTGTTCCAGGGCGGAAAGGCCCAATGACGCAAAGTCGCAACGAGTCACCTGCCACTCAAGGAAGGTCTTCCATGCACCGATTTTTGCTCGCCGCATGTGCGCTCGCCGCGCCACTCGCCGCACAGGACGACCCCGCGCTGGTCGCCCGGGCCCGCGCCATTCACGCTCGGGTGATGACGCTCGACACCCACGTGGACATCAACCCTTCCAATTTCACCGCCGATCGGAACTACACGCAGCGGCTCACGACCCAGGTGAACCTCCCGAGAATGGAGGACGGGGGACTCGATGCGGTCTTCTTCATCGTCTATGTGGGCCAGCGGAATGATTTCACACCGGAGGGCTACTCCCGGGCGCACGCCTCGGCGGTCGAAAAATTCGAGGCCATCCACCGGCTGGCCGAGCAGCTCGCTCCCGACCGTATCGGGCTCGCCCTGACCGCGGCGGACGCCCGGCGAATCTATGCCGGCGGGAAGAAGGTGGCGCTCATCGGTATCGAAAACGGCTATCCGATAGGCACCGATCTCACCAACGTGAAGAAGTTCTACGACCTGGGTGGCCGGTACATGTCACTGGCCCACAACGGACACAGCCAGCTCTCCGACTCCAACACGGGCGAGCGCGACGGGATCTGGCTGCACAGCGGGCTCTCGCCGCTCGGGCGCCAGGTGATCGCCGAGATGAACCGGCTGGGGATCATGGTGGATATTTCCCACCCCTCGAAGCAATCGATGATGCAGACACTGGAGCTCACCAGGGCTCCGATCATCGCGTCGCACTCCGGGGTTCGGGCCATCTGCAATCACTCGCGGAATCTCGACGACGAGCAGCTCCAGGGCCTCAAGAAGAACGGCGGGGTGGCGCAGCTGGTTGCGTTCAACAGCTATGTGAAGTGTGGCCAGGAATCCCCGGAGCGACAGGCGGCTCAGACGGCCCTGCGGCAGAGGTACGGCCTGACCGGCGCCGGCGGTGCCCAGGGCCTTCCGGATTCGGCTCGCGCGGGGTTCCAGCAGGAGATGCGGGTGCTCGACCAGAAATACCCGCCGCCGCCGCGCGCCACGGTGAAGGACTTCGCCGATCACATCGATTATGCCGTCAAGCTGATCGGCATCGATCATGTGGGCATCAGCTCGGATTTCGACGGCGGTGGGGGCGTCGAGGGCTGGGGCGACGCGAGCGAGACCTTCAACGTGACGCTCGAGCTGGTGCGCCGCGGGTACACCGAAGAACAGATCGGAAAGCTCTGGAGCGGGAATCTCCTGCGTGTCATGGAACGTGTCGAGGCGATTGCCAAGGGACTAGGGAGCTAGGGAGGAGCCGCACACCCCAGCTCCCTGGCTCCCTGATTCCCTAGTTCCCTGTTTTCAGAATCGTCTCCTCCCACAGCCTCGCCACCCGCCGCACCGAATCGCGTCGTGCCCACCGCGTCTGCCATCCGTGCTGGTCCACGGGATAGGTGACGAACTCGAAGTCCTTGCCAAGCTCCATGAGCCGCTGGACCAGGCGCACGGCGTCCTGGTACTCCACGTTTCCATCGATCAGCCCGTGCTGTAGCAGGAGCCGGCCCCGGAGACCGGCGGCGTGATAGATGGGAGAGGAGGCAAGATACGCCGTGCTGTCAGTCACGGGCGTGCCGTTCAGGATTCTGGCCGTGTAGCCATGATTGTAGTGCGCCCAGTCGGTGACCGAGCACTGCGCGGCGCCGGCCCGGAAGAGATCCGGGTGCTTGAAGAGAGCCATCAGCGTGAAAAACCCGCCATAGCTGCAGCCAAAGAGCCCAACCCGGCCCTTGTCCACGTTGTAGCTCTTTTCGAGAAAGGGCAGGGCGGCCACGGCCGAGGCCACATCCCGGTCACCCATGGAGCGGTAGATCGCCGCCCGGGTCTCTCGCCCGTAGCCGGCACTCGCACGATAATCGAGAACCATGTAGGTCACGCCGCGCTGGGTCAGATACGCGGCGTTGAGGGAGCCGCCATGCGCGCCCGAGCCCGCGAAGGTCTTGTGCACGCCCTGGGCATACCCGGCGCCATGAATCTCCATGACTGCGGCGCGAGTCGAGTGCTGCCGCTCGGGCACGTAGACGCGCGCCCAGACCGGTTTTCCCTGGTCATCCTCGAACCGGACAAAGTCGCTCTTCGGCCAGGGGATCCGGTAGAACGCGTCGGTTCCGCTCCGCGTGACCCGGACCGGCGCCGCGTTCGAGCCTACCGGCTGGAGGTAGACGTCGGTGAGCTCTCGTGGGCTCGAGAATCGACTGGCAAGCACCATCTCGTCGGGTGAAAGTACCGGCTGGACCTCGCCCTCCCCCAATCGGTCCACCCGGGCCGGGACGCCGCCGGCGGTCGGCATCGAGTAGAAGTGTCGCTCACTCGGGTGATCCATGCTCGTCTCCAGCCACCACCGCGTCCCGTCACGGGACAGAGTGACCCCGCGGACCTCCCACTCTCCGGTGGTGAGCTGGCGTTTTTCTCCCGCCGTATTCACGGTCCAGAGGTGATGCCAGCCGGAGGCTTCACTGGTGTAGGCGAGGGTCTCTCCATCGGGCAGCCAGGTGATGGGCGTCGGCATCGCGGTCCAGTAATGCACCAGCCAGGCGTCATCTCGAAGGTGCTCGAGCTCCCTCTGCCGCTTGCCGGTGGCCGGGTCCACCAGGACGATCCAGCGATCCTTGTAATCGTGGGAGAGAAAATCCACCGCGAGGCGCGTCCCCTGACGGTTCCACTGTGCCTGCATGGCGCTGACCGGCTTTCCGAATCCGGCGGTGTCGACCCAGATCACCTTTACGCTGTCGGGGACGGCGAAGGGATCCGCCGCGACGATGCCCACACGGACCTGCGCGATCGTCTGCCCTACCTTGGGACGAGACGTCCGGGTGAACACGAAGCCCGAGTCGTTGACGTAGTCGCTGTAGGTCGTTTGGGGATTCTCCACCCGTGGCGTCAGGAGGAAGGTGGCATAGACGCCGGTCGCGGCGATGTCGAGCCCACCCACCGTCTCGTCGCGTCGCCGCGGGATCACGATCGGGAGTGGCGAGGCGTCGCGGCGGCGCCGGGCCTCCGCGGTATCGCGATCGGCGCGCTGGCGTTTGACAAAATCGAACAGAGCTTCCTGTTGCCCGCGGAGCGATTCGGCGATCCGGTTGGCGCGAGGCGGCTCCGGCTGCACGAAGCTTCGGGTCAGTTGCCGCATCGCGCCGCTCTCGGGCTCGATCGCCCAGAGATCGCCGCTGCTCTGGAACCAGACTTCCCGCTCATCGGGACTCCACCGGGGGGCCACGTTCTCGGTGCGCGACAGGAGCAGCCGGGGCGAGGCGCCGCGTTTCCAGTAGCGGAGCTCGTTCCGGAGGAAATAGACCGCACGGGCGCCATCCCTCGTGTAGGCGACCGTGGCCGGGATCAGGATCGCCTCCTTGCGATCCACCGACTCGACCCGCCGGCCGTCGCGGGAGACCCGCCACCAGGGATCGTCCACCGTGCCCGCCACCACTGGTTTGGGGTCCAGCGGGTACTGAAAGTAGACCCAGCGCCCGTCGAGGTCCCAGCGTGGCTGAGTCGCCGCGCCGCCGAGCCACCGAGCGTCGAAGGTCGAGTCGACCTCGAGCTTGAAATTGGGGTCGCGTGCGCTCCAGTCGAGGGACGACTGGCGGAGGGGCAGGGTCTGTTGCGCGGGGAGCGCCTGCGCCAGGCCGGCGATTAAGCAGACCAGAAAGGGTCCGTTACCGCGAGGATGCATGATCGTCACTTATGCAGGTGGAAGTGAGGAATGATGCGAATTCTGAAGGTATAATGTACAGCATGGGAAGAGGTTAACAGGGGGGCCGTGAGGCGCATCGACGCGAGGACGCCAAGCGGCTTGGCGCCTTGGCGTCCATTCACGGTTCCATTATCATTCACGGAGTTCCAGAAGGGGGGCGACTGGCTTCGACGGGTCAGTAGAAAGTGTGGCAGCGTGCCCAGGTCCAGGTCCCTGGTAAAACCGCTTGGAAACGTTCAAATGCCAACTCTGATTTGGCACTGGCTGCCTAAGCTGAGCTAGTCTCGCTTCTGGCACCTTCGGCGACGGAGCCCGTCCGGGGCGTCGGCGTCGAATACGCAAAGCCGGGCTGGCCCGCCGCGGCCCTCCGACGCGGTGGGCGAGATTCTTCGGAGGTTCGTTCCGGGAAGGTTGGCCGATGACCGGCCCGGGACCACGCGAAGACACCGGCCTACGCACGTAGACGCTGCGCTGGAAGCTGGTTCGGACCAGGGTTCGATTCCCTGCGCCTCCATCAGCCAGGAAGTCGCGAAGCGCGAGGAGCGAGGAGGGGAAGCCCTCTTCGCTCCTCGCGCTTCGTTATTATTGGTTCATGCGGTCGCGCTCCGCCTGCTCTCTCGTCGCCCTCCTCGCCGCCATCCCTGCAGCGGCGCAACCTGGCCCTCGCCTCGGTACCATTTCGTTTCCCACCTCCGGATCGGCCGCGGCCCAGGAGGCGTTCATTCGTGGTGTGCTTTTCCTGCACAGCTTCGAGTACGAGAGCGCCGAGCGTGCCTTTCTCAAGGCACAGTCGCTGGAGCCCGGATTCGCCATGGCGCACTGGGGCGAGGCGATGACCTACACGCACCCGGTGTGGAACGAGCAGGATGCGAGCTCCGGACGGGGCGCGCTGGAGCGGCTGGGGTCGACTCCGGAGGCCCGCCGGGCCATGGCAAAGACCGCGAGGGAGCAGCGGTATCTCGAGGCGGTCGAGGCCCTGTACGGCCCGGGCCCGAAGCCCCGCCGCGACACGCTGTATGCCGCGGTGATGGAGCGCGTGGTTCGCGAGAATCCCGGCGACCTCGACGCCAAGGCATTCTACGCGCTGGCGCTGCTTGGCCTCAATCAAGGAATCCGGGACACCATTACCTATCTCCGGGCCGCACCCTACGCCGACACCGTGTTTCGGGCGAACCCCGATCACCCCGGCGGGGCGCACTATCTGATTCATGCGTACGACGATCCGGTGCACGCCCCCCTCGGGCTCAACGCCGCCCGGGCCTATGCCCGAATCGCCCCCGACGCCGCGCACGCCCAGCACATGACGACCCACATCTTCCTCGCGATGGGAATGTGGGACGAGGTCGTGTCGCAGAACCGGATTGCGATGCGGCTGCAGGCCACGCTCCCGGGACACTATTCCAGCTGGCTGGTCTACGCCCTCATCCAGCAGGGCCGCTACGGGATGGCGCAGGAGCTCATCGCGCAGCTCCGGAGAAACCTCGCCGGGGGAGGATTGCACGCGCAGCATGGGGCTCTCGTCGACATGCGGTCCCATTACCTCCTGCACTCCGAGGACTGGCGCGGCGTGGTCTTCGACCAGCAGTCGAGTCACGACCGCATGTCGCTGATGGGCGAGATCACCGATGTCTTTACCCGCGGGGCCATCGCCTACCGCCGGCGCGACCAGACCACGCTCGCCGAGGCCGCCTCGGAGGTGGCCCGCCTCGTCGAAGCGATGCGGGTGGACCGTGGTGGAGCCGATCCCGCGACGATGGCCGGGAGGGTGATGGCGAGTGAGCTGGGTGGGATGGCACTCTTTCTCGGCGGCAGCAGGGACGCAGGGGTGCGCGCCGTCCGGCAGGCCACGCTCATCGAGGACGCGATGCCCATGGAGTTCGGTCCACCGGCGATCGTGGAGCCGAGTCACGAGCTCCTGGGATGGATGCTGCTCGAGCTCAACCCGACCGACGCCGAGGCCGAGTTCCGGCGCGCGCTGGTGCTGGCCCCGGGCCGCTCACGCTCCCTGCTTGGACTTGCCCGCGCGGCGATCGCTACGGGCGACAAGGCGGCCGCCGAACAGGCGCTCGGCCGGCTGGCGAAAAACTGGGCCCTGGCCGATCCGAAAGCCCGGGAGGATCTGGCGCCGCTGCGGCGGCTCGCGGCCCGGCTTCCCTAACCCGCAGCGCCGCCGCCCCCAGCGTGGCGTCGGGGAGTCCTGTCAGGACGCGGCGGGCGGCAGGCGCTGCGCCAGCACCCGTTCCTCCTGGGTCGCCCGGAATTGCACCAGAGCGCGCCGGAGGGCGGGATCGCCGGTGGCGAGAATCGCCACGGCAAAAAGCGCGGCGTTGTGCGCGCCGGCCTCACCCACGGCGAATGTGGCGACGGGGACTCCGGCGGGCATCTGCACGATGGAGAGGAGGGAATCGAGCCCCTGGAGGTGGCGGGATGGAACCGGCACTCCGAGGACCGGGAGCACCGTCTTCGCGGCAACCACGCCGGCCAGGTGAGCTGCCCCGCCGGCGCCGGCGATGATGCACACCAGGCCACGTTTCTCGGCCGTCGCGGCGTACTCGAAGGCCTGATCGGGCGTCCGATGGGCCGAGACCACCCGCGTCTCGTACGGGACCCCGAAATCTCCCAAGCGTCGCGCCGCGTGCTGCATGACCTCCCAGTCGGAGCTCGAGCCCATCACCACGCCGACGAGTGCATTCGCCATGGGAACTCCGTGAGCAGCAGGGAATGGAGCAGCCAGGCGCGCCGCCCGGTGGCGCGCCGAGGCAAAGTAGACGCGCGCCTCTGGGGATGCGAGGGACCCGGCCGGCCCCCCCCGGACCCAGGAGGCCCGCCCGATGTCCCAACCCCTTGTACGATCACGGTATAGCAGCTCCTGAGAAGCTTGGCCCGCCCGTTGCTGTTTGAAGGCCAGCCCAGGTCGTTTTCCCGGCCACCCCACGATCCGGATTGCGATGCAGAAGCACTTGAAGACTCCAGCCGACTCGCCATCGCTCGCGACGAGGCTGCTCATCCAGAGCAGGTTCGGGCAGCGGCTCCTGGTGCTCTTCGTCGTCTGTGCCATCGTTCCGACTTGTGCGGTAGGCTGGCTGTCGTTCCAGAGCACCGCGTCCCAGCTCACCCAGCAGAGCTGGGAGCGACTCGCATCGGTGGCGGGAGCTGCCGGGCACACCCTGTTCAACCGTCTCGATTTCCTGGAGGCCGACCTGCGGAAGTCGGCCTCTCGACTCCCGGCCTGTTCCGACTGCGCGTCCGCGATGCTCTACGCTGCGGACGAGGTCATATGGGTCTCCGCCAAAGCGCCGAGGCGCCTGGCGGGCCAAGCGGACGAACTCGCGCCCCTCGCCCTCGCGGACATGCCCGAACTCGGGCCGGGGCAAAGTGCGGTGGTCGCACAGCGGGCCGCCACCGGCACTGTCCGGATGTACCTGGTGCACCGTCCCGGGTGGGGCGCGGAACGGGTCGTCGTCCGGATCAACCCGGCCTATCTGTGGAGTGCCGCCGACGACGAAGCGCTCCCGTCAAACGTCACCCTCACCCTCTGGGATCCCCGGGCGGGAGCGCTGATCGCATCGACTTCGGGCGGCGCGACTGTCGCCCCGGGCGTCGCAGGGCTGCTGGCGCGGGCTCCGAGCGGGACATTCGAATGGAACGGCCCGCTCGGCGAGACGCTGGCATCCTGGTGGGCGGCTGCCGCGACCGGCCAATCGTTCCTCCCCTCGTTCCGGGTGATCGTGAGCCAGCCCATGGCCGACGTGCTGGCTCCCATGGCTTCGTTCAAGCGTGACTTCGCGCTGCTGCTGGCGGCGGCGTTGCTCACCGTCCTCCTGCTCTGCATGGGCCTGATCCGGCGGAGCCTCCAGCCCCTCGCGGAGCTGCAGCGGGGAACCCGCCGGATCGCCGAGCGGGACTTCGAGCATCGCGTGAAGGTGACCAGCGGCGACGAGCTCGAAGAGCTGGCCGGCTCGTTCAACACGATGTCGACCCGCCTGGCGCGTCAATTCAATGCCCTCAAAGCGGCGGCGGAGGTCGATCGCGCCGTGCTGTCCTCGGTCGAGGCGGGCTCCATCGCCCAGACCATCGTCGACCGCGTTCCCGAGATCTGCCCCTGCGACGGACTCAGCATCACGCTCCTGAACGCTCCGGGGAGTGCGGATGCGACGACCTGGCGCGCCTCCGCGGGCGGGCTGGACCGGACGCACGCCAGCGTGCGGCTGGACCCGGAAGATGTCCGCCGTACGCACGAACATCCGGACCGGCTGGTGTACGGCCCGGGCAAGGAATCCCTGCCCCCGTATCTGAGTCACTTCCACCGCGACGGTGAGGCGATCCAGGTCGACACCTTCCCGCTGCGATTCGGAGGCGACCTGCTGGGGGTTCTGGCGCTGCGCGCGAAGCCCGGGGAAACGACCGAGGACGACATGGTCCAGGTGCGCCGCATCGCCGACCAGGTCGCGGTCGCGCTTTCCAATGCGCGAATGGTGGATCAGGTTCGTTTTCTCGCCTTTTACGACAGTCTCACCGAGCTGCCCAACCGGGTGCTGTACAAGGAACGGCTCGCCCAGGCGCTCGTGCGAGCCGCGCGCAACGACCGCTTTGTGGCGGTGTGCTTCATCGATCTCGACCATTTTTCGCGGATCAACGACACGCTGGGGCACGACCTGGGGGACGAGCTGCTCCAGGAAGTGTCCCGGCGCCTGACCGGGTCGGCGCGGGCAGGAGACAGTGTGGCCCGCCTGGGAACCGAGCAAAGCGACGCCGAAGTCTCCCGCCTCGGCGGCGACGAGTTCACCGTGGTGCTGTCCGATCTCATCGATCCGCAGGAGTCGGTGCGCGTGGCCCGGAGGCTTCTGGAGTCCCTGCGGCGTCCCATCCGGCTCGGAACCCAGGAGGTCTTCGTCACGGCCTCCGTGGGGATCGCGATCTATCCCTTCGATGGCGCCGATACGGAAGCGCTGCTGAAGAGCGCCGACGTCGCGATGTATCACGCGAAGGAACAGGGCCGCAATACCTACCAGATGTATTCCGCGTCAATGAACGCCGAGGCAATGGCCCGCCTGCAATTGGAGCAGCAGTTGCGCAAGGCGGTCGAGGCGCGGGAGTTTACCATCTGGTACCAGCCGATCGTGGATCTCGACACCCGGAGGCCCGTAGGCGCGGAAGCGCTGGTCCGCTGGGAGCATCCGGTGCGCGGGCTGGTCTCTCCGGGGGAATTCATTGCGCTCTGCGAGGAGTGCGGACTCATCGTGCCGCTTGGTGAATGGATTCTCCGGGAGGTGTGCTCGCGGGCACGGGCATGGGAGGTGGCCGGCCTCGGCGCCGTCCGGATGTCGGTCAACCTCTCCGCCCGGCAGCTGCGGCACGAGGGGATCGTGGAAACGGTGCGTACCATCCTTCAGGAGACCGGACTTCGCCCCCGGTCGCTGGTGCTCGAGCTGACCGAGTCGATGCTGATGGAGCCGAAGGGCGTGACCGGGCGGACCATCCTGGAGCTGGCCGATCTCGGTGTGAGCCTCGCCATCGACGACTTCGGCACCGGGTATTCCTCGCTCAGCTACCTCAAAAACTTTCCGGTGACGACACTCAAGATCGACCGCTCCTTCGTCGCCGGGATCACCACGGATCCGAACGATTCCGCCATCACGACCGCGATCATTGCGCTGGCGCGGGCCATGGAACTGGATGTGGTCGCCGAGGGCGTCGAGACGGAAGCCCAGGCCGAATTCCTGAAGGACCGCGGCTGCCACCGGATCCAGGGCTACCTGGTGGGGCGACCGATGCCGAAGGAGGAGTTCGAGGAGGGACTGCGGAAAGCCATCGCCCACCAGCCATCAGCCACCAGTCGCAAACGCTCAGCCGTCGGCTGAAGGCCGACGGCTGATGACGTCAGGTCACACCGTGGCGCGGGTCCGGTTCATGGTTCCGCGTTCGGCAAGCGCGGCCTGCGCGGCGGCCAGTCGCGCGATGGGCACCCGGAAGGGGGAGCAGGACACGTAGTTCATTTTCAGGGCTTCGCAGAACGCCACCGCCTGCGGCTCGCCGCCGTGCTCACCGCAGATCCCCAGCTTCAGATCCTGCCGTTCCCGCCGCCCGAGAGCGACCGCCATCGAGATCAGCTTCCCCACGCCCTCGAGATCGAGCTGGATGAAGGGGTCGGCGTCGATGATGTTGCGCTCCAGGTAGGCGGGGAGAAAGACCCCCGCGTCGTCGCGCGAGAGGCCCCAGGTCGTCTGGGTCAGATCGTTGGTGCCGAAGGAGAAGAACTGCGCCTCCCGTGCGATCTCGTCGGCGGTGAGCGCCGCGCGGGGCAGCTCGATCATGGTGCCGAGGAGGTAGGGCACGGTGAGCTGGCGCTCGCGGAATACCTCTTCCGCCACCTGCCGCACGAGCAGCGCCTGCTTCCTGAACTCCACCACGTGGGCCACCAGCGGGATCATGACCTCGGGCTGGACCCGGCCCTTGCGATTGGCGACCGTGCACGCCGCTTCGAAGATCGCCCGGGCCTGCATCATCGTGATCTCGGGATACATGATGCCGAGCCGGCAACCGCGCAGCCCCAGCATCGGATTTACCTCCGAAAGCGTCGCGATGGTCCGCATCACGTCCTCCACCGACCTGCCGGTGTCCCGGGCCAGTGCGGCGACCTCACCGGCTTCCGTGGGCAGAAACTCGTGGAGCGGCGGATCGAGCAGCCGGATGGTGACGGGGTAACCCTCCATCGCCCGGAAGATTGCCTCGAAGTCGGTCCGTTGCATCGGGAGGAGTTTGGCAAGCGCCTTCTTCCGCCCCTCCTCGTCGGCTGCCAGAATCATCTCGCGCATGGCCGTGATCCGGTCGCCCTCGAAGAACATGTGCTCGGTGCGGCAGAGCCCGATGCCTTCGGCGCCGAAATCGCGGCCGCGGTGCGCATCGGCCGCCGTGTCGGCGTTCACCCGCACCCGCAGGTGCCGCATCCCGTCGGCCCAGCCCATCAGGCGCGAATAGTGTCCCGAGAGCTCGGGCGGCATGAGGCGGGCCTTGCCCGCGTAGACCCGGCCGGTGCTGCCGTCCACGGTGATCCAGTCGCCCTCCTGGATCCGCCGTCCATCGACGGCGAACGACGGAGTGCGCTCGTCGACCTCGATCTGGTGCGCGCCGGCGACGCAGGGCTTGCCCATTCCGCGCGCCACGACGGCGGCGTGCGACGTCATCCCGCCGCGCGCGGTGAGGATCGCCCGGGCGGCGACCATCCCGTGAAAGTCTTCGGGGCTGGTTTCCCGGCGGACCAGGATTACCGATTCGCCCTTTCGGCCGCGGGCCTCGGCGTGATCGGCGTCGAAGACGGCGGCACCGCTGGCCGCCCCCGGAGACGCGGGGAGCCCCGTGGTGAGCAGGTCGAGCGCCGCCTTCGGATCGATGGTCGGATGGAGGAGCTGATTCAGATCGTTGGGCGGAACGCGGGCGATCGCCTCCTCCTCCGAGATCAGCGCTTCATCGACCATTTCGACTGCGCAGCGCACCGCCGCATGTCCCGACCGCTGGGCCCGGCGGGTCTGCAGCATGTACAGCCGCCCCCGCTCGATCGTGAACTCGAGATCCTGCACGTCGCGGAAATGGCGTTCCAGCGTGCGCGCCACATGCTCGAGCTCGACGAACGCCTCCGGCATCCGGTCCTTGAGCCGGATGATGGGCTCGGGGGTTCGAATGCCCGAGACGACATCCTCTCCCTGTGCGTTGAGCAGGTATTCGCCGTAGAGGGCGCGTTCGCCGGTCGACGGATCGCGGGTGAAGGCGACGCCGGTGCCCGAGTCCTCGCCCATGTTGCCGAACACCATCGCCACGATGCTCACCGCCGTTCCCATCGTGTCGGGAATGTCGTGCAGATTCCGGTAGTCGATGGCGCGCCGGGTGTTCCAGCTCTCGAAGACGGCAGCAATGGCGCCCCAGAGCTGGTCCATCGGCTCCTCGGGGAACGGCTTTCCCGATTCGCGGCGGATCACCTCCTTGAACTCGGTCACGACGTCGCGCAGCGCCTCCCAGGGGAGATCGATATCCCGCGCGGCGCCGGCGGCATGCTTGCGGCGCTCCAGCGTTTCGTCGAACACCCGTTTGGAAATCTCGAAGACCACCACGCCGTACATCTGCACGAACCGGCGGTAGGAGTCGTAGGCAAAGCTGGGGTTCCCGGAGTGGCGGCGAAGTCCCTCGACCGTCGTGTCATTGAGCCCGAGGTTGAGGATGGTCTCCATCATCCCCGGCATCGAGACCGCCGCTCCCGAGCGCACCGACAGCAGCAGGGGATCGGCGCTCCCGCCGAGTTGCCTTCCGGTGGCCGCCTCGAGGCGCCCGAGCGCCGCCTCCAGCTGGGGGCGGAGGCGGGGAGGGAAACTCCGGGTTTCGAGGTAGGTGGGGCAGAGGCTCGCGGCGATGGTGAAGCCGGGAGGAACCGGAATTCCAAGATTGGTCATTTCCGCGAGCCCGGCGCCCTTGCCGCCGAGCACGTCCTTCATCGCCGCCGTGCCATCGGCGCGCCCCTGTCCGAAGAAGTACACCAGCGGTTGCGGGGTGGTGTCGCTCATGTCGGTGACGTGGCCAGCGGTGGCAGAATGGCCGCGAGGTGTTCTTCGGGGGTGACGGGCACCGGATACCTGCCCGAGAAGCAGGCGTGGCAGAATGAATTGCGCGAACCGGCCGCCCGCAGCATCCCCTCCAGTGAGAGGTAGCCGAGGGTGTCCACGCCGAGGAAATCTCGTATTTCGTCCGCGGAGTGCGTGGCGGCGATCAGCTCGTCGCGGGTCGGCGTATCGATTCCGTAGTGACACGGCCCCGTGATCGGCGGCGACGCGAGCCGGAGGTGAACTTCGCGGGCTCCGGCCGACCGGATCATCTGGACCAGGCCCTTGCTGGTCGTGCCTCGCACCAGGCTGTCGTCCACCACCACCACGGAGCGGCCCGAGATGACCTCGCGCACGGGGTTGAACTTGATCTTCACCTTGGCGACACGGAGCGCCTGAGTCGGATTGATGAACGTCCGGCCCACGTAGTGGTTGCGAATCAGGCCGTGCTCGAGCTTGAGCCCGCTTTGCTCCGCGAATCCCAGCGCCATCGCATTGCTGGAATCGGGCACACTGAACACCACGTCGCCGCGGGGGGCGGGGTGCTCCACCGCCAGTTGCCGCCCGAGCTCCCGGCGTACCCGGTCCACCGATTCCCCGAACACCTGGCTGTCGGGGCGTGCGAAGTACACCAGCTCGAAGACGCAGCGGCTGACCGGCTGCGGCGGGAGCGGCGCCAGCGGTCTTACCACGCCGTTCGAGATCCGCACGAATTCGCCCGGTGCGAGCTCCCGGATGAGGGTCGCCCCCACGAGATCGAGCGCGCAGGTCTCCGAGGCGACGATCACGCCGTCACCGAGGCGCCCGAGGACCAGGGGGCGGAATCCGCGGGGATCGACCACCGCGTAGACCACGCGGCCGACCGTAATGACCAGGCTGTAGGCGCCCTCGACCTGCGCGAGCGCCTCGCGGATCTGGGCCTCGGGATCGTCGGCGGGCGAGCGAGCGATGAGATGGACGATCACCTCGGAATCGGAAGACGACTGAAAGATCGCGCCCTGTCCCACCAGCGCGCGACGAAGCTCGGGGGCGTTGGTGAGGTTGCCGTTGTGCGCCAGCGCCAGGGCGCCGCCCCGGTAATTTGCCATGCAGGGTTGCGCGTTCGCCAGCACCGAGCTGCCCGTGGTGGAGTAGCGGGTGTGGCCCACCGCCACGTCACCCGGGAGATCGCTGAGGTGCCGTTCCTGGAAGATGTCGCCCACCAGGCCCATGCCGCGGTGCGCATGCGACTGGCCCGTGGTGTCGATGGTGACGATGCCGGCGCTCTCCTGTCCGCGGTGTTGCAGCGCATACAGGCCGAGATACGCCACCCGCCCGGCGTCGTGCATCGAGGATACTCCGATGATTCCACACATGGTCAGCGCCCTTCCATGCCGCGTTCGCCATCCACCCGCATGCGCCGGGGGATCGCGTCAAAGTACGCGCGCCGGAGCTCGAGGGTGGCCCAGCCGTACGTCGCATGGGTGTCCCGCAGATGGATCTCCAGTCTCCCGCCGGTCTCACCGACGTGTCCGGCGGCCTCGGCCGGCACCCCGTGGCTCGCCGCCAGCGCGAGCAGCTCGGTGACGCGCTCCCGTCCGCACGACGCGACGACGCGTGCCGCATCCTCGCCATAGAGCAGAGACTCGGAGGCAAGTCCGGCGGCGTTGGCGAGGGCGACCGAGGCACCGAGGGAGGTATCGGCATATGGGGCGCCGATGCACGCCTCGGCGAGCGCCACCGCGAGCCCCCCGTCGGAGCAGTCGTGCGCGGAGCGGAGGAGACCTGCCCCCGCCGCGGCCACCAGGATCCGCTGGAGCCTGGCTTCGGCGCCCAAATCCACCGGCGGCGGAGCACCTCCCACGAATCCGCGAACGACTTCCCAGTAGCTCGAGCCGCCGAGGTGGCCCGCGGTCGTGCCGAACACCACGATCGAGTCGCCCGGCGTCTGGAAATGACTCGCAACCCGCCGGGTCACATCCTCCAGGAGCCCGACCATTCCGACCGTCGGGGTCGGGTCGATCGCTCCGGCCGGGCTCTCGTTGTAGAGCGAGACGTTTCCGCCGGTCACCGGGGTGCCGAAGGCCCGGCAAGCGTCGCCGATCCCCCGGCACGCTTCGCGAAACTGGAAGAAGGCATCCGGCTTGTCCGGATTGCCGAAGTTGAGGCAATCGGTGATCCCGAGCGGCGTCGCCCCGGTGCATGCGACGTTGCGCGCGGCTTCGGCCACGGCGGCTTTGCCCCCCTCGTAGGGATCGAGCGCGACGTACCGCTGATTGCAGTCGACCGAGACGGCGAGCCCGAATCCGGCTCCCGGAACCCGGACCACGCCCGCGTCGCCGCCCGGGCCCAGCACCGTCCCGGCCTGCACGGTGGAATCGTACTGCTCGAACACCCAGCGCTTACTCGCGATCGTCGGGTCGTCGAGCAGGAGGGGGAGCGCGCCCAGCACATCGGCGCGCGCCGGCTCGTCGGGACGTGCCCTCCGCCGCGCGATGGCGACCGGAGACTCGGCCGCTTCCGGGTGATAGACCGGGCAGCCGTCCACCAGACGCTCGCCCGGAATCGCGGCGACGGTCACGCCACCGTGTACGACGCGGAACAACCCGTCGTCCGTCACCCGCCCGACGGGGGTGGCCTCCAGCTCCCACTTCGCGCAGACCGCCTGAATCGCTTCAACGCGCTCGGGGAGCGCCACGATCAGCATCCGCTCCTGCGATTCGGAGAGCATGATCTCGTAGGGGGTCATGCCCGGCTCACGGGTCGGGACGCGGCTGGTATCGAGCTCGACTCCCACGCCGCCGCGCGCCGCCATCTCCGCCGACGAGCTGGTCAGCCCGGCGGCGCCCATGTCCTGGATCGCCACGGTCAGTCCGGCTTCGATCAGCTCCAGGGTCGCCTCGAGCAGGAGCTTTTCGGTGAAGGGATCGCCCACCTGCACCTGGGGACGCCGCGCTTCGCTCCTGGCCGAGAGCTCTTCCGAGGCGAAGCTGGCGCCGTGGATCCCGTCCCGTCCGGTCCGCGAGCCCATCGCCAGCAGGACATTGCCCACACCATGCGCCTTGGCTCGCATGAGGTCCTTCTCGTGGAGCAGTCCGACGCACATGGCGTTCACGAGCGGATTGCCGCTGTAACCCGGCGCGAACGCGACCTCGCCGCCGAGCGTCGGCACGCCGACGCAATTGCCGTAGTCGCCCACGCCCTTCACGATCCCGGCGAAGAGATACCGGTTTCGGGGCTGGTCGAGCGGTCCGAGTCGGAGGGAATTGAGCAGCGCCACGGGGCGCGCGCCCATGGTGAACACGTCACGCAGAATGCCGCCGACACCGGTGGCCGCACCCTGATAGGGCTCCACCGCGCTCGGGTGGTTGTGCGACTCGATCTTGAAGGCGACCGCCCAGCCGTCGGGAAGCCGAAGGACGCCCGCGTTTTCTCCCGGTCCCTGGACGACCTGCGGGCCGTCCGTCGGAAAGGTCTTGAGAATCGGCCGGGTGTGCTTGTAGGAGCAGTGCTCCGACCAGAGCGCCGAGAAGATCCCGAGCTCGGTGAGCGTGGGCGTGCGTCCCAGCATCGCCACGATCTCGGCGTACTCCCGGTCGTTCAGGTTGTGCTCCCGCACGACCTCCGCCGTGACGGGTCGCTCCCCGGGGAAGGGAAGCGCCTCGGGCGCGACCGCGGTTTGGGTCACGATTTGCCCCGGCCCTTCCGCAGGGTGGACCAGAGGTCGCCCATCACACGGCCGAGCACACCCGGATTATCCTCCTTCATCAGGAGGGCCACCTCTTCGCCATCCAGCCAGATCCCCTGACACTCGGGACACCGGTCGATGTGAACGCCGTGGAATACCTCGGTGTGCAGGTCGGCACCATCCTTGGGGCATTTCATGAAGTGCAATTTGCGTTCGGCCGCGGTCTGTTCGGCGCGGCCCTTGGCCCGCAACTTGGCCAGCCGCTCGGCCTCTTCGCGAGCGAAGTACTCGTCTTCGTTCCGGCTCGGCTTATCGGTGCTCATGGGACCAGGGACTCCGCGATCATGTGAGAGGTGAGTGAGGTGAAGACCCGGTGCCCGGCGTCGCTCCCGAGGATCGCCTCCGCGAGGCGTTCGGGATGCGGCATCATTCCGACCACGGTACCCGACGCGCTGCAGACAGCGGCGATGTCGCGAGCCGAGCCGTTGGGGTTGACGGGAACGGCATTGCCGGCGTCACCGGTGTACCGCAGCACGACCCGGCCTTCGGCTTCGAGCTGGTCCAGCACCGCTTCCGGGGCGACGTAGCGACCCTCCCCGTGCCCGACCGGAATGCGAATCACCTCCCCGGGCAGGTATTGCGAGGTGAAGGGCGTCGCGGTCCGCTCCACCCGGACGTCCACCGGGCGGGAGACGTACTTGAGGCCCGCGTTCCGGACCAGCGCACCGGGCAGAAGCCCCGCTTCGCAGAGGATCTGGAAGCCGTTGCAGATGCCCAGGACCGGCGCGCCCGCGGCGGCGTGGGCGCGGATGGCATCCATGACCGGACTCATCCGCGCGATCGCACCGCTCCGGAGGTAATCGCCGTAACTGAATCCCCCGGGGAGGATCACGGCATCCGCCCCGGCGAGCGAGGTGTCGCGGTGCCAGACGTAGAACGCTTCCCCCCCGGCGCGCTCGACCGCGCGGCAGGCCTCGGGCTCGCAATTGCTCCCCGGAAAACGGACGACGGCGACGCGCATCATGGTCGCCCTCCCGCATCGACCGCGATCTCGTAGTCCTCGGTCACCGGGTTGGCGAGCAGCTTGTCGCACATGGTCCGCACTTTGGCCTCGGCGTCCGCGGCGCTGGCCGCGGCCACGTCCAGCGCGATCGCCTTGCCGACGTGCACGTTGCTCGCTTCGGGAAAGTGCAATGCGGAGAGGGCGTGCTCCACAGCTTGTCCCTGGGGATCGAGGAGTCCGGCACGAGGGAGTATGCGAACATGGACCCGCCAGGTCATTCGTCGGCTCCGCGCTCGGTGAGGAGCAGGAAGATGTGGCGCAATACGCCGAAGCTGGCGTAGGCGATGAAGAAGGGGAACAGAATCGACGAGGGATAGAGAATCGACCCGACGATGATCGCGAGCAGGCCCACCAGGGCGATGATCCCTCGGGTCGTCTTGAGACTGACCGGGGCGCCGCGGGGATACATGACCTTGCTCACCATCAGGACCGCCAGCAGGAGGAGCAGCACCACCAGTCCCTGATGCTCCAGGTCGAGGTGCGCGACCGACAGCCGGTACCACTGCGTCTGGCTGAAGGCGTAGTAGGTGGCGAGTGTCATTCCGGCCGCCGGCGACGGGAGCCCGGTGAACCATCCCGGCGTCGGTTTGCCGTGGGACAGGACGTTGAAGCGGGCCAGGCGCAGGGCGACCGCCACGAGGTACAGGAAACAGACGATCCAGCCGTAGCGCCCCGCGGTCGAGAACTCCATGAAGTAGATCAGGAGCGCCGGCGCCACGCCGAACGAGATGACATCCACCAGCGAATCGAGCTCGGCGCCGAACCGGCTGCCGGTGCCCATGCGGCGCGCCAGCCGGCCGTCGAGGGAGTCGAGGATTCCGGCAAAGACGATGAACCACCCCGCCTGGCGGAAATTCCCGTTGAAGGCCTGCACGATGGCCCAGAAACCGAAGAAGAGGTTTCCGAGGGTGAACGCGCTCGGGATCACCACGACCACGCGGCGAATTCCCTCGCGACGCTCCGGCTGATCGTTTCTCACTTCCATCGTGCCACCACCGTCCGGGCCGTCAGAGTCTTGTCGCCCTCCTTCACCAGGACCGCCGTGCCCGCCGGAACGAACACATCCACCCGCGAACCGAAGCGGATGAGCCCCATCCGCTCGGCCTGGCCGACGTCGCTGCCTTCGCCATGGTCCGTCACAATCCGGCGCGCGATCGAGCCCGCGATCTGCCGGATGAGGAGCCGGCCCTTCGGTGTGTCGAGGCCCACGGTGCTGTGCTCGTTGTCGGTCGAGGCCTTCTCACGCCCGGCATGCCCGAACTTCCCGCGGACGTAGTCGCGAAAACCGACCCGGCCGCGAGTCGGATATCGGTTGACGTGGACGTTGAACACGTTCATGAAAATGGCGATCCGGATGGCGGGCCCGCGGATGTAGAGCGGCTCGTCGATCGGGATCACGCTGACCACTCTGCCGTCGGCGGGCGCAAGCACGAGCTCGTCCCCGCGGGGGCCGTCGCGGACCGGGTCCCGGAAAAACGCCACCACCCAGACCGCGAGGGGAAGCCAGAGCACCGCGGGAATCCAGAGATGCATCCAGACCAGGAGACCCGCCACGATCCAGGCGACGGCGATGAATGGCCATCCCTCGGGCGCGACGCGCATCAGCCGTGCTCCGGCAACGGCCGGCCGGTGAGTAACCGGAAGGCTTCGAGATATCTGGCGCTGGTGGCGAGGATGACCTCGGGAGGCAGCGGCGGCGGCGGCGGGTTGCCGTCCCACGCACCCGCCGTCCGCAGCTCCGCCAGGTAGTCGCGCAGCGGCTGCTTGTCGAAGCTGGGCTGAGTCCGCCCCGGCCGGTAACCCGCCGCGGGCCAGAAGCGCGACGAGTCGGGAGTCATCACCTCATCGATCAAGCGCAGCGTGCCCGACGGATCGACGCCGAATTCGAACTTCGTATCGGCGATGATGATTCCCCGCCGCTCGGCGTGCTCCCGCCCGGCTTCGTACAGGGCGAGGCTCCTGGATTCGAGCTCGGCCGTCCGCTCCGCCCCCAGTGCCCGGCGCATCGTGTCCACGGCGACGTTCTCATCGTGACCGGTCTCGGCCTTCGTCGCTGGAGAAAACACCGGCTGCGGAAACCGCTGGCACTCGAGCATCCCGGTCGGGAGACGCTCGCCGGCCAGCGTGCAGCTCCGCCGGTATTCCTGCCAGGCCGAGCCGGAGAGATATCCGCGCACGACGCACTCGAAGGCCACGGGAGCAGTCCGCCGGACCAGCATCGATCGGCCGGCCAGGATCTCGCGGTGGCCCGCGAGCGCGGGAACCTCACGGATAATCTGGTCGGCGTCCGCGGTCAGGAAATGATGGGGACCGAGGCCTCCCAGGAGTTCGAGCCACGCCACCGTGATCTGGGTCAGGACCTCGCCTTTTCTCGGGACCGGCTCGGTCATGATGACGTCGAACGCGCTCACCCGGTCGCTCGCGACGAGGAGGAGCCGCGCGTCGTCGACCTCGTAGACCTCGCGTACCTTGCCGCGCCGCCAGAGCGGGAGGGGAAGCCGGGTGGATGCGACCACGATCATACCCGGACCTCCCCGGTCGCGGCGGGCGCGGCGTGCCCCGCGGCGCGGGCGATGACCGGATCGAGGAATTCCTCCAGGAACTCCGTCACCTGAGCCTCCGAGCGTCCGGTGTAGTGGGCGGGGTCGAGCTCGGCGGCGAGCGCCGCGGCCGGAATGCTCGAGAATGCCGGATGGTTGGCGAGCCGGTGCATGAGGTCGTTGGGTCGTCCGACACTGACCTCGGCCGCGACCGCCATGCTCGTCGTGCGCAAGACTTCGTGCAGGGCCTGGCGGTCTCCGCCGGCAGCCACGCCGAGCATCAGCCAGCGTTCGGTAGCCATGAAAGGCATCTGGTCGGCGACATGGCGCGCAATGACCGGCTCGCGCACTTCCAGACCGGTCACGATGTTGGTGGCGAGAATCAGAATCGCGTCGGCGGCCAGAAACGCTTCCGGCAGCACCAGTCTCCGATTGGCGCTGTCGTCGAGCGTCCGCTCCAGCCACTGGGTCGCCGCGGTCTGAGCGGCATTCTGCTGCAGGGAAATCAGGAACCGGGCCAGGCCGTTGATCCGCTCGGCGCGCATCGGGTTCCGTTTGTATGCCATGGCACTGGAGCCAATCTGCTCCGATTCGAACGGCTCGAGCAGCTCGCCTTCGTGCTGCAGGAGCCGGAGATCGGCGGCCATCTTGGAGGCCGATTGCGCGAGCCCCGAAAGGGCGTCGAGGACGGTGCTGTCAATCTTGCGCGGATAGGTCTGGCCGGAGACCGCGACCGGATGCGCAAATCCCATGCGCTCCGCGATCCGCCGGTCGAGCTCGCGCACCTTGGAGTGGCTGCCCTTGAAGAGCTCGAGGAACGACGCCTGGGTCCCGGTGGTGCCCTTGCAGCCGAGAAACGCGAGACCGGTCAGCCGGTGGCAGAGTTCCTCGGAGTCGAGGGCAAAGTCCTGGGCCCACAGGGTGGCCCGTTTTCCGACGGTGGTGAGCTGCGCGGGCTGGAAGTGGGTATACGCGAGGCAGGGCAGGGCCGAATGCCGGGCGGCAAAGGTCCCCAGGGCCCTGAGCAGCGCTCCGAGTCTGCCCACCAGCAGCCGCATCCCGTCCCGCATCACGATCAGGTCGGCGTTGTCGGTGACGAACGCGCTGGTCGCGCCGAGATGAATGTAGGAGCGCGCGGCGGGAGCCTGGTCGCCGAGGGCGTGCACGTGCGCCATCACATCGTGCCGGAACCGGCGCTCGTACTGCGCCGCGGCCGCGAGATCGGCGTCATCCAGGTGCGCCTGCAGCGCTTCGACGGCGGCGGCGGGAATCTCCATCCCGAGCTCCCGTTCGGTTTCCATCAACGCGAGCCAGAGCCGGCGCCAGAGCCCCACCCGATGGGGTTCGCCCCAGAGGGTCTGCATTGCGGGGGAGGCGTAGCGCGTCCCCAGCGGCGACTGATACCGCGCCTCGGTCACCGGAACACCATGTCGGTGAAGATGGTCTGCCCGTTCCGCTCGAAGTAGATCCGGAACGCCTGGTCGGCCCGGCTCGCCTCGAGCAGCTCGCCGAACCGTCGCGCATCCGTAATCAGCGAGCGATTGATGGCGAGAATCACGTCGCCCTCCCTGAGACCGGTTCCGCGGGCGACATCATCGGTCACCCGGACGATCAGCGCTCCCCGGGGCGCGCGGAGTCCGCGTTCGGCCTGGATGGCGGGAGTGACCGTGACGACCTCGAGGCCCCGCAGCACGGTGACCTTGGTGGCGGTACTGGTCGGCAGATTTCCGGTGGTGAATTCCCGCGCCTCGCTGCCCGACCCGCGCTTGATGTGGACCGAGACCTTGTCGCCCACATGGAGGTCGAGCTTGACCGCCTCCCAATCCAGATAGTTTCGGAGCCGCCGCCCGTTGGCCTCGGTGAGGATGGTGCCTTCTCTGATACCGCCGCGTGCCGCGGGCCCGTCGGCCGCCACCCGGGTGACGGTGACGCCCCCCTGGCTCTTCCAGTCCTGCATGGCGCTCGGGCCGGCCACCTCGAGTCCGGTCCACGCGCGCTGCATCGTGCCGGTGCGCAGCAGCTCGTCGGCGACTCGCATCGCGCGCTCGATCGGAATGGCGAAGCCGAGGCCGATCGATCCGCTGCTCCCGCCGCCGCCGGTGAAGATCGAGGAATTCACCGCGACCACCTCACCCAGCGCGTTGGCCAGCGGACCCCCCGAGTTGCCCGGGTTGATGGCGGCATCGGTCTGAATCATGTCCAGGTAGAGACCGGGCTCCTCGCCGTTGGGCAGGATGTTGCGATGGGTCGCGCTGACCACGCCGGCCGTCACCGAGGGCTCGCTGTTGCCCAGCAGGAACGCATAGGGATTCCCCAGCGCCACGACCCACTCCCCGATGAGCAGATCGGTGCTCCGGCCGAGGGTGACGACGGGAAGTTTGCTCCGATCAATGCGCACCACGGCGATATCGGTGGTAGGGTCCTCGCCGACCAGGGTGCCGGGAAGATCGGTCCCGTCGGCGAGCGTCACGGTGATCGTCTCGGCCCCGGCGACGACGTGCTGGTTCGTGATGATGACGCCGTCGGACTTGACGAGGAAGCCGGTGCCGGAGCTGGGGACCAGCTGTTCCGTCTCCCGTGGAATGAAGAAGAAATCCCATGGGCTGCGCTCGGTGACCCGGCGCCGCGAGGAGACGGTGATCGACACCACGGCGGGAGCGAGCCGGCTCGCGGCATCGACGACCGCGGTGCGCCGGGAGGTGCTGAGGGCCGCGTTTTCGGCGCTGCGCTGTGCGTTCGCCGGCGGGATCAGTCTGTCGTTGGCCGTCTCGCACGCGGCGGCCGCGACCGCCAGGCCGACGGCGAGGAAACGGACGCGGCTCATGCGAAGCACTCCGTGGGGTATTCCGCCGCGACGAAATACAGCCCCCGCGCCGGCGCGGGCGGGCTGGTGGTGACGCGGGCATCGAGGGCGAGCATTCGGTCCATGTCGCTCAGAGCGCGGCGTCCGAGGCCGATGTCCACCATCGTGCCCACCAGCATTCGGACCATGTGATGCAGGAAGCGGTCGGCTGCAATGTCGAATCGCACGCCCTGGCTCTCGGGCCGAGTCGACCACCGGGCGGCGCGGATGCGGCAGCGTTTGTGGGCACGGGGGGAGCTCCGGACGCTGAAGGCATGGAAGTCATGCTCGCCCAGGAGCGCATCGGCCGCGGCCTCGAGGGCGTCGCGATCGAGCGGCCGCCCGAGAGCCCACTCATAGCGTCGGCGAAAGGGCGACTCGGCGCCGGGATCGATGCCGATGAGATAGCGGTAACTCCGGCCGGTCGCGGCAGTCCGCGCGTGAAACCCCGGCTGCATTTCCCGCACCGCTTCGGTCCAGCAATCCTCGGGCAGGAGCGCGTTGAGTGCCCGGAAAAGGGCCTCGGCGGTCCAGCGCGCCGGCATCGTACAGCTGACAGCCATTCCGCGGGCGTGCACCCCGGCGTCGGTTCGTCCGGCGGCATGCGCCCGAACCGGCGAGGCGGCGAGGCGTTCCAGCACCCCTTCGAGCACCGCCTGAACCGTGCGCCCTTCGGCCTGTCGCTGCCACCCGGCAAACCCTCCGCCGTCGTAGTGCAGCGTGACCAGAAAGGTGCGCGCCATTGGTGAGAAATTTAGCCGCGCGTGGGGGTAGAGCAAAGGGAGTCAGGGAGTCAGACTCCCCGGCTCCCTAGTATCGACGAATGACGCCGACAACCACGCCTTGAATCATGATGTCATTTTCGGGAAACCGAAGCGGCTGCATGGTGGGATTGGCCGGCTGCAGGCGAACCCAGCCGCCCGGCTCGCGGAAGAACTTCTTGACGGTGGCCTCCGAGCCGTTGACCAGGGCGATGACCATTTCGCCGTTGTCGGCGCTCTGGCGGCCATGGACGACGACGAAGTCGCCGTCGACGATGTGCTCGTCGATCATCGAGTCGCCGCGGACCCGGAGCGCGTAATTGGGCCCGCGAGTCGGGAGCATCGCGTCCGGTACGGGCAGCGTTTCCTGATGCAGGACCGCCTCGATGGGCATTCCGGCGGCCACCACCCCGAGCAGCGGGATCTCGGTGGCGCCGCTCATTCCCTTGGGCGGCAGAACTTCGATGGACCGGCTCTCGTTGTAGCTCCGGCGGATGTAGCCCTTGCGCTCCAGATTGGTGAGATGCTCGTGGACGGTGGCCAGGGACTGGAAGGAAAAATGTTCCGCGATTTCCTCGAAACTCGGTGCGAAGCCACGGGCCCGTATATGATCTTCCAGATAGCTGAGGATTTCCTTTTGCCGTTTGGTCAGGGGCATGGCTGGATGTTCCTCGGTGATTGTCGCCCGATCGCGCTGGTGACCCAAAGGGATACCATAAGGTAACCGAACAAGTCCCGAAAATCAACCAGCCGCTCCCCGCGTTGCCTGGTGCCTTAACCCGCAGTCCCATAGTATGTTGCAGCAGACTATCCCTATCCTCGGCCCCGTTTCCGACGCTGAGGTCCGCACGTGACGATTCCAACCGGATCAGAACTCGCGCTGCCTGCCACGCAGGTGGAGGAGCTGATACGGACTATCGTCAAGGGTCTCCGGGCGTTTCAGATGTACCTGCCCAACAATCCGGTCTATCAGCGGGCAGAACAGGCGATTCGCGACGCCTTTGTCCCGATCTGGTCCTCCACCCAGCAGCTTGCCCTGACGATCGTCGAAACCGACATCACCTGGGGGGAGCAGGTGGTGTATCGGCAGCCGAGCCGGCACGACAGCTTTGCCTGGATTCTCTACAAGGATGGGATGCGGCACCTGACCATTCGCCCGGGGGTTGAGGACCAGGAGCTGATCCGGTTCCTCCAGGTGGTGACCCGGGCCCGGATGCTCGCGAGTGACGCCGGGGACGATCTCCTGACGCTGCTCTGGGAACAGGACTTTCAGTGCATCGAGTATCAGTTCGCCGAGATCATCACCGACTCGCTGGTCGTGCTCGATCCCCAGGCGGTTGACCTCGCCATGCAGCAGGACGCCACCGCCCAGGAGGCCGTCAGGGACGAGGTGCGTGCCGACGCGATCGATCGTGCGGGCGCGGTCGACGTGGATGATTTCGATTCCACGCTGTACTTCCTCGAGGAAAGCGAGACCGCCACGCTCCGCCGCCAGGTCGAGGAGGAGTACACCCGGGACATCCGGAAGGCGGCGCTGGCCGCACTGCTCGACACGTTCGAGACCCAGCCCGTCACCTTGGTGCGGTCGGAAATCCTCGGCATCCTGGACGGGCTCTTCCCGAATCTCCTCACCCGCGGCGAATTCCGCACCGTAGCGGAGTTGCTCCGGGAGTTTCGCGCCATGTCGCAGCGCGTCACGGTTCTGGATCCGGCGGTCCGCGACCACCTGCTCTCCTTCCAGATCCGGCTCAGCGAGCCCACCATCCTTTCCCAGTTGCTGCAATCGCTGGAGGAGTCCTCGGTACTTCCGGAGGATGAAGACGTCGGCGAAGTCCTCGGCGAGCTGCACGCCGAAGGGCTCGAGACGATGCTCACCTTCATCCCGGCGCTCAAGCGACCGGCAATCCGCGCCATCCTCGAGGCATCGGTGGATCGCCTGGCGGCGGTGAACACCGATACGCTGATCTCGATCCTCAATAACGGGAATTCGGGCGGGCTCCCCGGGGCGGTCGCGGTCTGTCGACGACTCAATCTCCAGATCGCGGTTCCGGCGCTCGATCGCCTGGTGTCGCACGAGGATGCCGTGGTGCGGCTCGGAGCGGTCGATGCGCTGGCCCAAATCGGCTCTGCCGGTGCCATGGCGGGACTCGAGCGTGCGGTGGACGATTCGGACCGGTCGGTGCGCATCGCCGCGCTGAATGCGGTGACGTCCAACGGATATCGCGCGGCATTGCGGCGCCTGGAGGCGGTGGTCCGGGGCAGGGGCCCCAACGAGCTCGAGCGCGCCGAGCGCCGGCAGTTCTTCGAGGCCTACGCCGTGGTGGCCGGGCCGGCCGCGCTTCCGATCCTGCTCGAGATCCTCGAGCCGAAGCGGTTGTTCCGGCGCCGGGGCAATTCCGAGACCCGCACCTGCGCCGCCTACGCGATCGCCCGGCTGCAGAACCCCGAAGCCCGCGCCGTCCTCGAGCGCATTCAGCAGGACAAGGACCTTCCCGTCCGCAACGCCGCCGTGCGGGCGCTCCGCGAGTGGCCGGCATGACGGACGATCTCACCCACACGTCCCGGCCGGGCACCGGCGACGAGGGCTTCATCCGGGCCGTCGGCCGGACCTTCCTCCTGACCTTCTACGCCGCGCTGCGCGCGCTCAAGCTCTATCCGGTCGAGAACGCGACGGTGCAGAAAGCACTGGACGAGCTGCAAAGCGCCGCCACGGCGGTGCTGCAGCGCGAATCCGAGCTCGAGCTCCGCCTGGCCGGCGACTTCCTCTTCATCAACGGAACCCGCCTCCGCCTCGAGCTCGACAATTTCGCCGCCTTCAGCAACCTGCTGACGACCCTCCGCGGATTCGACATCGGGGTGTTCCGCACCCACGTGGGCGTCGAGCGGCGCGAGTGGCAGGCGCTGCTCAGCATTCTGCTCAGCATCTCCGCGGATACCACGGTCGAGGACCGCTACCTCGCGCTGGTCGAGCGGCTGGGGCAGGCCAACACGCCCCACCTGGAGTTCGAGCCGGTGTCGGCGGTCACCGAGGAGCTCAACGCCCAGGAGGCCCGCGAGGTCGCCAAACGCACCTACGCCCAGGGTGTGGCGGTCACGAAGGAAGTGGTCAACAGTATCCGGATGGGGCGGACCAGCAGTGTCAAGAAGGTCAAGCGCGCCGTGCAGATGATCGTGGACCAGGTGCTCACCAACGAGACCTCGATCATGGGGCTCACGACGCTCCGGGACTACGACGAGTACACCTTCACGCACTCGGTGAATGTCTGCATTTTCTCCGTGGCGCTCGGACGGAAAATCGGGCTCAGCAAGCTGCAGCTCTACGACCTCGGCATGACGGCACTGCTCCACGACATCGGCAAGGCCAAGATTCCGATCGAAATCCTGAACAAGACCCACGGCCTTGCGGAAGACGAGTGGCGGGTCATTCAGGCGCATCCGTGGCGCGGCGCCATGACCCTGTTCGGCCTGCGCGCCTACGATGAAATCCCGTACAAGTCGATCCTCGTGGCGCACGAGCATCACATGAAAACGGACCTGACCGGCTATCCGCGCGCCATCCGGCCGCGCACCCTGGGTATATTCTCGCGCCTCGTCGCGGTGGCCGACGGTTTCGACGCCGCCACCACCCGGCGCGCCTACCAGACGGTGCCGATCGAGCCCGACCAGGTGCTGCGGGAGATGTGGACCAATCCGCGGCGGGGGTACGATCCGATCGTGGTCAAGGCGCTCATCAACCTGATCGGTGTATATCCCATCGGCACGTGCGTCATCCTCGATACGTTCGAGGTGGGGATCGTCGCGCAGTCCAATCCCGATCGGGAATTGCTGAATCGGCCGGTCGTGCGGATCGCGATCGATCCTACCGGCGGCGCGCTCGCTCCTCCCGGTTTGGCGGTGGACCTGACCGAGCGCGGCTCGGACGGGAATTTCCTCCGCTCGATCGTCAAAGTCACCAATCCGGATCGGTACAGCCTCACGGTGGGCGACTATTTCCTCTGATTCCGCGGTCCCCGACACTTCCGGCAGGCTGTTGGAGCACTACGCCCGCGTGCTCTCGATTTCGGGACCCGCGCTCGTGTTCGCAACGGCCCTGATCGACAACCGATGGATCGACCACCCCGTCGCGCTGGTCGCGGTGCTGCTCTCGGCGGCGTCGCTCCGCATCGCCCCGGTGCGGCTGAGCAAGTTTTCCTATCTCACGCAGATCGGGATCCCCGCCCTCGTCGCCGCGGTCGCGACGCCGCCCTCGGTGGCCCTGATCGGGCTCACCGGTGGGGTCTTCCTGGCCGACCTCGCCTGGATGCGGAAGCCGTTCCAGGTCGCGTCGGTCAACGCCGGGCGGGAAGCGCTCGGGTTCGCGGTGGCGTACGGATTCTATGCGCTGGCGCTCTCGGTGAGCGGCGCGCACGCCATTTCGCTCGACTTCATGGCCCCATTCGTCGTGTTCGCGGGGACGTATTTCGCGGTGACCCGCGTGCTGTTTTACCTGTCGCTGATCATGCGCGGCAAGCTCGAGGTGGAAGAGCGGCTGTTCATCCTCCGCTGGGAGATCATCGCATTTCTGATGACGCTCCTCGGCGTCGGCATCATCATCTGGGCGCTGACCGAGCTTACCCTGGCCGGCTGGATCGTCGTGATGTCGGCGCTCACGGTGTCGGGACTCGTCACCCGGGCGCTGCTGGAGGAAGCCATCTCCGCCGAGGACCTGAACAAGGTCCATACGATGCAGGGCACGATCACCTCCAACCTGAGCCTGCGCACCTCCTTCGAGCAAATCGAGCAGTTGGCCTACCGGCTGCTCGACTGGGGTGACTTCCGGATCTATCGCGTCGGGGCCGAACGTCCGGCGCTGGCGTACCGCGGGCTGCAGGGCCGGCCCAACCGGATCGCGCCGGATCCCGGGCTGGAGCTGGTGCGCGGACGGGTGCTCCTCAAGGGGGAGCCGCTGGTCATCGACGACACCATTCGGGAGCAGGTGCTGCAGTACCCGGATCTCGGGGTGCGCACCGTCGCCTTCCATCCGCTGCGCTACGCCGAACGGGTGATCGGTACGCTGGAGCTCGAGCATCACAAGCGCTATCACTACCGGGCCCGCGACCGGTCGGCGATGAAGGCCATCGCGGGCCAGATCTCGACCGCGATCCAGATCGCCGAGTTGCGACGACCCCTGCTCGAGACCGTCGAGAAGATCGGCGCCCAGATCAACGCGCTGGCCCGCGCCGCAAACTCCCTCCGTTCCTCCGCGCTGGCCCTGCAGCTGGCGTCGGAGAACATGCGGCGCGACGCATCGAGCCAGGAATCGTTTGCGCGCACCGGGCTCGAGGCCATGGGCGAACTGGGCCGGCTCGCGGAGGTCGCCGCGGAGGCCGGGGCACAGGCCGCCCGGGTCAGCGGCGGTGCCGCCGACGCGGCCGCCAAGCACCGCGCGGAAATCGAGGTCGCCGTGGACCGGCTGGTCCATGTGCAGGCGTTCGTGGCCGACAGCTCACGCTCGGTCGCGACGCTCGGCATCACCACCGGACGAATCCGGGCGTTCCTCACCTCGATCCAGGAGATCGCCGAGCTCACCAACGTCATCGCGCTCAACGCCTCGATCGAGGCCCACCGCGCCGGGGAATCGGGACGCGGCTTCGCGGTGGTCGCGGAAGAGATTCGCCAGCTGGCGATGCAGAGCGCCGCCGCGGGAGCGGATGCCAGCCGGCTGGTCAGTGACATTTCGCGAGAAGTCTCCGGGATCGCCACCCAGATGGAGCGCGGCGAGCAGCTGGTCGAGGATGTCGGCGAGCTCTCCGGCGATACCGCGCGCGCCCTCGATGCGATCGTCCGGGCCACGCACGAGGCCGGCACCCAGTCGCGGGCGATCGCCGAATCCGAGGTAGCCCACGAGGCCGCCAGCCGGCGGCTCTCGGCCCAGATTCGCCAGCTGGCCGATGCCGCGCTGCGGGCGCGGGGACAGACCGAATCGCTGGCGCGCGAAGCCGGCGAAGCGACCAGGGGTCAGGCGGAGCTGGAGGCCGCCATCGGGCAGCTCGAGCGGGTGGCGGGGGAGCTCCGCGGCATCGCGCGCCACTTCGCCGTCGAGGGATGAAGGCCGCCCGCGTGTACGTGGCGCTCGGGAGCAATCTGGGCGACCGGCAGGCGCACCTGGCGTTCGCGCGCGAGCGGCTCGCCGCGTTGCCGGGCACCGTGCTCCTCGCGACATCCGCCGTCGAGGAGACCGCTCCGCTTGGCGGCCGCGCCCAGCCCCCCTATCTCAATCAGATGGTCGTGCTCGAGACCACGCTCCCGCCACGCGCCCTGCTTGATGCCTGTCAGCGCATCGAGGAAGCGGCGGGTCGCCGGCGCCGCGAACGGTGGGAATCTCGGACGCTCGACCTCGATATCGTCCGGTACGATGATGTGGAGCAGGACGAGCCCGGCCTCACGCTGCCGCATCCCGCGCTCAAGGACCGCTCGTTCTGGCGAACGGAGCTCGATGAGCTCGCTCATATGGGGTGGTGATCGGTGCCGAATCCTTCCGCGGCTGCCGTCGGGCTCCCGGCCTGGGCGAAAGTGCGCCCGAAGCGGCTCGCCCATATCGAGCGGGTGGTCGGGTTGGTCACCCGGTGGGGGGGCGAGATGCGTCTGCCGGCGCGGGAGCATGCCCGGTGGCTTCGCGCCGCCTGGCTCCACGATGCGCTCCGGGATGCCTCGCCCGAGGAGCTCGCCGCGCTGGTGCCGGGCTCTGCGGGTCCGGTCGAGCTGTTGCATGGCCCCGCGAGCGCCGCGCGCGCGGACGCGGAAGGGGAAGCCGACCGCGGGGTCCTGGACGCAGTACGCTATCACTCGCTCGGGTACGCAGAGTGGGATATGCCTGGTCGCGCGCTCTATTGCGCCGATTTCCTCGAGCCGGGGCGTTCCTTCGATCGAGTCGGTCGCGCCGCCCTCGCCCTCAGGTTTCCCGCCGATCCTCGCGGAGTGCTTTACGAGGTCGCCCGTCGCCGGCTGGCCTATTCAATCGAGTTCGGTTGGCCGATTCCCGAACCCACTTTCCGGTTTTGGAACAGCCTCGCCTCATCCGTCGCGGAGTAGCGCGGCTCGTGCTCGCCGTCGCGGCGGGTGCGGTGTCGTTCTCCGGCTGTTCGGATGCCGGGGAGCCGCGCGCCGCCCCGCCGGTCCCCGAGGGAACCCGGATCGTCGTGGAGGTATTGAACGGATCAGGACGCCGCGGGCTGGCGCGTGCGGCGACCCGGGTTCTGCGTCAGGCGGGCTTCGATGTCGTGTACTTCGGGAATCTGAGCCAGATCGTGGCCACGACCCAGGCTCTCGCGCGGCGCGGTGATTCGGCGGCGGCGGCGCGGGTTGCACGCGCGCTCGGGGCAAGACAGGTGCGGGTGTCGACCGACACCCTGCTCCGGGTGGATGTGACCGTACTTCTCGGAAACGATTACCGTGCTCCGCCGGGGTTGCGGCCCTAGGCGGGGAGCTTCGCACTGGTTCTCCAGCTACACGCCAAGCTCGGCGGCAATCACCAGGATGTCTTCACGAAGCACCCGGCGCTCGATCTGCAGATGGAGGAAGCTGCGGCGGCCAAGGAGCCAGAGGCCGACCGACCGAATCGCACCCAGCGCACGATCAGCCAGTTCGGCCAGCCGGAGGGCGGCATAGCCGGAAAGCGGCGCGACCAGGAGCGCCGCGATTCCCGCCGCCGTTCCCAGAGAACGCCAGACGAGCCACGCCACCACGATCCAGGTCAGGGGGAAGACGATGAACGCGCTCGCCGCCTTGGCGGTGGCGAGGATGTCGTCGTATTTCCCGACCGCGCGCTGTGACAGCGCCCCCACCAGGCGGTAGGGGAGGTAGTGAAGCAGGAGCCCCGGCACGCCGAGCGGAATCAGGAGCAGAAAGCGGAGCACAAAGAGGCCGGTGAGCACGAGGATGCGGCTGGTGCTGAACCGTCCCACCGGTACGTCCCAGGGATCGATGCCGGCGCCTCGCAGCTTGTCTTCGTAGCGCAGGACCCTCCGGCGGATTCTGTCCAGCCGCTCCGGGTCGCGCGCCTTGAGGGCGTTGTAGCCGGCAAGCACCCGGCGGCGGAAGCCGAACTCCTCGGCCAGCTCGGGGCGGGGGGCATCATCGCTCTCCCGGCGGGCGCTGGCGAGAATGCGCTCGGTGCGCGCCACGAAATCATGGGCCTCGAACGCGTCCGCCTGGAGCGTCACCTCGCCGAGGGCCTGGCCGATCCGGTCGGTGAGCGCCCGCACGAGATCGGGAGGAGGCTCGAATGAGACATCGAGGGGCGCCGGGTTCACCGGGAAAGGCTCGCCAAAATAAACCAGCGCGGCGCTTCGAAATGTCCGCTTGTCAGTATAGAAAAGCCCGACCGGCTGGATCTGGAGCGGCACATGCGAGGAGACGCCGAGGGCGATACGCGCCGCTCCGGTCTTCATCGGCTTGAGACGAGGATCGCTGTGGCTCGTCCCCTCCGGGAAGAGCGCCACCGCACCACCCGCGCCGAGGTGTTCCCGGACCCGGGCGAACATCTCACGATTCTTGGTCAAATCGGCCCCGGGGTCCTGGTGTCGCTCCACCGGAATGGAGCCCACCCCGCGGACCAGCGAACCGACGATCGGAATCCGGAACAACGGAGCTTTGGCGAGGAAGGAAGCCGGTCGCGGAGCGAGGCAGAGGACGAACACCGGATCCACCAGGGAATTCGGATGATTGAGCACCAACATCAACGGCCCGGTCCTCGGCACCCGCGTGAGCCCCTCCGTCTCGACCCGCCGGAAGAAGATCCGGAGGGTGAAACGAAGCAGCGCGACGAGCAGCGCGCGCATCAGCGGGTCGCGAGCCTCTGTTTCTTTTCCATCGCGACGAAGAGCTGCCCGCAGGCGGCGTCGATGTCGAGCCCCCGGCTCTTCCGCACCACGGCCTCGACTCCCTGGTTGCGGAGCCGGTCGGCAAACGCGCGGATCCGGTTTCCCGATGTCGGCGAGAGCCCGGGGCTGCCCCCGGGGTGGAGCGGCAGAAGATTCACGTGCGCTCCGAGCGAGTGGGCCAGTTTGGCCAGCTTGTCCGCGTCCGAATCGGAATCGTTCTTCCCGGCGATGAGGACGTACTCGAAGGTGACGCGTTTCCGGAACGCACGGGCCGCCTGCAGCACGTCATCCATCGGGTACTTCTTCTGGATTGGCATGAGACGAAGCCGTTGGCCCTGCGCCGGAGCGTGCAGTGAGATGGCGAGGCGGAATTGCTCGGGGCGCTCCGCCAGCGCCAGCATGCCGGGGATGATTCCGACAGTGGAGACGGTGATGTGACGCGCCCCGATGCCGAGACCGGCGGGATCGTTCAGAATGGTGAGCGCCGTGTCGACGGCGGGCCAGTTGAGCAGCGGCTCACCCATGCCCATGAATACGATATTCGTCGGCTTCTCGGCCGGATTTCCCAGAACGATCTGGCGGACCTGGCCCGCGATCTCCCAGGCCGCGAGGTTCCGGCGAAATCCCATCAATCCGGTGGCGCAGAAGACGCAGCCGAGCGCGCACCCCGCCTGCGAGGAAATGCAGAGGGTGAGCCGGTTTCCGCTCGGAATCAGCACCGATTCGATGGCCTCGCCGTCGGCAAGCCGCCAGAGGTACTTGCGCGTCCCGTCGGCGGACTGCTGGACGGTCTCGGCGATGAGGCCGGGGAGCGGAAAGGCGGCGTCGAGCTCGGCGCGGAGCGCCGCCGGCAATTCAGTCGCGTCCTTCCACGCTCCGACGGGTGCCACCCAGAGTCGACGGTGAATCTGGGCGACCCGGTAGGCGGGAAGCTTCCGTTCCCGGGCCCACGCCTCCAGGGTCGCTTTGGCGTCGGCCGGAGTCTGATCCAGGGGTGATTTCGAGGGGGTGGCCGCGCGCATCATGGGGGGAATCTAGTCGTCCGTTGCTTGATCCACCCCATTGCGCCCGTTACGTTTGCGCGATGACGTTCCCCACGTCGCTCCGAACCCATTCCGGTGGTCTCTTGACCCGCGACGATGCGGGCCGACAGGTGCGCCTCGGCGGCTGGGTGCATCGTCGGCGCGATCTTGGCGGCCTCGTCTTCATCGACCTGCGCGACCGGCACGGGCTGGTGCAGCTGTCATTCGATCCCGAGTACACTCCGAGGGACGTCATCGACCGCGCGGCCGGCTGCGGTGTCGAAACCGTGGTGCTGGTGACCGGGACCGTGGCCCTCCGGCCCAACGCTGCGCGCGACACCGGCATGGGCTCCCGCGAGGTGGAGGTCCAGGTCGCCGCCCTCGATGTCGTCGGCCCGGCGGTGACCCCGGCCATTCCAGTCGGGCGGAAGGAGCACGAAGAGCTTCCCGCCGAAGAGCTCCGGCTCAAACATCGGGTCCTCGACCTTCGCCGCCCTGAGCTGCAGGCCAATCTCATCCTTCGGCACCGGCTGCTGCAGCGGGCCCGCCGCACGCTCTCGGAGCAGGGGTTTCTCGAGATCGAAACCCCGATCCTCACCAAGCCGACTCCGGAAGGCGCCCGAGACTACCTGGTTCCCTCCAGGGTGCATCCCGGCGAATTCTATGCGCTTCCGCAATCACCCCAGATCTACAAGCAGCTGCTCATGGTGGCGGGATTCGACCGCTATTTCCAGATCGCGCGGTGTTTCCGGGATGAGGACCTCCGCGCCGATCGGCAACCGGAGTTCACCCAGATCGACCTCGAAGCGTCCTTCGTGACTCAGGACGACGTACTCACCGTCGTGGAGTCGGTGCTTGTCGCGCTCTGGGACGAGGCGGGTCACTCGATCCCTCGCCCGTTCCCCCGGCTCTCCTGGCGCGAAGTGATGGAGCGATTCGGGATCGATAAACCTGACCTCCGCTACGGATTCGAGATCCGCGACCTTACCCGCTCGGTGGGCCCGGGCGCTGCGCCATTCCTGCGCGACGCCCTGGCTTTCGGGGGGCGGGTGCGGGGCATCGTGGCGCCGGGGGCGCAGTCGCTGTCCCGGAAGGACCTCGACGGGTTCGGACAGCTGGCAAAGGAGGCCGGCGCGGGTGGCCTGATCTGGGCCCGGAGAAGCAGCGAGTGGGAAGGGCAGGGGGTCAAAGCCATTGGCCCTGAGGCGCTGAACGCGCTCGGCGGCCTCGAAGGGGATCTCCTGCTTGCCGTGGCCGGATCCGACGCGGTCACTTCCCCTGCACTTCACGCCGTCCGCACCGCACTCATCCGGCGGCTGGCACCTGCACCGCGTGTGGGGCACGCCTTTCTGTGGGTCGTGGATTTTCCGCTCTTCGAGCTGGACCCGGCGACCGGCGCGCATGTGTTCGTGCACCATCCGTTCACGGCGCCGCATCCAGAGGATGTGGGTTATCTCGAGAGCGATCCCAGCCGCTGCCGCGCCCTGCACTATGACGCGGTCTACAATGGCAACGAACTGGGCAGCGGATCAATCCGCATTACGAATCCGGAGGTGCAGAAGACGATCTTCGGACTGCTTGGGGTCGCCCCCGGGGAAATCCGCCGCCGCTTTGGGTTTCTTCTCGATGGCCTGTCCGCCGGCGCGCCTCCGCACGGCGGCTTCGCGGTCGGGTTCGACCGCGTGGCCATGCTGCTGTCGGGTGCGCCGTCGCTGCGCGACGTGATTGCGTTTCCCAAGACGACGGCGGCCCGCGCGCTCTTCGAAGGCGCCCCCACGACGGTCTCCGCGGCCGATCTCGCCGCGCTGCGCCTCGTGGTGACCGGATGAAAGGGCCCGGGGCGGAGGAGATCACCCAGCGGATCAGTATCGAGGGCGCCGATCCACTCCTGCTGGGCGGCGTCAACGACGTCAACTTGAGCGAGCTGGAGCGTGCCACCTCCGCCCGGGTTTCGTTGCGCGGGGAATCGCTGACCATCACGGGTACGGTGGAGCAGGTGGAGCGCGCCGCGACCGTGGCGCAGGGGCTGCTCGACATCGCGCGGATCGGCGAAGCGGTCTCGGTCGAAGACGTTTATCGTTTTACCCAGGACGGGGTGCCGCTCGACGGTCCCCTCGCCGGCGGGGAAGGCAAGATCGTCCTGCCGGGTCTTCGGCGCGCGATCGCGCCCAAGACACCGGGACAGCGCGACTACGTTCAGTCGATCGCGACCACCGATATCGTCGTGAGCATCGGTCCCGCCGGCACGGGGAAGACATATCTGGCGGTGGCCAAGGCGGTGGAGTCCCTGGCGCGCAAGCGGGTCAAACGAATCATCCTCGCCCGGCCGGCGGTCGAAGCCGGTGAGTCGCTGGGATTTCTCCCCGGTGATCTGCAGGCCAAGGTGGATCCGTACCTCCGGCCGCTGTACGACGCGCTCGAGGACATGATGCCCCCGGAGCGGGTGCAGAAGGCGCTGGAGCAGCGCGTCATCGAGATCGCGCCGCTGGCCTACATGCGCGGGCGGACCCTCAACGACGCCTTCATCATCCTGGACGAGGCCCAGAACGCGACTGGCGCCCAGATGAAGATGTTCCTCACCCGGCTCGGGGTGAACAGCAAGGTCGTGGTAACGGGCGACAAGACGCAGGTGGACCTGCCGAAGCGTGAGGACTCCGGACTCATCCAGATCGAGCGCATCCTCCCGGGCATCGATGGCATCGCGTTCTGCTACCTCGGCGAAGGCGATGTGGTCCGGCACCGTCTGGTGCGCGAGATCATCCGGGCGTATGCCGAGGACCAGAACGGCTGAACAGAGGCGGAAAGGCGGAACGGCGCAACGACGCAATCTGGCCGTTGCGGTCTCGGGGCGTTCGCATCCGCTCGCGCGTGCCGCCATCACCCGCGCCGTCGAAACGGTGCTTCGCGGGGAACGCCGGTCCGCGACGCTCTCGGTCAGTTTCGTGGGGCGGGAACGCATGCGCATCCTGAACGCCCGCTGGATGGGGCGTGACCAACCGACCGACGTGCTGGCCTTCGCGCTGCACGATCCGCGCGGCGCGCTCGCGGGTGACATTTACATCTGTCCCTGGGTCGCCGCCCGGGAAGCCCGGATGCGCAGGATCCCCCTTCGCCAGGAGCTGCATCGACTCGTGGTCCACGGCGTGCTGCACGTTCTCGGCTATGACCACCCCGCGGGCGGGGAACGCACCGCGTCTCCGATGTGGCGCCGCCAGGAGCGGTACGTGCGGGGGGCGCGGTGATCGCCTCCATCCTTTCGGCACTGCAGCTCTGGGTCGCGCTGCTCGCGGGTCTGTTCACGCTCTGGGCGGCCGCGGTCGCCCTGGCCGAGCAGGATGACGCCGGGGTCCCGCGCCTGCTTACTCCCTCCTCGGGCTCGGCGGCGGGCCCGCTCCCGCCGGCGCGCAGCCTTCACGTCCTTCATTTGGCGCTCCTCGCTATCGCCGCCGCGCTCGCCGGCACCGCGCTGGCGTGGTGGGCCTGGGGGCCGTCCGAAGCGCTGTTCCGGTACTTGCTCGCGGTCCTCCTGGTCTGGATCCTCGGGGAGGTCGCTCCCCGCCTCTGGGCGGCCAATGAGCCGGGGTCGGTCAGCTTCGACGGGCCATTCGTGCAGCATACCCTCGGGCTCTTTCGGCCTCTGCTGGCCGCCGTCGCCTGGGTCGATCGCGGATTCCGGCCGCGCCGAATCCTCCCTCGCGACGGCCAGACCGCCGAGCGTCAGATGCTGACCGGTGTGCTCGCGCTCGCGGAGATGTCGGTGTCCGATGTGATGACCCCACGGCTCGATATCGTCTCGGTGGATTTTTCCGCGGCGCGAGACAAGGTCATCGACACGTTTCGCCAGGCCGAGCACTCCCGTCTCCTCGTGGTGGATGGCGATCCCGATTCCATCACGGGCGTGATTTACGCGAAGGATTTGCTGCCGGGACTGGGTCCCGCAGCGGGTCCGGCGGACTGGCACCCGCTCATCCGGCCGGTGGATTGCGTTCCCGAGGCGAAGTCGCTCGATCGGCAGCTGCGCGATTTTCAGCGGAGCGCCAGCCATCTCGTGGTCGTAGTCGACGAATTCGGGGGGACGTCCGGCATCCTGACGCTGGAGGACGTCCTGGAGCAGATCGTCGGCGAAATCCGCGACGAGTACGACACCGACGAGGTGGCACCGGTTCAGCGGCTTCCCGAGGGAGGCTGGGCGGTGCAGGGGGGAGTGTCCCTCGTCGACCTGGAGAACGAGCTGGGGCACAGTTTTGCCCGCGAGGATGTCAGCACGGTCGGTGGACTGGTGCTCGCGGTGCTGGGACGGGTCCCCCGCGCCGGCGAAATGGTCACACTCGACGGGTACCAGCTCACCGTCGACCAGGTCGCCCGCCGGCGGATTCGTCGGGTGACGGTAACGCCCGCGGTGCCGGCGGCGTCGGTGCCGGCCGCCCCGGAGCCGGGACCATGATCTGGACCGTCGTGCTTCTCGGTCTCCTGCTCACGGTGTTCGGAGCCACCACCGCGGCCGCCCTGATCACGTCGAGTCGCAGTCGGCTCGCCGACGTCGTGGCCCGGCGGCTCCGCGGCGGCAAGGATTCCCTGTCCTGGCTCGCCCCGCTCGAGCAGGATCTCGCCGCCGCCTCGGTGACCACCACTCTGGGCATCGCGATGCTCGGCGCCGTCTTTCCCGGCATCTTTGCCGGGGCGACGCTGCCCCGACTGCTTCTCCTGCTCGTGCTCTTCGCGATTCCCGCGGTGCTGTTGAGCGGGTACGTCCTGCCGCGGTTTCTCACCCACCGGCGCGCGGCCCAGGTCGCCGAGCGCTGCCGGCCGATCCTCCGTCCCTGGGCCGGCGTGCTGGCCGGCATTCTCCCCGCGCCGCGGGTGCGTCCGGAGAGTCTCATTACGGAGCTCTGGCGGGAGCGGGCGCGGACCGGCGTCGCGCCGGACGACGAGCTGCTCCGGGTCGGCGGCGTCATCAGCTTTTCACAGCGCACGGTGCGCAGTGTCATGACCCCGCGCACCGATCTCATCGCCTTGCCGGAGGAAGCGTCGGTCGAGGAGGTTCGCGCGGCGTTCGTCCAGAGCGGCTACAGCCGCCTGCCGGTTTACCGCGGTACGCTCGATGAAATGGTGGGGATGGTGCACGCCTTCGATCTCTTCCGGCTCGGGCCCGGCGATCCGGTCCCGGTTCGTCCGCTCGCCGTGGCCCCGGCCAGCCGGAGCTGCGGGGACGTGCTTCTCGACATGCAGCGGGAGCGGCGACATCTCGCCATCGTCCTCGACGAATTCGGCGGGACCCTGGGCATCGTGACGCTGGAGGATCTGCTCGAAGCGATGGTGGGAGAGATTGTGGACGAGGATGAGCCGGTTCCCCCGTTCACCGCGTCCAGCGCGACCAGCCCGGACCTCGTCGAGCTCGAAGGCGGCGTCCCGGTTTCCGAGCTGGAAGAGCGCTTCGGGGTGAGCATGCCCGCAGGGCAGGCCACGACCGTCGGCGGCCGCCTCGCGGAGCTTGCCGGGCGCTTTCCCGCGGCCGGCGAGCGCTTCCTGATCCGGGGACTCGAGGTCGATGTGCTCCAGGCCACGCGCACCAGGATCGAGCGCCTTCTGGTGCGGCGCGGGTCGCCTGCCACCGTCCCGCTCGACCGGAGCCCGCCATGATCAAGAAGCCGCTCAAGCCGGCCAAGATGATCGGGCTGCTGCGAGAGGGAAACGTCAGCGAGTTCTTCGCGCGGGCCCGCATGCTGGAACCGGCGGACCTCGCCGACGTGCTGGCGCTCGCGGATGAAGACGAACGGGTCGAGATCGCCAAACTGCTCCCGCCCGATCTCACCGGCGAGGCGCTGGTCGCGATGCCGGACGTGGAGCATGCGGAGGACACCCTCGCGGCACTCACCACCGAGCAGGCCGCCGAAATCGTCGGGGAGATGCCGGACGACGATGCCGCCGACATCCTCGGCGAGCTGGAGCCGGAGCAGCAGCAGCGGATTCTCTCGGCGGTCGAGCCGGAAGAGCGGCGCACCGTGGAGCGCCTGCTCGAGTACGACGAGGAGTCCGCCGGCGGCCTGATGACCGGGGCGATGGTCACCGTCACCGAAGACGAGACGGTGCGCGACGCGCTGGAGAACATCCGGAAACAGGCGGAGGATGTGGAGGAGTTCGCGGAAGTCTACGTGCTCGACCGGAATCGGCGGCTGCTCGGCATCCTCGGGTTCAAGCAGCTGGTGCTCGGGGCGCCGGAACGTCCCGTCCGGGAGCTGATGCAGGAGCCCGACGTCACCGTCGGACCGGAAATGGACCAGGAGGAAGTGGCGCACCTGATGGCGCGATACAACGTGCCCAGCATTCCGGTCGTGGACCGGGACGGCCGCCTCCTGGGCCGGATCACCTTCGACGACGTGTCCGACGTGGTCGAGATGGAAGCGACGGAAGACCTCCTGCGATTCGGCGGCGTCTCGGCGACCGAGGATCTCGGCGCCCGCTGGTTCGAAGCCGTCAAGACGCGACTCCCATGGCTGCTGGTCAACCTCGTGACCGCCTCTGCGGCGGGAGGAGTCGTCGCCTATTTCCAGCCGAACATCACCCGGTTCATCGCACTCACGGTCTGGATGCCGGTCATCGCGGGAATGGGAGGAAATACCGGGACCCAGGCGCTCGCCGTCACCGTGCGGCGGCTCGCACTCGGACTCATCTCCCAGGGGGACTTCCGCCGGGTCATCATCAAGGAAGCGCTCGTCGGTGTCACCAACGGCCTCGCCCTCGGGGTCGTTGCGACGGTCGTCGCTTTACTGACCGGAAAGTCGGCGATGTTCGGTGTGCTGGTATTCCTCGCGATGACAGGGAATCTCTTCGTCGCCGGTTTTGCGGGAGCGTCCATTCCGCTCCTCCTCAAACGCTTCAACATCGACCCCGCGATCGCCTCCTCGATTTTTGTGACCGCGTTCACCGATGTGTGCGGGTTTGCGTTACTGCTCGGATTGGGGGGGCTGCTGTTGCTGTAAGAGGCAAAGAGGCAAGGTGGCAAAGTGGTTCACATTGCCTCGGAGCCTCCTTGCCACGTTGCCTCTTGCGTCTTTGCGTCTTTGCGCCTTTGCGCCTTACCTTTCCCCCATGGACTTCGACGCGCTCATCGCCGATCTCGCCGCGGGCCGAACCGCAGCGTTGGCGCGGGCGATTTCCATCGTGGAAAACGGCCGGCCGGGCTTCGAGCAGCTGCTGGCCGCCGTGCATCCCCGCCTCGGCCGGGCCCACCGGGTCGGCATCACCGGACCCCCCGGCGCGGGAAAGTCGACGCTCACCCGGCAGTTGGTGCAGGCCTGGCGGGAGCGCGGCCTCACGGTGGGCGTCGTGGCCGTCGATCCCACGAGCCCGTATTCGGGAGGGGCGCTGCTCGGCGACCGGATCCGCATGGAATCGGTCGCGATGGATCGCGGGGTCTACATCCGGTCGATGGCGACGCGAGGGTCGCTCGGCGGGCTCGCCACCAGCACACGTGAAGTCTGCGATGTGCTCGACGCAGGCGGCTTCCAGCGCATCCTGATCGAAACGGTGGGGGTAGGCCAGTCGGAGCTCGCGGTCACCGGGATGGCGGATTCCACCGTGCTGCTGCTGGTCCCGGAATCGGGCGACGCCATTCAGACCCTGAAGTCCGGCGTGATGGAAGCGGCCGACCTCTACGTGGTCAACAAGGCGGACCGCCCCGGCGCCGACAAGCTCGCGCGCGAGATCGAGGTGACCCTCGGCATCCGGATGGGCAACGCCTTTCGGGGCATGAAGGCGCACCACGGAGTGGACCTCGCCGCCGCTGCGCGCGCGGCCGGCCCGGGGCCGGGACCGCCGGAGGGCGGCGCCACCCCGGCCTGGGAGCATCCCGTGCTGCTGACATCGGCGGTACGAGGGGAAGGCACCGGCGCGCTGATCGAAGCGCTCGAGGAGCATGCGCGCTGGATGGGGGAGACCGGCGAGCTCGCCGCTCGGCGCACCAAACGACTCGCCGCGCGGACGCGCGAGGTGGTGGACCGGTCGGTCCATCGCTGGATCTGGCAGGAGACCCGCGCAGAGGAGCTCGTGCGCGAGCGCCTCGATGATCTGGCCGCCGGGCGGATCAGCCCGTACGAGTTGGCCCACGATATCGTGGCTGGGGTGAAGGAAGGAGCCCGGGTATGAGCGCACGCGACGCGGAGCTGGAGCGGCTGCGAGCGGAGGTGGCGGGATGGCGGGCGCTCTTCGCAACGCTGCCTGTGCGCCGGGACGTGGATTTCACGAGCGTCTCCGGGCGACCGGTGGAGCCGGTGTACACACCGCTCGATCTCGAAGCGACGCTCGGTGATCCGGGCGAGCTGCCGGGGGTCTGGCCCTTTACCCGCGGCATCCATCCGACGATGTACCGCGGCAAGCTGTGGACGATGCGGCAGTTCGCCGGTTTCGGCACGGCGGAGGACACCAACAAGCGCTACAAGTTTCTGCTGGAGCGGGGACAGACCGGGTTGTCCGTCGCGTTCGATTTCCCCACGCTGATGGGGTACGACTCCGACCACCCGCGCTCCGAGGGCGAGGTGGGCAAATGCGGGGTCGCGATATCCAGCCTGGCCGACATGGAAACGCTGTTCGACGGAATTCCGCTCGATCGCGTCTCCACCTCCATGACGATCAACGGCCCGGCCGCGATCCTGTTCTGCTTCTACGTGGCGGCAGCCGAGCGGCAGGGTGTCGATATCGGGAAGCTCCAGGGGACGGTGCAGAACGACATCCTGAAGGAGTACATGGCGCAGCACGCCTGGGTCTACCCGCCGGAGCCCGCGCTCAAGATCATCGTGGACATGTTCGAGTGGGCGGCGAAGCACACGCCGCAGTGGAACACGATTTCAATCTCCGGGTACCACATCCGCGAAGCGGGAGCCACCGCCGCGCAGGAGCTGGCATTCACCCTGGCCAACGGCTTCTCGTACATCGAGCACGGCGTCGCGCGCGGCCTGGCGGTCGACACCTTTGCGCCGCGCCTTTCCTTCTTCTGGGACGTCCACAACGATTTCTTCGAGGAGATCGCCAAGATGCGCGCCGCCCGCAGGATCTGGGCGCGCCATCTCCGCGAGCGCTATGGGGCGCGCGACGAGCGCAGCTGGAAAATGCGATTCCACTGCCAGACCGCCGGAGTCACGCTCACCGCCCAGCAGCCGATGAACAACATTGTCCGCGTGGCGTATCAGGCGCTGGCGGCGGTGCTGGGGGGAACCCAGTCGCTGCACACGAACGCCCTCGACGAAACGCTCGCGCTGCCCACCGAAGAGTCCGTGCGCATCGCGCTCCGAACCCAACAGCTCCTGGCCGCCGAGACCGGGGTTCCCAACACCGCCGATCCGCTGGGCGGATCGTACTTCGTGGAGGCGCTCACCGACCAGTTGGAACGCGAAGCGGAAGCGCTCTTCGCGGACATCGAAGCGCAAGGCGGCGTGGTCCCCGCGATCGAGTCGGGATGGTTCCAGCGTCAAATCGCCCGGAGCGCCGCGCGCTTCCAGGCGGAGCTCGAGAGCGGGCGCCGGGTCATCGTCGGCGTGAACGACTTCGTGGAGGAGGAGGCCTCCCCGCCGGAGATTCTCCGCATCGGTGACGACGCCGACCGGGTGCAGCGGGTCCGCATGGCCCGCCTGCGCGCCGGGCGGGATGTTTCCCGGGTCGAGGCCACCCTCGCCGCGCTCCATGCCGCCGCGCAGGCCGACCGCAATGTGATTCCCGAGATGATGGACTGCGCCCGCGCGTACTGTACGCTGTTCGAGATTCGCGAGGTGCTCGAGCGGGTTTACGGCGCCTATCGCGAGCCGGTCTTCTTCTAGGAGCGGCCGATGGCATCGCGCGCCCTGACCGAGATCCGGCGCCAGCTCCAGCGTCTGCTGCGGCTGCCGTCGGGCAAGCACTGGATCGTGAGCTGTTACCTCAAGCTGGAGCCCCGCGACCGCTCGCGGGGCAAGTACCTGATCAAGCTCAAGAATCGCATCCGGGAGGTGATCGAGGCGCTTCCGGCAGAGGGTCTCGACCGGCAGGAGACGGAACAGGTGATCGGCGACCTCCACAAGCTCCAGGTGACGTTGCAGCGTCCCGATGCGCTGCCGCCCACCCAGGGACTGGCGGTCTTCGTCTCGAAGCCGCTTGGACTCTTCGAGATCATTCCGCTGCCCCGGGTGCACCGCTCCCGGCTGCTCGTGGACCGGACGCCGCTGGTTCGCGAGCTCGCCGCGCTCGAAGATGAAGTGGGTCGCCTGCTGGTGGCCGATGTGGACAAGAGTGGAGCCACGATCTACGAGGTGACGGCCTTCGAGGCGCGCAAGATCGCCGACATCGAAGCCACCGCCCGCAAGGGCGGCCGCTTCCACTCCGACCGGCACGAGGCGCCCGGCAAGGGGGAACACGGGTTCCACAACCGGCTTCGCCATGAGCGGGAGCTGCTCTTCGACGCCGTCGCCGCTCGACTGTTCGATCTCGACCGCCGGGAGCCGGTGCGGGGTATCGTGCTCGCCTCCGCCGGAAACGAGGCCGAGTCGCTCAGGATGTTTCTCCATCCGTACGTCGCGGGCAAGGTGGTCGGCACGGCCAGGCTGCCGCGGCGGAAGACGTCGATCGGAGCGGTGCGCGCGACCGCGCTCGAGGTTCGGGAAGTCTTCGAGCGCAAGCTGGAGCGCCACCTCGTCGCCGAAATGCTCCTGGGGCAGGGATCCGGCTGGGCGGTGAACGGCATCGGGGCCACGCTCGATGCGCTCGCCAAAGGCCAGGTCCGGACCTTGCTGGTGCGCGCCGATGCCAGCGTTCCCGGTTTTCGCTGCGGGGCGACCGGGAGGCTCACCCTGAACGCCCGGGATTGCCGGAGCCTCGGCGACGCGATTCCAGTGCCCGATGTGATCGATGATGCGATCGAAGAGGCGCTGCGACAGCGCGTCGATCTCGATGTGGTGTTCGAGCCCGACGCGGCGGAGACGATCAACGGGATCGCCGCGCTCTTGAGATTCAGATAGTGGATTCAGGAGTCAGGAATCAGGAGTCAGGGGTCAGGAGGAAGCGCCCTTCCCTGACTCCCGACTCCGGACTCCCGACTCCCAGAGGAGAGGGATGACACGCCCGATACGAATTCTCGTCGCAAAGCCCGGTCTCGACGGCCACGACCGCGGGGCCAAGGTGGTCGCCGCCGCGCTCCGGGACGCGGGGATGGAGGTCATCTACACCGGCCTGCATCAGACCCCGGAGATGATTGCGACCGCGGCCGTCCAGGAGGACGTGGATGTCGTGGGTCTGTCGATCCTGAGCGGCGCGCACATGACGCTCTTTCCGCGGGTCCGTCACTTGCTCGACGAGATGGGCCGCAAGGAGATTCTCCTCACCGGCGGCGGCATCATCCCCCGCGAGGACATCGAGGCGTTGCGGCAGCACGGTGTCGGGCGCCTCTTCGGGCCCGGCACCCCCACCACCGATCTCATCCACTACATCAACGCCTGGGCGGCCGAGCATCTTGAAAACTGACGCTCGTCCTCCCCGGGGCTCTCGACTTCGCGAGCTCACCGCGGAGTACCGCGCCCTCGCCGCGAAGCTCGCGGAGGGAGGCGGCCCGGCGCGCGTGGCGAAGATGCACCGGCAGGGCAAGCTCTCCCCTCGCGAGCGCGTCTCCAAGCTTCTCGATCCCGGCGCACCCTGGCTCGAGATCGGGTTGCTCGTCGCCTACGACCGGTACGACGGGCAAGCGCCCGGCGCCGGGGTCATCACCGGGGTCGGCATGATCGGCGGACGCGAGGTGGTGGTCGTCGCCAACGACGCCACCGTCAAGGCGGGCGCGTGGTGGCCGGAGACGATTCCGAAAATGCTGCGCGCGCAGGAGATCGCGATGCGGCAGCGGATTCCGATCGTCTATCTCGTCGATAGCGCGGGCGTGAACCTTCCCTATCAGGGCGGGGTGTTCCCGGGCCAGTACGGCGCGGCGCGCCTCTTCTACTACAACGTCATCATGCGCCGCTTTCTCCATGTCCCCCAGATCGCGGCCGTGATGGGGAGCTGCGTGGCCGGCGGCGCGTACCTCCCCGCGTTGTCGGACGTCATCTTCATGGTCGAAGGTACGAGCTTCATGGGACTCGGCGGCCCCAACCTGGTCAAGGGCGCAACCGGACAGACCGTGGACGCCGAAACGCTCGGGGGCGCGCGCACCCATACCGAGATCAGTGCGGTGGCCCACTACAAGGCCGCCAATGATGCGGAGTGCCTCGTTCGGATCCGGGAGTACATCGGGCGGCTGCCGCGCTCCCCCGGGGTGCCGCATCACCTCGTCCCCCCGGTCGAACCGGCCGAACCCCCCGAGGCGCTCTATGACATACTCCCGCGCGATCACCGCATGGCGTACGACATGCACGACGTGCTGCGGTGTCTCCTCGATGGAGGGGCGTTCGACGAGTTCCAGCCCGGCCTCGCGAAGGAGATGCTGTGCGGACACGGCCGGATCGAGGGCCGCCCGGTCGCGGTAATCGCCAATCAGCGGGGAGTCATCAAGGGGCATCCCGGCGAGCGTCCCCGCTTCGGGGGGATCGTCTACACCGAGAGCGCCGAAAAGGTCGCGTACTTCATCGAGACCGCGAGCCGGGAGCGCCTGCCGATTCTCTTCATCCAGGACGTGAGCGGCTTCATGGTGGGTCCGGAGGCCGAGCACAGCGGAATCATCCGGGCCGGCGCCCGCTTGGTGGAGGCGATGGCCGCCGCGGTCGTGCCCAAGCTCGTCCTCACCGTGAACCACGCATCCGGCGCCGGCTACTATGCGATGGCGGGACAGGGCTTCGATCCCGATTTCATTCTCAGCTGGCCCAGCGGGCGAATGGGGGTGATGGAGGGGGAGTCGGCGATCATGGCGGTGCACGGCACCGAAATCGAACAGGCAAAGCAGGAACAGCGGGAGCTCTCCGAGGAGACCCGCGGCGCGATCGATCAGATGCGCGCCGATTACGAGAGGGATCTCGATGCCCGGCACGCCGCCGCGCGGGGACAGGTTGATGCGATCATCGCGCCGGAGGAAACCCGGAGCATTCTGGGGTTCCTGCTCCGGACGACCTCCCATTACGGAGGACCTCACCTGGGCCCCTTCGTGCTCCCTCCCCTCGATGCCGCGCCGCCGGCCTGAGCGGGGGCGGCGGTGGCGGGAGCTCGCGACGCTCGCGCTGCTCGGCGCGTGCGCGACGACGACCACCGCGCGACCGGGCGGTCCCGCACCCCAACCGGCGCGCCCGGTGGTCGTGGTGGCCGATACTCCACCCCCCGGTACCCGGCTCGAGCCCACACTGAATCCACCACCCCTGCTCCGTCGCCCGATCGTGCCGGCGGCGCTGGCGCACGCGCGGGGGTGGATGCCCCGCGAAGCCACCGGGACCCCCGCCTTCCTCGCCGCGCACCCCGCGTGGGACGGTCGCGGAGTACTGCTCGGCATCCTCGACAGCGGTCTCGACCCGGGCGCCGCGGGTTTCGACACGACGACCACCGGCCGCGCAAAGCTGCTCGACCTCCGGGATTTCTCGAGCGAAGGGAGAATCCCGCTCACGGCCGCGGCACTTCGTGGCGACACCCTCCTCGCGGCCGGCCGCCGCCTGACCGGGGTGAGCCGGGTTCGCGGTATCGTGGGCAATGGTTCGCTCTACGCCGGCGAGTTTCGCGAAAGGCCGCTCGGCGAGGCACCGGCGTCCGATGTCAACGACAATGCCACCGATTCGGACACGCTCGCGATCCTCGTCGGGAAGGCAAGCGACGGCTGGGTGCTCTTTGCCGATACCGATGGTGACGGCTCTCTCGCCGACGAGCGCCCCGTGCACGACTACCTCACCGGCCGGGAGACCTTCGGCTGGCATCGCAGTGGCGAGCCGCCGCCGCTCATGATCGCGGTCAATTTCTCCGAAGGGCCCGCGGCGCCTGGGCTCGCGTTGTTCTTCGATACCAGCGGTCATGGCACCCATGTCGCCGGAATTGCCGCGGCGCGCAGCATCGGCGGTGTGACCGGGTTCGATGGCGCGGCTCCCGGGTCGCAGCTTCTCGGTCTCAAGATCGCTCGCAATGATTTCGGCGGAATCACGACGACCGGCAGCGTGCTCGCGGCGATGGACTACGCCCTCCGGTTTGCCGCGGCGCGGCGCATGCCGCTCGTGCTCAACATGAGCTTCGGCGTCGGCAATGCGCGGGAGGGCGCCGCCCGGCTCGACCACCTCATCGATTCGGTGCTCATGGCCAACCCCGAGGTCGTTTTCGTGACCTCCGCGGGGAACGACGGGCCCGGGATGTCGACGATGGGATTCCCGGGCTCCGCCCGCCGGGCGATCACGGTCGGAGCGACCGAGCCGGCCGCGCTGTCCGATGCGATGCTGCTCGACGGGCGGGCCGGCCCGGATCTCATGGTCTTCTTCAGTTCGCGCGGCGGCGAGCTGGCGAAGCCGGATGTGGTCGTCCCCGGCATCGCGTATTCGACGGTGCCGCGCTGGGACACCGGCGAGGAGATCAAGGCGGGCACCAGCATGGCATCGCCCCACGTCGCGGGCATTGCCGCGGTGCTCGCCTCCGCCGCGCTGGCCGAACGGAGAGCGATCACCGCGGATGACATGCGGCGCGCACTCACCGGTAGCGGGCGGCCCGTGGTCGGGGGGACGCGACTCGATGCCGGTGCCGGCGTGCCGGAGGTGTCGAGAGCATGGTCGATCCTGCGCGGCCCGGCGCCCCCGGCCGAATTCGACGTCGAAGCGCTCGATCAGCCGGGCGCCACGGCGGCATTTCGAATCGCTCCGGAGCCTTCCGATTCGGTGGTGCGATTCCGCATCACGCGACGCCGGGGGACCGGGCCGGTCGACGTTGCGCTCGCCAGTGACACCGATTGGCTTGTCGCCCCGAAAAAGATTCGCCTTGACGCTCCCACCACCGAGATCGCGCTCATTCAGCGGCCGCCGCAACGGCCGGGGGAGCACGTCGGTGGAGTCCGTGCCACGGTGACCGGGGTTGCCGGACCGGTCTTCACCCTGGTGAGCGCCGTGGTCGTGCCCGAGGCGAATCGAGTGGGGACCGTACGGGTGACGGAGCGCCTCGCGACGGGAGCGGCGCGCCGGGTCACGTTTGCCGCCGACTCCGGGCGCCCGTTCCAGGTACGGATCGCGACCGCCTCGCCCAAGGAGCGGCTTATCGCGGGGTTGCATCTCCCCGGCGGTCAGCCGATCCCGGGAGACAACGGTATTCCCGGCGGGCCCGACACGGCGGCGGCGGTGTTCGACGTGGATGGGCGCGACGCCCGAGACGGATTCTACGAAGCTG
>Ga0184615_10000095_pt1 | contig 55271 bp, 51 predicted proteins | sample PLM4_65_coex_FD_133134 | JGI IMG/M metagenome (GOLD analysis project Ga0184615, IMG submission 133134) | Groundwater sediment microbial communities from an aquifer in East River, Colorado, USA - PLM4_65_coex | ecosystem: Environmental > Terrestrial > Soil > Riparian zone | place: USA: East...
AGCCTGCGGCTTTGAGGCTGCCACCCGTTTTCCACCAATTCTGATTGGGTGGCAGCCTCATCCCGATTGCCGTTATCGGGATGGGGATGGCTCTTTCTGTTCTTTACCTACAAAGATGACATGTACTCGCCTGTTGGGCTGTAAGTTCCATGATTCATGGTCGATTGCCAATTGACGATTGATGATTGCCGATTTACGATTATGGCTTTGCCATGCCCATGGCAAAAACCGGAAACCGGAAATTCTAAGAGGTGCCCAGCTATGACCGTTTTATCCAGACGCAGCTTCGTACGCCGTGCCGCCTGTGGGCTGGCCGGCCTGACAACGGCAACCCTTCTTCCCAATAGCGCCCGTGGTGCCAATGACAAAATCCGTGTCGCGGCCATCGGCGTTCGCACGCAGGGGATGATCATGGCTCGCAGTTTCATCAAGACCGGCCGGGCCAACATAACGGCCGTGTGCGACGTGGACAGCCAAATCCTTGCCGAACGAACGAAGGAGATCGAGTCCCTCCAGAAGAAAGCTCCGCGAGCTTACGCCGACTTCCGCCGCGTCCTGGAGGACAAGAATATCGACGCCGTCCTTGTCGCCACGCCCGACCACTGGCACGCCCTCATGGCCATCCACGCGTGCGAGGCGGGCAAAGACGTCTATCTCGAAAAACCCTGCGCGCACAACGTCCGCGAGTGCCGCTTGATCGCCCAGGCCGCCCGAAAATATAGCCGGATCATCCAGCATGGGACCATGCAGCGCAGCGGCGCCCACTTCCAGGAGGCCAGGCAATACGTCCGTTCGGGCAAGCTGGGGAAAATCGGCCTGATTCGATGCTTCAGCATTCTGGGCCGTGCGAGTATCGGCCACAAGCCCGATAGCCAGCCGCCGGCCGGCCTTGACTATGATTTCTGGCTCGGACCCGCGCCGCAAAGGCCATACAACGAAAGCCGCTGCCACTACAACTGGCGCTTTATATGGGACTACGGCACCGGCGATATGGGAAACTGGGGCGTCCACTGGCTGGATATCCCGCTCTGGACGCTGGACCTGGGCTGGCCCGACGCAGTTTGCTGCTCAGGGGGAAAGTTCATGTATGATGACGATAAAGAAACGCCGGATACGCAGTTGACGTTTTACGAGTATCCGCACTTGAGCCTCGTGTGGGAGCTGCGCATGTGGTCGAAATATCCGAACCAGGGCGGAATCGACGACAGCGGCACCGGTGCGACCTTCTACGGCGACGAGCAGGTGCTGAACATCACGCGCGCGGGATGGAAAGCGTTCACCAAGGATGAAAAGAAGCTGATCGCCCAGGGCCATGCCGGCGATGACAAGTTCCTCCTTCACGCCAACAACTTCATCGACAGTGTGCTGTCGCGCAAGGCCCCCATTGCGGATATTGCCTCCGGCCACGTCAGTGCGACCGTCGCCATTCTTGGCAACGTGGCCTGGTTGGCCGGCGAGAAAATCCGTTACGATCCGGAAAAGGACAAACTGGACAAAAGCGAAAAGGACCACCTTCTGACACGGACATACAGAGAAAAATGGCCCTTGCCGGCTCTCTGAAAAGGGGTCAGGAGCCGTTTTCTCCGCAGAGCGGCTGGGCCGGTGTGCTGACCCAGCCGCTCTTGCGTTTTTTTGGTCTTGCGCCTATGGATACCGGCTTGGCGTTAGTTGACAGAGGCCGGAGTGCCGAATTCATACGCGCCGATGTCATAGCGTGCGCCTTGCGGACGCGGATTACCGTTATAGTCCGTCGTTAGAGGTACACCGACTGTGGCCGGGTCCACACCCGCGTCGATGGCCGGCGAGCCGGCGCCCGGAGCGTAGTCGGCACCGAGCAGCGGGTCGGCCATGACGCTGCCCGTTTCCACTTCCGGTCTCTGCGTATTATCTGCCGCCTTACCGTTCTGGAGCGTGTTGCCGAAGAACAGGCAGTTTGTCGCCGCGACTGTGAAACTGGTGTCGCGAGAACCCATAATGTCGTCGCCGGTGCCGACGATGTTGTTGACGAAGAGGCAGTTGATCACCTGCGTCGTATCCGCCGTCTCGTCATCGACGCCGTCAGCGTTCGTATCGGCCACGTTGGCGTTGTTGTAAATAAGGTCCTCATCATTCTGGTTATTGCCCACGAAGGTGCAGTTGACGAACTTACTGTTGCGATTGGTCTCAATCATCCGGTCGGGACCGTTGTCGGCTTTCGTGATGTTCCTGGCGAAGATGCAGTTTGTGACGGTGACTTCGTTCTGCGTCTCGCTCGAGAACTGACACACGTTGCCGTTATCCCAGGAGGTATTTCCCTCGAACCAGCAGCTATCGAGCCGGACCACGTTGCCGGTGGCGGATGACTGAACCGCGCCGGCGTCGTCGGACGCGTTGCCGTTGAGGAACGTGCAGCGATTGGCGATTAACGTCGTGCCCGGCGTAAGGGCTGATGCGGAGTTGCCCTGCACCTTGATATGGCCGGCATCGCCGTCAGAACCAGCAATTGCAGTGGAATTTGGAGAGCAGGCGTAGTTGCCGTTGAAGAGGCAGTCGTTGATTGTCACTACCGCCAGGCCCGTGATGTTGACCGCACCGCCGTCGTCGCCGTCGCCTTCAGCAGGCGTATGGTTGTTCAGGAACTCGCAGTTTTGGATGGTGCCTGTTGCCTCGTTGCCGATGGTGATGGCGCCGCCGTCGCCGGACTCGTCGCCGAATTCATCTTCGCGCAAGAGCAATTGGGCGTCCAGCTCCGCCAGGCTGATTTGGCCGCTGCCGTCGGTGTCGATATGCGCGAAACGGTGGAGGTCATCGTCTGCGGTTCCCTCGGTCCCATCCGGGCCGGCCAGACGAATACCGCCGACCTGGACGTCCGCTTCCGCGGGGTCGAGTCCGCCGCTGGCGTTTGCATCGAGCGTGGCGAAATTGGTCTTCAGGCCGAACGCGGTTGACGTGTAGGAGAACCTGTCGTTTGCGTCCGCGACACAGTTCCGGATCGTTATCCCTTCGAGAACCCAATTCTTCGGCCCCGAATTATTCGCGCCCCCGTTGTCTTCGTTGAAGAAGCGGTCGCCCCAGGCGACGAAGGCCCGCGTGACGTTGTTGCCGTCGATAATGGTCAGCCCGGGTCCTGCACCCTGGTAGGTGACGCCGTCTTTGATCTTAATCTGGGACGTTATGCGGTACGTTCCGGCGGCAATCTGAATGGTATCGCCAGCCTCAGCGTCCGCGTTCGCCGCTGCGATGTCCCCGTTCGCATCCACAAGAATCGTGGCTGCGGGCCGGCCCAACCGGATGTTGTCGATGTAGAATTTGGTTACCGACGCCACGTCCAGGTTCGAGACCATCGCCAGCTCAAACCACGAGATGTTCGGGTCCGTTCCGGCGATCGCCGAGGTCAGTGCTTCGGGCAGCGCCCAGGTAAGCGTCTGGGGCAGTCCGTCACGCGTGACATTTTGCAGACCGAGCCCCCGCCAGCCGACGTTGTTGTTTGCGCCGGCGTCATCGTTGTTCTGGGCGTTGATGACCATCTCGACCTGCATCCACGTTGTGGTCATATCGGCCGCAAAGGCGGTTACGTCCGCCGTAATCACGGCTCCGGGTTTTCCCAGCGACTGGCGATAGGGCTTGAGGTTCAGCAGGGCGTCTATGTGCCAGCCGCCGGGGCCGTCCACCTGCAGCGCCTGCGCGCCGAGCGTCGCGCCCGTCGTGCTGAATGAGAGCGTGGCATCCTTCGCCTGCCAGCCGTCGAGGTTCCCTTCGAAGTCGCCCACCACGGCCGTAGCGCCGTAACTGCCGGACGCCATTCCCAGCGCCATAATCAAAACAGTCAACAAAATCAATCTTCTACACATGATAATTCTCCTGATAAATAAGGTTCAGATTATAGCTCTCTGGCCGCACGCCAAAGCAACCGACGATGATTCGGACCGTAGCACACGCGGTTCCTCAAGTCGGGACAAATCCTCTTGGTATGGTCCCACCTCCTTCCTTCCGTCGCCCGATACGGACGCTTCAGCAACGAATGAAAATCCGTAATTGGCTCCAGAAAACTCCTCTATTATGTGGTCGAAAATCCACAAGCCTGACAATGTTCTTTTTACCAGATTCGCCCCACCCTCGTCAAGAAAAATCACCCCTAAACGGGGGGGATTGCGTTAGAATGAACTCCTGCAAAATTGGATTCAGGTCCGTCGATGCGGCGCCGGATGAGGTGGAAAAAGGTTGAAAAAGACGCCGGGGCGGATTCTAATACTTGAAAGTGGCATAAATGAACCAGCTAAAGAACATATACACCCTGTTACTGCTCGTCGCCTTAGGCGGGCTTGTGTTGTGCATCCACTCATGCGGCCGGTCAGCCGATCCCGGCGGCCGCAAGGTGGTTCTTATCGCCGGAAAGCCGAGCCACGGGGAAGGCTGCCACGAATGGGAGCAGGACGTCCAGCTTCTCAAGCAGGCCCTGGATAATGCAGTCCGACAGGGTCTGATCGAGCCATTGCGTATCGACATCCACAAGAACGGCTGGCCCGAGGACCCTGCGGTTCTCGACGATGCCGATGCGGTTGTGTTCCTGTCGGACGGGTTTGCCGGCCACCCGCTCAAAGAGCCGCAGCGGGCCGCGAAGATTCGCACGCTGGCCAAACGAGGAGTGGGCCTGGCGTTCGTTCATTACGCCGTGGAGCCTCCGGAAGGCGGCCAGGCGGACTTCCTGGAATGGATGGGGGGCTGTTACGAGCGCGGCTATTCCCAGAACCCGCAGAACACAGTGGCCGTCTCGCCCGTAAAGAACGGCCATCCGATATGCCGGGGTTGCAGCGGCTACATCGCGGAGGATGAATGGTACTTCGATATCCGGTTGCGTGCGGATGATCCCCGGGTCGTGCCCATCCTGACCGGCAAGCTCCCGCCCTGGGCGCCGCAGGATAAGGTCTTAGCCTGGGCCTTTACACGGGACGACGGCGGCCGCGGCTTTGGTTTCTCGGGCGGCCACTACGACCGCAACTGGCGCATGGAGCCGTTTCGCAAGCTGATCCTGAACGCCATTTTGTGGGTGGCCAAGGCGGAAGTGCCCGAAAACGGCGTCGAGTCCGTGCAACCGTGGCGTTTTGTCAGTATTCCGGATTTTGTCAACGTGGACCTGAGCTACCCGCAGCCGGGATGGGAGGAGACGCTGGACTATGTTCTCAAAGCGATCAAGGCTGAGAATCCGCAGTTTGTCCTGGTTGCGGGCGACCTGGTGATGGGCCGCTGGCCGGATAAAGAGAGCATTGAAAAGTACGCAGCGATTTACTATCCGGCCTGGGTCAAGCGAATGCAGGACCACGGCCTTGAATTCTACGCCGGCATCGGCGACCACGAAATCGGCGACAACCCTTGGCCCGATGAGAAGGCCGCCCTGGTTCCGTACTTCAAGCGGCAGTTTCAGAAATACCTCAAGATGCCTCTTAACGGCCCGCTTCGCATGAAGGGCACCGCCTTCTGGTTCATCCATGAGGACGCCTTGTTCATCGCTGTGGACGTGTTCGAGAAAGGCGCCGGCCCCCAGGGCGGCATTGTAGCCCAGGTCACCGGGCCGCAGTTGGAATGGCTCGAACAGGTCATCACCGAGAATCCCGGCGTCCGGCACGTCGTCGTCATGGGCCACACGCCCATCCTGGGACCGGTGGCGAAGGAAAGCTCCAGCGGCCTGATATTAGAGGGCGGCGAGGAATCGCCGCTTTGGCAGACCCTGAAAAAGCGCGGCGTCAGTTTGTATCTGTGCGGCGAGATCCACGCCATAACGTGCCGGCAGGCGGACGGCGTCCTGCAAATCGCCCACGGCGGCCTGTTCGGCTACAACCCGAAAGTGAATTATCTGGTGGCCACTGTCTTTGCCGACCGGATCGAATTGCAGCTCAAAGAGATTAACATTGTCAACGAGGGCGAGCGTCTGTGGCAGGAGGGAAACAATCGCCCTTACGAGCGCGTCTCCATCAGCGACGAAGTCAAACAGAAGGGCTTTGTCACCGTCGGCACCGCCACGCTCAAAACAGAGGGCGGCAGCAGAGTGCTGACAGATGCGACTGGCTGTGTGGCACGGGCTTCCAGCCCGTGAATGCAACCACGACCAGGATGGCCGTGCCACGAAAGAGAATCAAGCCGCAGGCATCTCTATCGGTTGCTGAACGTCAAAGGCAGTTCGCTGTTATACTCGGCCTGAAGTTTATCGAGATTAACGTGGTGGACATCGCCGCGGTGGATAATGAGGCGATACCGCAAAACCAGCGGCTCGTCGTGCGAAAGCGGAACCGACTGCCGGCCGGGAAAAACCGGATTCTGGGCGCTGCCCTTTCTCCTGAGGATCCATCGCTGGGGATAGCCGGGCAGCGACTTGTGGCAGAGTATCGCTATGCCGCTCGTCTGGCTGTCTTTTCGCAAGGCGCCTGAAAAGTCCAGCCAGGGGCCGCCCTCGACGGCCAGATTTTTCGGTTCGACGGGGCCGCCGGAGCCGATGAATGAAAGACCGTCGGGCAGCGGTATTCTCGTCGTGAAGCCGCCATAGCCCTTCTCGTCTTCGGAGCCGCCGATGCGCACGCCGTCTTCCAGGGCCTGCAGGCTGATTTGGAAATCCACCTTGCGCATATCGTCTTGTGCGCGATGAACGCGGATGATCGTTGTTTCCTTTACGAACGGCTTTTGCTTTCCGGCGGCGTCGGTCCAGAGCGGCGAGTTCCAGTAAACCTCAACCTGCAACGCGCGCGATTGCGAATCCGGCGTGAGAATCTTCACGTTACGAATATCCCAGAAAAAATTCTCTGCGGCCCACGAGTCGCCCAACTTCTTGTCGCCGACCCATACCTGGTGCCAGGCCCAGAACACGCCGCGATGGTGCAGGTGGTCGGCGGGGAAATCCTCGGTAAGGGCTTCACCATCGAGACCGTAAAGCGGATGGATGTAATTGGCGCGGCTGTATTTTCCGTTCTTAGATAAATGCGTGCGCTGATAGAACATGACTTTGTCGTCGCCTTCCGTGACGAGAAAGCCCTGGCCGGCTTCGGTGATCTTGATCGCGTGCGCCGACTCCATCTGCCGGCAGCCCGCTAACGTTATGACGACCAGTAAAGCCGCCGCGATTTCGATGGTGTGCTTGTAATATCTTTCAGTCATGATTGCTGCTCCGATTCATATTTGCCTTTGAACTTGTTGTTCTCATACTGGATATCCCAACTACCAAATCCGCCGTGGCTTTGCAAGGATTTTCAGGCCCGCGTTGACAAGCGTCAACTTTCTCACCGGGGCCGGCGGTTTTTTGCGGGCTGCACGACAGTGTTCTCTTGCTATCGAGAGCGGATGCAATATACTCTTTCCAAAGGATTGTACCATGAGACCGAATGGCCGGGATTCGTATGTGGCGTAGCGTGTGTCGCACCTTGCAAACCAACCGCCGAGCTCGTAGGATGGGGCTCGTCTCACCAGGATTGCCTGCGATTTTTGTCCTGGCATTCTCAATCATTATTGTCCTTTTTACCTTTCAGTCCCGCCTGTGCGGACAGGAGATGGGCTTTACCGCGGACTTCGAAACGGGGGATTTGCGGGGCTGGGAAAAGGCCGGCGATGCTTTCGATTACCAGCCGACGTTCGGGGACAATCTCACGGCTCGCGGGCGAGGGGAGCCTTCCAATCACCAGGGGTCGTACTGGCTCGGAACATTCGAACGATTCCAGGGGCACACCGGCCAGAATCCCGGCGACGTTCAGACGGACGGCCCCCAGGGTATTCTGACCTCCCCCGCGTTTGTCATTCCTGCCGGAACGCTGAGCTTCCTGATCGGCGGTGGAAGTCACTTTGAGACGCGCGTTGAGCTTGTCATTCTGGATAGCGCGCAACAGGAGACACGCATCCACTATGAAACCGGCAAGAATTCCGAGACGCTGGAAAGGGTGACGTGGGATTTACACCCATACGCCGGCAAGCTCGGACGTATCCGCGTCGTGGATGCCTCCTCGGACCTGTGGGGCCATATCAACGCCGATGATTTCCGGCTTGAAGGCAACGTGGCGGTTCCCAACGTGGTGGGCCATAATCCGGATGAAGCTAAGAAGATATTGACCGGAACCGGTCTCGAGGTGGGCCAGGTCACCAAAGTAAATTCAGACGCCGAGCCGGAGACGATCCTTCGGCAGGACCCCAACGCCGGCGCCGAGGTTCCCATCGGGACGCAAGTGAACCTGAGCATAGCGCAAAGGGAGATGATCGCCGTGCCCGACGTGCAGGGGTACAGCCAGCAGGAGGCCGAAGAGATTCTCAGGAAAGAACGGCTGCGTCCGGGCGAGGTCGTCAAACGCTTTTCCCATCAGCCGGAAGGGACCGTCGTATGGCAGGATCCCGCTGCAGGGACTAAGGCTCCCGTCGGTGCGGCGGTGGAGTTGTGGGTGGCCGCCAGCGCGCCGGTCGAAGTGCCCGATCTGCGGGGGCGCCACGTAAAAGAAGTTGAGGAAATTCTGCAGGCCGTTCGGCTGCACGTGGGCCAGGTCAGCAAGCGCTTAAGCTATCAGGAAGAGGGGACGGTCGTTCGCCAGGAACCTCCCGCGGGGACACTGGCCCTCACCGGCACGGGGGTGGATTTGTGGCTGGCCGTCCGCGTGCTGACTAAAGTGCCCGACGTGCTGGGATATAGAATTGAAGCGGCGCAGGAGATTCTCCGCAAGGCCCGGCTGCGTCTGGGGGAGCGCTATGACTCTTTCTCCGATCAGGAGCCCGGCACGATTGTTCGGCAGTTTCCCCCTGCCGGGACGCGCACCACCCCGGACAGCAGCGTGGACGTTTACATAGCGAGTAAAGACACGGTGGATGTGCCCGACTTGCGCGGATACAGCCGGTGGGATGCCCACGAGATTCTCAGGGAGGCTCGGCTGAGCGTGGGGCAGATTCACGAGCAGCCGGCCAATCTGGGAGAGGACCTCGTCATCGGACAGTATCCGGCGGCCGGGGCGACGGTTGAGGTCGGCAGCGGCGTGCACCTGTGGGTGATGGTCGGCTCGGCCACGGTCGAGGTTCCCGATTTGGCCGGATGCAGCAGCAAAGAAGCACAGATGATTCTCGAAACGATGAGACTGCGTTTGGGCGAGGTTCTTGCTTATCCTTCTGATCAGCAAGAGGGCGCCGTTCTTGGGCAGGACCCGGCCGCAGGCGCCAGAGTTTCCGCCGGCACCACCGTGACGGTATGGGCGGCGGCCAACAGTAACGCTCGGGCCGGAGGGCGGCGTGGAATCATTACCGCGGCAATTATTATTCTGGGGGTCGGGTTTTACTTTTTGATCCGCTTCTCGCACGCCTGGGCGATGGGTCTCGGCCGAGCCGGTCGCCGAGTCAGGGTGCTGTTGAAAAGACGCATACGCAAGCGCAAGAACCGCATGCGATGAGCTGCTGGGGCGCTAACCGCCTCGGCCCACGCATATTTGAAGGTGAGTGATGGCCTCGTAGCCGCGCTCGTTGCTGCGTCTGACCGTGGCGATGTATTGTCCGGGCACCTTGTAATGGTGCGTAGTGACGGCGTAGCCCTGCGGGTTGTGCTCTTCGGCGTTGCCGTCCGACTGTACGGTCACTTTTTCGCTGCCGTCCCCGAAATCCCAGACCTCGCTGCCGCTCTTAGTGCGGAACGAGCGCACCTTGAAGGTGACTTCGTCGCCGGGCTTGATATCGAAGGTGGGATAATAGGCGGCGTGGATTGTGGGCGGCAACTGGTCCGGATTGTTCTTGTCAAGTATCTGGACGACGGCGAAATCGTAATCGACGTTGCCGGCGGCGTCGGTGACCTTCACGATCTCGTTGTATTCCCCCGGTTTGGCGTATGTGCGTTGCACCCGCGGGCCCGTTGCCGAGCCGCCGTCGCAGAACGTCCACTCAAATTTCTCGATTGTGCCGCTGCGGCTCCAGGAGCTGGTGGCGTCAAGCTCAACGGCCTCGCCTGCCCAGGCCAGGTGGTGAGGCCGCGCCACCGCGATAATATCGGGCCGCCGCTCGCGCTGGTAAGCTTCCCAGATGAATGCGTAACCGTTCTGAATTCCCCACAGGCCCGACGGCTGCCTGCACGTGATGTCGAAATGCAGGTGAGACCAGCCGCCGCTGCCTCCTTCCTTGCCGAGGATGCCGATTCTCTGGCCCATCGTGACGCGTCGGCCGGGCTTGACGGAATCATCTATCTTGTAGAGGTGGCTGTACCGGCAGAACCAGCCCCGATTGTCCAGGACGTAAATCACATCGTAGCGAGGCGTCACCGGAGAATCCTCGTAACCGGTCAGCTTTTCCAGACCCGCCGATACGACCAGCCCATCGGTGGCGGCTATCACATCGACCAGCCCCTCGGCGCCGCCGAAATCCAGGCCGTAATGATAGTAGATATTTTTGCTGCCGGGGACTTCTCCGCCATCGACGAAGACCGGGACATTGGCCATCTGGGTATCGGTGGCGAACCAGCACTGTTTGGCCGGATAGACAAACGTGCCCGGCTCCATCCATGCCGAGCCGGCGGGCCAGAGCCGGATCCGGGCATCCTTGATCAGGCCCCACGGATTCTCTTTGCTGCTTTTCTGCACGTAGCCCTTCGTGACGGGACAATCGATCTGTACGCCGGCTATCGTCGTCGGCAGATGATAGGTCGAAGAGACCAGCGAGACGGTTTGTCCATTGACTTTGACCGTGACCACCGCCCGGCGAACGGCATTGTTGACGTTATCCCGCGTTTCCTTCAAATCCAGCAGCTTGATCGCTGCCCGTGAACCATCGTGAAGCTCGATAGTTTGAGATTCCCCCACGTTTACGTCTGCCACCCTCACTAAGGGCGTTTGAGCCGGCACGGGAGAACCGCCCAGGACCACGGATTCAAAAGAGACACCTGAGAGCAGGCTGACCATTATCACCAGACCAAACACGAACGGATGTTGAAAATGCGACATGAGCAGACCTCACTTTCCACAGTCTTCCAAGCAACTTGTTGTTCGACCGATTCGTAGTTCGCTGGGTGGCAGCCTCAAAGGCGAAGCCTTTGGGGATGTTTCCTTTCTGGATGGCCATCCCCAAGCTGCGCTTGAGGCTGCCACCCGGCCAAGAATCGAGTATCCAGCAAGTTTCTACCAGATTCCTTGCCGCCGGACAACGTTTCGTGCAAGATTTTTGCTTCACAGTTTTGCGGCGTCGCACAAAACCCGTTACCGGAGCGGCTCTGAGTGCCTCTTATGGGTAGAGAAGAAACTCAGACGAATTGACGGTTTTTCACGCTCACCGGTTTTGCGAAGGAGTCAGACAAAATGCTACAGACAAACTCTATCCATAGAAAGCGGCGGAAGCGAACGCGGCAATCCATTCTCGCGCTCTCCAGCCTCGAAATAGCAGCCGTATTCGTTGTGCTCTTGTGGGCGGGTACGTCCGCTGGAAGCTCCGGTCCCGGTTTCGGACTCAAGATAGGCGGCCAAACCATCGACCGGCCCTTCGAAGACGGTAAAACAACCCGCGCCCGATTCGAGGTGGAGTTGGCCAGCCCGCTCTTCGGCGATGATCACTTCGACGTGGCCTTTACCTTCGGCGGCTCGTCACTTGACTCGTACTCCAGCGACTACGTGGACTACGACGGCGTGACGCTGATTGAACAGTATATTAACGAGGACTTTTCTCTGTTCGACGTCGGCTTGGCGGCGCGCCTGTATCCCTTCGGTGACAACGAGCAGGTCCGGCCGTACATCGGCGCGGGCATCGGCTACTTCTGGTTTCTCGATTCGTGGGACGAGGACTATTTCGAAACCACCGAAGACCCGTTCATCCCCGGCCTGTTTTATACCTACGCAACGTCTGATGAGGGTACGGATAACCTCGCTCGCGGCTTCTTTCCCTTCGTCACGGCGGGCGTCACCGTGCCGGTCAGCTCGAACCTGGAGCTGCTCTTCGAGCTGCAATACCACCTGAGCAAAGAGGACTCCGGCTACGACTTCAGCGGCCCGGCCTATATGTTCGGCGCACGCCTGCGATTTTAATATTGGGGGATTCATTCGGCAGAGCGGGGCTGCCTCACCATCGGCCCTAAAAATCAAAAGTAAAAGTAGATGAGTAGATACGGCTCCAGCCTTTGAAGACGTAATAAATCATCAACAGGGCAAACAGAAAATACACGAATCGGGGGAACCAGCGGACAAACTCGGCGAACCAGAATTCCGCCGCCTCGGTATTTTGTTGCGCGAGGCGCTTTGTCACTTCATCGAGGTTTCCGGTTTCTTCGCCGACCTTCCACATTTCCACCAGCTCGATGGGCAGTTTTGAGGAAAGTCCGCCGCTCATCGGCTCGCCGGCTCGGACCCGTTCGGCGGCGGGGCGGAACAGGTCGCCTACGACGGTGTTGCCCGCCGATGGAATGGCCATGCCGACGCAATCGGCGAGCGGCACGCCCGCCTTACACAGCGCGTGAAAGACCCAGAGAAAACGGCACAAGGCGAGCTTATACATCGCCGTACCCAGGACAGGTACGCGCAGCACGAAGTGGTCCAGCATCCTGCGAAGAAGGCCCGTCTGGGGCGTCAGACGGACTATAAAGACGATGATCGCCGCCGGTACCCAGAACGACAGAAGAATTCCCGCAACACTGAACACGTAGCCTCCCATCGTCTGGTCACCCAGAATAAAATAGGGAAACGGGGCGATGAACGCCGCGATGGTCAGAATCGCAACGGGCAGCAGCAATCCCGCGAGCATTTTCCGCAGCATCCGCCGGGACATCTCGTGCCACTTGGCCAGCAGGCCCATCAGCTCCGCAAGGCTGCCCGATGTCTCGCCGGCGTTGACGAGCATGATATCGAGCGGGCTGAAGACTTTGGGACTGTGGCTCATCATCTCGGCGAGGGAATTGCCTTTTGAGACGCCGTCGGCCAAGGCGAGAAAGGCCTTCTTCACGCGAGGCTCCAGACCTGAAGCAACGGTATTAAGCGACCGCAGCAGAGGCACGCCCGCCTCCAGCATCGTTGAGAGATTGTCGTAAGCCATCGCAAGGGTCTTGGGCATCGCCTTTTCCCTTCTCAGACTTCAAGAAATTAGGTAGGGTGTGCAACTTTGTTGCACACGCGGGTTCTATACTTTCCAGATTCCAGACTCCAAATAGCAGCTTGGGTCTTGAGTCTTGCGTTACGGTTTTACTCCGTTCAAATACTCTTCGAGATTCGTATAGCCGTCTCCGTCGGCGTCTGCATTGCCGTCGGCAGCCGTCGCGGCGTCAAGTCCATGCTGCTTTTCCCACTCGTCGGGCATGCCGTCCCCGTCGCCGTCTGCGGGCGGCTCGGCGGATTTCAGCTCGGGCCAGCCGCCGACCTGCTCCTCGTGATCTATGATCTTTCCCGTTCCGGTCTTTACCTCGTTCACAATCCGCTCGTCCACGGCATCCCGCCTGGGCAGTACGGCCCCCGCATCCGCCAGAACCCGCGTGTAAGCGGTCATGGCGTCATCGGTAACGACCGGCGGAACCGGAATTGGTTCGGATTGTATGTATGCCTCCAGGTCCTTCGGTGAAAACTTGCTCCAGGTCACCAGCAGCCACGGATCGCCGGGATAAGCGCCGTTCATGGCGTTGCCGTAGAAATAGGCTTTGGCCGAACGCGTGCTTTCCGAGAAGGCGAGGTTGCCGGTGGAATTGACGCCGGCTTTGTAATAGTTGCCGACGAAGTTCATTTTGGTAATGCTGTCGGTGCCGTTGGAACCGTCGGCGTTATAGCCCGCTGCGCTGCCCGCCCAGTTGTAGATGACGTTGTTCCTGAAATCGAAGATGAAACCGTCGGGGTCCTTGTCGCGGCCGTTGTAGTTGCCGGGGCGCGGAAGCCGGGCGTGATGATGGGCGTAGAGATTATGGTGATAGGTGTATCCGTTGCCCCAGCCGCCGCGGATGAGCGAGCCGTAGCCGTGAGGGCCTTTGTGGTGCGTCGAGTTGTCCAGGCTCTCGGAGATGATGCACCACTGGACGGTGACATTGCCGAGCTTTCCGCCCGTCGAGGCCGAAAGCGTCTCATCGACGGACCAGCTCGCCGAGCAATGATCGACGATAATATCCCGCCCGGATGAGATGGATAAGGCGTCACTCTCAGCCTTGGTATTATCGCCCGGCCGGCAGCGAAGATAACGGACGATTACCTGCTCGGCGGCGATGCCCAGAGCCTGGTCCTTCAGGCATATCCCCTCGCCGGGGGCCGTCTGGCCTGCGATGGTGATATAAGGTTTCCTGATAACCAGCGGCGATTTCAGAGCGATAGTGCCAGAGACCCGGAAAATCACCGTCCTGGGCCCGTCTGCATTCACCGCTTCGCGCAAGCTGCCCGGCCCGCTGTCATTGAGATTCGTAACGAAAAGCACTTTCCCGCCCCGCCCTCCGGCCGCCTGTGCCCCAAAGCCCTCCGCCCCCGGAAAAGCCGGCACAGCCCCGGCCGTCTCAGCAAGACATAAAATCGAGTATACCGCTAAGAAAAGAGTGAACCGATGATTCATAGTGGGAGTTGTCAGCATGGGATCTCCAAATTGGGCTTGATTGGTTTCGTTTCTTCGGAGCCGCTCCCGGCGTCCATTCTTATAATCCTTTGATGAATCAGCAACCTTTTCCACCGCTCAGCCCAGACAGAATCATCATCTTTTCAGTCCGATCTTCCTCGCCTGTAACTACGCTCCGGTCGTGCAGGGCTTAATAAGGTCCGCAAATTGCTCCTGCACCGCGAGTGCGTAACTAGTAACATAGTTCAGGCAGAAATCAGCATCGCTTTTTGACGCTGTTCGTTTGATGTTGAATTGCCACCTGTCCTTCCCGTAATAAACCGCATCTGGGACAACCGCATGGAACCTTAAATAGTCGGGCAATTTTATCTTGAGCACAATGGCAATTGAAAAGTGGCGCAGTCCTCGAAGGTAAGAATCCAATGTTCGTACCCAAGCACGTGCAACATTAGATTTTTCACGGTCAAACAAACGGCTGAAATCCATGAAACCGCTCGGCAATTCTGGAGCTATCGTCCGAACAGTTCCGGAAGCTATCTGGTCTGCTTTTGCACATGCAACCATGCATTTTTCAAAGTCACCTTCATTTAAAGACCTCTCGGCTTCTTTGATCGCCTCGCGAATCTTCGAATCGTGGATTAAATCGGCTAACGAAATTTGGTCGAAATCCTGTTTGAGGAAAGTTTCAGTGGTTTCCCGAAGAAAATCTTCTGCGCAGATAGAAAACTTTCGACCCTCAGACACATCAGGCAGAATGCCGTAATGTTTGAAGTTCGCGCGAGCTTTGTTCATCTCTATCATTTTGGCTTGCAATGGAAGCGCGGTCTTATTGCTGTTACGTCTCGCATTCTCTATGACTTCCCATAACTTGCCAAATGAAGTGTGGTCCGTGATTTTCGCGTCATATTCTTTACCAACTTCTCGAATAAGAAGTTCGACGGAGTCTTGGAAAAGTGAGATCGCCAGACCGCACGATACGGGCGTGTTCTTGCCCAGTTCGCTCTGCCCGCATTGAAATAGGTACTTTGACAGCACGAGTTGGCTGATTGCCATTTTCTGTCTCCTTTTGGTGTGATTGTAGCTATTCGACATGAAATAGGCAAGGCGAAAAGACGTTCTCTTGCCATTCCCGCAAGCGGGTAACATTCGCGAAGGCGGATTAACCTGTGTAGGGCAACAGGGTGATTGGTGACGAGGGCCAGCCGCCCGGTCGCGTACTTCTGCCTGGAGGTTCTGCTGACGTATTGTCCGCTTCAAACCAGTGAATTATGTTAGCTCGCGTACTGCGGCTCGGCGCCGGGTTTCCATTTGATGTTGCAGCCTATGCTGGGCTTTTGTTTGGCGGGGACCGGTTTGCCTTCGAGGACGGTATCGAGGGCGGCTCGCAGGTCAGCCCCGGTGATGGGGATGCCGTTTCCCGGCCGGCTGTCGTCCATCTGACCCCGATAAACGAGCTTTCTTTGCTTGTCGAATAGGAAGAAATCAGGCGTGCAGGCGGCGTGATACGCCTTCGCAACGTCCTGAGTCTCGTCGTAGAGATAGGGGAAAGTGAACCCCTTTTGTTTCGCCACCTTCGCCATCATCTCCGGCCGGTCATCCGGATAAGTCGCCACGTCGTTCGAATTGATCCCGACCACGGCGACGCCCTTGGCCTGATAGTCCTTAATCAACCCGACAAGGCCGTCCAGGATATGCTTCACAAAGGGGCAATGGTTGCACATAAAGACAACCAGCAACGCCGGAGCCTCTGTGAAATCCGCCGCCGAAACCAAATTGCCTTTGGTGTCGGGCAAGCCGAACGCCGGCGCCTCGGTGCCTAACGGGAGCATTGTAGAAGCTGTCGCTGCCATGAGGTGCTCCTTCCAACGAAAATTGACCACGTTCTATTGTGAAATTCTCAGCACAATTTTTCCAAACTGTTGGCCCGCTTCCATCCGGGCCATCGCGGCTCGGGCGTCTTTCAGCGGGCTGACCGAATCGATGACGGGTTTGAGCCTGGAGGCGGCAACGGTCTTGAGCATCAGCCGAAAATCCTCGTGCGAGCCCATTGTCGAGCCCATTATCGTTAACTGATTCCAGTACAGCGCTCGCAGGTTGGTCTTGGCCTCGGCTCCTGTAGTGACGCCGCACAGCACAATTCTTCCGCCCCGCCTGACGAGACTGAAGTTGGTGTCCCATGTGCCGGCTCCGACCGTGTCAATAACCACATCGACGCCGCGGCCTGCTGTTATATCTTTGACCGCTGTTGCCACGGTGCCCACACCTTTGTAGTTGATGGTATGGTCGGCGCCTAAGGCTGCGGCCCGCGAGAGTTTCTCATCAGACGATGAAGTGACTATCACTTCGGCCCCCGCCAGTTTCGCCAATTGAAGGGCCGCCAGCGCGACGCCGCCTCCGATGCCGTGTATCAATACCGTCTCGCCCGGTAACAGAGCAGCTCGCGTCATCAACATTCGCCAGGCGGTCTGATATACAAGAGCAAGCACCGCCGCCTCATCGAAATTCAGGTGCGCTGGCTTGGGAAACACATTGTAAAAAGGCACCGCGACTTTTTCGGCGAACGTGCCGGGAGTAGTCGTACCCACGATGGAGAACGATGCGCATTCGCTCTGCTGGCCCCGGCGGCAGCTTTCGCAGCAGCCACAGCTTAGCCCCGGATTCAATACAACTTCGTCGCCGACGTTTACGCCGTGCGTGCCCGAACCGAGCTCGGCAACCACGCCGGCGGCATCGGAGCCGAGCACGTGCGGCATCTTGAGCGCAAGGCCCGGCCGGCCTTTGCACACCCAAATATCGAGGTGATTCAGCGCCGCCGAACGAACCTCCAGCACTACTTCACCCTCGCCGGCCTTTGGTTCCGGAACGTCTTCAATCCTGACACAGTCCAATCCGCCGTGTTCACGAATAACCGCCGCTTTCATTGTCCGTACCTCCATATCAACTCATAACTTCGCAACAGAGGACTTGATCTGCTCGAAGTCTTCTTCTGCAAGCTGTTTGCCGTAGTCACGCATTGCGCTGCCGATATTGCGCCACGCGGTCCAGATAGCGTCCTTGCCCCTGGGCGCCGAAAGCTGCCTGGCGACGAGGCTCGCCTCGGCATCGATAAACGCATCGAGCTTCTTTGCGTCCCATGTGGGCATGTTTTTTGCCAGGATCGCAAGCCGCGAGACGATCTTTTCAGTTATTGTGCGTCCGTCTTCGGCGGAAGATTCCCTGGGGTCGCGTCCACCGACCCCCCGATGCGGCGGCTCGCCGAGCCGCGAGAGGTCCACCGTATCAGGGTACAGGTGCATCATCAGCGAGGTCTCGCCCCACGCGGCGTGATCGCCGGTATAATTCACGTCCATCGCCAGCATATACTCGGGCGTGCCGAGCACGGGAATCGCCAGCGCCCGGCTCATGCGCACGGCCGTTTCGCGCACGACGATCTGTTGGGCCGCACCGTAGTGGCCGGTGAGAATGATGATCGCACGGAATCCGTCGCGGGCCATCTCGCGGCAGAGCTGCTCCAGCCAGGGCCGAAGCAAATTGGAAAAGACGCTGTTCTCCGGCTCCATGACGAACGTGTGCGGCTGACTCAGCCCGCCGACGCCGCCGTAGAGAGCCGGTGCGACCAGGCCGCCTCCTTTCTGGGCCGCCCGGACGCACAAGGCGTATGCCTTCACGGAATCGACGCCCACTACGTTGTGCACGCCGTGCCATTCAATCGTTCCGAGCGGCTGGAAGATGGTCGGGCACGCGGCCTGGGCCTCGTCGATCTCTTTGGGGCGGAGAAATTCCAGCCGGACCTCACGCTGCGCCGCAGGACCGCTGCCGGTTGTCTCTTGTCCTAATGAATGAGTACCCAGCAGCGCGCCCGCCGCCGCAGCGCCCAGGAATTCGCGTCGCTTAAGTATTCGAACCATGCCGAACCCCTTTCTTTTCACGCACGAAAAATAACCCGACAAAATTGTAGCGACACTCTATACTGCGAACAAGCAGAAATCGCGGCTGGCGTTTATACGAGTGTGGTCGGCATTCAGTAGCAAATTGCGATTCATCCTCACCACTTGTCATCTCGACCGGAGGCCGAAGGCCGCAGTGGAGAGATCTGGCCGCGAATGATAGACACACCCTATCCTTTGCCAGATGTCTCGACTCCGCTGCGCTCGACATGACAGAACGCGCGCCCGAGAGCTTTGCCAAAGCCGCATGAACCTTTTCATCAGATTCCGGCCACATCCGTTTATACGGCTCAACGAGCAAACTTGTTTGATGGGGGATCAGATGGCTAATCTTGTTTGGCGGCGCTGAGAAACCGGCATAATGTCCCGACGTTGTTTACGAACGTCTGGGAGTCGATCACGCCGGAGGCCGGCTCGACCTTGTGCGCTCTGAGGCGGCCTCGCTCGATCCACGCGCCGCGCTCGTCCATGCCGTCGATGACTTTTCTTGCCTGAGCTATTAGAGCAGGCGTCAGTGAATTCGCCTTTGGGGGTTTGCCGGCTTTGAGTTTGTTCGGGTCCGCTGCGAGCAAATCGCGGTATCGAGCCTCGATCCGGTTCAGTCTTGAATCGACGACGAAGCTATAATGGGTCGGCGCGTCGCTGCCGTCATAAGTGAGCTTGTAATCCTTCGTTAAATACAGCGGGCGGTTTGTCTGCAATTCGTAAAAGCGCGCCAGTTTGCCTTCGGAAAGCTGGGAGCTGCGAAGATATTCTACGGCCCGCGGGATAGGCTCCAGATATTGTTTCTTTCCGGTTTTGGTATAGAGCAGCATCAATGCGTCGCAGATGCCCTGCGATTCCAGGCCGCTGATCGCCGGCGGCTCGAACTTGCGGTCCCAGACCGGGTGCATGTTCGGGTCGTATTGCTGGGCCCACGCGGGCTGCGGCTCCGGCATCTGCGCCAGCAGCAGAAAATCCCCCGCCTTCAGCGCCGAGGCCAGGTACTTTTCATCGTTGTATATCTCATAAGCCTCGATCATTGTGGCGATCATATTGGCCGCGAGGTTGTCGTTGATGAAATACCGGCCGGTCCAATCATTCAGCCATTGCCGAGACCATGACTTGGGATACGAAGCCTTGAGCACGGGATATTTTTCGGCGCTGGCGGCTCTTGGATAAGAATCCCACCATTGATACCAGGCGCCGTTGGGGTACTGGGCGCCGAGCATGCTCTTGAGCGCGTAGTCGCAAGCCTCGTGGACTTTGGCGTCCTTGAATTGAAGAACTTTGTCAACGTGCATCAGGAAGCGGACGGCCGACTGCGTGGTATCGTCGTCGAGCATAGTCTTTTGCTGTTGCCGCCGGCGATCGGGAACCCCTGCCTTCGCAGGGGGAGCCTGCCCCCGCGCAAGCGCGGGGTCGCGGTAGCCGTAGGACAGCCTTTTTTCCTGGTCGAACTCGATATGGTAATACCATCCGCCGGAGCGAAGCTGGCCCCGGACTAATGCGTACGCGGCGTCGCGGGCGACGCTCAGATAGAACTCATCGCCGGTGGATTCATACGCATCGAGACACGCCTGGCCGACCGTCGGCGTCCCGGGCGGCTGCACCCAGACCATCGTCGGGCTGGCCTTGCCCTCTCCTTCGCGCAGGGCGAGGTCTCCGCTGTAGCGCCAGAGATAACCGCCCTGGCAGGCGACCTTGGAGTGGAAGAACTCGACCGCCTTTCGCAATGTTCGTGCGGCCTCCTGGCGGGTGACGGGCTCGCCGGCAAAACCGAATTGCGGAGCCACGGCGACGACGGCGATAGCGAAAACGCAGATACGACGATTCGTGATCATTTAGCCGGATGTCGCCTTTCAATATCTCACAAGACACTTACGACTGCCGTGCGCGGGCGCGCAGGTCCGGCTCCACCTGCCGGCCTTGGGGATATCCCATATAAACAGAACTGCAAAGACATGCTCTCGGCCAGCCTTTTGCCTGGTCGTTGAGGTAACGGTTGATGAAAGCTTCTGTCTCACTTTTGGCCTTATAGCCTGTCCTGATTGTATCTTGCGAATTCATAGTCTGTGTCCTTCGCTATCGATCCTCACAACGATCGAAATCTAATCCTTTCTCTTATATAGACGTTCGGGCCGGATTTTTATTTGCGAATTTCTGTAAAAATTTCTTCGCATCATGAAATTTTGCCGGGCCCGTCGAAAGCAACTTCGCAGGGTTGCCCCCGCCGCGATTTTGATGTCTAATACCCGGCATGGGTGCACAATACGACATTGGTTTTGAGGAAGCCCTCTCGATAACGTTAAGCCGTTTGGCGCCTCTTGCCGCGGTATCGCTTCCAGTGAACGAAGCCGTAGGATTGGTGGCGGCGGAGAATTGTTTGGCGGAGGTGGATTGCCCTTCTGCGCCGGCGTCTGCGAAAGATGGCTACGCCGTGGTCTGGAGCGATGTGGAAAACGCTTCACAAGATCGGCCCGTCAGGCTGAAGGTATGTGGGACGTCCGTGGCCGGAGGCGGCGTGCAGATGGCGGTCGCATCGGAAACGGCGGTCAAGATTATGACCGGGGCGAGAATTCCCGACGGCGCCGACGCGGTGATCGCCGAGGAATTCGCCCGCGAGAAGGATGGCTGGGTATCATGCTTGCGGGACTCGCGCAAAAACATAATTGAGCGGGGATACGACGTGGCGAAGGGCGACGCAGTGGCGTCACGCGGCCAGATCCTGACGCCGGCCAGGACCGGCCTGTTGGCCGCCGCCGGGATTTCCGCCGTGCGCGTCCATCCAAGGCCTCGCGTCGGTATCCTGGCCACGGGTGACGAGCTGGTTAGTCCCGGCGAGCCGCTGAAGGCCGGACAGCTCTACGCCAGCAATCTTGTGACGCTGATTTCCTGGCTCAGGCACTTCCGTATGGAGGCCGAAGTTGCCATCGTCGGTGATGAGGCAGGCCGTCTTGCCAAAACCGCTGAGATAATGTTGGAGCGCGTCGATGTTCTGCTCACCAGCGGCGGGGCATGGAAGAGCGACCGCGACCTGACCATAAAAGTCCTGCAGGAGATAGGCGGCGAGGTTGTATTCCACCGGGTCAGAATGGGGCCCGGAAAGGCCGTGGCGCTTGTTCTGCTGAGGAACAAGACCGCGTTTTGCCTTCCCGGCGGCCCGCCCTCCAACGAGATGGCCTTCCTGCAAATTGCCCTGCCCGGGCTGTTGCACTTAGCCGGCAGACCCCCGGTTCCCTTTGAATCCGCAGAGGCGATGTTGACAAAAACTCTGACGGGACAAAAGGATTGGACTCAGTTTCTCTATGCGGTCCTGGAGCGAAATGATCAGCGGTGGTTTGTTCGCCCCGTTGAGACCAGGAGCCGCCTTCAATCTCAGGCAAACGCAAATGCGCTGATCAAGATCCCTGAGGGGATCGAACGTTTGGAACAGCAGTCGCAGGTACAGGTTCAGGTCCTGTGGAGAAACTGAGCATTCCCCAAGGAGATATTGTGGCCAGCAGATTGATGCTTTTGATGATAGAGGTTGTCGTGATCGGAGCCGCAAGTGCAAACGGTTTTGGACAGCAACACGACCCGATGTCCGCCTGGGGATGGCCGGCGCCATTTGTCTTGGATGCAAACACTTTCAAGCATCACGTTGATTTCTTCAACACGATGGAGCCGGAGAACATCGTCAATTACATCTCAAACGACAAATCGTGGCAGTGGCTGAGCCAGAACATTCCGTTCTTTGAATGTCCCGATAAGAGCTTCGAGCGGATTTACTATTTTCGCTGGTGGACCTTCCGCAAGCATTTGAAGCAGACCCCGGACGGATTCGTCTTCACCGAGTTCCTGGACAAGGTCGGCCACAGCGGCAAGTACAATACGATAAGCTGTGCGCTGGGGCATCACATCTGCGAAGGCACGTGGCTGCACGACAAACGGTATATCGACCAGTACGCCCGGTTCTGGTACGTGGGCAACGAAGGAGGGCCGCAGCCGCATTTTCACCGGTACAGCAACTGGGCGACGTGGGCGCTCTATCGCAGGTATTTAGTGAACGGGGACAAAGCGTTTGTGGTGAACCTGCTGGACGCATTCATCCGCGACTACGAGGCGTGGACGGCCGAGCAAGGCCTGGAGAACGGCCTATACTGGCAATACGACGTGCGCGACGGGATGGAGGAATCCATCAGCGGCTCGCGAAAGGACAAGAACGCCCGGCCTCCTTTGAACAGCTACATGTATGGCAACGCCGTAGCGATATCGAGGGTGGCGGAAATGGCGGGCCGGGAGGCGCTTGCCACGGAATATGCGCAGAAGGCCGCCAAACTGAGGTCGCTCGTTCAGGAATTAACGTGGGACGAAGCAGCAAAGTTCTTCAAGGTGCGGCGTCCCGATGGCAAGCTGGCCGACGTTCGGGAGCAGATTGGATTTATCCCGTGGTATTTTGACCTGCCGGAGAGCGGGTATGAGCAGGCATGGCGGCAGCTCACGGACCCGGAAGGATTCAAGGCGCCGATGGGGATCACCACGGCTGAACGCAGTCACCCTGCCTTCAGGAGTCACGGCGTAGGAACGTGCGAGTGGGATGGCGCCGTCTGGCCCTATGCAACGAGCCAGACGCTGGTCGCTTTGGCGAACGTCTTGCGAGACTACCAGCAGCCATACGTAAACAAGGCGGACTACTTCGACGCCCTCCTGACGTACGCCCGCTCGCACCGGTACAACGGCAAGCCGTACATCGGGGAATATCTCGATGAAAAATCCGGCCAGTGGCTCAAGCCCGACTCAGACCGAAGCCGCTATTACAATCACTCGACTTTCTGCAACTTGGTGATTGGCGGGCTGGCGGGCCTTGTGCCCCGGCAGGATAATACGATTATAGTTGATCCCTTGGTCCCTACCGAGGCGTGGGACTGGTTCTGTCTGGACAATGTGCTTTATCATGGGCGTATGCTCACCATCGTGTGGGACCGAACCGGCGAGAAGTACCACAAGGGCAAGGGCTTCAACGTCTTCGCCGACGGCCGAAAGGTCACCGGTTCGGATGATCTGACACGTGTCACCGGTGAGCTTCCGTAAGATGAAGAAAAGTTTTGCAAAATCGAAGTTAGGCATACGTAAGAAAGGAGACGAGACAGTGAAGACATTAACATTATGGTCGTTCTGGATGGTGGTTTTGCCGATGGCGGTTTTCGGCGGCGATTTGTCCCCCCAGGAGTTCTCGGCTGTTGTACGGCCTGCTGCACGGCTTCAGTTGCCCGGCGTAGCACACGGGGCGGCGGATCCAAGCGCTTATGGCGACGTGGACTGTAGCAGCCCGGCCCACTGGGACGCGGACACGATGTATATATTCTTCTCGACGGGTCATCCATTTCGCTCCTCCGGGCGGGATTTGGCAAGCCTGAGCCGGCCCTCGACGCGCGTCGTCTTCGACAACGAAGCAGGATGGAAGATGGGCGGGCGCTGGATTGAGTCAACATACAAGGCTGACGATGGCCTGCTTTATATGTGGTACCATAACGAGCCGCCCCTTTCGCCGGACAGGACCGCGCCGCGAATAGGCACGATGGTTTCCAGGGACAATGGGCTGACATGGCGAGACCTCGGAATGGTTCTGGAAGCACCTGCCGGATCCAACAACCCGGACTCGGCCAATAAGTACTTCGTGGGAGGCAACGGCGATTTCGCCGTCGTTGCCGACCGCCAGAAGGAATACATCTATTTCTTCATCAGCACCTATCACAGAGACATAGCCGAGCAGGGAGTAGGTGTGGCGCGAATGCCCCTTAAAAACCTCAGCGAGCCAAAGGGTAAGGTCTTGAAATGGCACCGAGGCCAGTGGGACCAGCCCGGCATCGGCGGGCGCGTCACGCCCATATTCACGGTAAGCATCGATTGGCACCGCGCCGACGCCGACGCGTTCTGGGGACCTTCCATTCACTGGAACACGTACCTCGAATGCTGGGTGATGCTTTTGAATCGCGCAAAGGACAAGGACTGGGCGCAGGAAGGAATCTATATAACGTTCAACCGTAACCTGTCTGATCCGAACGGCTGGACGAAGCCCGTCAAGATTCTGGATGCCAGCGTGCTCGAGAAATCCAGATGGTATCCGCAGGTCGTCGGCACCAGCGCCGAAAAACGCCAAACGGACAAATTAGCCGGCCGAACAGCGAGACTCTTCGTCGCCGGGCTGTCGAAGTGGGAAATCACGTTCCTCAAGCCGGGCGAACGGCCGGCCGCACGGCCATAGCACCGCCCCAGACAACCGAGAGAATCCTGGGCTGCCGTTCGTGGCTATCCATAGTTTCTTAAACCGTGTGAATCTGTGTCCGAAAATAGCGATGTTGAAAAGCTTTTCAAACACCCCCCACCGAAGCCAGTCCGATAACGGGGTGTCCCCAATCCGTAATAGAGCCGGAGATTCCTTCTTTCTGGTTTTCCTTTCGGGGTTTCGATTTCTTCTTATCTCAAATCGCTTTTGTACCGATAGAGAATCCATCAGCGAGATCTTACAACTTTGGGGGACCATGATGACGAGCAGGCTCTGATTATCCACGAAAGAGATTACCAAGCAGGCGGGACTAACAACTCGCGAAGACCTATGAGAATAATTATAGGGCAGGAGTAAAACGAGTTATGAAATGACGGTTCAAGAAATTGAGAACAAAGTGTGGGAACAAGATGGTAATCGAATCATCGTCAGGGACCGTTCAAGCGCAACAGTCGGCAAGTACGTCCACCGAAACACAGCCCAAGGACGCTGGCGAATCACGGAATCCCTGAACAGCCGTATAGGGCGTCTGGTCAAGGACAGAGAAGTCGTCGTATTGGACGGCAAGGGCAAGATGCCTAACGGCAGGACACTACTTAAAACGATCCGACAGTCCTATAGCGGAAACGGCAGCTTCTTCAACAGCCCCAACGTCCCTAATAAATCCAATTATTGTTGGGTGCTGAAAAGTAAAAGGAGCATAAGATGGATGAGCAAGTAAAAGTAAGTATAGAAAGAATTAAAACAATTATTAATGACCTTGAAGATAGTACATTTTCAACAATTGATATCGTAAAAAAATATAGTGGTGGTTTCTATAGCAACACAAAAACAGCTCCGTATTATTCCTTCAATGCACAATTCGGTAAACTGTTAAAGCGTAATGAAAAGGAACTTGGAATTACTGAGATAGAAAAAGGCAAAAGTTCTAAAGATGATAACGGGCATGAAACTACTACCTCAATTTGGGAGAAACGCACCTAACAAATCGTTGCACCGGACGCGCAGGACGCGCCGGTGAGCTCAAGTCGTTAGGCCCTGAAGAAATGACCGCAAAAAGAAGAAAACGAACAGTGAATACTTGTTTGGCATTGGTGTGCCTCTTTGGGGGCTCTGCCCTCTATGTTCTTTTCAGGCCGACGACCCTCTTGATGTTTCACTGGGCAGATGCTCTCGGACTGACAAGTTCAATTGGAGAAATGCGCGCTTGGGCAAGTGGCTTTGATAAATACCTGCCGATTTGGGTCGTGTTTTCGTTGCCGTCTGCTCTTTGGGTCTCCGCCTATTTGTTCTTTATTGAATCCATATGGATGAACTCAACATCCTTGGTGCGGCATGTATGGTTCTACTGCATTTCATTAATCGCACTTTTTGCTGAACTTGCCCAAATCAAGCACATCATTCCGGGCAACTTTGACTTAGTAGATCTGGCTGCCATCATTGTTGCCATAATCCTTGGCTTTCTTATGACTTCCCTCTACAGCCAAAAGAAAGGAGTAACAGAAACATGAACAAAAACCTAAACAAACACCTTGCATCGCTCGTTGTTCTGGCAGTGCTCGCTATTCTTGCGGTCGGAAGCACAGACACGGACACCGACACACAGAAAGTTCAATCCCAAGCGCCAAGTTACACACTATCAGCAAACCAACTTTATAGCGAATACAACAGCAATGAGGTCGCCGCTGATTCTAAGTACAAGGGGAAAGTAGTCATTGTATCCGGAACAATCCAAGATATCGGGAAGGATATTATGGATGATGCCTACATAGTAATCGGCGGCGGTGGTTTCCTCGATGGTGTTCAATGCACGTTTACAAAGGGTGAGCAGTCTTCGGTTGCTCGCTTATCAAAAGGACAACAAGTAAGAGTCAAAGGAGAAGTCGCGGGCAAAATGGGAAATGTTTTAGTCAATAAGTGCAGCCTACAATAGGGCCTAACAAAGCGCTGCACCGGACGGCAATTCCGCTGCGCTCCATTGCCGCCGGTGAGCTTGGTCGTTCGTCGTCTACACAACGCGAAACGCGGTTCTGCCCTCCAATCTGGCTTTGGATGGGGGGTGGATGGAGACGTTGATGATTCGCATTTTTCTGACGCCTCGGTGGCGGCAGCTGGGCTCGCCGACGACGAGGTATTCAACTTTGTGCTTGTTGTCCTGGGGACTCCTGACGGAGAACAACTCGAGCAGTTCTTTGAAGTCGTTGCGAGTCTCCATAATACTCGCGTCTGAGGGCATCGACCGCCGCGAGACGCTCTTCAGGCGGGCGGCTGAGCCAATACCGAAGGTTCTGCCTGATCTCCGAGATCTTATCCAAATCCTGTTTCTGTACCGTCTTGCGAATCACGGCCTCTGGTTTTCTAATTGGTCCGCATCAAGCCGATCCTTGTCTCGGCCCGTCGCGCGTTTGTTCTTGATCAGATCGCCGAGAGACAGGATCGGGATAGACAGGCCTTCAATTTCGACGACTTGCTGCTGCTGCTGAGCATCCTCGAATGCGACGCCGCTTATCGTGGTGATGATATCGATCCGGCGAGGTGCGATGCCGATCTGGAAAACGACGCCGGGCGTGGCGAATGTAGTCTCGTCAATCTCGTGGAGCGGGGCGCCGAATGCCGCCATTGAGTGATAGACCCGCGCAGAATTCTCGCTCGACGGCTCGACCCAGATATCGATGTCGCCCGTCGCGCGAGGATATCCGTGCGCCCCCATCGCGTATGCGCCGACCAGGAGGAACTTAACCTTGTTGTCCAACAAGGCTTGCAACATGTCTTTGTAGTCGCTGTTGAGCACTGTCTTGTCCTCGCAAAGACCACAGTTCGGCGGTCAGCTCCCACATCATGTCCAGACGCTCTGCCGGCGGCGCATCCACGAAGTCGTCGTCTTCGTCGCTTAATTTCCTTAGTCTGGCCCGGTCTTTCTGAAGTCTAATCATCCTTGTATTATACCATCGGAAAGCCGCCTGTGCTAATCAAACCACTCGTCATTTGGGTCGAAGGGGGGGATTGCGACGTTGAGAATTCGCATCTTTCCGACGGCCCGGTGTCGGCAGCCGGGCTTGATGAGGATGGCGGTGGATGGCTCCACAGGGACTTTTCGGCCGTCCAGCTCCATCTGTCCGCTGCCTTCCAGGACGAAGTAAATCTCGGTCAGCTTCTTGTGATAGTGCACCTGCGAATCCTTCTGGATATCGACGACGTGCATCGTGGCGGTCGAATTGTCCGGGCTGACGAACGCCCTTTTGGAAAAGCCGCACGGACATGTTACGGCGTCAATCTCGTCGAATCGTGCTATCATGTAATTTGCCATACTCTGCCCTTCAGAAACGGCTCCTGACCCCTTTTCAGGCCCAGGCCGAAAACTGTTGAATTACCAGTCGGCTCGCTGTATATTCTGCTGGAATTGTGCGATTTAATCAAGAACCGAGTGAGGACAAACAAAATGAATGACTTATTCGACGTTAAGAACAAAACAGTCGCAATTACCGGGGGCGGCGGCGTCCTCTGCGGGACGATGGCCGCGGCGCTGGCCGAAGCGGGGGCAAAAGTCGCCGTTCTGGACTTAGTCGAAGCCGCCGCGGCTAAGGTTGTTGACAGAATCAAGGCGGGCGGCGGCAAAGCCGTCGCGGTCAAGTGCGACGTGCTGAAAAAAGAAAGCATCGAAACCGCCAGAGACAAGGTTCAGTCGCAATTCGGCCAAATCGACGCGCTCATCAACGGGGCCGGCGGAAACAAAAAAGAAGCCACGACCTCGCCCGAGCTGTCCTTTTTCGATCTGCCCAGCGACGCGGTCCGGTTCGTTTTCGATCTGAACTTCCTCGGCACGCTGCTGCCCACGCAGGTCTTCGGCAAACAGATGGCCGAAAACGGCGCCGGAGTCATATTGAATATCTCCAGCATGAATGCCTTTCGCCCGTTGACCAAGATTCCCGCATACTCGGCGGCCAAGGCGGCTATCAGCAACTTTACGCAATGGTTGGCCGTGCACGTCTGCCAGAACTATTCCAAAGACATCCGCGTCAACGCGATCGCGCCGGGATTCTTCCTGACCGAGCAGAACCGATTCCTCCTGACCGACGAAAAGACCGGGGAGCTGACGGCCCGCGGCAAGACAATCATCGACCATACGCCGATGAGCAGGTTCGGCGAGCCGGCCGAGCTGGTCGGGACCATGATGTGGCTGCTGAGCGACGCGGCCAAATTCGTCACCGGCGTCGTCGTCCCCGTGGACGGCGGATTCTCCGCCTTCAGCGGAGTCTGAATTTCACCGCCGAGGACGCCGAGACCGCTTTACGCGGCTTGAATAGACACGGATTTACACAGGATTAACACTGTATGAACATAGAGACAGGTGGTCGCAAACTCTGAGCGCAAGAGAAATTGCAATACATGAAGAATAAGAATTCTATACGGAGCACTTCATTAGTGCCTACTGAGCGGATCCAAAAGTGCATTTATATGATGCGCGGACGTAAGGTTATGCTTGATAACGACTTAGCGGGACTTTATGGCGTTCAAACCAAGGTTCTGCTTCAGGCATTAAAACGCAACATCGAGCGATTCCCTCCGGATTTTGTGTTTCAGCTTTCCGCCAGCGAATTTAGAATCTTGAGGTCACAAATTGTGACCTCAAGTTGGGGTGGCAGGCGATATGCACCTTACGCCTTCACCGAGCAGGGAGTCGCAATGCTGTCGAGCGTGTTGCGTAGCAAGCGGGCAATTGAAATCAACATTGCGATTATGCGTGTTTTTGTCCGGCTTCGGGAGGTTCTTGCCGATAACGCGGCGTTGAGAAAAAAGCTTGAGGAGCACGATGATAAAATCAAGTATATATTTAACATCCTGGGCCAAATGTTACAAGACAAAGAGAAATCCAAGAAGCGAATCGGGTATTTAACAGAGGCACAGGGGCACAAGGGGAGTATCTAACCAAAGCGGCAGTAATGTGATTTAAGGACCACCTATGGGTTTTTCAGGGGAATGAAATGCCCGATGTTGACCCGGCAAAAGCACTGAAAGATTTCAGGCCGAAGCATGAATTCCTCGTCGGCATAGACTCGGACGGCTGCGCCTTCGATACGATGGGAATCAAGCAGCGCGAGTGTTTCTGTCCGTGGCTGATCGCTTATTTCGGCCTTCAGCCGGTCGCGCAGGCAGCCCGCGAATGTAAGGAGTTCGCGGATTTGTTTTCCAAAACACGGGGCGCCAACCGGCATCAGACGGCCAAGCGCATCATCGCCGAGCTGCTGCCCAACCATCCGCTGACCCGGGCCAGCGGCTTCAAGGTTCCGCAATACCCGTACTACTTCGCCTGGGTCGATGACCCGAAAAGCCTGCTGAGCAACGATGGACTGAAGCAGGCGATCGACAAAGCGGCGGACCTGCAGGCCAAACGCGAGCTGGAGCTTGCACTCGCCTGGAGCGAGCGCGTCAACTGGGCCATCGAGCAAACGGTCAAGGGCGTGCCGCCGTTTCCGTACGTGCGGGAGAACCTGGCGAAAATTCAGCTTTTAGCCGATGTTATCGTGGTCTCGGCTACGCCGCAGGAGGCGCTGAGACGCGAGTGGCAAGAGCACGACATCGCCCAATATGCGGCGATCATCGCCGGCCAGGAGATGGGGACAAAAGCTCAGCATCTGGAGTACACAGCAAAGGGCAAATACCAAAAGAATCACGTCCTGATGATCGGTGACGCACCGGATGACATGAAGGCCGCCCACGCCAACGGCGCCCTGTTCTATCCCATCAATCCCGGCGACGAGGTCGAGTCGTGGAAGCGCTTCCATGACGAAGCCTTTGGCAAATTCATCACCGGCGCCTATGCCGGCGACTATGAGAAAGAGCTTATTGTGGAATTCGATTTGTATCTGCCGCAGCGGCCCCCGTGGGAGAACCACAGCGGCACGTCCCATGCGGTGCGGTATGCGAAGGAATATGGAGGGACCAGGTGAAAGCGCTCGTTCTAAAATCGCCCGAACGGATCGAAGTGATGGACGTGCCGAAGCCGGCGCTTTCAGCCGGGCAGGTCCTCATCAAGGTCTCCAAGTGCGGCATCTGCGGCAGCGACGTTCGCTACTTCCACGGCGAGAACCCCTGGAGCAAGCAGACCCTCGGCCGCCATATCGACAACCCGCCGAACATCATCCTTGGCCACGAGTTCACGGGCCTCGTCCACGAGGTCTTCGACAAATCCGATGCGCATCTGCTCGGCAAGCGCGTCGGCGTGAACACATTTATCACCTGCGGCAGGTGCAGCTTCTGCCGGAACGGGCAGGAAAACCTGTGTGACTACACAAAGCACCTCGGCCACGGGCAAGGCTGGGGCAAAATGGACTTTTATCCCGGCGGCATGGCGGAGTTTTGCCCTGCGTTCGCCGGCCAGGTTTACGAGCTGCCGGAAAACGTCAGCGACGAGCAGGCCACGTTCTTTGACCCTTTGATCGCCGCCATCCACGCCGTGGACGTGGGCGGGCCAAAGCCGCTGGATAAGGTGGCGGTTCTCGGGGCCGGCCCCATCGGCCTGTTGATCGCGCAGCTTGTCAAGGTTTACGGCGCGATTCGAACGTTCATCAGCGACATCGCCGCCGAGAACGTGGCTATCGCCGGGAAAGTCGGCGTCGATTATCCTTTGAACCTCACCGACAGTGCCAAGTGTCTCCGCGACCTTGTCATGGAAAAAACGGATTGCGAGGGCGTCGATCTGGCCTTCAACACGGTCGGCACGTCGGCGAGCATTCTCGAATCGCTGACCATCCTCAAAAAGGGCGGGACACTGGTCCTGATGGCCACGAAGGAAGACGAGCTTCGTTTTCCTTCGCTGCTGCTGAGCGGCGAGCGGACGATAAGAACGTCTTCAAATGCTATGTACACCGATTTTCCGCGGGTGATTGAATTGGTCTCGGCCGGACGCGTGAAAGTCGAGCCGCTCATCACGCACCGTTTCGGCCTGTCCGACGCCATAAAAGCCTTCGAGACGGCCTGTAACAAGGACAAAACCGGGGCGGTCAAGATCATCATCGATTGTCAGTCATGAACGCATTGATCCGTGAAATTAACGAGATGCAGGTTGAACTGGGCGGCCTTCGAATCTGGTGGATAGGCCAGGAAGGCTTTGTCTTCAAATCGCCCGGGCGGATAATTTATATCGACCCCTACCTGAGCACCTACGCTGAAGATTTGACCCGAGGCAAGCCGGATGAGCACGTGCGTATCAGGCCGGCGCCGATGAAACCGCAGGACGTCACTCACGCCGACACCGTGCTCTGCACTCATGACCACGCCGACCACATCGACCCCGAGGGCATCCCCCTCATTGCCGCCGGGTCGCCCCGCGCTGCTTTCATCGTGCCCGAATGTGCTCACGATAGGATGCGGGGCTTCGGAATCGGCGACGAGCGAATTCATACACTCAAAGGCGACGATGAGCTGAGCCTGGATGAAATACGTGTTTACGCCGTTCCAGCGAAGCACGAGCAGTTCGACCAACACCCCCGGAAGGGTTATCCTTATCTCAGTTACGTCATCGACCTCGGCGGCATTACCGTATTTCACGCCGGCGATACCATCCCCTACGAGGGACAGGCCGAGCGCATCGGGAAGCACAGAATCGACCTGGCCTTCCTGCCCATCAACGGCCGGGATGAATTCAGACACAGACTCGGCCTCGAAGGAAATCTCACTTGTGAGGAAGCCGTTCGGCTCGCCCTTGACATCCAGGCCGGCCTGACTATTCCGATGCACTATGACACGTTTGCCCTCAACACGGCCGACGTAAACGAATTCCGCCGGATAGCGGATAAACGCAAACTTCGTTACCTGATAATGAATCACGGCGGTTCAATTCATTTTCCCGTGGAGACATAAGATGGAGCTCAAAGGTAAAGTCGCGCTGGTCACAGGATCCAGCCGGGGCATCGGCAAGACGATCGCTTTCGAGCTTGCCCGCAACGGATGCAAAGTGATTGTTCACGGCTCACAAGACTCTGAGGTCCTTCGCCGTTCTTTCGATGATGTCAAAAAGCTGAGCCCGGACTCCATCATGGTCGCGGCGGAGCTGTCGAAGCCCGCCGAAATTGACAAAATGTTTTCGCGGATAAGAAAAACATTCGCCGGACTGGATATCCTCATCAACAATGCGGCCACGCAAAACCCCAGCCCCGTTCTGGAACTCAAGCAAGAGGATTGGGACCGTGTGCTTTCGGTTAATCTCAAGGCGCCCTTTCTGTGCGCTCAACGCGCCGGCCGCATGATGCGCGACAACAAAACCGGCGGCAAGATCGTCAATATCAGCTCCGTTCACGCCTACGACGCCCGGCGATACTACGCCCATTACAGCGCCGCAAAGGGCGGGCTGGAGACCCTGACAAAATCCCTGGCCCTGGAATTGGCGCCCTACAACATTCAGGTCAACTCCATCGTGGCCGGCGCCATCGCCACGGAGCTGACCCCGCTGGACAGGCAGGCAAGTTTCCTGACCTCCATCCCGGCGGGCCGGATAGGCACGACCGAAGAGATAGCGCATCTCGTGGTCTTCCTCTGCTCGAACCGGTGCGATTACCTCACGGGTGCCAGTATCACGGTGGATGGCGGGCTGACCCTGGGCTTCTGTGCGACCCGTCCGGATTTGTGAAAAATGAACGATGCCTGATGAACATGAGTATAACAATAGGGTGGATAGGTGTTTAGAATACAGCTTTGGGATATGGATGACTAAACTATGGTGATTGAACGACAAAACAAAGACGGCCGCATCGAGAATAAGCAGGCGAGGCAAGCTGTCGCGGAATTTTTCGCACGCAGTGACTACGCCGGCAAGAGAATCTTAGTGATTATTCCCGACAACACGCGTTCCGGTCCTGTCGGCGACATATTTAAGATGATGTACGAGTTCCTGGGACCGAAAGCGAAGGCCGTCGATTGCCTCGTTGCGCTGGGCACTCATCAACCCATGAGCGAAGAGCAGATTTGCACCAGGCTCAGTATGACACTCGATGAGCGCCGCAGCAAATACGCAGCCGTGAAGTTCTTCAACCACGAATGGGATAAGCCCCAGACGTTTGCTTCAATCGGACGAATCTCCGCCGACGAAATCGAGCAGATCAGCGACGGCCTGTTTCGCGAGGAAGTGAACGTGGCCATCAACAAGCTGATTCTCGAATACGACGAGTTTTTCATTTTAGGCCCGGTGTTCCCGCACGAGGTCGTGGGCTTTTCCGGTGGCCATAAATACATCTTCCCCGGCATCGCGGGCGACGAGATTATTCACTTCTTCCACTGGCTCGGCGCCGTTATTACAAACCCGATGATTAACGGCAACAAATGGACGCCGACGCGCAAAGTCGTGGAAAAAGCCGCGTCGTTTGTTAAGGTCCCGCACAAGCTGTTTGCCATCGTGGCGATGGATAACCAGCTTAAAGGGATTTTCATCGGGGACACGCTCGAAGCGTGGGAAAAGGCCGCCGACCTGTCCGAGCAGGTCCATATCACGTACATGGACAAACCTTATCACACGATTCTCGGCCTTGCCCCGGAGATGTACGACGATATCTGGACCGCGGGCAAGGTGATGTACAAGCTCGAGCCGATACTCGCCGACGGCGGCACGCTGATTATCTACGCCCCGCATATCACCGAGATCTCCTACACGCACGGCAAATGGCTCGACAAAATCGGCTATCATACGCGCGACTACTTCCTGAAGCGCATGGACCAGTTCGCGGGCGTCCCGCGCGGCATTATCGCCCACTCGACGCACGTCAAGGGCATCGGTACCTACCTCGACGGCGTGGAAAAGCCGCGGGCCAACGTCGTGCTCGCCACCGGCATCAGCAAACGGCGATGCAAAAAAGTAAACCTTGACTATATGAATCCGGCGGATATAAATATAGCCGACTACGAAAACCGGCAGGACGAAGGAATCCTCGTCGTCCACCACGCAGGCGAAGTCCTGCACAGATTGTCCAATGGATATATACCGACTATTCCGAAAGAATGAGCTGGCGGGGCAAGGAAAATGAATTATCCCCTCGTGGCCGACGGGCAAAGCCCGCGGCCGCGCTGGGCATTTCTCCGTCAAATCTTGTTATAATAACGCCGGCTAAAGACAAGGAGACTAAATGAAACAAAGACTTACAGCAATTATCGAGCGTGAAGGTGATCTGTACGTTGCGCTATGTCCGGAGCTTGATATCGCCAGCCAGGGAGACAGTATCGAATCTGCCCGCGATAATCTTCAAGAGGCCGTACAACTGTTCTTCGAGACCGCTTCGCCCGGAGAGATAAAAGAACGCCTGCACGAAGAGACGTTCATAACGCAGGTCGAGGTGACAGTTGCCTAAACTACGCATTCTTTCCGGTAAAGAGGTCTGCTCTATTTTGGCGCAACACGGTTTTCAGGAAGTGCGCAGACGGGGCAGTCATGTAGTGATGCAGAAAAAGGTGCCTCCAACGACTATTACCGTCCCTGTACCGGATCACAAAGAAATCCGTATGGGTACCCTTCAGTCCATTATACGTCAAAGCGGCATACCCAAAACTGAATTTGAATCTTGATACGCGTGAACAAAAATGGCCTTCTCCTCTTGATTAGAAAGGATAACTAAGAATGGCACAGGCAGATATCGGTCTGATAGGTCTGGCGGTTATGGGTGAGAATCTCATCCTGAACATGGAAAGCAAGGGCTTTACGGTAGCCTGTTTCAACCGAACGGTATCGAAGGTGGACGACTTTATCAACGGCCGGGCAAAGGGCAAGAACATCATCGGCTGTCATTCCATCGAGCAGCTCATCGAAAATCTCGCTAAGCCGCGTAAGATCATGCTCATGGTCAAGGCCGGCGACGCGGTCGATGCCTTCATCGAACAACTGCTGCCCCACCTCGAAGATGGCGACATCATCATCGACGGCGGAAACTCGCATTTCCCCGACACGATGCGGCGCACGAAATACGTCGAGAGCAAGGGCAAGCTCTACATCGGCACCGGCGTCTCCGGCGGCGAAGAAGGCGCGCTTCGCGGCCCATCCATCATGCCGGGCGGCTCGCCCCCGGCCTGGCAGCACGTCAAGCCCATCTTCCAGAAGATCGCCGCCCACACGTCGGACGGCGAGCCCTGCTGCGACTGGGTTGGCGAGAACGGGGCCGGACACTTCGTCAAAATGGTCCACAACGGCATCGAGTACGGCGACATGCAGATGATCTGCGAGACCTACCAGATGATGAAAGAGGGCCTCGGCATGACGAACCGGCAGATGCACGATTGCTTCGCCGAATGGAACAAAGGCGAGCTGGATTCCTACCTGATCGAAATCACGCGGGACATTCTCGGCTATAAGGACGATGACGGTAATGAAGTCATCGACCTGATTTTAGACACGGCCGGGCAGAAGGGAACCGGCAAGTGGACCGCCATCGAGGCCCTGAACCAGGGCCAGCCTCTGACGCTCATCGGCGAGGCCGTCTTTGCACGGTGTCTGTCGGCGTTGAAAGAGGAGCGAGTGAAAGCGTCGAAGGCCCTGCGAGGCCCCAAAGGCACTTTCCGAGGCGACAAAGAGAAATTCCTCGACGACTTGCGCCAGGCCCTTTACGCCTCGAAGATCATCAGCTACGCCCAGGGCTATCAGCTCATGCGCGCGGCAGCCATGGAGCACGGCTGGAACCTGAACTACGGCGGTATCGCCCTGATGTGGCGCGGCGGCTGCATCATCCGATCAGCCTTCTTAGGCAAAATTAAAGAGGCATTTGCCAGGAAACCCAAGCTGGAGAATCTGCTGCTCGACCCGTTCTTCAAGAAGGCCGTCAGGCAGGCCCAAAGGTCGTGGCGCCGCGTCGTGACCACCGCGGTCAAACTGGGTATTCCGCTGCCGACGATAAGCGCCGCTTTGGCCTTCTACGACGGCTATCGTCACGAGCGTCTGCCGGCCAATCTCTTGCAGGCCCAGCGGGATTACTTCGGCGCCCACACGTACGAGCGCGTGGATAAGCCGCGAGGCGAGTTTTTCCATACGAACTGGACGGGCCGCGGTGGAAGCACCGCTGCTTCGACCTATACGGTCTGACGCCGGGATCATAGCCGATGTACGACAGTCTCCGGATGCAATCTGTGCAGTCGCCGATCATCCCGGTGGTCGGCGAGCTGATTCGCAACAATCCCGGCACGATCTCGCTCGGCCAGGGCGTCGCCTATTACGGCCCGCCGCTCCAGGCCGTCGAGGCCATTCAGCGATTCCTGGCCGACCCGGAAAATCATAAGTACAAGCTCGTTCAGGGCATCCCGGAATTGCTGGAGGCCATCGAGCAGAAACTGCGCCAGGAGAACGGCATATCATTGGACGGCAGCCGGATTGTCGTGACCGCCGGGGCCAATATGGGTTTTGTCAATGCGGTTCTGGCGATTACCGATCCCGGCGATGAAATCATTCTCCAACTGCCGTATTACTTCAATCACGAAATGGCGGCGGTGATTGCCGACTGCAAGGCCGTCTGCGTGCCGACCGACGATGATTATCAGTTGCAGCCGGAGGCCATCGCCGCCGCGATCACGAAACGGACCCGGGCTGTCGTCACTATTTCGCCCAACAATCCGACCGGGGCGGTTTACCGGGAATCGGACCTGCGCCAAGTCAATGAAATCTGCCGCTGCAATGGTATCTATCATATCAGCGATGAGGCGTATGAATACTTCACGTACGACGGCGCCAGGCATTTCTCGCCCGGCTCGATTGCCAGCGGCGCCGGGCATACCATCTCGCTGTTTTCGCTTTCCAAGGCATACGGCTTCGCGAGCTGGCGGATCGGCTGGATGGTCATACCCGAACGGTTGTACATGCCGATCAGGAAGATCCAGGACACGATCCTGATCTGCGCGCCGGTCATCTCGCAGTGGGCGGCGGTCGGCGCCATGAGCGCCGGCCGGGAGTATTGCCGGGACAAGCTCAGGATGACCGCTGAGATTCGCCGCATGTTCCTCGATGAGCTGGCCGGCATCGCCGATCTGGTGACCGTTCCGCCCGCCGACGGCGCGTTTTACCTGCTGCTGCGCGTGCACAAAGACTCGGACCCGATGGAGCTCGCTAAGCAACTGATTGAGCGCCACAAGGTCGCGGTCATTCCCGGCATGACCTTCGGTATGAAAGATAAGTGCTACCTGCGGGTTGCCTACGGCGCCCTGCAAAAAGCCACCGCCGCCGAAGGCATCGGTCGGCTGGTGAAAGGATTAAAGCAGATTCTGGCCATCTGACGCTATCTGTCCAAAGGGATATCGCGGTCTCTATTGACGTCCTATCGTATCGACAAGCTCCTGGACCCGGAAAGCGTCCTGCGTCGGTTCTATGCTGACGATCCGGGACGGCGAGAGGGCCAGGAAATTATTGCCTTTTTGGGCCTCAAAATCCCAGAAGTAATAGCAGTCCTTGTCCTCTCCGGTCCCCACACCCTCGCTGTAATACAGCGGGGCGCACGAACTGACTATGTTCCGGCACTGTTTCCTGCTGTAGAAGGTCAGTTTCACCCTCGTCTGATGCTCCATCGCCCGAACAAAGATGTTATGGTTCTCATGCATAGAAGTCGCCCTTTCTTCAAATGGGCGACCGGAGGACGCGGAAAATCCAGTTTTCTCGCGCCCCCGGCGCCGCTCCGCACCTGCGATTTAAGCCGTCAACCCGCATGGCGGACCAGGTATTCGCGCAGAAACTCATCCTGAGCTGCCTGCTCATAATCAGAGGCGTTTCTCGCGAGGCAAATGTGGATGGAAAAATCGAAAGATTTTAAATTTTTTTTCAGGGCCTTAAAACCACGTTTTTTTACCCTGAAAACGCGAAAATGTGTCAGACCTGCTCTGTAGAAAAGCTTTAATAAACTGCCTATTTTAAACTTGCGAGCTGTTTTCGACTGATATATACAACATCTGGACTTTTCCATGAAAATTTACGTGAAACTGATTTTGACCGCCCTGTTCTGGGGGGGCACATTTGTCGCGGGCCGGCTCGTCGCGCAGAACGTCGGGCCTTTCTCGATTGCATTTCTTAGATTTGCCGTCGCCTCGATACTTCTGTTGCTGCTCACCTGGAGGCTGGAGGGCAGGTTGCCCGGCCTGAACAAACAACAGATCATTCTGGTTATCGTGCTCGGATTGACGGGAATTTTCACCTATAACGTGCTGTTCTTCAAAGGGCTCAAGCTCATCGAGGCCGGCCGGGCTGCCCTTATTATTGCAACCTGTCCCGTTTTCATCACCCTCTGCTCGGCGCTCTTCTTCAAAGAGAAAATCAACCTGATAAAAGGTCTGGGAATTCTCATCTCGGTATGCGGAGCGATCATCGTCGTCTCAAGAGGAAACGTCAAAGACATATTCGCCGGAAGCCTCGGCATGGGCGAGCTTTACATTTTCTGTTGCGTCCTGTGCTGGGTGGCCTACTCGCTGACGGGCGCAGCAGCGATGAAGAGTCTGTCCCCACTTGCATGCGTCTCGTATTCGGCGGCAATCGGCACCGTCGCTCTGTTGATTCCGGCTGTTTTCGAAGGATTGATACAGAATATCGGACGTCAATCCATAGCGGACTGGTTATGTATAACTTACCTGGGCATTTTTGGCACCGTTATCGGATTCGTCTGGTACTATCAAGGTGTGGAACGCCTCGGCCCGACCAAAGCCGGCCTATTCATAAACTTCGTTCCGGTATTCGGGGTTTTGTCGGCCTTCCTGATCCTGGGCGAATCCATTACGCTGTCCCTTGCAACGGGGGCGGCGCTGGTCATTTCCGGCGTCTATCTGACGAATAAAAAGCCGCGGCCGCGAGGGATCGCCAAACAAGACCTGATTGAGTCATAACCTCATAGGCCATAACGAATTACAAAAAGAACAAACCTGTCCTTGAGTCTTTTAAGAGGTCCTTCGGCTCGTCCCGTGAGGTAACGACTTGAACGGCTTGTCTCCGCACCGCAGGATTATCTCACGGGACAAGCTTAAGACGCCTGCGCGTGCATCCCTAAGGGAGCATGCTCGGTGTTTTTTTGTTGCGTTCATGTCAAGATTCTGGTAGGACGGTTTGCAATCCATGATTCTCGACCGTACATTCTAAGTTTTTTGGGAGTACTTATATGGTAAGCGATTATCCGAAAATCACGTACAGGAAACACACGTTCTTCTCTGCCCTTGCACTGGGACTGGCCGCCGTTATCATCGCGCTGATAGTCTGTTGCACGGTGATCATCATCTACGGAATGCACTTTGCGGGCGAAGAATCTCAGAAGTTCGTTGCGATGGTGGAAGACGCCGTTCAGGGATTACCGGCCCTGCAAAAGTCTCTGCCGCCGGTCTTTGCCGACATGCTCGACGATTACCGTCAGCCGGAGTACAGCGCCCAGCTTGAGATTACAGCCAAGACCGCTTCGCCGGATCAAGATGGAAGGCTGCGCACGTCGATCTCCGTCGTCAACAAGGGCGCGGAAGTCGTCTCCCTTCTATCGCTGCGAGTGGTCGTGCTCGATTCACAGGGCCAGATTCTCGCCGAGTCAAACGAATGGGCGGCCACGCCGTTTGCAGCGGAACACGACTGGCCCGGGCCGTTGATGCCGGGTTCTGTCCGCTACTTCACCTGCTCCGATCGCGGAGCTGCCGCCCCGTCCGCAGGGGATTTGAAGACACAGGTGGAAATCACCGACGTCCGGCTTTGGAGCGGCCGGAAAGACACACCTTCGACGGATACGCCGAAAGCCTCCGAGACGGACAAATCCGCTTCTCCAGCCCCGGCTTCGGCAGCCGGCGTGTAACCTCGGGGGCCTGCTATGCGGTTAGTGCAATAGGGGTGCATCCATTTAACAGCGCGATGCAAGGGAGGAAATGCGATGCCGATGATTGCGCGGAGTGAGACTATTCTTCTGACTTTCCTGTGGGCCTGTCTTCCTGCGGCTTTTTCCTTGGCCGCCGCCGAGCCGTGGCGCGCCGTCGAGCAGCCGGAGTTGAAGGAGGCTCTCGAAGGTGCGCCGGCCTTGCCGGCGGAATCGCTGGGCGAGCCGGCACGCGGCGTGAACGTCTGGGAGCGATGGATGGTGCCGAACCCCGACGGCAAGTCGTGGGACGTCCTTCAGGTGTATTTCAAGGAGTACTACGGGCCGACCTGGCTCTTCGCCATCGACCTGGGCACAGGCCAGGTGAACAAGCAGCGTCTGGCGGACGGTCATCAGTTCTACCTGTCGGGCAGGGCGCTGGGATTCGACGGCAAGTACTACATCGCCACCCCGTCGCGGCAAACGTGGAGCATGGACCTGTTCGTGTATGACCCGGCGACGAACGCGATAGAGGAGCGGGGCGAGATCGTTCCGGGACTGGGCGGCGAGGTTCGCCCGCTTGTGACCGGGCCTGATGGGCGCATCTACGGAACGGGAACCCGTGACAACAGAGTCGGCCTGTATATCTACGATCCGAAGCTGGGCAAGGTAGTCAAGGATTTCGGCGCAGTGGGACCGAGCCATCCCAACGGCGCCTGGAGCCGCTACGTGATGGGCGTGGATGACACGCACGCCTATATCGCCAGCGGGATGATCCCCGCCTGGTATCTCGTGGCCGTGAACCTCGCCAGCGGGCAAGAGGAAGTGCTGCTGGAGTCGCCGACCGAACGCGTAATGGACATCATCGAGCGATTCCCAGGCGCCTACGCTCGCGTCCCCCAGAGTGACGGCGCGCCGAACAAGGAATACTGGCTCTATCATGGCCAGGCCATTCCCAAGGTGAACGACACGCCGCCGTGGCCCAAGCAGGCTTCGCCGTGGGACAAAGCCGTGCCGAAGCCGGAAGTCTATTTCGAGCAGATCGATCCGGATGCAGAAGGCAACGCGACGCTGTGGTACCGGTCGCGGGAAGACGCGCCCACGGCGGGCTGGAAATCGGTCCGGCTGGAGGGTGTCGAGTCCTATCCGCATCGCATCAATCCCATGTCAGTCCTGCCCGACGGACGGCTCTATGGCACGGGCGACGATTACGCAGGCGTGTTCTTATTCGATCCCCGGACTGACCAGACCACCATCCTCGGCCCGCGCCCCGGACTGGCGCCCTACACACAGATCGTTTGCGGCGGCAAGCTCTATTCCAGCGGCTATTCCGGCGGCCACCTCTTTGTCTACGATCCCGCACAGCCTTGGACGCTGAGCATAGGCGGACCTCCCGGCCATCCGGCGCCCGACCAGGGCGATGCCCGGAGCAATCCGCGGTATCTGGGGGACTTTGACAAGACCACCCGCGTCGGGCTCATGCACAGCTCTGCGCTCGGCGCCGACGGCAAGATCTATTTCGGCGGGTTCGGCTTGCGGCACTACACCGGCGGCGGTTTTGGCTGGTACGACCCAAAGATGCAGAAGATGGACGGTTTCTGGAAGCCGCTGAGCGGCTACGCCGTGCAGTGGATTACACCGGCGATGGACGGGCGGCTGATCGTTATCTCCACAATCAGAGCGGCGGACGAGCTGAATAACAATCGAGCGCCCGACGAGGCCGAGTTGTTCGTTTACGACGTGAACGAGCAAAAGATTGTACGCCAAATCGTGCCGGTCCCGAAAGGACGGACGACTGGACTGGTCATCGAGGTTGAACCCGGGCGATTGCTCGGATTGACATCGGCCCCGGAGCAGTCCGGCCGCAGCATCCTCTATGGAGTGGATGTAACTACGGGGCAAGTGTTGTTCACCAAGGACCTGCCGTCGCCCGTCTCGGTGGACGACCACTGGCCGCACTGGGTTGACCCTTCGTATGAGTACAACGCCTTTGTGCGCGGCCCCGATGGTTTTGTGTGGACGTACCTGAAGAACATGCTGGTGCGCATCGATCCAAAGGATGCGAGCGTACACGTCGTCGGCAAGGTTGATCCGGTAGGCTGGCCGACGTTCGTCGGCAACGATGTTTACCTCTCCGGACCCGAACAGTTGCGACGCATTCGCAACCTCGTCCCGGTTCGGTAGTCGAAAATCGAGGCGAATCGAACCTCGGCGTGAAAGGAGCAACCGTTGTGATCTCCCGTGCCTCTGCAATTTCCTTGAGGATGGTCCTGCTGGCGGTCGTGCCATTCGTTCTGTCGGCAACCGTCCCGGCCGGCCCCGCGGATTTCTTCGTCTCTCCGGCGGGCAAGGATACATGGTCGGGGCGACGGGCCGATCCGGGCGACGATGATGGGCCGTTTGCGACGGTGGCGCGCGCTCGCCAGGCCGTTCGGGCGCTGCGCAAGACGCAGCAGGAGTCGCGAGGCGTGTGCGTCGTACTGCGCGGCGGGACCTATTATCTCGACTGGCCGCTGGAGTTTGGTCCGGAGGATTCGGGAACGGAGCAAGCGCCGGTGGTTTACCGTGCAACGGCGGGGGAGCGAGTGGTGCTAAGCGGGGGACGCCGGATCACGGGCGGCCGTTGGGGCGAAGTCAACGGTCGCAAGGCCTGGATCGTGGACGTTCCGGAGGTGAAGGAAGGCAAGTGGAGCTTCCGGCAGCTTTTTGTCAACGGCGAGCGCCGGCCCCGGACGCGGCTGCCGAAGCAAGGGGAATATCGCATCGAATCTCTGCCGGGTTATACCGGTGACTTTCTGCGGAGTCCGACGAAGCAGTTCGTTTACGCCCCGGGTGACATCGTGCCTGCCTGGCGCAATCTGCAGGACGTGGAAATCGTGGGCATCACGCGGTGGCTGGACAACCGTCTGCCGATTGAGGGCGTGGATGGTGAGACTCGCACGGTCACCTTTGACCGCCCGAGTCTGTTTGCCCTGGTCTCTGGAAACAAGCCCGGGCCCTACTGGGTGGAGAATGTCTTCGAGGCCCTGGACACTCCCGGCCAGTGGTATCTCGATCGTCCCGGCGGCGTGTTGTATTACCTGCCGCAACCGGGAGAAGAGATGCCTTCGGCCGAGATAATCGCCCCGCGCCTGCCGCAGGTCGTGCGGGTGGTGGGGCGGGGGGACGCCCCGGTCCACGACCTCCGCTTCGAAGGTCTCATCTTTGCGCACACGGAATGGCAGCCGCTGGCCGATTATGCCTCGTCGCTCCAGGCCGGCGTCGAGGTGCCCGGCGCGCTGTTGTTTGATTACGCCGAACGATGCGCCGTCACCGGCGGCGGCATTGAGCACGTCGGCACCTACGGCGTTGAAGTGAACGTGGGTTGCGCGGACATAGAGATCGCGCACAACCGGATCACGGATATCGGCGCGGGAGGAATCCGGATCGGTCACTTTTTCTCGTGGGAGACGGACGGGTCCGGCCGGCTGACCGAGCGGGGACTCCAGCGCAAGGCCGCCATGCCGCAAGGCCCGCACAGCCGGCGGATCACCGTGGCCGACAACGAAATCTCCCACGGCGGACGATTTACTCCCGAAGCGGTGGGCGTGTTCGTCGGCGACAATGCCGACAACCAGGTCATTCACAACCACATTTACGACTTGTTCTACTCGGGTATCTCCGTGGGCTCGGTCCAGGACTTTGGGCCCAGTCAGGCCGGCGGCAATATCATCGAGTACAATCACGTGCATGACATCGGCCAGGGCGTGCTCAGCGACTTGGCCGGGATTTACACCTGCAGTACGCCCGGCAGCCGCATCGCTTACAACATCGTGCATGATGTCTGGCGACGGGAGTACGGCGGCTGGGGAATCTACCCGGACCAAGGCAGTCACGACATGTTGATCCGGAAGAACCTCGTGTACCGTTGCCAGGACGGCGCCCTGTTCGCGCACCACAACCGGAATATCACGGCCGAAAATAACGTCTTCGCTTTCAATCGCACGGCACAAATCGAGCGCGGCGGTATCGGCGGATTCGAGCTGACCTGCCGGCGCAACCTCATCTACTACCTGGAGGGAAAGGCGGTGGGGGATTACGGCCGTGCGCACTGTGGGCGGGACGTTTGTACATTTGATCGCAATCTTTACTGGAACGCCTCCGGCAAACCGGTCCTCTTTTTCGGGAAGAGCTTCTCCGAGTGGCAGGCGGCGGGCCAGGATAAGGACAGTTTGATTGCCGACCCGCTGTTTGTGGACCCGGGGCACGGCGACTTTACCCTGCGGCCGGATTCCCCGGCGGCGCAAATTGGTTATGAGCCATGGGATATATCGGTGGTCGGGCCGCGCCCGCCCGGGAAGAAGAAGGGGTCAGGAGCCAAATAACATGGCGTGCGTGGTCGAGCGCAGCGGTGCACGTCGATGCTCAAGCCGTCTCGGAAATCTTGAACTTGTCGGCCTGGTACGATAAGATATCTGCGGCAGAGTGGCGAAAGGAGCTTGCGAAGGGCCTGTCGGACGCGGACCTGGGGCGGTTGCGTTTGAGCACGTGCACGGGAAGACCGCTGGGCAGTGACAGCTTCTTAAGTAAGCTCGAAAGGCTGCTGGACCGGCGTGTCCGTCCGTTGCCGGTCGGCAGACCAAAGAAAAGCAAAGGAGTCAGAAAACGAAAAGGACTTGCCACTTAATATGTGGCTGTCCATAGTTTCCTCAAGATACACATTATCATTGACGTGGCGGAGATTAGTAGATCGATATTAGGAGAAAAATCATGAAAAGATGTTTCCCAAATGAAGAGAATCTCATTTATTATGTTCTCTTGTTTATATGTATTGGCAACATGTCAATGGATGGTTTTGCTTTCGGTCAAGTTCCAGTGGGGCGGACAGGCCGGGCCTTAACTTCTTCAGAAATTTCTTCTTACGAAACGCAAAAAGCGCTTGAGGCCTATCAAAAGAGGAATGTTGAAGTCGATTTGCCGATACAAGAGGATGTGACACCGCTTGATAAAAATGCCGCTTTGCTCTACTATCAGGCCTTTCTACTCTTGCCGGATCCGAACGACGCTCTCCAAAAAAAGATTAGCGACGTTTGTCAAGGCGCCGAGCCGGATACTTCGATAAGAATATTTCTCGGACAATGCGTGCCGACTTTAGAAATGTTCAAGATAGCTTCCCGAATGTCGGATTGTACATGGGGAACATGGCCTGAATATGACCGTATCAGGACTGGTGTGGCCTCAAAGTTATATAATCTGCGTCGCACTCTTTCCGTCGATGCACGTACACTGGCTTCGGATGGCCATTATCATGCCGCCCTGGAGCAATGTTTAACGTTGCGCCGGATAGCCAGGCACCTTAGCGAAGACCCGATATTGGATATATTCACGAACTCATACGACTCGCAGGCGTTAAATACGATTCGTCGTATTCTGAATGAAACGCCTCTCAACGCAGATACACTTTCTTGGTTGCAGGGACAACTCGCTTTAGTTCAAATACATTCAACTCTGGAGAGAGAATTACACCGCAACTTCAAACGTACAATAGAAAAGGTCCAATCCTATTCGATTGAAACCCTCCGGGGTATTCTCCTTAAGAGAGCAGCTGATGAACAGGCGAAGAAAAGGCTCCGAGATTTAACCGATGTGGAAATTCGACGTGAAGCGATCCAAACGGTTCAAAGCCTTTTTGGTTCCATTTTCGCAATATTATATAGTGACAAGAGTGCAGAACAAAAGCGAGCCGAATTAAAAGAAGTGAATCCTTGGAGGGCAACGGATACCGATGTTGGCAAGTTAGGGCGTGAGATATATCGTGAATTCGGATTAGATATTGCCGGGCTTATTGGGGGCGGAGGCTCTGAAATGACGGAAGCACAGAAGCGGGCCCTTTTACAGACAATGATCGATAAATTGGCCGAACCGCAGGCCCTTCAGTTGTTAACGAGATATTCGCAAGCTCTGGGAAAGGAGATTGACTTTGGTTTCTTAGCAGATCGCGAAATGACGGATACACACAAACGTGCCGACCTGCAAGAAGCCATCTGCCAACTGAGTGAGGCCATTGCGATTGAGTTCTCAACACTTGGGCCTGTGTGGGAAATATTAGACGGCTTGTATGAATCTCAGTTATGGCATACGGCTCATATCAATAATATTCGGGCGGCTGTGGACATTTACCTTATATTCGCGAAGACGGGTCGGTTGCCCGAAAAGCTCCCGGAACATTTACCGAAAGACCCTTTTACCGGAGAGGATTTCATTTATGAGATCACCGATGAAGGCTTCATGCTCCATTACAGGGCCGAAGGCATCCCAGATTATATGATTCGAGAAAATGAGTACAAAATACATAGGATCAAAAAGTTAAGTCAATAGGGAAAAGCAAAAGGGTCAGGCTTTTGATTTAGGTGTTGCTTCTACTGGAAGGTCTCCTCGCAGCAAGACGCTGACTACCTGGAGTTCTATATCGATGGGACGCGCCAGGACCGCATCAGCGGGGAGGTGGCCTGGACGCAGAAGTCCTACGCCGTCAGCTCCGGCATTCACATCCTTCGCGTGGCGAGGCCGTCTCGGCCTTGAGTGTCACGGGGGCGTCCCGCCCCTGCAGCGCGGGCCGGAGGCCCGCGAGACTCAAGGGCAAGATGCCCTCGCCACGGCAGGACTTCGTCAGTGGACCGGGACTTCGCCGGACTCCGCTAGGGGATGGTTTGCGCCACAGGACCCGACCCCCGCTCCTGTCTTCCGACAGGAAGACGCGGGGGCAGTCCCTATGGGATTCCTTACGGGAGAAATCGCCTACAAACACGACGTGGCCGGCCGGCGCGTGGAGAAGGCAGTGGATGGTTACAGCATCCGCTACTGCTGTAAGAAGCCGATAAGAGCACGGATCGCAAATGCAAGAAAGACTTGCGTTCCCTTGCTTCAAAGCTCTTATGGCCAGGTAATGCTGGACAATGAAGGGCAGATCATATACAATGATTTATGATTTACGATTTTTGAGTTCTTAATTCGGCTCCCGCCGGGGCGCGAGCCACAGTCGTACATCGTAAATCGTCATTCATAAATGCGAAAGGTGAGCTATGTCAAACAACCTGAATCGCCGCAATTTCCTGAAGAAATCTCTCATTGTGCCTTCGGCCGCCGCGCTGGCTATGAGTCTGGAAGAAAAAGCTCTGTTAGCCGCGACGGCGCAAAAACCAGCCGCCCCCTTTCCTTCTTCCGAAGGAAGCAAGGGGGCGGACTCCATCCGCGGCCTGCCGACGGGCAAGATCGGTAAGGTCACCATCAGCAGGATAGTCTGCGGCGGCAATCTGATCAGCGGCTTTGCCCACAGCCGGGACCTGATTTACGTATCGGGTCTGCTGCGGCAATATTTCACCGACGATAAAGTGATGGAGACCTTCGAGATCTGCGAGGAGACCGGCATCAATACCGCGATCCTGCGGCTGGACGAGCACTGCATTCGAATCATTAACAAGTACTGGAACGACCGCGGCGGCAAGCTGCAATGGATCGCCCAGGTCAAGATGACCTCGACTGACGCGACGAGCGAGGCCAAAGCGGCTATCGACAATGGAGCCATCGGCGCCTTTATTCACGGCGGTGTCGCAGATACATTTGTCGAAAAGGGCCGGGTGGACCTGCTCGCTAAGGCCATCGAATTCATCAAGCAAAACGGGGCCATTGCAGGAATCGGAGGTCACAGCGTGGAGGTCCCGATGGCGTTTGAAAAGGCAGGAATAAACGTCGATTTCTATATGAAGACCCTTCACAGCGGCAGCTATTGGTCCGCCGACAGACAGCCGGAGAATGACAATATCTGGTGCAAGACTCCGGAGAAAACCAGTGAATTCATGAAGAACGTGACTAAGCCATGGATTGCTTATAAGGTGATGGCGGCAGGCGCCATCCATCCAAAAGACGCTTTCAAATATGCTTACGAAAACGGGGCCGATTTCATCTGCGCCGGGATGTTTGACTTTCAGGTCAGAGAAGACGTGCTTATCGCCAAGGACATATTGTCTGGCTCGCTGAACCGGCAGCGTCCCTGGCGAGGGTAATGGCGAAAGAGAGACGATAGACGAAGGGATGATGGACAATGGACGACGGACGAGGCAAATCCGGCTTCTTAGGACTCAGGTCAGGTCTGATTCTCGCTCTGCTGCTTGTCGGGTGCAGGGGCAAGCTTGTTGACCACCTGGCCCAGGGAGTGGCTCACGCCAATAAAGGCGAATATGACCAGGCCATAGCGGAGTTCAGCAAGGCCATCAGGGCCAACCCGGCCTCAGCCGAGGCCTACGGCAATCGCGGCCTGGCCTACTATCACAAAGGCCAGTACGAGCAGGCGATCTCCGATTGCAGCAAGGCCATCGAAATAAACGGTCGCTTTGCCGAAGCCTACTACAATCGAGGTAATACCTACGCCCTCCAGGGCCAGTACGACAAGGCCATCGCCGACTTCAGCAAAGCCATCGAGGTCCATCCGGCATACGCCGAGGCTTATTACAACCGTGGAGTGACTTACGGCCAAAAGAACCAATACGACGAGGCCATCTCAGATTACACTAAAGCGGTTCAAATAAATCAGGCTCATGCCGGTGCTTACTGCAACCGGGGGCTGGCATACGGCAGGAAGGGCCGGTTCGACGAGGCTATCGCCGACCTGAGCAAAGCCATTGAGATAGATCCGAATATGCCTGAAGCGTATAACAATCGGGCGGTCGCCTACGTCGGAAAGGGGGAATATGACAAGGCGTTGCAGGACGTAAATGCGGCTCAGAAAATCGGCTTTGCGGTTCCCGAGAAGCTGCTGGAAGCTCTGAGGGAGAAAACCTCAGACGTAAACAAATAGTCTCCGCTCGTCGGCTGATATGCGAGATTCGCTAAAGCCGCAGCGCCTCGATCATGGTTTTGGCTACCTGGTGGAGCGGGACCACTTTCTGGGCGCCGCCGCACTCGATGGCTTCCTTGGGCATGCCGAAAACAATGGATGATGCTTCATCCTGGGCGATGGTGTAAGCCCCGTTCTGCCGCATGTTCAGAAGGCCGCTTGCTCCATCGTTTCCCATGCCGGTAAGAATCGCTCCCACGGCGTTGGCGCCCGCGTATTTGGCTACCGAGTTGAACAGGACCTCCACGCTGGGCTTCTGGTGACAGACGGACGGACCGTCTTTTATTGTAACGTAGTAGCTGGCGCCGGAGCGCTGCAGGAGCATGTGGAATCCTCCCGGAGCGATCAGAACGGTTCCGGGGATGACGTGGTCCCCATCCTGGGCTTCTTTGACGTGCACGGCGCACTCCTTGTTGAGGCGCTCCGCAAAAGATTTTGTGAAGTTGCCCGGCATGTGCTGAACGACCAGCGTTCCCGGGGCGTTGGGGGGCAGTGCGGCCAGCACATACGATAAGGCCTGGACTCCGCCCGTCGAGGCCCCGATGGCAAAGATTTTGTTGGTGGTCTCGACCATGTGGAGCCTTGTGGCGCTGCCTTCGAGGGATGCTTCCGGCAGGATCCGCCTATCGAGGCGAGCCCGTGATGCAGCCTTTATTTTCTGAATGAGATCATTGCAAGCTTGCCCGACGCTGTAGGCCGGTCCCGGCTTGCTGACGACCTCGACCGCTCCGGCGGCCAGCGCCTCCATCGCCGTCTTGCCGCCCTTGGGAGTCAGAGAGCTTAGAATGATGACGGGCATGGGATGGTATTTCATCAGTTTCCGCAGAAAGGTGATGCCGTCCATGCGGGGCATTTCGACGTCCAGAGTGAGCACGTCCGGCTCCAGGGCCACGATTTTATCCCGGGCGATATACGGGTCGGGGGCCGTACCCACCACCTCGATGCCGTGACGCCCGTCCAACTGCTGGCTCAGCACCTTGCGGACGATAGCGGAGTCATCGACGATTAAAACGCGAACATCTGTCTTGAGAGTAACCGGCACCGTATTTTCTCCACAGAGCAATCAGCCCTTTATATTCTGTATTGCCGCACACACCCAGTCCTTGAACTTCAGCAGCATATCCGGTCGCTGCTCCGGGTCCAGCTCCTCAAAGGCGTACTCGGCCTGATGGCAAAACTCCGACATATCGTCAATGCCGACCATTCCCGACTCGCCCTTGATCTTGTGCAGGATCCGCCGTACCGCCGAAGCGCTCGCCTCGCGGTCGGTCCCGGCTTCATACGCCAGCGCCGCCTTCTCGAGCTCTTCCAGCATGGAGAAGGTTGACTCCGTGTAGTCGTCCCACAAGTCCGTGATGTCAGGCGGGACCTCCAGCTCCTTCGGACTGGGTAACGGCCCGTTCGTTCTTATTCCTGAAAAATCTCTTGTCTGCATACCTTATCTCCACAGGGGTTCTTCACTGTTTCGTTGTCAATCTCGTAGCGATCGTATGGCCTTCGATGTTCAGCAGGCAAGCCTCCGGGTCCGCGATGAACTGGTCCCATGCGGGAGCCGTCTGTCCGGCCTGGACGGCTGGAATGGTCATATTAAAGACGTCGGCGGGCGATGAGCCTATCATCGGAAGAAGTAGCCCACACGTGACGTTCGAAAGCTCTTTCATGGCGTCAAAAGCCGTTTCATCGTCCGTTTGGTCAAGAGCCCCTATGTTCCCGGCAAGGACTTTGGCAAAGTCCATACTTGCGAGGATCTGAATGGTCCCGATTTTCGGCCCGGTGAAGCTTATTTGAGCCAGCACGAGGTTTTCGGGCGGGACCACGTCCTCTTCAAGGGGCATGCGGGTCAGGAACGCCATGGTCTCAAGCGCCTGCGTCAGGGCTCCGGTCAGTATCGTATTGGTTTCAATCATGGCTTACACACTCCAACGGCACGGGTTAACACTTCTCTAAATTCTTCCGGCGTGAACGGCTTGTGCAAATAGTCTTTCGCGCCGTCGGCGAGCAGTCCCTCGATGACGGTTGTGCTGGACTCGGTCGAGACGATAACCACGGGAATGTCTCGCGTCGCGTCGTTGCCTCTCATGTGATAGATCATCTCAATGCCGCCCATCTCAGGCATATTCAGATCCGCCAGCACGAGATGAATATGTGTTTCGTTGAGAATCTTCAGGGCCTCCACGCCGTTTTGGGCCTCGAAGGCGTTCTCGATGTCCAGACCGATCATATCGACGATCCGCCGGATGGCTTTGCGAGTCAACGATGAATCATCCACAATCAATACGTTCATACCCATAATGCACCTCTGTACAAATGTTCGGACGCCCCCGTATTATAAACTCTTCTCGAGCCCATTGGTTCTGACGGTGACGGCACCGCTGGCCATATTCATGTAGAGATTTCGAGCCGAGGTGCCTCCGACGTCCTCAGCGTCAACAAACATGCTGTTCTGCCAAAGGATTTTCTTGATGGCCAGATAATTCCGCTTGCCGATATCAAATCCCTTGGGCCCGTTATCCATGGCGGCTCCGCCGGCAATCTTGACCTGCATGCGTTTTTTGTTTGCTCCGAGGGCCGTCAGCTCGCGCATCAGGATGTTCATACCCGTGTCGGCAAACATCAGTGGATTTTCTTCGGCCCGCTTCATATCCATCATAGAGCTCGGAAGCTGATAGTGAAGCATGCCGCCGACGTGCACCGCGGGGTCATACAGACAGACCCCGATGCACGAGCCCAGCGAATAGGTTGCCATGACGTCCATCGGATCGTTGGAGACCCGGCCGTCGGAGACGTTAACAATTACCCTGTTCTTTGACATATACGACCTCTACGGTTTAGCATAAATCGTCGGCTGAACATATTTGAACTTATGCTCGATGCCCGTCAACGATTCGGAATGGCCGGTGAACAGAATTCCACCCGAGCTGAGCAAGTCCCAGAAGCGGTTCACCAGTCGCCTCTGTGTAGGCTTATCGAAGTATATCATCACGTTGCGGCAGAAAATGAAGTCCAGACCGCTGCGGCGCGTATCAATGGGCCAGTTTCCCATCAGGTTCAGATACTTGAAGATCACAATGTCCCGGAGGCTTTGACTCACCTCGAAGACCTTCTGGTCTTCCGTGCGAGAGACCAGGAAATACCTTTGTCTCTGCATGCGCGAGACCGGCTCCACGCGCTGCTTGTCGTAGATGCCGCTTTTGGCCACCTCCAGCACACTGGTAGAGATGTCCGTTGCCAGGATTTTGATGTCCCATCGTCCCTGTCCCTGAACGGCGTCGAGCAGCGTGATGGCGACGGAATAGGGTTCTTCGCCTGACGAACAGCCGGCGCTCCAGGTTCGTATTCTGAAATCGCACTTCGCACGCTTTCGTTCCATCAGGGACGGCAGGAACCTGTTACGCAGAAATTCAAAGTGCTGTTCTTCGCGGAAGAAACTCGTCAGATTGGTGCTGAGCGAGTCGATGAGTATCGAAAATTCCTTTCCCGTTGTATCCGCCATGACGTGCTTCATATAGTCCGAGAAGGTTTTGAAGTTGCCGTAGCGCAGGCGCTTGGCCAGTCGGGCGCGGACCAGCTCTTTCTTGCCGGCGTGCAGATTAATCCCGCAATGTTCATACACGAGATCGCTGATCTTGCGAAAATCCCGCTCCGTCAGAACCACGTTTTGTAGGGTTAGCGTTTCCATGGCGAATTCCACCTTCCGGCTCACGTTTGGCGTGCCAGGTTCATCAAGCCGGGGACATCGAGAATCAGGCTCACTTTGCCGTCGCCCATGATGGCGGCGCCGGAGACTCCCTTGACTCGGCCCAATCCATCGCCCAGATTCTTGATCACGACCTGCTGCTGGCCGGATAAGTCATCCACCAGCAGGCTGCACTTCCTGCCGTCATCTTCGACGACAACCAATAACGATTCAGTCGGCTCTTCCGTCGCCGGGACAACGCCGAAGAGCTTGTACAATCGGACAACCGGTATCAATTCACCCTGAACCTTGACTATCTCGCCTCGGCACTGGACACTTGAAAGCTGTTCACGAGACGGCCTGAGACTGCACGATATGGAGTTTATGGGAATGATGTACCGGCTCTTGCCGACGCTTACAACCTGGCCGTCAATGATAGCCAGCGTTAACGGCAGGCGAATTGTTAAAACGGCGCCTTTGCCCGGCACCGAGGTTATGTCTATTTTGCCGCGCAGCGATTCGACGTTTTTCTTGACGACGTCCATTCCAACGCCGCGTCCCGATATGCTTGTCACCTTCTGTGCGGTTGACAGGCCCGCATGGAAAATGAGCTTGAAGATTTCCTCCTCGCTCAGCTCCTGGTCGGCTGTAATAAGGCCGTTTTCAATCGCTTTCTGCACGATGCGCTCTTTGTTAAGGCCTTTGCCGTCGTCCTCGATTTCGATCACGATGTTCCCGGCCTCATGAAAGGCCCGCAGCTCGATATGTCCGGTCGGATTCTTTCCGGCTTTGGCGCGCTCGTCCGGCGGCTCAATACCGTGATCGATGGAGTTGCGCACCATGTGCACCAGCGGGTCCGTGATTCGGTCAACAACGGTGCGGTCGAGCTCCGTCTGGTCGCCCACTGTGCTGAAACCGATATCCTTGCCGGATTTCTTTGAAAGGTCACGAACCAGTCGGGCCATCTTCTGGAATACGCCCTGGATAGGCACCATCCGCATCGACATGGACAACTGTTGCAGCTCGCGGACGATCTTGCTTTGATGGGCGACCTTGCGGCAGAAAGCGTGGTCCGAGGCCATCGTGGTATTGGCCTCTTCGGTAATCATCAACTGAGCGACGACCAGCTCGCCCGCCATATTGACCAGATTATCGAGCCGGTCGATGCTGACCTTTATTTTTTCGTCACTGGAAGAGACCTGCGTTTTGGCGGCTGTATCTCGTGTCTGCGGCTCACCTTGTCCGGCCAGAACCCCTTCCATCTCTTTGTCTGCCTGCTGGACCTGCGAACCACCGGCAGTCCCGGAAGACCCCTCAGCGGCAGGTCCCGTCTGGGCCCGCGGCCCCTTTGCCGGATCGGGCACGTTTCGGCCTTCGGCCGACGCATTCAATCGGGCCACCAAAGCCGGCAGGGACTCCAGGAGTCGTATGGGTTTGTGCGCCTCGACTGAATCCTTCAGGCTGGCGATCAACTTCTTGGTCATATCCACGGCTTCGAGAACGACGTCGGTATTCGCACCGGCCAGCGTCAGTTTGCCTTTCCGAGCCATGTCCAGAAGATTCTCTGCCGAATGGGCCAGCGAGCCTATGTCGGCGAGATTCAGAAAACCCGCCATTCCTTTGATGGTATGGAATCCGCGGAATATCTTATTAAGAACCTCCGTGTCGCCAGGTTTGCCCTCCAGTTCGAGCAGTCCGGCTTCGACGGATTCGATGTGTTCGGCCGCTTCGGCGATGAAGTCCAGAACCAGCGAGACGTCGTCATCAGCAATAACCATGCCTTCCGCCGGCGCGTCGTCTTGCCGAGGACACGGAGCGGGGGTCTGCTCAGCGACGGCCGGCTTCGCCGGCTTCAAGCTCGTTTCGTCACCCGCCCGTTCAAACTCGTTGGTGAAGCCTTGAAGCGTCGAGACCGCCTGCGATATTGTCGCAATTAAACTGGCGGCATCTTCAGAGCGGCTCTGGAATATTTTTTCCAGCGCTTCGGCCGCGTCGCAAGTCATCCCTTTGGCCTGTTCGAGCAGTTCCGCCGGGCACTCGGTTATCCCGGCGACATTCTGCTTGATCTGGTCGAGGATGGCCTGGAGATTCTCCAGCTCCGACATGTCCGTCGGATTCAGCATCATTATTGCAGAAGCCGCCTGATTAACAAGCTCAGTAAGTTTATCGGTCTTTTGCATCTTAGAGCCTATCCGAATAACTCTTGGATAGCCGATATATTCAGAGGCAACGGTGCCTCTGAAAGGATTCAAAAACGAAAAAACGGAAAACAAAGAACAGATACAGGATTTCAGACGAACTG
>Ga0184615_10000100_pt1 | contig 54188 bp, 41 predicted proteins | sample PLM4_65_coex_FD_133134 | JGI IMG/M metagenome (GOLD analysis project Ga0184615, IMG submission 133134) | Groundwater sediment microbial communities from an aquifer in East River, Colorado, USA - PLM4_65_coex | ecosystem: Environmental > Terrestrial > Soil > Riparian zone | place: USA: East...
AGCGGCCTGCGGGAGAGCGAGCAGAACAGGTCGGTCATGCTGACGCGCTCCATCCAGATCCCCCGCGTCGCCCTGGCCCCGTTCGTGGGTCGCAAGGACGAATCCCGCCAGCTGCAGCAGCGCCTCAACGCCGCGGTGGCCGGCGAATGCCAGTTCGTGCTGGTCGCGGGCGACGCCGGCGTGGGCAAGACCTGCCTGCTCGGCGACCTGGAGAAGATCGCCCAGGCCCGTCAGATCCGCGTCCTGCATGGACGCTGCGTCGAGCAGGATGGCTCGTTCCCCTACTACGGATTCTGCGAGGCGATCCAGGAGTACTTCCGGCAGAAGGAGTCCGGGTCGTCGGGCGACGTCAAGGTGGACGTCTCGGATCTGGCCGCCGATCTTCTCGCCCTGTTCCCGACCCTCGGCGAGATCGATGCCTTCCGATCCGGCTCGGCCGGAGACACGCCGACGGCGACGGCCGGCGAGGCGCGTCAGCCCGAGAACCGCGCCCAGGTCTTCGAGCTCCTGGCGCGGACCCTCATCCGCCTCGAGGCCGGGAAGCCTCTCGTGATCCTCCTGGAGGATCTGCACGGCGCCGACGTGTCGATCGAGGCGCTGCGTTATATCGTGCGCCGCCTCGGGCCGACCCCGACCCTGATCGTCGGCACCTTCCGATCCCAGGACGTCGTCCGCGGCCATCCGCTCACCGCGATGATCGAGGGGTTCCAGGGGGATCGGCACTTCAGCCACGTCACCCTGCACCCCCTGTCACCCTCCGAACACCGGGAGATGCTGTCGACCCTCACCGGCGGGGCCCAGGTCTCCGACAGCGTCGCGCAGCGGCTGTTCGAGAGCACCGAGGGGAATCCCTACTTCACCAAGGAGCTGGTGCGCTCGCTGATGGACGCGGGGAACCTCGTCCGGGATGTCACCGGGGCCTGGTCGCTCTCGGGTGGCGCCGAAATCTCGTCGGACGCCCTGCCGGCCACCATCCAGCAGGCGGTGGAGAAGCGCGTCGCCCGCCTGCCCGAGACGCTGCGCGAGGTCCTGTCGACCGCCGCCGTCATGGGCAAGACCTTCGACTTCCGCGATCTCGAGGCGCTGTCCGAGACCGAGGCCGACGTCGAAGAGGCGGTGGAGCAGCTCATCCAGGGCGGGCTCATCGAGGAGGAGCGCCAGTCGCGGGGCGACACGCTCGCCTTCACCAGCGGCGTCGTGCGCGAGGTGCTCTACGCCGAGCTGTCGCGCCGCAAGCGGCGCTCGCTGCACCGCAAGTACGCCGAGCAGCTCGAGAAGCGACATGCCGGGAAGCTCGAGAGGGTCTATCCCCAGCTCGTCTACCACTGCTCCGAAGGCGATGTCCCGGAGAAGTCGGTGGAGTACGGCCTCAAGCATGCCCGGCGCTCGATCGAGGCCTTCAGCCCCGAGGAGGCCATCCGCTCGGTCAAGATCGCCCTCGAGTTCCTGGACGAGGAGTGGGACGGCGACGCCGCGCTCGAGGGCGAGGCGCGCGCCCTGCTCGCCTCGGCCCTGCAGATGGCGGGCGATGTGGACGGCGCGCTGCGCGAGATGGGCGGCGCACTGCGGGTGTTCGAGCGCGAGAAGAAGACCGACAGGGTTCCCGAGACGCTGCTGGCGGCGGCGCGCGCCGCCTGGGAGTCGCGCCGTTCGGAGGAGGCGCGCGGCTGGGTCGAGCGCGGCCTGGTGGCCGCCAAGGCCGCCGGTGACCAGGAGAAGCTGGGTCACTTCCTGGCGCTGGCGGGGACGCTCGCCAACCTGAGAGGCGAATACACCAGGGCCGGGGAATATCTCAGGGAGGCGGAGAGCCTCGGACAGGCGGCGCGCGAGGCGGCGGCGCAGGACGTGGTCGCCGACGGCGGCACGCTCATCGTCGCGGTGGGCAACACCATCCTGGCCGCCGAGCCGACCGCCATGGAGACCGTCGAGGAGTGGGAAATCTACACCAACGTCTTCGAACCTCTCGTCACCTCCGGCAAGCTCGGCGACCTGGTCCCGACTCTGTGCGAACGCTGGGAGGTCAGGGAGCAGGGCCGCTCCTTCGTGTTCCCGATCCGCCCGGGCATCCGTTTCCAGGACGGGACGACGCTCACCGCGACCGCGGTCAAGGCCGCCTTCGAACGATCGATCCGGAAAAGCGCCGCCAATCTGCCGCCGGCGTTCCTGCCGATCCGCGGGGTCAGGGAGTTTCTGGCCGGCCAGGCGGCCGACGTCGCGGGCATCGTCGCCGACGGCGACCTGCACCTGGAGATCCGCCTCGAGGATCCCCTGCCGATCTACCCCGCCCTCCTGGCCGACGCCCGCACGGCGGTCTACCGGCTGGCGGATCCGGAGCGCGACGATTCCCTCGTCGGCACCGGCCCTTTCCGTCTGGCGTCGCGGGACCGTGACTGCATCCGCCTGGTGCGCCACGAAGGGTACTGGAAGGATCGGCCGCCGCGCCTCGACGCCCTCGAGTTCCGCCACGGCCTGAGCCAGGCCGCCATCGCCGCCGGCCTTGAGAGCGGCGCCTTCGACGTCACCGGCGATCTCCTGCCGAACGACCTCGAGCGGCTCCTCGGCGATGCGCGCTTCCGCAGGGGTCTGGTGGAGACCCCGAAGATGACGACCTACTTCCTGGTCTTCCCGGCCCATGCGAACGCTGCCGCCCGGTCGGAGCCGGTGCGCCGCGCCCTGGCCGGCCTGGTGCGTCCCCACGATCTCGTCTGGCAGACGCTCGGCCGCTTCGCCCACCCGGCCGTCGGGCTCATCCCGCCCGGCGTGCTGGGGCACGACCCCGGGCGCCGCCGTCATCTCATCTCCCTGGACGAAGCGCGCGCCCTGCTGCGCTCGGCGGGGGCGCCGGAGTCGTTCACCCTCAAGGCCGCCGTGCATCCGGTCGTGCGCGACCGCTACGGCGCGCTGCTCGAGGCGCTGTTCTCCGTCTGGCGGGACCTCGGGGTCACCGTCACTTTCGCGCCGACCGACATGGCCTCGTTCATCCAGGCGATGGGGCGGGGCGGCGACTACGATCTCGGGGTGATGCGCTGGACGGCGGACTACAACGACCCGGACAACTTCACCCACAACCTCTTCCAATCGAGCACCGGCCAGTTCAGGACGTACTACGCCTCCGCCGAGGCCGACGAGATCCTCGAGGCGGCGCGGCGCGAAACCACCCCGGCGGCGCGCGAGACTCTGTATCGCAAGTTCGAAAGCCTGATCCTGCAGCCGGGCCTGATCGTCCCGCTGTTCCACGACGTCGGGTTCCGCCTCTCCAGTCCCCTGGTGCGCGGTCTGCGCCTGACCAACACCTACCCGGCGGTCAACTATGCCGGGCTCGGCAAGGCTGCGGCGGCGGAGCCGGCGGCGCGCGCCCGGCGCGAAGAAGGCGGGAGCGTCCAGATCCCGATGAGCGCCTCGGTGCTCCAGCTCGATCCGTCGCTGGCCCAGGTTCTCGAGGAGGGCGAGGTGTTCTCGTCGATCTTCGAGCCGCTGACGATGGTGCGCGATGGCCGGCTCCGCCCGCGCCTCGCCGAGGAGTTCCGGGTCGAGGACGGCGGCCGGAAATACCGCTTCCGGCTGCGGGAGGGAGCGCGCTTCCATGACGGCCGCAGGGTGACGGCGCGCGACGTGCGCTACTCCTTCGAGCGTCTTCTCGGGGTGAAGGGACAATCCCGCCGCGAGCAGTTGTCGGCCATCCTCGGCGCGCAGGCGATCTACGAGGAGAAGGCGGCCGAGCTCGCCGGCTTCCAGATCCAGTCGGCGCTCGACTTCACCATCGAGCTGACCAACCCGGTGTCGTTTTTCCCGGTCCTGCTCTCGGACATGAGCACCTGCATCGTGCCCGAAGGCACCCGCCGGCCGATGGGGGGAAGCTGGAAGGAGGGCGCCGTCGGAACCGGACCGTTCCGGATCGTCCGCTTCGATCCGGGCCGCCGGCTCGAGCTGGAGCGCAATCCCTATTACTGGAACGAGGGATTCCCCCGCAGCCAGGGGCTGGTGTTCGACTTCGGCAAGTCGCCGGCGGAGATCCTGTCCGGATTCCGCGCCGGCCGGCTGGCCGTGGCCACCGACCTCGAACCCGCCGATGTCGAGGCGCTGCGTCGCGATCCGGCCTACGCCGCCACCTACCGCGAGGCGCCGTCGCTGTCGATCTACTTCGTCATGTTCAATCGACATCGGGGGCCGCTCACCGACCCGGCCCTGCGTCGCCGGCTGGTCGCGGCCATCGACGCGGCCGCCCTGGTGCGGCAGACCCTGGGGCGCCGTGCCATCCCGGCGCACGGACTGATCCCGCCCGGTCTGCTCGGCTACGAACCCACGCCGCCCGCGGCGGCGGCGTCCGCGCCGCCCCGATCCGAGGAGCGGGCGACGGCCATCGAGCTCACGGCCGCGATCCACCCGATCTTCTCCGGCGAGCACGCCGCCTTCTACAAGGAGATGGACGCCTCGTTCCGTTCGGCGGGGATCACCATCCGATCCGCGACCACCACTGTGGCCACGTATCTCGAGTCATGGCAACGGGGAACCACCGACATGATCATCGGCCGCTGGCTGGCCGACTACCCCGACACCGACACCTTCTTCCAGGGCCTGCGGTACGCCTGGGCGCACGTCGGCTCGCCCGACCTGGACGCTCTCATCAACCGCGGCCGCACCGAGACCGATCCCGCCGCCCGCCACGCCCTCTACCGCGAGTTGGAGACAATCCTCAGACGCGACGCCGTGCTGCTGCCCCTGTTCCACGAGCAGGTCTACCGCTTCGCCCGGCCCGAGGTGGACGGTCTGACGGTGTCGTTCACCTATCCCGTGGTCGCCTACGAGACGCTGCAGATCCGACGGACGTAGTGTGTCCGAGTCATAGGCTCGGTCGCGCGGCGCCCGCCGCGGGCGTGTTAGAATCCGCGCCAGACAGCCGCTCTCGGCCGGGTACATCTCATGGAATCGACGATTTCGTCGCTCATCGCCGGCGCCGATGATGGCGACCGTTCGGCCGTGGACACGCTGTTCGCGACCCTGTATTCGGAGCTGCACCGTCTGGCCAGGGGGCAACTGGCCCGGAACGCCGGCGACCTGACGCTCGGCACCACCACCCTGCTGCACGAAGCCTATCTCGACATGGCGGGACGCGAGGGCGCGGTCTTTCCCGATCGCGGCCGCTTCATGGCCTACGCGGCGCGGGCGATGCGCGGGCTGATCATCGACTATGCGCGCAACCGCAAGGCGCAGAAGCGCGGCGGACAGTTCGAGATCACCTCGCTCGACACCGACGCGGTCGACGGATCGACCGACGAAACCGAGCTGACACGGATCAGCGAGGCGCTCGACGATCTCGGCACCGTCGATCCGCAGCTGGTCCAGGTGGTCGACCTCAAGTTCTTCTGCGGCTTCTCGTTCGCCGAGATCGCCGCCATCTTGCCCCCCCCTCACCCCTGAACGCTGGCGCGTCATCGGTCCGCATCTCGACCGCGCGCTCGATCTCCCCGCCACGGAGCGCGCCGCCTGGCTCGCATCGCTGCGCTGCGAAGACGCGGCCCTGGCTTGATCACGTTGGTCCGGAATACGCAAGTGCTATGAACGCCCAACCACACGACCATGCCCATTCCGAATAGACCTGTTTTCTGGGGTCGTGCTGGAAGATCCCTCCCCTCTGACCTCCTACGGGCAAGAGCGGCCAGTGCGCTCCGCCCCGCTCGACGTCAACCCGAGCGTTCCCTCGCCGCAGGAGTTCCCCGCGCGGATCAAATAGTAGAACGCGCCACCTGCCGGTGGTGCCGCACCATCGGCCGCCGAGGTGTCCGAGACATCGTCCGACTCGATGCACCAACCCAAGCCCAGGGCTGACAAGATGCAGATCTCGGCCAGCCGCGCGGCAATCCGCTGGGGTCGGGAAGGGTGGCGGGTGGCGGCCTGAGTTGACCCGCCCAACTACAAGTTCCCCTCCCCGCGAGCCAATCTGTTGGATCGGGCCACGCGACTTTCCGTTCGTGCTCGGCCGGGGTTCATCCGGAGTACGGATAACCGCTACAACAACCGCCACCGACCCTTACCCCTTATTAAAATCAAACGTCGACTCTGAACCCGTTCTCCGTTTATTGAGCCCACGGTTCGCGATGCACGCCTGTGTGATTTCCCCCCATACAACGATGCCACCCCACAGCCAACGAACGCTGCCATTGAACAGCACAGGAACCACCAGCCCCAGGTTTTTCTTTCGGCGGCCCGCCCGGCACCGCGCACCTTGACAAACCCAGCGATCAGAACCCGTGGCGAGCTCCAGCCGTAACCGGTTGCCGAGGTATCGCCTTGACGAGCCTCGTCGTCCCAGCGACCTTGGCGAGGTGCTCTTGCTTAAGCCAGTGCTTGGGGATAGCTACCAGTGACCCCTTGATATTGGTCGCGTTTAGCGTTCCAGAGACACGATGCTCGTAGATGGGGACGAACGCTTCCTTCTGCGGGACATGGGTGTGTAGCGCACCTGTGCTGAGGCCAGCCATGGCGTTGACCAGTTCGGTGACGCGCTGATCGACCTCGCCATCCGAGAGCGTCCCATCGAACAGGAACGTGTCTTGGTCGATGAAGAACTTGTTTTCGAACTCCATCTTGACGCCGTTTGCCAGTGCCTCGGCTTTGAGGATGTTCTGGTAGTAAAGCGCCACCGCGGTGATGGCCTGGTTGGGATCGAGCGCAAACTGCACGTCGCTTGTGGCTGTGACGGTCTGCTCTTCTGAGGTGCTCAACTCATTCACAATCGTCTTGCTCACGCCAACGGTAAACTCGCATGTCAAGCCGAAAAACTCAGCGCCAAGCCTGGTGTTGTTGCTTATCGTCCAACTGTTCCCCTTCTTCAGAGCCATCCCCTGCTTGAACTGAGAACTGAAGGTCTCCGTGTACGTGGCCTTCGTCGGTGACGCGTTTGATCTCCGTTTCGTGCCGTACCCCATGAAGCACGACACGATGTTGCCGGTGGAAAGAGACACGGTGTTGACGGGGACCGGCACGGTCACGTCGATTAGTCTGTCGCCCTCATCTTTGGCAAGCCAGCGTGAGAAGTTGGCCTTGAAGCTAAGTCCTAGGTCCTCGTTTGTGACCTTCACCCAGTCGACGTACCACCCAGGCTTCCTGTTCTCGTTGTTATGGGATACTCGGATGGAGTTGATCCAACCGACGTCTTCCATCTTGAGCTGGAACCGATCGAGTTTGCCCTTTTCGAAGTTGTCCTCCTGGTTGTCGAGCTGCTGCTCCGAGCTCGTCCCCTTTGCGCCGATGAGCTGAATGAAGACATCGGCGTCGGTCCCGGCGTCATCCCGATTCCCTGTCTGCACCTCAATCGTGTAGGTTGTCATGGCCTGCTCCTCTATAGAGAAACCCAGCCGACTTTGATCGGCCCTTAGGTCAAGGCGACCATCGAATCAGCCATCAGAAGGGAAGCACCCAAGAACCGGTGCATGCGCATGTACTCCTCTACGCCAAAGGCCCCCGGTGGTCTCGCGCCTCAGAATCCTTACACTTGGCACACTATCCAGTCGAGAGCGAGCAAGCCTCTCGTACGCTCAGTGAAAGGTGTTGTCAATGATGCTGATTGACTAAGGTGATCACCCTATGCCGAGCCTTGACTGCACCCGAATCTATTCCTGGGAGCTCGGCCAGCCAGGCTAGTCGACGCGCTTCCTCCGCCGGCCTAGCGCCCCGGACGCCCGGTGTTGGCGATTCCGGCAGGTCTTGACCCAGGGCTCCATCGTCGAGCAGAAGGAGCTACTGCGCGGCTTCATCGCCGGCATCACGATCACCCCGAGCAAGGACCGCGGCATCATCACCTGGTACGACCTGTCAGCATCTTTTGGTATCAGCGGGGGGACAGGCGATGAACCGTACCAACGCGGCGACGCCGGCCGGCCGCCGGCAGCAACCCCGCCGCCGACCCGCGCCCTCGCCCGACACACCGCGCACCGCCCACAGCCGACCTGCGGTAAACTTCGCGCCATGACCACGACAACCCGACGCCACCTCATCGGCGCGGTCGCCCTGCTGGCCGCCGCGCTCGCCTTCCCACACCCCGCTTTCTGCGACGACCCGCTCGCCGCCATCCGCGCCGAGGTCGTCAAGCACCACGACGAGGAGGTGCGGCGCCTGCAGGACTGGGTGAAGCAGCCCTCGATCGCGGCCGAGAACCGCGGCATGAACGAAGGGTGCGACATGATGATGCGGCTGGCGCGTGAGGCCGGGTTCCAGAGCGTCGCCCGCGTCGATACCGCCGGCCAGCCCGGCCTCTTCGCCACGCTCGATGCCGGCGCCGCCCGGACCGTCGGGGTCTACTTCATGTACGACGTCAAGCAGGTCGACCCCGCCGAGTGGTCGTCGCCGCCGTGGGACGCCGCGCTCGTCGACAAGCCGGGGTTCGGCAAGGTCATGATGGGCCGCGGCGCCGTGAACCAGAAGGGACCGGAGGCGGCCTTCCTGGCGGCGCTGCGCGCCATCAGGGGGGCCGGGAAGAAGCTCCCGGTGAACCTCGTGCTGGTGGCCGAGGGCGAGGAGGAGATCGGCTCGCCGCACTTCCATCAGGTGGTGCGGCGGCCGGAGGTGCTGGCGGCGCTGCGCAAGTGCACCGGCGTCTTCATGCCGGGGGCGTCGCAGGATCCGGACGGTACCGTGACCGTGTCGCTCGGGGCCAAGGGTGTCGTCGAGCTCGAGCTGGTCGCCAGCGGTGAGGCCTGGGGCCGCGGCCCCGGGAAGGATGTGCACTCGAGCAACCGCGCCCGTCTCGACAGCCCCGCCTTCCACCTTGTGCAAGCGCTCGCCACCCTGGTGACCGCCGACGGCGACCCGGCGATCGACGGTCTCGCCGACGCCGCGCGTCCCCCGACGCCCGCCGAGAGCGCCATGCTCGACACCGCCGCCGCGCGGCTGTCGGAGGCCACCGCCCTGAAGCTGCTCTCCGCCAAACGCTGGGCCCACGACCTGCCGTGGCGCGCCGCACTCGAGCAGTTCCTCTTCGCGCCGACCGTGAACATCGAAGGGTTGGTCGCGGGCTACACCGGCCCCGGCGGCAAGACAGTGCTGCCGCACCGGGCCGTCGCCAAGCTCGATCTGCGTTTGGTGCCGAACATGACGTTCGACGGCGCGGTGGCCGCCCTCAAGGCGCATCTCGCGAAGCGCGGCTACGGCGACATCGAGGTGAACCCGAGCGGCGGCTACGACCCGAGCAGCACCGCGTCCGACGCCACTCTCATCCGCGCCGCGACCGAGGTCTACAAGCGTGCCGGGCTCGACCCGTTCCTGTGGCCGCGCAACGCCGGCTCGTATCCGGGCTACGTCTTCACCGGCGAGCCGTTGCGGCTCCCCTCCGGCCACTTCGGTCTCGGCCATGGCGGCGGGGCGCACGCCCCCGACGAGTACCTGGTCATCGAGGCCTCGAATCCCAAGGTGATGGGGTGGGACGGCGCGGTGATGTCGTACGTCGACTACCTGTACGAGCTGGCCGCGATCAAATGAGCGCGGGTTGGGTGTCGCCGGCGGTCCTCGTGCTGGCGATGCTCGCCCCGACGACCGCCGTATCCGAGGAACTGCCGCCACGAAAGACCTTTCGTGAGGCCAGCCGGATCTTCTTCGACGACGGCGCCTACCTCTTCTCTTTCCCGAAGCGCACCACGACGAAGGGCGCCTGGCTCACCGCCGGGTTCGTCGCCGGGACCGTCCTCCTGATCCAGCGCGACGACGCGATCCGCGCGCACGTCCTCGAGCCTCCCGACTCGGGAACCGCCGATCGCGTCGCCGACCTGTTCGAGCCGCTCGGGCGTTCGTACGTCGAGGCCGCGGCGCTCGGCATCGCCTATGCGGCGGCACGCGGGAGCGGGCATCCGCGCGCCATGTCGACCGCGGCCACGGCGTTCGAGGCCTGGCTCTGGACCTTCGTGATCACGAGCGGAGCCAAGGTCGCGTTCGGCCGCGCCAACCCGACCGGCGACGCCGAGGCGCACGACTTCTTCACCGGGGGCGACATCTTTCCATCGGGCCACACCTCGCGCTCATTCGCGATCGCCGCCGTGCTCGCCGACCACTACGGGCCGAAGGCGGCGTGGATCGCCTACCCGGTCGCCGCCCTCATCGGCCTGGCCACGGTCCAGCAGGACACCCACTGGACCTCGGATGTCCTGGCGGGCGCCGGCCTCGGGCTGGCGATCGGCTCGGGGATCGCGCATCGCCACCCGGCGCAGGCGTCGGGGTCGCCGTTGGAGCCCGGGGAGATGTCGCGCGCCCGCGCGGCATGGCGGCTGGCGCCGGCGCCCGGCGGCGCCATGGTCTCTATCGCCTACTGAGGGTGTCGCCCGCGGCGCCGCAGGCGGCCGATGGCGACGACGAGGAGGACCGCGGTTGCCGCCCCCGCGACCCCGCCGGCACCGATGAGGGTCCGCGAGAGGACGAGGACCGGGCGCGACCGGGTCAGCCAGCCGTACGTGTAGCTGATGGTGTGGGACCCGAGACCAGCGAGGGCGGGGTCGAACGCCGCACCCTCGACGCCGGGACCGGAGAAGGTGCCGCCCATCGGTGTCGCGCTCAGTGCGATCGGCCGTGACCGGTCGAGCAGCGCCAGCCGCGGGAGTCGGAATTCGATGTCGGGCGGCTCATCGTAGAGCGCTGCAAGCGCAAAAGCCCGATACAGGGAGAGTCCCGGCCTCGAGGCCACCTGCCAGATGACCCGGTCGCTCCGATCGAGCTCGAGGAGAACGCCCGGCACACCGCTGCAGATGAGGCGGCGGCCGCCGGCGATCTCGCAGGCGCTGCTGATCGCGAAGCTGTAGAGGTCCGCGGGCAGACGATACTCCCAGGCAATCGACGCCTGGCGTCCGGTCTCATCCACGCGCAGCGCCAGGGCACGGCTCCACAGTCGTCCGGCGTCGCCGTTGTCGAAGATCATATAGTCGCCCGCAGCCGTCACACCCACGGCGTGCTGACCGATGAAGCGCGCGGCCTCCGGCAACCGGATGTCGCCGTCGCGACCCAGGCGCCACAGCAGCCGGCCCGTGCGGCGGTCGATCTTGGCCAGCAGATCGTGGTGCCGAAGTGAGATGACGTAATTCCCGTCGCGGTCCGGACACACGCTGTTGACGTGCAGCCAATCCTCGGCGCCCTTGCCGAACAGCGAGTCCCAGAAGTGGTCGTGCCTTCCATGCAGGCGCAGAGGATCGAAGGCGTCGAAACTGGTCCACTGCCAGAGTCGACGACCGGCCGGGCCGTAGACCGCGATCCCGTCGCCGACGACAAGTTCGTCGGGACGGCCGCCGATCGGGCTCCGGTCGACGTGGCGGGCCTCGGCGGTGATGAACACCATGTTCCCGTCCGGATCCTTGAACACGTCGTGGTTCGGGACCTCAGGGACCGCGATATCGACCAGCGGACGGCCGTCGAGTCCGAGGTTGAGAATGCGGCGTGTGCCGCCGTCGGGGCTGCGGATCGCCACGGAGATCGTGCGATCCGCTGCGAGCGAGAAGCCGGCGAGCGTGTCGAAGTGTTCGTACCAGACGACACGGCCGGCGCGGTCGACGATGCGCAGCCAGTCGGAGCGCGGGGGTGCCGGCGGCGCTCCCGTGTCCCCCGCCGGCGGCTGATTCCCGGCGCCGATGTAGCCGAGGGCGCGCAGGGTCGTCAGCGATTCGTCGGCAGCCGCGCCGTCCGCCGAGGCGTCCGGCGCGAAGACAACCTCGTCGGTCAATACGTAACCCCGGGCCGCTCCTGTCGAGCTGATGAGGCGGAGATCCTCGAGACCCGGGGGCAGCGGCCCGGTCTGGAAACTCAGGGTCTCACTCTCCGTGCGCCCGGAAGGGCCGAACAGGACGGCACGTGCCTGGTAGGCGGTCGCGGCGCGGCAGCCGACGAGCACGATCCGGTGTGACGCCGCCGGGGGCGAGATCGCCGTGCGCAGCAGGGAGGCCTTCGGGTCGTCCCTCTGCCAGAACTCGAGGTAAGCGGATGCCGGCTCGGACGCCGTGACCTCGCCGTCGAAGCGCAGCGCGTTCGTGGCCTGCGGCACGAGCCGGAAAGCGGTGATGCGAGCGGGCTCCGCATCGGCCGCGCGAGCGACCATGCAGCCGAGAACCAGGGGGAGCAACGCGGTCAGCCGGCGTAGATTCAAGCCGGGATTTTAGGCCCGGTGCGGGTCCTGCCGTCAACCTCGGCCGGTCGGTGGTCGAAGAGCTCCTCAGAACTTGTAAGCGGCAACCGTGCCCGGGGTCGGGCGGTAGAAGATCAGGTTCGACACCGCATCCACTTCGTAGATCGGATCCTTGTCCCGTCCGAGGTCGATGACCGCCTCGATGCGGCCGCTGGCCTTGCTCACCTTGGCGAGGCCGTATCCACCCCGCTCCTGCTTGATCATCATGAAGACGAAGTCGGGCGCCACCGTCGAGGCCTTGAAGCGGGTGCGCGCCGCTGCACCGTAACCGGCGCTGAGGCTCGCGAGCTGTTCCCCCGCCTGCGCATACCCCGTCGCCACGGCGGCGGTCACGGCGCGATCCATCGAGCCGGGCTGCTGCTGGCTCGATGCCGAGGCGAAGGTGACGCCGGCCGCACCGGCGGCCACGGCGGCCATCCCCATCCTGACCTGCTCGGCGCGCAGCAGCGCCCGCATCATGACCGGCAGTTGCGGCGACGGATGGTAGGTATGGAACAGCATCGTCCCGTCCGTTCGCCAGGCGATGACATTCTGGCTCGAGACCACGGTGATCCGGTCACCGGCCACCTCGATCGCGAGGGGGGCGTCATCCTCCTCGAGCTCGGCGGGCGCCTTCGAGAGTGTCGTGAGTGCGCCGCTCTCCATGTCGAGCCGATGCAGTGTCCCCTTCTTCGCGGCGTAGGCGTAAAGATGGCGGCCGTCCTCCACCGTGACCAGCGAATCATCGGAACGCACCGCCTCCCCCAGGAGCGGCAGCCCGGTCGTGAGATCGAGGACATTGACCTCGCTCGTCGTCGTGAACAGCAGACCGGACGGGATCACCCGGGTCGAGACGATGCGCCCGCGCAGACGCAGCGGCTCCTCGAACCGCAGCGTCCCGCTCTTCGGGTCGATGAGGCTGAGGTAGTACTCCTCCCCCTTGTTCGTCCAGGCGCTGTCGTAGCCGGTGGTCAGAACCAGCCCGGCCGACGTCCAGTCGTGGTTGATGATGCCGCCGAGGATCTCGATCCCCTTCCCCTTCCTGCCCCAGCGTGACTCGCCGGTGGCGTAATCGCACAGGAGGATCTTCCCCTTGCCGCTGGTGCTCGGGCTGAGGATCAGGCCGTCGCCTGTGAAAATGACATCGTTCAGGCCACCCTTGAGACGCACCGGCTCGGGCCAGACGGTGGCGCCATCCGCGAGCCGGTGGGCGGAGTAATAGGTGTAGACCGTCTCGCCGCCGCCTGTGCTCGACCCCGAGGCCATGCTCATGGTGGTCTCGCTGCCGACATAGACGACCTCGGGGCTCTTCGGCGTGGCGTAGAAGCGGGTGCTGCGGGTGTCCCGGGCGTTCGCGGTCTTCCAGGTGATCGACCCGGTACGGGTGCTGACCGCGTAGATGTCGGTGACCGAGGCGACGAGGAAAGTCTCCGGCGTGATCTCGATCGGTTCACCGACGATTCCCGACTGATTGGTCGCCGCCTGGAAGAACGCCGACAGCGCCCTGGTCAGCTTGCCGGCTCCTTCGGTGAGCCGGCTGTTCTCCCATCGGAGCGTGCCGCGCTCGACGTCGACGAGGAACATGGTCGTGGCCGGATTCCCCTCCCTGAACCCGAACAGCAGCAGGGCGCGGCTCTGCGGCAGGAAGTGCCGGCTCAGGACCTGCGTCACCCCGGCGGCGCGTGAATCAAAGATGATGCGTCCGTCGACCGAGTCGAGGATCACCAGGCGCGGGCGGCTCAACCCGTCCGACACGGCAATGAGGGAGGTCCCGGCGATCTCCTCGTAATGGTCCTGGGCCAAGCCGCCCAGGTCGGTGTGGGTCCAAAGGACCCGGCCGCGCCCCGGATCGATCGCGGTCAGGGCACGCGACGTCTTCACCAGCAGCTGCCCGAGCGGGGCGACCCGCTGCCATTCGACCTCGCCGTCGAGGCGCAGGCTCCAGGCCGGAGCGAGCGTGGGCGAGGCCGCCGGCTCCGTGGCTGCGGCCGAGGACGTTGCCGCAGCCGCGGGCAGAAGACACGTGACGATGGCCGTCAAGCAGGCACGTCGAAGGGCCGGTGTTTGCATGAGCATCCTCCCGCGCCGAAGTTAAGGTCGCGATCCGGGGGGAGACCAGGCGATCCCGAAAGCGTTACCCGGCATGCGTAGTAGAATCCGCGCCGGGGCCCGACAACACCATGTACTTCAAGCAGTTCCTTCACGACGATCTCGGCTGTTCCTCCTACTTCATCGCCTCGCGCCAATCGCGCCAGGCGGTCGTGGTCGACCCGCAGCTCGAGACGCAGCCGCACCTCCGGCTGCCGGACTGGGTCGAGGTGTTCAGGGCGCACGTCGAGGGCTCGTGCGGCAAGGGCATGTGCGGCCGCCCCAGCACCACCATCGGTTTCGAGCGTCGCTACAACCCCGTGCTGCAACCCGGCCGCGACGAGTTCATCAGGCTGGAATCGCAGGTCCCCGCGCGGCCGCTGAACATGATCGCTCAAGACCCGGGACGCCCTCGTGCTCGACGTGCGCGAGCCCCGAGAGTATGCCGCCGGTCATTGCAGCGCAACGGAGGGCGAATGTCGAACGGTCTGAAGCCGCTGGGCGTCCTGGTCCTGCTGCTCTCCACCGCCTGCGGCCCGATGGCCCGGTCGCTGTATATCGCCGGGTGCAACCGCGACATCGATAAAGCGACCAAAGCCATCGAAGCGGCCCGGAATGACGGCGAGCGGGCCTCCGGTTACGCCGAGCGCGGCCGGGCCCACTCCGAGAAAGCCCGATACTCGAAGGCGTTCAAGCTCATCGCCGGCGACGAGTACGGCCGGCTCTCCGGCCTGGCGATCGAGGATCACGACCGGGCGATCGCACTGGCTCCCGACAATGCCCAGATGTACCTCAGCCGCGGCCTCACCTACTTCGACCGCGCCACCGTGGTGGACCCGGCCGACCCGACGTTCAGGGCCGCGATGGACTCGGCCGGGGCCGATTTCACCAGCACCATCGAGAGGGATGGCCGCAATGCGCGGGCCCTCGACATGCGCGGGCTCGTCCATACCTCGATCGGCGACCTCGATCAGGCCATCGCCGATTTCGCCCTGGAGATGACAATCGATCCGCACCTGGGCAGGATGAGACTCGCCGATGCCTACTGCGGCCGGGGCTCCTCCTACCACAGGGCGGGGAACCTCGACCCGGCCATCTCCGACTACGAGAAGGCCATCGAACTCGGAGCCTCCGCGGATGGGTGCGCCTGCCAACCCGAAGCCCCGCTCGCCTGGATCTACTACGAGAGGAAGCAGTACGACAGGAGCTGGGAGGTCGTGAGACGGGCCCGGGCGACGAGGAAGTGGATCGACCCCGAGATGCTCGAGTCACTGAAGAAGGCCTCCGGAAGAGTTGAGTAGCCGGAGCGGGTCGTGTCGGCTCTTGACAGCCTTTGCGCCACGGATCTACTTTGTCGCCAGCGATTCACCTCACTCAGCGAGTGGTACGGCGCCATTGAATGGCCAACCGTCCCATGGCGGGGCCGGCTGGCCTTTCTTATAACGCGGGAGGCGCAGATGGCCGACATCCAGGTGTTCTTCGAAAGACACGGCGGCAGCCCGAACCTGAAGGTCATCGTTCTCAATGCCCGCCAGCCCGTCCTCGAGGACGAGGGCGTTCACTGGCACTTCCAGGCCGAAGACCCCCGTGATCTTGACGAGGTTGAGATCGAGTTCGAGGATCCGAAGGCCAAATACTTCCACACCGCGACTCCTCCGAACAAATTCAGGAGAGCGCTCGCCGAGGGCGACACAATCTACGGGCGGCCGCCGGAGGATCGGAAGCCGCAGGACCCTGTCCCCGGCGAAGGGAATCAGGTCCGGATGCACGGCTACAAGGACAAGTACTGGATCCGGGGCTACAAAGCCGGCAAGGTCGTGGCGTTCCTCGACCCCGAGATCGTTCCCATCCGGCCGCCGTCCTAAGTAGTTCTTCCGTGGTCGCCGCCTACTTGGCGCGATCGACGATTTGCCGGTATCGCGGGAGTGTGCGCAGATCGCGGAACGCGACGTCGTTCTCGATCTCGATGCGCGGGTAGCCGGCCTTGACGGCACGCTCCAGGAAATCGAGTGCCTCCTCCGGCTGGTCGATCAGTCGGCGGATGACGGCGTTGGCGAACAATACCGACGGGTCATCCGGGGCCAGTTCGAGGGCGCGGGCGCCTTCTTTGAGGGCGCCCGCGGAGTCCCCGGTCTTGGCACAGAGCACGCCCACGCGCCGGTGGGCCGCCGGGTCGAGAGGAACCGCGGCAACCCGGTCGCGGGCCAGGACACGGGCGCGCATGTAGGCGTGCCGGGCATCGTCCTCACGACCGAGCATCACCTCGCCGTCCCCGAGGTTCTGCCAGTAGACGTCGTTGTCGGGCGCCACCTCCGCCGCCAGACGGTAGTGCTCGGCCGCCTCACTGAAACGTCCCGCGAAGAAGTAGGCGGTCCCGAGGTTGGTGTGCGCCTCGGGGGTTTCCTGCAACTCGAAGCTGTGCTGGAACGCCTGGATGGCCTCATCGTTCCGCCGGAGGCGGAGCAGGATGCCACCCAGGTTGTTCCACGGCGCGAGGCTGTCCGGCTTGAGTTCCGTCGCCTTGCGATACGCCTCGGCCGCCAACTCCCACTCGCTGAAGCGCTCGTGGAAATAGCCAAGCTGAACCCAATGCAGGTCGTACGAGCCGTTCAGGGCGATGGCCTTCTGGAGTGCCGCCAGACCTTCGTCGTGACCACCGGGAACCTCCCGGCAGGCCGTGCCGAGGTACGCCCAGGCGATGTCGGACTCGGGCCGCGCTTCGGTCGCCTTCTTGAACTCGAGCCTGGCCTCGGCATAGTTGCCCGTTGCCATGAGACCGCGACCCTCGGCGTCGTGAGCCTCCGGCAAGTCAGGGGCCAGCTCGAGAGCGCGCGCCACCGCGGCAGCCGCCTCCTCCCTGGTCGAAGCCTCCGGGTCAATCATGAACCGCCCCCACAGGGCCTCACCCAGGACGGCCCACCCCTTCGCCATGCCCGGGTCTTCCTCCACCGCCCGGCGCAGCATGGCTATGGCGCTGTCGAGACCCTGTGACGTCTCCGCGTGGTTCCTCAGGAAATCGAGCCCCTTGTTGTAGAAGGACTGCGCCATCGGGCCGGGAACCGGCGCCGGGGGTGGGAACGGGCGCCACCCGTTGGCGTAGAGAAACACGCTGCCGACCATGAGAACCCCGGCGACCGCCGGCCATCCGTATCGCCGCCACGGACCGTGGGTGGTTTGTTTACGCCGACCCCGGACCGCGTCGAGTGCCTCGACGACGGCCCCGGCCGAGGCAAACCGCTTCTCTCTGCTCGCCGCGAGGAGCGACTCCAGCAGGGCCGTCGTCCCCTTCCCCGTCCCCGGCCGCAGCCCTGCCGTGGGCTCCTCGCCCACCTTGATCCGGTGACCGGCGAGCATCTCCCTCAGAATCAGACCCAGGCTGAAGAGATCGGCGCGGCCGTCCAGCTCCTCCCCCCGCCGCTGCTCGGGCGCCATGTAGTCGGGCGTTCCGCTCGGCCCGGGGCCGGTCAGGCGTCCCGCCTGCGACTCGGCCAGGATGGCGATGCCGAAATCCATCACGCGGACGTCGCCCTGCTCGTCGATCATGACATTCTCGGGCTTCAGGTCCCGGTGGATGATCCCGTGACCATGTGCCTCGGAGAGGGCGGCGGCGATCTTCGCGGCGATTTCGAAGGCGCGCTCTGGCTCGAGCGCCCCGGCGCGGTTGAGGAGCTGGCGCAGCGTCTCCCCCTGGATCCACTCCATCGACAGGTAGAGGGAGTCGCCGAAGTCGCCGAGGTCATGCACCCGGCAGACATTGGGGTGGGTGATCCGCCGGGCGATGCGCACCTCGTCTTTGAAGCGCGCGAGGTAGCCGGCGTGGCGGGCCACCGCCGGCCGGATCATCTTGAGGGCCACCGGCTGATCGAGGCGGGTGTCGATCGCCTTGTAGATCAGCCCCATGCCGCCTTCGCCGATCTTCTCGACGACCAGGAAACGGTCCGCGATCCGGCTGCCCGGCGCGAGCTCGCGGCGCAGAGTCAGGGGCGGCGCGGGGCACGCGTCCGCATGGGACAGATCCTCGGTGGGCAGGCTGGTGGTTTCGACTCCCAGGTCACACTTCGGGCAGGCCGTCGTGCCCGTCGGAAGCGTCCGTGAGCAGCTCGGACACCGCATGGCACCACCTGTCTTCAGAGCGCGGCGAACTGTCTTCGGTCGCAGTCTACATCATGTGCCCGGGAGGGGACCCCGGGTGAGGAGGGTGATGATGCGATGGCCCCGTGTCGCTATTTCTTCGCCGGTCGCATCGCCGCGCGCAGCTTGTCGGCGAGCGAACCGAACCCTTCGGGCTGCGCCGCCTCTTGCTGGGCCGCGTATTCGCGGACCTCGCGCTTCTCCCCGGCCTCGAGCACCGCCTTGCGACTCAACTGGATCCTCCGGCCCGCCGGGTCGACTTCGAGGACCATCACTTCGACGTCGCTGCCGAGGGGAAACTCCTTGCGGAGATCGCCCCCCCTCTCCACCCCGGTCTCCGAGGCGTGGATGAGACCGGTGCGTCCGGGCGCGAGGAAAACGAAGACGCCGAACGGCTCGTGCCGCTCCACCTTGCCCGTGAGGCGGGCCCCGGCGACGATTTCACGCACACCCTCGGCCCGCGTGGAACCCGCTTCCAGCACCGCGACGCCGATCCGCTTCCGTTCGAGATCGATGCTCAGGATCTCCACCGCTACCGCGGCGCCGGGTGGAACGGTGGCCTTCCATCCATCCCGCTTTCCCGTCGGCGCAAACGCCGACACGTGCGCCAATGCCTCGACCCCCGGCTCCAGTTCGACGAAGACGCCGAAGTCGGCGGCCCGGGTGACCTTCCCCGTCACCGCCTGGCCGACCTTGTACTTCGCGGCTACGGCCGTCCATGGATCGTCCTGCAGCTGCTTCAGGCCGAGCGCGATCTTTCCGCCGGCGTCGTCCACGCGCAGCACCTTGACCGTGATCGTGTCGCCCGGCTTGACCACGTCCGCCGCGTTCGCCACCCGCGACCAGCCCATCTCCGAGACGTGGAGGAGCCCCTGGACTCCACCGCCGAGGTCGACGAACGCGCCGTACGGCAGCACCGACGCGACGCGGCCGGGCAGCACGGCGCCGGCGACGACCGCACGGCGGATCTCGGCGGCCCTCTCGCCTTCCTCTTCTTTTAGTAACGCGCGCCGGGAGACGACCAGTTGCTTGCCGTCCTCCTTGGACTCGATGATCCGGAAGGTGTAGGACTTCCCCACGTGGACCTCGGGATCGGCCGTGAAGGCGGTATCGATCTGCGAGATCGGACAGAAGGCGCGCTGCCCGCCGATGCGAATCTCGTAGCCACCCTTGATGGCCTTCTCGACGCGCCCCTCCACCGGCAGCCCGGCCCGGTAGGCATCGTCCAGCCGCTGCCGCGTGGCGGCGCCGCGCGCCAGTTTGTGGGAGAGCTTCAGGCCGCCCACCGTCGAGACGATGACCGCCTGCACGGTGTCCCCGACCTTCACCTTGACGTCGCTGTCCGGGTCCACCAGCTCGGCGATGTCGATGGTCGCTTCGCCCTTGCCGCCGACATCGACGAACGCCACCTCGGGGCCGAGCGCCACGATGGTCCCCGTGACCGTGTCCCCCTCCTGGTGGAACTTCGGTGCGAAGGACTCGGCCAGCATCCGGGCGAAGTCGTCCTCTCCCTCGAGAGCAGGTTCGGGCGGAGCGGCATCAGGGCGTGGGCGGTCGGTCATCTCGAAACCTCATGTGATAGTGGGCATCTTATCAGCCTCCCCTTCCTGCGCTGAAATCTTCATCAAGCGCCAGAAGGGCTCTGCCCATGCGAAAAGCCGCGCTGTGCGGCCCGGTGGTGGTCTGCGTCTGCATGCTGTTCGCCCTGAGTGGCCCGGTCTCGTGCGGGCCACGGGGGCGGAGTCCGGCGTACTCGCGGGCGGCGAGGGCAGGCTTGGGGGACCGTCCGTTTGCCTGCGTTCGACCGGGTTGATGATGTCCTGTTCCTACTCGACCGATGGTCCCGGGCCCTGGCCTGCCGCCTGCTGCGGCTGACACCACGAAACGCCTTGCGTCGTCAGGTCTGGCGCGGGCGGCGGCTACCGGCCGGCTCTACTTCCAGGTGCCGGGCGGGATCACGTACGGGCAGCACTGGCTGAACGTGAGGTTCGGCTTCAGGTGCTGTCGCGAAGCTCCGCCCTGTAGCGCCTGTTGAGCAGGAACAGGGCGCCGATCAGGACCGGAGGCCCGGCCATCGCCAGCAAGAGGGACCAACTGGCGAACGGCTTGTTCCAGGCCCACGCGATGTACAGAGCCCCCAGGGCGATGAAGAGAATCCCGCCGATCCACTCACGGCGCCAGGAGACGATCAGTACGGCGACCATGACAAACGTCGGGATGAGGTGCATCAAAAGGGCAGGAACCGTTTGCCAGAAGCCTCTGCCCTCCTCGAAGACATCGGCGGCGAAGATGCTGATGAAGGCGGCAAACAGGATGCACACGACTCTGGGTGTCCAGTAGAGCAGCCGCCTCACCGGTTTGTCCATGGGGCCTCCCCCTCGAGTCTCGGATTCCTCACAGCGGGCACGCTACCGCATGAGAGCGCGCGAATCGCTTGTACGCCGGCGAGAACATGCTGTCAACGGGCCGCCGGGCCGGGTGCCACGGACCAACCCTTGGAGGACTCGCCCCTTCACCGTCTCCAGCTCTCCTGCGGCCTGGGCCATGGAATAATCCCCGGGCAATGACCACGCCCGGCCAGTTGCCGACCACCACTTGGCCCGAGCAAGAGCAACGCGGCTCTTTCGACAGGGACATTGCCAAGCACACATGGCGCGGACCACGGGCGCAGGAGGTGATCATGAAGCGGCGGCCGAGACGGAAGCTCCCCTTGCTTGCACTCTTCCTGGTCGCGGCGATGACGGCGGGTGCCCGGGCGGGACAGGGCGCCACGACGCCACCTGCCACGACCGCGCCCGTCACGGCGTCCGGTGAGGAGACCGAGTCCGGGGGTGACTACGTCGTCTTCACCAGGGAGAAGCCGCGCGCCGGGCCGCGGGCCGACAAGGCCACTCTCTACGTCGTCCGCCCGGGGAACATCGGGTTGGTGATGAGGAGCTTCTTCCTCTGCGACCAGGAGATCCTGGGGATCATCCACGGCAGCAGCTATTTTTTCGCCTACGTCGATCCCGGGCGCCACGTCCTCTGGTCCATGTACGAACACGTCGACGCCCACGCCATCGAGGTCGACCTGCAGGCGGGAGCGACCTACTACCTCCAGCAACACGCCTATCTGGGTCCGTCGGGGGGCTGGACGAGGCTCGAACTGCTTGACGAGGCCGCCGGCAAGGAGGCCCTGGCGAAGTGCTCCCGACACGGCACGCTCACCGAGCGTGGCCGGGCGAAAGGGGCGGAGATCGCCCGCAAATACTACAAGGACACCGCCAAGTACCTGGCGCGGGACGCCGAGAAGGCGAAGGAGAAGGTGCCCGCCGACGACTAGGCGACACTCCGTGGCGGTGACGCCGGGAGCCGTGGTGCGCGTCGGCGGAGCGCGGCGGTCCTCGTCAGCGCGGCGCTGGCGCCTTGGTGGTCGACAGGCGTTCCAGATTGGACCTGGCCTGCGGGTCGCTGACCCCGAGGTTGACGGAATAGTCCTTGCCGGACATGAAACCGCAGATCGGCGCTCATGTCCGCCGACCTGACGGAGGGTATGCAGGAGGTCATCCGGTGGGGTCAGGCGGCGTGGCGGGCGTCGTAACCCCGCAGAACTCGGTGGACGCTCCCCCGGACATCTAGTTCGATCGGGTCCTAGCGTTCAGCTTGCTCTCCTCTCCGGAGTGGCACGGCACCAGGGCGCGGCAGCTCGGGCGGAGTGGGGAAGACAAAGCCCTCGTTCTCTGCCCACCAGGCGGGGTTGAGGCCTTCAAACAGGTAGCCGTATCTCGCCATCGGGGAGTCCCAGAGCGCAGGATTTCGGAGGGCCTGGAATCGTCTTGTGAATCGCCAGACGTGCCTGGCAGTTTCCGGCACTTCCGCCGCCAGACGCAGCCACGTCCGCACGCTTCCGGATACTGTTCGAAGCTCGGTGGGTTCATAGCCATAGCGTCGCATGCTCGCGCGACATACCGTCTCGATCAGGCGGACGCGATCCGGGTCCATGGCGTGCAGTCGCGTGTCGACGTCCCTGAGCGGCTCGGTCGCGGTCTGCAGCCATGGAACCGGCGGCATGTCCAACGGGTCCGGGTTGTTGGTTACGTGGTCGAGGACCGCGTCTTCCCACGGCTCTTCGACAAAGTCGAGGACCCGGCGCATCTCGCGCTCGGGATCCTGTCGCAGTTCTTCCAGCTTCACCGATAGGACACGATCCCGGAATCCCGTGGCGTTCTTGAGACCTCTCACGTACGCCAGGCTGTTGGCCAGGTCACTCTGGGAGCCCCAGACCATTCTCCGTGTTGAGTCCACCGTGGTTCGTGGGTCACGAACCATCACGATGACTCTGGCATCGGGAAAATCACGGAAGATCTCAGTCATGTGGTCGAGATGACCTGGTGTTTTCTCACCCCAATGTCGTCGACCAAAGGCAGCCGCCTTGAGTTTCATGATTTCCCTGAAGCCAAGATGGACTGAACCGCGGGGTAAGGGTGACGGAAGGCCCCTCGTGACGTCGGATGGATTGAGGCGCAGCCAGCGAAAGCTGAACGTCCTGAAATACGCCGACAGGAACTCATCTCCACTCATGTTCTGCGGGCACAGGCCAAGCCAGACGTAAAACCAGGGCTCGTGCGTGATGTAGATGTTGGGATGAGACGATAGGAGAACGCGCATGAGCGTCGTCCCCGATCGCGCGTTACCCATGACGAATATCGGCCGATCATCCGGCATGTCGCCGATCCCGTCACCTGGCGCTGGAATCATGGCTTGGGATTCCCCCGAATCCGTGGACAGTCTACTCACGCTGCCTGAGATCGCCGAGCCGGTGTACGCCGGGCTGGGATTGCTGTTGACGATCGGTGGGCGGAGTTTGGGGCCAGCCTCCTGGGCGGATCTTCCTGTGAAATCCAACCAGCATGGGCAGGGCTGGGACAGAAGGCTACCGTGGCGCGCTTGCGAATTGTGACCCTTGTGAGAGATGCCTCGATACGAACGGAAACTATGACCAGTGCTTTCCAGCGCTTTGGGTTGATCCCATGCCGCATCTACCGTAACGCCACGAATGAGCCTTGAACATCCTGACACCGGTTGAAGCAGATCGCCAGGAGGATCCTCTCCAGCCGTCGTGCTGCTCCTCTGCTCATACTGACGCTCAGACCGCTCGCCTCCTGCCTGCCCGACAATGCTCTGCGGCTCGTGCACCTCGGACCCGTCGTCACGGCGCGTCTTCCGCGCGGTGTCACGATGCGTTATTGCGGCGGCGAGGACATGCTAGCGAATGCGCTCTTCTGGCGCGGCTACGGATACCCGGAGACCGAAACGATCGACCTGTTCCTCTATCTCGTCGACATGTCGAGGGTGATGCTCGATATCGGCGCCAGCAGCGGTCTGTTCAGCATCGGGGCGGCCCGTTCGAACCCATCCCTGGTCGTGCACGCCTTCGAACCGGTGCCGCGCATCTTCGATCTTCTGCAGAGGTCACGACTCTGCTGGCCTGATCCGGGCGGCTGTCTGCGCGCGGAGTGCCTCCACCGCCGCCTGGAGCCGCCGCGTCACGTCCTCGGGCAACTCGTCCGCCGCGATGTGCAGGGGCGCGCCGATGGTGACGCAGGCACGACCGAAGTGCGGCCAGTAGCGCTCGTCGGGCAGGATGTGGCCGGTCCCTTCGATGTGGATCGGCAGCACCGGCGCGCGCAGCTCGCGCGCCAGAATGCCGACCCCGCCGCGGAACGGCTCCATCGCGCCATCAGGAACGTGGCGCCCCTCGGGGAAAACGAGGATCGAGAAGCCTTGATCGGCGAGCTCGCCGGCATAGACGAGGCTGCGGCGGAACCCCGCGGTCTCCGGGAGGGGCCAGGCGTTGAAGAAGAACTGCACGAGCGTCGTCTGGAACGCCTCGAGCAGTCGTCGTGACCGCGTGCCGGTGGCCTCACCGAAATAGACGCGGTGGTACCTCGTCGTCATCCCCGGGGCCATCCGCCCGCGCAGCCTGCGTGGCAGGGCCGTCTTGAGCAGGCCGGTGTCCATATAGGAATGATGGTTGGCGACGACCAGGAACGGCCCCTGCGCGCCGTCGAGATGCTCCTCGCCCTCGAGATGGACGCGGACGTGCGCGAAAACGAAGGGTCGATAGACCGCCTCTTCGAGAACGCGGCGGAGGAAACGAATGGGCCATGACACGGCCCAGCGCGGCATCGACGGCGTGGGGAATCGATGGCCGCGGGCGCCGGCGCGGACTGGCGACAGCGGAGATCCCTCGGCGGAAGGGGCAGGCTCGGGTGGCGCCGGGGCCTTCGTCGCCGCCAGCGGGGGTGTCGAGACCGGCGACGGCGTGGCGACCGCCACGCCGTCCAGCGCCGCCCGTCCCGCGGCCTCGAGATCGCCCACGGTGGCCGCCATCATCCGCTCCTCGGGAAGCGTGATGCCGAACTCCTGCTCGAGCGCCGTCCCCAGCTCGACGAGATCGAGGCTCGCCAGGCCAAGATCCTCGACGAGGCGGGTGCCGGGGAGCAGCCGCTCGGCGGGCACGCGCGCCACCTTCGCCACCAGGCGGCGCACGCCACCCGCCGCCGGCGCCGATGCGTCCGCACCGGTCTCCCCCGCCCGCAGCGCCATGGCGCGCTCACGCAGCACGCCGCGCCGGACCTTGCCGGTCGACGTGCGCGGGAACTCGACCTCCGGCCAGATGGTGTAGTCGCGCACCCGCTGCTTCGGGAGCAGCCGCTCGTTGGCGCGCGCGACGATGTCGTCGGCGGACGCGCCGTGATGCAGGATAACCGCCGCGTGCACCCGCTCGCCCCCCTCGTATGGCCAGCCGAACACCGCGATGTCGCGCAGCCCCGGAGCGGCGTGGAAGGCCGCTTCGACGTCGGCGACATAGACGTTCTCGCCTTCGGGGGTGACGATGACCTCCTTGAGGCGGCCCTTGATGACGATGTGGCCATGCTCGTCGAGCTCGCCGACATCGCCGGTGCGCAGCCAGCCGTCGGCGGCGGCGCCGCCCCCGCTCACGCCCCCGCCCACGCCCGGGTCCCCGCCCCCGGCGGCGTCTTTCGCACCCGCGCCGAAATACCCCGGCGTCACGTTCGCGCCACGCACCTGGATCTCGCCATCCGGCCCCAGACGCACCTCCTGCCCGGCCAGCGCCTTGCCGACGTTGCCGCTGCCGCGGTGGAAAGGGTTCGAGATCGAGATGATCGGCGCCGTCTCGGTGAGCCCGTATCCCTGGATGACGAGATAGCCGCAGCGCTCCCAGAACTCGCGCACCGGATCGGTGAGGGCGGCGCCGCCGCTGACGACGAACAGGAAGCGCCACCCCATCTGGCGCCGGATCGACGGATACAGCAGCGCCTGTATCCAGAACGGCCGGCGGGCGTGGCGCTCGAGACGCGCCTCGAAGCTGGAGCGGTCCTCCGGGTCGGGATGGGCGCGGCGCATCTCCGCCGCCATCAGCTCGAGCAGCCGCGGCACGGTGAACAGGCCGAAAGCGCCTAGGCGCGGCGCCGCATCCATGATGTCGCGCGGCCGTGGTGGGACGAGGGCGACCGTCAATCCCATGTAGAGCGGCACGAACATGTTCATCGTCTGCCCGAACATGTGCGAGAACGGCAGCGACGACAGCACCGGCAGCTCACCCAGGCGCGCCACCAGTCCCTCGTGCTTGCGGAAGCCATGCTCGAGCGGCGCGAAATCGGCGGCCAGGTTGTCGTGCGTCAGCACCACACCCTTCGGTTCGCCGGTGGTCCCCGAGGTGAAGACGATTTCCGCCGTGTCGACCGGCGTCGCCGGCGCCGGCGCCGCGGCGCCCCACGAGCCGAGCGCGACGACACCGCAGCCGGGAGGGGGCTCGTTCCCTGGCGCCGTGACGAACAGGCGCGCCCCGACCTTTTGCGCGACGGTGGCGCGGAACGGCGCCCCGGTTGCCACCTCGAGCGGGACGACGACACCACCCGCGAGGAACGCTCCGAGGATCGCCTCGATCGCATCCGGATGATCGGGCCCCTGCATCAGCACGGGGTCGCCCGGCTTCAGCCCGGCGGCACGCAGCGCCGCGGCGGCGCCGTGGATGCGGGCATGGAGTTCGGCGTAGGTCCGCGACTTCCAGCGGACGCCGTCGCGCCAGAGGTAGGCCCGTCGCCGACCGAGCCGCGCCAGCCGTTCGACCCGCTCGACGATTGTCGCCCGCGGCGGGGCCGGTTTCCCCGCCGTTGGTGCCTCTCCGCTCATCCTGAAGTCCCCTCGCGGCCCGCGCGGACTACCGCGGGTCCGGGCATGGTACAGCGACTCACCCCTTGATGACGCCTACCGGGACGAGGCGGGCCACCTTGCGCGACAGGCCGGCGCGGTGCACGACGTCGACCACCTCGGTGACGTCCTTGTAGGCCTCGGGGATCTCCTCGGCGAGCGTGGCGTAGCCGTCGGAGCGCACGACGACCCCGCGCTCCTCCATCTCGCGCACGATCGAGCGCCCGCGGGCGGCCTTCTTGGCGGCGTGGCGGCTCATCAGCCGCCCGGCGCCGTGGCAGGTGGAGCCGAAGGTCTCCGCCATCGCGCCGGCGGCGCCCACCAGCACCCACGAGCAGCGGCCCATGTCGCCGGGGATCAACACCGGCTGGCCGACGTGACGATAGGCCTCGGGCGTCTGCGGATGTCCGGGCGGGAAGGCGCGCGTCGCCCCCTTGCGATGCACGCACAGCCGCCGCTCGCGGCCGTCGACGGTGTGGGTCTCGAACTTGGCGATGTTGTGGCAGACGTCGTAGACCACGCCGATACCGAGGTCGCGCGGGCCGCGGCGCAGCGCTTCCTCGAAAGCGCGACGGACGAAGTGGGTGATGAGCTGCCGGTTGCCGAAGGCGTAGTTGGCGGCGGCGTACATGGCGCCCATGTAGTGCTTCCCCTCCTCGGACGTCAGCGGCGCGCAGCAGAGCTGCGGATCGGGCAGCTCGATGCCGTGCCGGCGTGCCGCCTTGAGCATGACCTGGAGCGAGTCGTCGCAGACCTGGTACCCGAGCCCGCGCGAGCCGGTGTGGATCGAGATGGTGATGCCGCCGGGCTCGAGCCCGAACGCCCGCGCCGCGGTCTCGTCGTGCACTTCTGCGACTCGCTGCACCTCGACGAAGTGGTTCCCCGACCCGAGCGTCCCGAGCTGGTTGCGGCCGCGCTCGCGGGCGCGCTCGGAGAGGTATTCCGGCCGGGCGCCCTCGAGGCAGCCACCCTCTTCTATGTGACGCAGATCCTCCGCCGAGCCGAAGCCGTTCGCGACCGCCCACGCCGCTCCCCGCGCCAGGACCTGCTTCTCGTTGGCGGCGGTCAGCTTGAAATCGCTGCGGTGCGACCCGACCCCGGTCGGGATGTTGCGGAACAGCGCCTCGACGATGTCGCGCATCCGCCAGGCCACGTCGTCCATGGTGAGACCGGTGCGCAGCAGGCGCACGCCGCAGTTGATGTCGTAACCAACACCCCCCGGCGAGACGACACCATGGTCGGGATCGAATGCCGCGACGCCGCCGATCGGGAACCCGTATCCCCAGTGGATGTCCGGCATCGCCATCGAGGCGCGCACGATCCCGGGGAGACAGGCGACATTGGCGACCTGGCGCAGCGCCTCGTCGGCGCGGATCGAGGTCATCAGACGGTCGTCGGCGAAGACCACACCCGGGACATTCATCCGTCCATGCCTGGGGATGATCCAGCGGCAGTCGTCCGCGCGCTCGATCGGCACCGGCGCCTGATTCAGTGGGAACTTCGGCATCGTCGTCCCGTAAGCATCAAGTACGGCGGGTGATTATAATGCCGCCCCAGGGCGCCACCCGCGCGCCGGGAGGAACGCAGATGGCCGGATCGTACTGGGTAATGGGCGCCGACGGTAACGAGTATGGCCCGGTCACGCTGCCGGATCTGACGCGCTGGATCCACGAGCGCCGGCTGATCGCCACGAGCCGGGTGCGCACCGAGGCCTCGGAATGGACGGAGGCCGGCCTGGTGCCGGAGATCGCGGCGTTGTTCCCCGGCGGCCCCGCCGCTTCTTCTCCCGCGGCGCCCGGGGCCGCGGCGCCCGGGGCCACCGCGCGCCCGGCGGCGCTCCCCGCCGAGTTCCGCGTCTGGGACTTCATCGGCCAGGCCTGGGAGCTGGTCAAGGTCCACTGGCTGCCCCTGGCGGGGATGGTCTTCGTCTGGATCGCGCTCGGCTGCGTGCCCTACCTCGGCGCCTGTGTCCAGTTCATCATCGGCGGCGCCATCCTGGTCGGGATGTGGCGCGCCATTCTCGGGATGATCGACGGCCGCGCGCCGGAGATCGGCATGATGTTCGGCGGCTTCGACCAGTTCGGCGATGCCTTCCTCGCCTACCTCGTGAGAATGATACTGGTCACGCTGGGCTTTCTCCTGCTGATCGTGCCGGGCGTAATCCTCGCCATCATGTGGGGCTTCACCTTCCCGGTGCTCGCCGAGAATCGGCTCGGCTTCTGGCAGGCGATGCACCGCAGCGCCGTGCTCACCGAGGGCTACCGCTGGCGCCTGCTGCTCCTGGCGCTCGCCTGCTTTCTCGTGCTGATGCTCGGCCTGGTCGCACTGTGCGTCGGCATCTTCGTGGCGCTGCCGGTCTGCATGACCGCCTTCGCGCTCGCCTACCGCTGGCTCGTGGCCCGCAAGGGGATGTCGCCCGGCGCGCCGGCGATCTGAGACACCCGATGGTTCATGCCACGCGACCTGCGACCCGGGCGTTGCAAAAGGCGGCGCCGGCCCTGCTGCTGCTTGCGGGAGCCCTCCTGCCGCCCGACCGGCCGCTCCCCTTCGACCTCTGCCTGTGGCACCGGCTGACGGGATTCGCCTGCCTCGGCTGCGGCCTGACCCGCTCGGTCTGCCACCTGCTGCACGGCGACATCGCCGGCAGCCTGGCGCTGCACCCGGCCGGCGTCGTCGTGGTGGCGATCGCCGCCGTTCTGGCGGTGCGTGGCGCCCACGATGCGGCGCGCGCCCACGAGCTCAGACGTCGAGGATGATCCGGACGGTCCACATCCCGGCGCGGCGGACGAGCCGGAGATCGTGGTAGGTGACCGCCTTGATCTCACGCCCGCGCGGGTGAACGACGGGGTCGAACGGCTCGCCGGTGGCGCTGCCCCGCAGCATCAGGCCGCGACGATCGAGCCGCTCGACGGTGCAATCGCGGAACCGCCAGCCGCGCGTCTCCTGCAGGAAGAGCAGCTCCTGGAGCCAGCGGACGAGCAGGTCGTCGATCGCCGACCCGCGCACGGCGATGCGCACCCGTCGTCGAGGCCGCACCTGCGCGGGGGCCCCGGCGACCAGCTCGCACAGCGCTGAGCCGGCATTCTCGAACAGCCGGCTCAGCGTCCGGCCGCGCACCGCGAGCCCGATGTCGGCGGTGTGCGGCACGATCCGCCAGGGACGCGAGCGTCGGCGGCGCTTCTTCACGCCGCCGCGGCGCGCGGTGACGCCGGCGGGGCGCGCCGTCCGCTTCACCGACCGCGCCCCTTGCGACGCCCGCGACGTCCGCCCTGCTTGCCGGCCCCGGCCCCGGTCCCGGCCCGCGAGCCGGACCGACCAGCGGAGCGACCACCGGCCCCGGTTCCACCCCGCGCTCCGGAGCGCGCCCCGGTTCCGCCACGCGACCCGGAGCGACCCCCGGCCCGGCCCCCCGCCCCTCCCGGCATCTCGGACCTCGTGCGCGGGTGCCGGGCGGCAGCGGGACCCCGCGGCGGCGGCAGCTGGCCCATGGGTCGCGCCCCGGTGCGCGCGTCGATCAGCGAGAAGTCGATCTCCAGGCGGAAGGTGTCGACCTTGTCGATCCGCACCCGCACCGGGTCGCCGATGGCGAACACCCGGCCGGTGCGCTCGCCCTGCAGGGTCCGGCGCCGCTCGACGAAGCGGTAGTTGTCGCCCCCCAGCGTCGCCAGCGGCACCAGCCCCTCGACGAACAGGTCGCGCAGCTCGACGAAGAAGCCGAACGGCTCGACGCTGCCGATGAAACCGTCGAACTCCTCGCCGAGACGCGCCGCCATGAAGGTCATCTTCTTGCGCTGGACCAGCTCGTTCTCGGCGCCGTCTGCGGCGCGCTCGCGGAACGACGAGCGCGCCGCGGCGTCCGGCAGGTAGGCCTCGAGATCCGAACGCTCGCGCGGCGCCAGCGGCCCGCCGCGCAGCATCCGCTTGACCAGCCGGTGGACGACGAGGTCGGGGTAGCGCCGGATGGGCGAGGTGAAGTGGGTGTAGCACGACGACGCCAGCCCGAAGTGGATGTCGCGGTTGTCGCTGTAGCGCGCCTGCTTCATCGACCGCAGCATCAGCCGGGCGAGGAACGGCTCCTCCGGCCGGCCGCGGGCCCGGTCGAGCAGTCCCTGGAAGGCCCCCGGCTGAATCGACGTGAACGGGCGCGGCAGGCGATAGCCGAAGGCCTGGGCGACGACGTCGAAATCCTCGAGGCGGCGCGGGTCGGGACGCTCGTGAACCCTGTACATCGACGGCGTGCGCGCCTTGAACAGGTGCCGCGCCACCGTCTCGTTGGCCGCCAGCATGAACTCCTCGATGATGCGGTGGGCGACGTTGCGCTCGAGCGCCATGATGCCGGTCATCTCGCCGGTCGCCGCCAGGATCACCTCGGGCTCCGGGAGATCGAAATCGATGCTGCCGCGCCGCCGGCGCCGGGCGTTGAGGATGCCGCACAGCTCCTGCATCAGATGAAAGTGCGGCACCAGGTGACGGTAGTGCTCGCTGACCACCGGGTCGCGATCGACGAGGATCTTCGCGACGTTGGTGTAGGTCATGCGCGCCGCGCTGCGGATCACCCCTTCGGCCAGGCGGTATCCGGTCACCTGCCCGTGCGGGTCGATGGTCATCACGCACGACAGCACCAGGCGGTCGACGGCGGGGTTGAGCGAGCAGATGCCATTGCTCAGCCGGTGCGGCAGCATCGGCAGGCAGGTGCCCGGGAAATAGACGCTGGTGGCGCGCTCGAACGCCTCGCGGTCGAGGGGCGTCGTGGGCCGTACGTAGTGGGCGACATCGGCGATGTGAACCTGAAGCTCCCAGATGCCGTCGGCGTCGCGCCGCACGTGCACGGCGTCGTCGAAGTCCATCGCCGTCTCGCCGTCGATGGTGACGATCGGCAGCCCGCGGAAATCCTCGCGACCACGGATGTCGGCGACGGCCACATGGTCGACGACACCACCGGCCTCGGCGAGGGTGTCGGGCGGGAACTCCTCGCGCAGGCCGTACTTGGTGATGACCGCGCGCAGGTCGGTCTCGGGCGCCTCGGGCGGCCCGAGCACCTCGACGATCCGTCCGATGGCGCGCTGCTCGTCCTGCGGGCCTTTCGTGATCTCGACCCCGACGACCAGGCCGTTCACCGCCCCGCCCTGCGCGCCCTCGGGGATCACAATCCCACCCTCGTACTTGCGGTCGTACGCCTCGACCATCCCGGCGGCTCCCCGCCCGCCGCTCCACGGCCCGGCCCCCGCGGCGCGGAACAGCCCGACGACTCGCCGGCGCGTCCGTTCGACGACGCGGCGGATCTCCCCCTGGAGACGCCCATCCGACGACTCGCGCACGACGATCGCCTCGACCCGATCGCCGTCCTGCCGATCGCCGATGCCGAATGGCGGGATGAACAGGTCGCGACCGCCCTGATCGGCAACCACGAACCCGAAGCCCTTCGGGTTGACTTGAAGGAGCCCGGTGACGGCGCGGCCGACGACCGGCCCGGACATCGCCTGCGAGACCGGGAGCCGGTCGCCGGTGTCGAACGACGCGGGCTCCTGTTTGCGGTGCGCGCCGCCTCTCGCCGGCGCGGGCCCGCGCGTCTCCCGCCGCCCCGAGACGGCGCCGGCGGTGGCGGTGGCGGGCCCGTAGCGATTGCGGTCGACTCGCGCCACTTTCTCCTCATCCTCGAGCTCGCGCAGCGCCCGCTTGAACGAGCCGCGCCCCGCCTTGCCGACGTGCATCCGGCGCTGCAGCTCGCGCGACTCCGCCGGGACGTACCCGGGGTGGCGCATCTCGTCGAGGATTGCCTGCTTCAGACGTCGCGTTTCATCCATGCCATCTCCTGCTCGGGCCGGGCTGACAAGCGCTACGGGTGCTGACGGGTGCTTGCACGCCGGGCCGCCTGCTGCTATCCTACCGGTCCTTTCGCCCGAACCGCGTGCCGAAGTGGCGGAATTGGCAGACGCGCTAGATTCAGGGTCTAGTGCCCTCCGGGGCGTGCAGGTTCAAGTCCTGTCTTCGGCACCACCACCAACCCTTACAGCAGCAAGGCATACAGCGGATCGGCGGAACCGACGGCGGCCCCGCCTTGGGCGGCACCGCAGGCCAGATCGGCACCAGATCGGCACGGGCAACCGGAAATCGGCACGTCGTGGCCCGGAAGAGGAGCGCCCCCGGGTGGTGCTGGGGGCGCTGGTGGCGGGGTGCTGGTGGGGCAGGGTTACGGGGCCGCGGGGGTCTGGATCGGCACCGTGCCGATCAGGTCGCCCGCCATGCTCGCCATCGCCCGGGCGCTGCGGTCGGCCCCAGTGTGGTAGTACCGCTCCACGATCTTCAGGTCGGACCAGCCGCCGATGGCCATCAGGTCGCGGGGGTCGCCGCCAAGGTGGCCGAACCGGGTGGCGAAGGTGTGCCGCAGGGTGTGGAACGTGACGTCGCGGCCCAGCCCGGCGTCCTTGGCCAGCGTGCGGAACGCACCGTTGATGCTGGCCACCGGCCTGCCCCTGTAGGTGAACACGTGGGCGCTGAACCGCTCACGCTCGGGCCTGTTGGCGTGCCGGGCCTTCAGCATCCCCAGCACGGCGCTGTTGGCGGGCACCGTGCGGGGCTTCCCGTTCTTGGTGTTGGTGGCGATGAAGGTGATCAGGCCGCGATCCAGATCCACGTCCTGCCAGCACAGCCCCAGCACCTCCTTGTGCCGCCCGCCAGTGCCCAGCGCCAAGATCGCCGCGTCCCGGGCATGGTGCAGGTGGTGCTTGCTGCCAGCCCCGATCAGGGCGCGCTGCTCCTCGGGCGTGAGCACCCGCGTGCGCCCGTTCTGCACCTCCAACTTGTCCACCTTGCGCATGGGGTGGGCCTCCGGCGGCATCAGATCCCAGTCCACCGCCAGCGACAGCACCTTCGACAGCACCGCCCGCTCGTTGTTCACCGTGGCGGGCTTCCTGCCCAGCAGCGTGCGGGCGTTCATGTAGTCGGTGATCCGCTTGGCGGTGATCTTCGACAACTGCATCTTGCCGAACGCCGGGATCAGGTGGGTTTCGATCACGACCTTTGCGAACGGGTACGACCGCTTGTTGCTGTAGTAGGTGGCCAGCACCTTTTTCGCGTGATCCCCGAAAGTGCCGGTCTTGCCCAGCGCGACTCGGGGATCACGATCTGCCAGCAACTCCTTCAGGATCGTGCCCCACAGGGCGTCGGCACCGTCCCGGTCGGGCGCGGTCTCGCGGCGCTTCTCCCCGCCCCGCACCCTCGGGTACCTGTAGTCGACGGCGTAGTAGATCGTCCCGTCCTTACGTCTCAGCCGCGTGATCGCCACCTGTGCCCTCCTCCTTGTCGTCGCCCGCCCACGGCCACACCTTCCAGCTCTTCCCGTCTCCTAGGGGATTGTTCACCGCCCAGATTTCACGGAATGGGTAAGTGGTGTCCTTGTTCTCGTTTCGAATGATCCGGATGTAGAAGTCGTCCACCGGGTAGGGATCGAATTCGATCACTAGAACCACATCCCCGACGCTTCCGTACTTGGCCGACTTTCGATTCGCGGCCTCCTTGAATTTCAAGTCGTCGGACATTGCCGCGTTGCTGCCAGCACCCAGCGGGTCCGATGACCAGCCAAGAACGGCTCGCGTGTTGTCCCGGCTCGGAAAGATGTCCAGCCGGGAGACCGACTCCTTCAGGTGTTCGAATAGCCCCGGCTGATGGTCATGCTCGTCGTAGGTGAAATAAGAGAGGAAGCGGCGTCGAACCCTGTGAACGATGAAACTGCACAGGTCCGACGCGAGCAGGTCCACCTCCTTCTGATTCGACGGCAGCCGGTGGAAATTCACGCTGACGAAAACCCCGAACACCTTGCGTTCGTTCATCGCCGTCTTGAGAGCGGCGATTACCTTGGATGCTCTGGCTGGACGGACACGCTCGGCTTCCACGTCTCCCGATGGCTGCGTGTGCTGGAACTGCGCGACCGTCCCGTCCTTCGCCCGGAAAATAAAGTCGATGCCGGCTTCACGGCTCGGGACTAGGTCGTCGGGCGCCGTGAACTCCTTCCCGTGTGCTTCCGAATACGCGGGCGCGAGCGCCTCCGCAATCCGCCGGATCTTGTCTGGATCGTCACCCATCAACCCCTCCCGCCCTTTCTCGGCTTCACCCTGACCCGCCAGCACCGCCGACCGCCACCTGGGAACACGTTAGCCATTGCCGCCTTCCTTGTTGCCGCCGTTCCTGATCGCGGCAGCACCACCGCCCTGCGCTGCGCGTGGTTGGGCCTGCTCGAACAACTTGCGGACTTCGGGACGATTGCGTTCGCTGATCGCTCTCGGGTTTTCAACCAGGTCAGGGAATGGCAACCGGATCTCTTGAGCGACGCCCCGCATGTACGCCAACCAGTGGACGGGCGCGTCGTAGATGACCGCCTCGGCGGCCCAGAGATCGTCACTTTTAGCGCCACAGAACGCGTCCATCATGTCGCCCCAGTGATGCGAAATGTCATCCCGAAATAGCACACTCTGAACGGAACTGATCGAGTGTCCAGCCAAAATGGCTGAGTGAAGTGCGCCCTCCCGTTGCTCCAATTCCTCCTGCAACCGCTTTACATGATCTGAATCGCTGCCTTCCTCACGACGGCGAAGTTTCACGAGTGCCAGCGCGGTAAGGCGGGACCACGCTGCATCTGAAAGGTCGGTATACGTACGCATCGCCTTTTCGAACGTACCGAACCGGAATTCCATGATCTTGTTGGCGCGCTGGTACCACCATGCGATCAAGCCGCCAAGGGTGACGGTGAGCAGCGCCGCCTGCACATTCGGGGACAGCGCCTTGGCCGCGCACCGAACGCATGGATCCTTCGTACAGGTCGTCGTGGTGATGCACTCGTAGAACCCGGGCCCGAAGACCAGCAATGCGATGCCCCCTGCGATGGCCCCCAGCACCAGATACATCCCGCGCCCGCGCTCCATCAGTTGCTTCCTGGTGCTCATCGGTTTCGATCCCCCGCGTGTTCACCTACAATGGAGTGCAGCCGATCCCCCACATGGAGACCCGCATGAACGAACCACGGATCCCGTTCCCGCTTCCCCCGTTTGACGTGGTGCTGCCGCGCGATCACGGCATGGCCGACTGGTACGTCGAGCGCATCGAGCAGCAGATCGCGGAATTTCGCGCCAACCTCCAGCCCGGCGACCAGATGGCCGTCGTTGTGGTGCTCAACGACGGGCAGCGCATCCTCCCCACGTGGTTCGGGTACCACAACCCCAACATGCTGGTGATCGATGGCGAGGATCAGAAGGGCCGCGACGTTCGGCTGCTGGTTGCGCACACCAACGTCCAGATCGTCCTGACCCGCATCGAGGAGGGTGACGAACTCACCAGCCCGATGATCGGTTTCCAGCCCCGTACGGCCCCGACCGAAGCCTGACACGGCACCAACGGTCATCGCTTGCCCCTGCCCTTGCGGGGCCTCGGCCACGGCTTCTGCCAGTGCGCCACTGCCGCATCGGCGTCGGCGGTCGATACCGCGTCGGCGCTGCCCAGGTACTGGAGCACGTGTTCGCGCACCTTGCCCTCGGGGGTGCGGTACGACTCCACCACGTACAAGTACACGCCCTTGCCCACCCGCTTGCGTTTCAAGAATGCCATGGCCATATTATCCCTACAGATGCCACTGGGGTGAAGTTGCCGCGGCCCGGTTTTGCGCTCGTATTTCTCTTAAACTGTCTCCGGGCCGAATTCGCCGGTTGGACTCCACCCCGTCGTGCCATATCCATAGACCTACACGCCCAGTCTTGCAGCATCCATTCCCACCCGTGTAAGGTGCCCGCCATGCAGTACGATCCTGCGGACCCCAAGTACGACGATCTGGTGTGGGCGCTCGGCAACCTCACTGTGTGGTTCAACATGCTCGAGTCGCACGTGCTGGCCGAAACGTGGCACGTGGTGACGCGAGGGCCCGACATGGGCCACCTCGTCACAGATCGAATGAGTTTTGCGCGGGTGGTGGATCTGCTGGTCGCTGCGTACCTGCTGCTCGCGCCTGATCGCAAGGCCGACGTGGAGCGGCTGCGCACGGATCTGGTGGCCGCCAACAAGAAGCGCAACACGTTCGTGCACGGCATCTGGGCTCCCGACCGTGATCCGAAGCAGGTCGTGAAGGGGAGCAGGGTCGCCAAGTATCAGAGCGGCTGGGTCGGACCAGACGTTGAATCCCGCCACGACCTCGCCGCAACGATTGCCGAAGTGCACAAGACGATCATGGAAATCCGACACCTGAGCGGTCGCGTGGTCGATGTGCGAAAACTGCTCCCCGTTCCCGGGCCACCGCTGCCACCGCCCGCAGCGTAACTGGGCGGCGCTGGTACACCCCGCCCCCCATTCGTTGCGTGCTGGCCCTCGTGCGGGGGATACTTCGCGTATTCGCGGTGCACTTCTACAGGGGGGCGTGACATGCGCTCGTGTGCCTTCGCAGATCTCGATCAACTCGACGACGACCGGCTCTTCCGCACGCTGTCTCGGGGGTTGACGCTTATCCAAGCGAACGCCACCGCCATCGTTCAACAGGCGGCGACGCTGGCCACGCAACAGCAAGTCACCGGCCCGCGCATCCTGCGCGCTATCGGTGATGAGGAGGCAGGAAAGTTCCTGATCTTGATGGACGCCGCGCGCTGTCCTCGGAATCCACCCGGCACGCTGGGTCGCCACCTCCGAAAGTTGGTTGGCGTCAACGCGCATCTCGCCAAGGGGATTTACGCCGAGTCCAGCAACGGCCTCATGGGCACACTTGGAGCACACCGGGAATGGATTCAGGAGCAGTGCAAGGCGTACTACTTGGATGGCCCCAACGACGTGGACTGGATCTTTCGCAATCAGATTCTCCAGCGCCGTGAAGAGGCGATCTACGTGGACTACGTCGAGAACGATGGCGATCACTCGTGGTGGAGTCCCAGTCGATATGAGACAGGGACCGGGGCGGCCTTCGGCTTGGATACACCGTCGCGCGCGATCAGACTGATTGACGCCATGGTGGCGGCAGGCATGACGAGCCCTGAAGCTCTCACCATTATCGCTGCCAGATGGAGAGGCATTACGCTGTCTGATGATCTCCAGCACTTCCGCGTGTTCGACCTGAACCGCGAGACCCTTCAGATGCTGGTAGACGCCCGTCTCGTGCAGCAGCAGGAAGGTGCCGACTACCAGAGGATCATCGAAGCGTGGCCTTCCCCGCTTCACGACATCGACATCCGGCTCTCTCCAGACAATCAGCAGGAGTTGCGGGAGAGACAGGCGCGCTGGTACCCGGGCCCCGTGTAGGTTCATTCAGCCACCACGCTGTGGGGCGGGCACCGGCGCTGCTCAGGCAGCAGCAACTGTCTGAGGCTTCCGTGGCTGGCGGGCCAGCGTGATCCCGCACACGCGCCGCGCGTCACCGTCTTCGCGCAGCCGCTTCGCCACCTCACGCAGGGTGAACCCGATGGTGAAAACGTCATCGAAGACGAGGATCGACTTGTTGCGGGTCAGAGCGGGTTTTGGTACGCGCAGTGCCGTCCGCAGGTCGCCCTCCGCGATCTTCCGGGCCTCTTGCCATTTCTTGGTAGCCAGTTGTGGTGTCGGCCGGGTCTTCACAATCACGGGCTCGTCAAGGAAGATCGGCCAGCGGCCCGGAGCGATCACCGCTGCCCGTTCAAGGACGAGCCGGGTGTGATCGAACGGGCGACCCCCATCGGGATCAACGTTGGTGGGGCTCGGGATGATCATGTCGAACCCGGTCAGGCCCGTCATCCGCTCCCTGTGCGCATCGAGGTAGCCGATGAGAATGCGCGCGAAGATGGTCGCCCACGACGTTCGTCCATCGTACTTGTAGCGGTAGATGGCCTTCTCCATCGGGCCACCCTTCGTTTTCATGGCGACGGCGAAGTTGCGGTCAAACCGACGCTCAATGTACCAGGCGCAGGGGTAGTTTTCGCAGGCGCCATCACATTTCAGCGGCAGTTCGCATACGCCGCAACCATCCTGTGCGAGGCGCTCTGTGTGCTTGACGGTGCAGGCGTAGCAAATCTCTGGCGTCCCGGTCTCGACGTAGGCGCATACCTTGCACTGGTTGAAGCCTGCGGGGACGGGCTTTTCGACCTTGGTCACAGCGCCAGTCGCAGTTGGCGGTCGACCTTCACTTGCGCCTTGATCTCCTCCGGCGAGCGGAGCAGGTTCAGGATGTCATCAACCGACGCGATCCGGTGCGCCCCACGCTCCTCGACATACTGGCGCGCCCACCCGTGCTCCTTTACGAGGCTGTCCAGCAGGAACACCTGTTTGCCATGCTCGATTGCGAGCCGCGCTTGCATCTTCGCGCCCGACGTGGCTGACGCCTCGATCACGACGGTGCCTTGCCCCAGCCCGGACATGGTGATGTTGCGGCGTGGGAAGTTGGCCTGTCGCGGCGGCGCGTCGGGCCAGAACTGCGAGACGACCGCGCCGTTCTCCGCGATCTGCGCAGCCAGCGGAGCGTTCTCCTTCGGGTAGATGCGATTCAGCCCCGAGCCGAGCACCGCTATGGTGCGGCCCTCGGCGTCCAGCGCGGCGCGATGTGCAGCAGTGTCGATCCCCTTTGCGAGGCCGGAGAGCACTGTGACGCCCGCTTTCGACAGCAGCCGCGCCATCTTCGCCGCCCGCGCTCCCCCGCGCTCGCTGGGTTCGCGCGTACCGACGACAGCCACGGAGACCGCGTCGTCATCCTTCAGTTCACCCCAGTAGAACAGGAAGGGCGGCTTGTTGAAGATCGCCCGCAGATTCGCGGGGTAGTCCTTGTCGAGAACGGTGGTGAGCCCGATGCCATCCCGGTCGAGGTGGTCCACCATCTTCTCGACTTCGGCGCGCAGTTCCTTGAGACGCGTCAACCCTTCACGGAGGACCTCCAGCGTCTTCGCGGTGCGCCCGTGCTCCCTGATCCTGCCGTCGAGAAGGCGATCCAGCCCACCCGAGCGCATGGCCTCACGGGCGATCAGGTACCAACTGAGCCCCTTGATCCGGCAGATAGATAGGAGTGTGATCTGATCGCTGGTGGGCATTCTACTTAAACCTCCATGTTCGAATGCCTGACTTCATGTTGCAGAAGGTCACCACTAATACACCGTCGTGTCGCCATCGTCAAGCGCGCCGTGTTTCCCCTCCTGGTGCCCATCCGGTGCCGATCCTGTTGGCGCGTCACGCGGCACTCCCCGGCAACACGCCCACCCACCAAGGTGTTGCGCAGCATCGCGCCGGGGCTGACACTAGACAGCAAGTCGCGCCGGCGCTGGCCGCGCCCCCTCATGCGCCGGGCCGCCCCGCCGACGCGCAGGTGTAGGACGCCGCGCGCCTGTTCGGCAGATCCCGCCCGGGGTAGGGTTCGGCTCGCTGCACGCGCTGGAGCGCCAAGGCGAAGACGTATCCGTGCGGCGAGTGACACAGTGACACAAGTGACATGCGTGGTGGGACTTCTCCTCATGAGCGCGTGATAGGAGAAGTTACCGAAAGTCGTGTCACCTTGCGTCACTGTGTCACCATCGGTGAGCCCGGCAGGCCGATGCCCTGCCACCACCGCACGGTGTTCGACCGCCCCTCGGTAATCCCACGTCCCACCAGCTGCCCGCCGAACCCGCGCTTCGACAGCCGGCTCTCGCGGTTGGCCTCGGCCCACTCGGTGTACCGCTTGAACAGATGGTCCTTTGCCACACGCGCGTCGGGGGCGACGGTGCAGCATTCGTCCAAGAATTCGCCCAGCGTGTCGGACTCGGCCCGGTACTGCGCCGTGGCGGCCTCCACGTCGGGTGCGGTACCCAATCCCTGCGCCTGCCACTCAAGGCAGCCGCGCACGGCCCATGCCAAGATCCCGGGCGACTCGTCGCGCAGCCGCTCGAATAGGTGCTTGTCCTGCTCGCCGGGCGGGATCGTGATCGTGAATGGGACCAGCCGGATCCGCCGCCACATGGCGTGCGAAGGATCGCGCACAACCGGCCTGTGGTTGGTGGCGAGGAACAACTTGAAAGCCGGGACGAACTCGAAGTTCTTGGTGTACAGGTGTCGGGCGCGCACTCGGTCCCCGCCCGTCAGGTCTTTCATCAGCCCCTCTGCCAGCAGCTGGCCGTCCTCGGTCTCGGCCCCTGCAACCAACCGCGCCCCTTGAAGGTCGGCGATTCCGGTGGGGTGTTGATCCCTCCTGCGCGCCATGAACAAGTCGGCGGCGGCCTTCTGGCCATAGTCGCCCAGCAGGTGCAGCAGCACGTTCATGAACGTGCTCTTTCCATTGGCCCCGCTCCCGTACAGGACGAACAGCGCATGTTCCGACGTGTCCCCGGTCAGAACGTAGCCCGCGGCCCGGCGCAGGAATGCGACCAGATCCGCGTTTCCCCCAAGGATGCGATCCATGAACGCCTCCCACGCGGGGCATCCGGCGCTGGCGTCGTAGTCGCAGGCCGCGATCTTGGTGATCAGGTCCCGGCGGCGGTGGGGGCGCAGGGTGCCGGTCTTGAGATCCAGCGTGCCGTTCGCCAGATTGAACAGCCACGGGTCGGCATCCAGTTCTTGCGGCCTCACCGGAATGGTGGGCTCGCTGCGGGCCAGCGAGACTATCGCGTTGATCCGGGCCTCGCCTTCGCTCTTGGCGGCGTGCTTGGCCAGCGCCTTGCGTCGCTCGTTGTCCTCATCGGCGGCGGCCTCGGCATACATGGCTGCCACGGTGCGCTTCGCCAGCTGATGGACGCGCCCGGTGTCATCTGCGGCCCAGCGAGCGCTGTCCCAGTGCAGCCACCGGTTCTGCGGCCAGCAGTAGCGCAAGTCCGCGCCGTACAGGCGCACGAACCGCTCTGCGTTGCTGACATCGGTGGGTCGCCCGCCCGTCGCAGCCTCCTGCCCCGGCTCGGCTGCGCCATCGATCCGCTGGTAGGCGGCAGCTATCTCGGCCCGGCGATCGGCGGCCTCTTTCACCAGCTGGGCGTAGTACTCGACGTTGCTGCTGTGCGATACGCCGTCCATCAGAGACGCGACGTAGGCGGGCCCGCCCACTGCCGCCAGATCGCCACGCCGGGACAGTTGGGCGTTCAGCAGCACAGGATCGACCGGCGCCCTTTGCTGATGCAAGTCGACCATCGCCCGGAATATCGCCGCGTGGGGCGCTTGCATGTCATCGGGCTCGAGGATGCGTAGGCACTTCTCCAGCGCGCCGTTGCCGCTGACCAGAATCCCACCCAGCACAGCGCGCTCGGCGTCGGTGGCCAGCGGCACTCGGTCCTCGGTGATCGCACTCATGGCTAGCCCCCGTTGCCACGTGCGTGCAGCCACGCGACCACGTCCTGCCAGACGAACCGCAGCATCCGACGTGTGCGCCCGGTGCCCTTGGCACCGGCGCGCAGGTCGTGACCGATATTCAGGCCCGGCAGGCCCTGATTGATCAGCGAGTCGAGGTGCGTGCGCCCACAACGCAACAAGGCCATCACCTCGTCGGCGGTCAGGATAGGTGGGATCATCCGCCAGTCCCTGGCCGGTGGGATCCGACACCGGTCCGGCGCTGTCACCTGATCGCCCCTCCACGAATCCGAATCCCATCAGCCATGCCCGGCGCCGTCACAGTCCGAGACATGGCAGGCGGTGTCGGATGGGCCCTCGGCAGGAGCCAGCCTTCGGGGCCGGCAGGCGCCGTCAGCGTCATGTGCCACTCTTCCCGCTCGGACGGACCGTGCACGCCTCCAGCCACCGTTCCAACTCCCTGCGGTGGAACAGAATGCGTCGTCCGAGCCGGATGACCGGAACTCGGGGTTGGGGGCCGCGGCACCAGACTTCGAGTGTCCTTGGGTTGATGCGGAGAAACAGGGCGGCCTCCGCAAGGCTCAGAAGTTCGGGGGCCTGCTTCGAGTCCACTGCGTCGCTCACGATGCCTCCTCGTGCCCTTGCGAGGCAAAGTGTGCCCTCGCGGGAGGCTCGTGTGAAGCCGCAATAAATCGGCCTATTTCTTGCGGGAGGTGGGCGCCTGCGTCTTCTCCTCTCGACGTGCCTGAGCCAGCAGACTCTCCAATGAGCGCGGGGAAATCTGGCGGTAGGCGGCGCAGATCTGAAGCGCTACTTTGCTCGGCGTGGCCTCGGGGCTGGCGAGGTATTCTTCATCACGAACCACCTTGGTGCCTGAGTCAGCGAACTTCCTCATCAGAGCGTCCCGGAGAGCGCCCGGCCTCCTGGCGACCGGCATGATCCAGACCCCTCGAACCTGCCTCAGGACACCCTCGTACTCGCGGAGCGCATCCTTGGGGTCTATGGCGAGTTCAGGCCGGCCTCGCTCTGCTCCAAGCACCATGGCGCTGCCGAGGGCCCTGGACAGATCCCGGGCCACGCGACGTTGCCCGGGGCTCCCCTCGATTGCCCATGCATGCAACAGACCGATAAGCCGTTGGACGTACCACGTGCACACGCGAGAATACCTTCGCTTGAGAAGTTCAGGCAGTTGCCCAAGCTCCTTAAGCGTATTCGGCGGCAACATACGCTCGTCGCCGGGCTGGTACGGACTCCGGCGTTGTGCGAGGCATCGGACCGTCCGATCGAGAGTCAGCGTTCTCTTCGCTTCGTCCGGCGACATCTTCTTCAGCGCCGCGGCGAGCCGTCGGTCCAGATCGGCGAGGTCCAGAGTGAGATCCACATCACGCGGGGTCGTGATACCGAGGTAACCGCATAGGACGCGCCACTTCTTCCTCGACGGAACCGGAATGTCCCGCGCGCGGTAGGCCTTCGGGCGGATAGGCACTACGTCCTCCGTGACGGTTTTCGGGGAGGGGGAACTGCCACGCTTCTTGACGGCCGGCGCCCCGGCCTTGCGGTGGGTGCGATTGTCAAACTCCAATGTGCCGCTAGGTCACTCGCGGAATCCCACCGGGATGACCGGCGGCGCGTGGGGCCTGCTGCCACTCATGTGCCGCCACTGCGGCGTTCGGCCGCTGCCTTAATGAGTGCCGGAACATCTACCGGTCCATATTGGAGATTGAGTTCGTTTCCGGGCTGGCCGACGGTGATCCGGATGGGCCGCTTGTCCTCCGCTGAGGCATCCACAGCCTGTGGGGTGGGGAAAACCTTGTCGATGAGTTTTGCCAGGATGGCGTCGGAGCGTTTGGCGCGCTGTATGAGGTGACGACGGCCTTCGGGCGACTCGAACCAGTTCCGCCAGAACGCGCGGAAGGCGATGGTTTCGGGTGATAGCTTCCTTCCGGCGTTCGGTCTGTGGCCACCCCGAGGCATGGCTGATTCCCTCTGAAGAATCATACAGATATTCGGTTACGTGGCTCAAGAGGCATTGGGCCATCGAACCTCGCGGTCCCGAACCGTCTTGGAACGCGTGACCAAATGATTGGGCTATCCGGCGCTCGGACCGCAGCTGTCCCGGTTTCGTGACCGGACGCCCTCTTGAAGCTGCCCTCAACGGCCCGGCGGCAGCGGCAGAATCGTGCTGCTGGGGGTCAGTCCGTGGCGGCAGCCGCACCCACGGGAACTCCGAAACGGGACGCAGCCTCGGCAGGTGTCAGTGGGACGCCGTTGAAGGAGGCTGCCGCAGGCGAACCTCCCGGCGTCCAGGCCGCGCCGGTCCAGGTCTCACAGGTCATGCCGCCATCCGGTGTCGGGGAGACCCGAAAGAGCATTCCGTCCACGTCCCAGAGCCCGAAGATCGACGGGGGTGTCACGCGCGTACCTCCTGACCACTCGGGGCTTATATCACCAACTGGGCGAGGATTCACAACGCGAACGACCCGAATCCCCGGTCCGCCAAGGCCCCGGAACTGGCGCCTGAATTGGGGCCGATTCTTGATCTTGTCACACAAGTTGCGCACCTCTGTTCCAGCAGGGACCCGGCCTGGCGCTTCGTGACGAAGTCGAAATGGGAGAGCGAGGGAGCAGCGGGTACGGGTGGATAATAGGCCTCCGCACTGTGGGGGGGGCAGATGAAGAGTGTGGAGCAGGCACTGCTGGACTTCCTGAACCCGGACCTGCCGCTCCCGCCGGAGCCAAGGGGAAACCCGCCGGGCCACGCCGAGGAAGCGTGGCTGGACTGGCACAAGACCCCCGCGGGAATGATTCCCCGGTGGTGGCCGCACCGGGACGAGGACGGGGAGAGCCTCAACCCGCAGCAGAGGATGGAGGACTTCCTCCTGAATCTGGAAGCGAGCTTACCCTCGAGCAGGTCCGAGCCCAACGAGAGCGCGACCGACAGGAAGTCGGACGTAGCACTATCTTTGCTGAGTATGCTGTACGAGGTCCGTGAACGGGAAACCGACACCCACCGAGATGCCTCCTGAGCGGACAACCATGAAGAGGAACGGCTCCCCTGCCCCCCGGAAGTTGACCCTCGCCCAGTTGGAGCGGCACCTGTTCGGGGCCGCCGACATCCTGCGCGGGAAGATGGATGCCTCCGAGTTCAAGGAGTACATCTTCGGGATGCTGTTCCTGAAGCGGTGCTCCGACGAGTTCGAGGTCCGACGCGCCGCCGTGGTCGCGGACCAACTGGCCCGCGGCCGCTCCCAGAAGGAGGCCGAGAAGCGGGCCGAGTCGCCCGAGTTCTACACCGACACGTTCTTCGTGCCCCCCAAGGCCCGCTGGGAGCACATACGCGACGAGTTGCACCACAACATCGGGGATGGCCTGAACAAGGCGCTCGGGGCGCTGGAGGAGGTCAACACGGCCCTCGATGGCGTCCTCGTGCACATCGACTTCAGCCGGGTGGTGGGCAAGTCGAGGATGCCCGACAAGCGCCTGCGTCAGTTGATCGACCACTTCAACAAGGTGCGGCTGCGGAACGAGGACTTCGAGTTCCCCGACCTGCTGGGGGCCGCCTACGAGTACCTCGTGGGTGAGTTCGCGGACTCGGCGGGCAAGAAGGGCGGCGAGTTCTACACCCCCCGGTCAGTCGTCCGCATGATGGTCCGGCTCATCAAGCCGCAGGAGAAGATGCGCGTCTACGACCCCTGCTCCGGCTCCGGCGGCATGTTGATCCTGTCCCACGAGTACGTCGCCGAGCACGGGGGCAACCCGCGCAACATGCGCCTGTACGGGCAGGAGTTGAATGGCGGGGTGTGGTCCATCTCGAAGATGAACATGCTGCTCCACGGCATCCCGGACGCCGAGATGGAGAACGGCGACACCCTCATGGAGCCGCTACATCAGGACGGCGGTGAGTTGACCCGCTTCGACCGCGTCATCACGAACCCGCCCTTCTCCATGAACTACAGCCGGGACGGGATGAAGTTCCCGGAGCGGTTCTCCTACGGCTGGTGCCCAGAGTCAGGGAAGAAGGCCGACCTGATGTTCGTCCAGCACATGCTGGCCGTGCTCAGGCCGGGCGGGATGGCGGCGACGGTCATGCCCCACGGCGTCCTGTTCCGGGGCGGGGCCGAGCGCGACATCCGCGAGGGCTTCCTGAAGGACGACCTGCTCGAAGCCGTGATCGGTCTGGCCCCGAACCTGTTCTACGGAACCGGCATCCCGGCCTGCATCCTCCTCCTGCGGGCCAAGGGGGCCAAGCCGGCCGACCGGCGGGGCAGGGTGCTGTTCATCAACGCCGACGCCGAGTATCAGGCCGGGCGGGCGCAGAACTACCTGCTGCCCGAGCACGTCGAGAAGATCGTCAACGCCTTCGAGAGGTTCGACGACATCCCCGGCTTCGCGGCCGTCGTGCCGGTCGCGGAGCTGAGCAAGAACGACTGGAACCTCAACATCCGGCGCTACGCTGACAACGCTCCCCCGCCCGAGCCCCACGACGTGCGCGCCCACCTCGTCGGCGGCGTGCCCAAGGCCGAGGTCGAGGCCCTGCGCCCCCTGTTCGAGGCACACGGGTTCGACCCAATGACCATGTTCGTGGAGCGCGATGCCCGTTACCTCGATTTCCTGCCCGACCTCAAGGTCAAGGGTGACCTGAAGGCCCGCATCGAGGCCGACCCGGCCGTGAAGGCCAAGGAGGCCCTCGTCACCGCCTCGTTCAACGCATGGTGGGACCGACACCGCGAGCGCCTCGTCCGCTTGCCCAAGTCGAAAGACATGATGGCCATCCGGGCCGACTTCCTGACGACGTTCGTGGAGGCGCTCGTCCCGGTCGGGATGCTCGACCGCTTTCACGTCACGGGCGTGGTGGCCCGCTGGTGGGGCGAGGTGCAGTTCGACCTGAGGGCGCTCATCGCCCGGGGGTTCGAGGGGCTGCTAGAGGGCTGGGTCACGACTATCGTGACGGCGTTGGAAGAGGACGGGGGCAAGGCCGACCCGCTCGGGCACAAGGTCGTGCCCCACTTGATGGGCGCGTTCCTCGGGCAGGTCGCGGAGGCCGAGACCCGGGTGGCCGAACTGGACAGTCGCTTGCAGGCCAACGCTCCGGCCGAAGCCGAGGACGGCGACGAGGTCGAGGACGACACCGAGCGCCTGTCAGAGGCCGAGGAGAAGGAACTGAAGCGCGAACTGGCAGCGGCGAAGAAGGCTCTGAAGGCCCTGCTCAAGACACTCGCGGAGCGGCTGGAGCAGGCTCGGGCCGCCCTCGGATCGGACGAGGTCCGCGAACTCGTGCTCACCATCCTGAAGGCCGACTTGGCGAAGGAACTGGACCGCTACGTTACCGCCCACCGGCAGAAGGTCGTCGCGGCCGTCGAGAACGAGTGGGACAAGTACCGCGTGACCCTGCTCGACATCGAGCGGGATCGTGACGCGGCCAAGGGTCGGTTGGACGGGTTCCTGAAGGGGTTGGGGTATGCATAGAACCGTTCTGCGCGAACCCGACCTCCCACCCCTGCCGGAGGACTGGCGGCTCTCGCCCGTCGAGACTGTGGCCGAGACGAACCCCGAGGTTCTCGGCGCTGCAACGCCACAAGGGTTCGCATTCAGGTACATCGACCTCAGCGCAGCCGAGCAGGGCCACATCGACTGGTCTCTGGTGCGAGAGACCGTGTTCCGTGAGGCACCAAGCCGTGCCCGGCGTCTAGTGAGGGGAGGCGATGTCCTGTTCGGGACAGTCCGCCCCGCACTCCAGTCCCACGCGGCAATCCCGGCAGACGAACGCGGTCCGTTGGTAGCCTCGACCGGGTTCGCCGTCATCCGTGCGAAGCCCGAAGAAGCAGACGGCCGATTCCTGTTTTACTGCGTTCTCAGCGACCTGTTCTCGGTACAGGCTCGTCGAACGGAGGTTGGATCGAATTACCCGGCGGTGAACGAGTCCGACGTGCGGACGTTCCTTGTCCCCCATCCCGAAGTGAGCGAGCAGCGCCGCATCGCGGCCATCCTCGACACCCTCGATGACGCCATCGGCGGGACCGAGCAGATCATCGCCAAGTTGCAGCAGATGAAGCAGGGCCTGCTCCATGACCTTCTGACTCGTGGCGTGGACGAGAACGGCTACCTGCGTCCCCGGTCCGACGAGGCCCCCCACCTCTACAAGGACTCGCCGCTGGGGCGGATTCCGAGGGGGTGGGAGGTCAAGTCTGTTCGTGATTCTGGATCAGTACAACTTGGTCGTCAGCGAGCCCCACAGCATGAGAAAGGGTCGAACCTGCGCCCGTACCTTCGAGTTGCCAACGTGTTCGACGGGTGGATCGACTACTCCGATGTTCTCGTCATGAACTTCAACCCAGCGGAGCAGACCGTATTCCGATTGGAACCGGGAGACATCCTGCTAAACGAAGGCCAGAGCCTTGAATTGGTTGGAAGAAGTGCGATCTACAAGGGCGATCCCGGAGCCTACTGCTTCCAGAACACGCTGGTCAGATTTCGTGCGAGGCCAGAGTGCGTGTCGGCGTTCGCACGAGCCACGTTCAAGTACTGGTTGGATACTGGCCGCTTCATGAAGATTGCGCGGCAGACAACCAGCGTGGCCCACCTTGGGGCTGATCGATTCGCTCGGATGCCAATGCCTCTGCCGATGCTGGACGAGCAACGCACCATCCACGCGAGACTTGCGGCCCACGACATCGCCACGACCGCCGAAAACGGCACTCTTGAAAAGTTACACGCCCTGAAGCGCGGTCTTCTACACGACCTCCTGACTGGCCGGGTCCGTGTCCCTGTCCCAGCCGAGGTCCCCGCGTGAGCGGCGGCCCAGAGTTCACCTACGTCGAGCAGCCCTTCATCGACCAGTTGATCGGTATGGGCTGGAAGTACACGACGGGGAATCCCGACTTCCCGACGGCCTCGGGCCGGTCCTCGTTCCGCGAGGTCCTCCTCCACGACGACCTGAAGCACGCTCTCCGGCGCATCAACCGGGACGCTCACGGGAACGAGTGGCTGGACGAGGGCCGCATCGCCACGGCGGTCTCTGCTATCGAGCGGATCGCTTCACCGAAGTTGATGGAGGCCAACCGAGCGGCCACCGAACTGCTCCTGACGGGCACCACGGTCGAGGGTGTCCCCGGTTGGGACCAAGGCCGCAACCAGACCGTCCACTACATCGACTGGGGCCATCCGGAGAACAACACCTTCCGGGTCGTCAACCAGTTCCGCGTGGACGAGCCCGGCGGGCAGGCCAAGAAGTTCATCGTCCCTGACCTCGTGCTGTTCGTGAACGGCATCCCGCTCGTGGTGGTCGAGTGCAAGAGCCCCGGCGAGCAGGAGCCCATGGAGCAGGCCATTGACCAACTCCAGCGGTACTCGAACCAGAGGTCGTGGGTCACGGACGATGAAGGCAACGAGCGTCTGTTCCACACCAACCAGTTCCTGATAGGCACCTATTACGACGAGGCCCGCGTTGGCACCATCAGCGCGCAGGCGGTCCACTACTTGGAGTGGAAGGACACGAGCCCGGTGCCGATGGCCGAGGTGGCCGCCGCGCTGGGCAAGAACTGCCTGTCGAGTCAGGAGAAACTGGTGGCCGGGATGCTCCGGCCGGCGCACCTGCTCGACCTCGTTCGGCACTTCACCCTGTTCATGCAGGCCGAGGGCCGGACAATCAAGATCGCTGCCCGCTATCAGCAGTTCCGGGCCACGCAGAAGGCCGTCGAACGGCTGCTGACGGGCAAGACCCGCAAACAGGATGGCGAGAGCGACCGGCGCGGCGGCATCGTCTGGCACACGCAGGGCTCGGGTAAGAGTCTGACGATGGTCTTTCTCGTGCGGAAGATGCGGACCCATCCCAACCTGCGGCGGTTCAAGGTGGTGGTCGTTACGGACCGCAAGGACTTGCAGAAGCAGTTGTCCGAGACCGCCGAGTTGACCGGCGAGACCGTGAAGAAGGCGCCGTCCACCGAGAAGTTGAAGGGCCTGCTGGCCGAGAAGGGGCCGGGGCTCGTGTTCGCCACCATCCAGAAGTACCAAGAGCGGGACCGCGACACCGACACGGACGTGGACACGCCCGACACCACCCCCGACCCCGAGGCCATCGCCGACATGCCCGAGGAGGCGGGTGAGTTCCCCGTCCTAAACGAGGACGAGTCCATCGTGGTGCTGGTGGACGAGGCCCACCGCTCCCACGGGAGCGCCCTGCACGGGAACCTGCTGAAGGCCCTGCCCAACTGCGCCCGCATCGGCTTCACGGGCACGCCCATCCTGATGGGGGCTAGGAAGCGCACCCACGAGATTTTCGGGGACTTCATCGACCGCTACGTCATCAAGCAGTCCGAGCAGGACGGGGCCACCGTCCCGATCCTGTATGAGGGTCGGACGACTTCGGGAGCCGTGGCCGACGGCCGCGACCTCGACGAAGTGTTCGAGGACATGTTCCGGGAGCGGACGCCCGAGGAGCTGGAACGCATCAAGGCCAAGTACGCCACCAAGGGGCACGTGATGGAGGCCCCGGCCCTAATCGAGGCCAAGGCCAAGAACATGCTCCGGCACTATGTGGACGCCGTGCTGCCCAACCGGTTCAAGGCGCAGGTCGTGGCCGTCAGCCGGCGGGCGACGCTGCGCTACCGGGAGGCGTTCCTGAAGGCCCGCGAGGAACTGGTGGCCGAGATCGAGGGACTGGACCCGGCCCTGCTGGCGCTGGGCGCCGACGCCCGTGCCGGCCTACCCGAGCGCACGCAGTTCCTGCTGCGTGCCCACGCGCACCTCGGGCTCATCCAGTCGATGGACTTCGCGCCGGTCATCTCCGGCAGCAACAACGACCCGCCCGAGTGGAAGGAGTGGACCGACGAGGCCAAGGTCGAGAAGCGCATCGCCGACTTCAAGAAACCCTTCCCTGCCGGCGCCGCCGATGACCCTCAAAAGACCAGCCCGCTCGCGGTCATCATCGTAAAGTCGATGCTGCTCACCGGGTTCGATGCGCCGGTCGAGCAGGTCATGTACCTCGACCGCTTCATGCACCAGCACGAGTTGTTGCAGGCCATCGCCCGCGTAAACCGCACCGCCACGAGGAAAGAATCGGGGCTCGTGGTGGACTACTACGGCGTGGCCCGGCACCTGAAGGAGGCGTTGGCCGCCTACAGCGCCGAGGACGTGGAGGGCGCGCTTCAGAGCCTGAAGGACGAGATCCCGAAACTGCGCGACCGGCACCATCGGACCGTCTGCATCTTCACCGACCGGGGCATTCCAGACATCGAGGACACCGAGACCTGCGTGGAAGCCCTGCGGGACGAGCAGTTACGGGCGGAGTTCGACGTTAAGTTGAAACTGTTCCTGTCCACGCTGGACCTCGTGCTGCCAAGGCCGGAGGCCCTGCCGTTCGTGAAGGACGCCAAGACGCTCGCGTTCATCCAAACCCGTGCGCGGAACCTGTATCGGACGGGCGGTCGGCCCATCGGCAAGGAGGTCGGCGAGAAGGTCAGGGCGCTTATCGACGAGCATGTGATCTCGTTGGGTATCGACCCGAGCATCCCGCCCATCTCGATCATCGACGCCGACTTCGGGAAGCATGTGGACAAGCAGGGCTCGCCCCGGGCGAAGGCGTCCGAGATGGAGCACGCCCTCCGTTACCACATCCGGCAGCACTACGACGAGGACCCCGAGTACTACGAGCGGCTGTCGGAACGGCTGGCCAAGTTCCTGACCGAGCTGAAGGACCGCTGGGTCGAACTGGCCGAGGCCCTGCGGACCTTCGTGGGTGAGGTCGAGGCCGGCCGGCAGTGGGACACGACGGGCCTCGACCCCGAGACGCAGGCCCCATTCCTCGGCGTGCTCCGGCAGGAGGTCGGCGGACGCGGCGACCTCCCCCCCGCCACCCTGGAGGCCCTCTGTGAGGTCACGGTCGAGATCGTCGAGCACATCCAGCAGGAGATCCGGCTGGTGGGCTTCTGGGAGAACGCCCATGCCCAGACCGTGCTCAGGAAGTGGCTGGTCCAGTTCCTTGACGGCCGTGACGTGCTGCCCTTCGACCGGCTGCAAGAGGTGGCGGACCGCCTCGTGGAACTGGCGAAGGTCAATCAATTCGGGCTGACGCGATGACCTCGACGCTGACGGTGGACGACCTTCGATTCGACGTGGTGCTGAGCGCCCGGCGCCGAACCATCGAGTTGTCCGTCGAGCGAAACGGGGCGCTCGTCGTCCGCGCCCCGGAGCGGGCCACCCCCGAGAGGCTGAAGGCCTTCATCCGCGAGAAGCGGGCATGGGTCTACAGGAAGGTGGCCGCGAAGGAGGCCCTGCGCCCCGCCGCGCCGGTCAAGGAGTTCGTCTCTGGCGAGGGCTTCCCCTACCTCGGCCGGTCATACCGCCTGCTCCTCGTGAACGCGCAGGACGTGCCGCTGCGGTTGGAGGCCGGGCGGTTCCGGCTGCTTCGATCGGAGGCTCGACAGGGCCGGGCGCACTTCGTCCGCTGGTACACCGAGCACGGCCTGGTCTGGCTGCGCCCCCGAGTGTCCACGCTGGCCCGGCGGGTGGGCGTTGAACCCGCCGGCATCGAGGTCCGCGACCTCGGCTACCGCTGGGCGTCATGCGGCCGTAGGGGCACCCTGAACTTCAACTGGACATCGGTCCTGCTGCCTCCCGGCATCGTGGATTACGTGATCGTCCACGAACTGGTCCACCTGCGCGAGCGGAACCACACGCCGGGGTTCTGGGCGAGGGTCGAGCGGGCGGTGCCTGACTACGCTCGGCGAAAGGCGTGGCTTGCGGAGAAGGGGGCTCGCGCGGCGTGGTCAGCGGAAACGACAGGATCTAGGAAGTGATCCTCAGCGCTACCTGATGTCAGGTGACCAGGTCGCATTCAACCTGGGAAAGGAGTCAAGATGCCGACTAATTCAACCGATCGTCCCACCTCATCTACTCCGGCGGCCGACCCGGCGCCGCAACCCTCCGCTCCGGCGCCGACCGGGAACCCAGGTACACGGGGAGAGCCTGGGCCACCCGTGCGACGGTAATGCAGAGCCGAGAGCTTTGGGCGAGCTACGTCGAATACACCAGCTCGTTCAGTACATCTGCACGTCAGCTCGCCTTCGCAGGTGCGGCGGTTTGCTGGTTCTTCAAGACACCCGAGGTGACGTTTCCAAGGTTGATTCTCCTTGCGCTCCTGCTTTTCGTGGGGTTCTTCCTTGCTGATCTCGCTCAGTACTATGTCGCAGCCATGCTCCTCAACGTATGGACAAGAACCCGAGAGAAGGATCTATGGGCGAAGAAGGGAATCATCGAGGGCGATTTCCCCAAGCCGGCATGGCTCGACGCTCCAGCTCTCTACTTCTTTCATGTCAAGTTTGTCTCACTGCTACTCGGCTTTCTCTTCGTGGGTGCTGAGCTGATCAAGCGGGCCTTCTGAGGAGGAGACGTTCGTTGAATCCGCGTGCCACCGAACCCGGCGCAGCGGCCGGCGGGCACCAGGTGTGAGGTGAGTTCATCGGGGACAATCGCCCGCCGTGGCTGAGCGGGAGCGATCGGCACCACGTCGGCACGCGTATCCCCGCCCACTAGGCGGGAATAGGATCCATCTCCTGTGAATAGAACGGATGCGTGGGATCGCGGATCGGCACCGCCGGAGACGGTAAATCGTTGCAGGATCACTACTTGCGCCGGCAGGCTCAGTTCAGGGTCTAGTGCCCTCCGGGGCGTGCAGGTTCAAGTCCTGTCTTCGGCACCAACTCAAACTCCCTGCCACCCTCCCGTATTCGCTGCGGATGCGCGTGCCGGCTTGGCGCTCCGGCGCTGGTCGCAGTTGCGGTTCGTCCTGTTCGTCCCAGCCACTTGACATCCCGACTCGTCAGGTAGTACATGCGCCGGCGGAGTCTCGCTGCGCTCTCGCGAGGGACCAAACGCAACTCAACCCTGGAGGAGGAGACCATGGCAAGATGGCTGATGCGGCTCGCGCTCCTAGCACTGCTTTTCGGCTTCGCTCCCGCCGTGCTCGCAGGAACCCTCGACAGCAAGAAGAACGAGTGGGCATTCGACATCAGCTGGACCGACGTCGATAACGTCGGCTCGGTGACCAGCATCGATGGCGAATGGTCCTACATTTTCGGCAAGGGGATGAACGAATTGGGGCTGCTCCTGTCCTACCTGAGCGAGGATCCCGATACGGGTAGCAGCCAGGATGCCATGATCCTGGGACCGGCCTACACCTGGAACTGGATGCCGGCCAAGAAGGCCACGGGGTACATCAACGTGGCGTATGGCTTCGTCTCGGGCGACATGGGGGATTTCTTCGATGACGCCTGGCAGGCGTCCATCGGCGCGAAGGTCTTCGTCGGGGACTCGGCCGCCGTCCGGATCCAGTATTTCATGACCAGCCTGATGGGCTCCGAGGGCGTCGACGACCTCGACAGCAACGGCATCGCCA
>Ga0184615_10000101_pt1 | contig 54094 bp, 81 predicted proteins | sample PLM4_65_coex_FD_133134 | JGI IMG/M metagenome (GOLD analysis project Ga0184615, IMG submission 133134) | Groundwater sediment microbial communities from an aquifer in East River, Colorado, USA - PLM4_65_coex | ecosystem: Environmental > Terrestrial > Soil > Riparian zone | place: USA: East...
CCCTAGCATTCACCATAACGGCGCGCTACACTCGCGCCCCATGCTTGCCTTTGATCGCTCAGTATTAGATCGTGATGTGATTGCGCTGGATCGTGCAAGCGCGCGTACGTTTGACGCTGATGGCCGTATGCATGTCGCGCAATGTCGTATCTCGAAGGCTAATGTATGCCCCTATTACGGCCGCGAAATACCTAACGCGCAGGCGCTCGGCCTTGATGCCAACAAGATTTACATGCTCTACCGCCATCCGGCGGAACTTGAGAAAGCCGCGCCGACGTTTCGCAACTTGCAATTGATGATGGTTCACAAAGGGGTCAACGCAAAAGACCCCAAAATTGAATCAACTGTTGGCACTGTGGGCAACGTTGCCTTCGATGGTACATATCTCGTAGCCGATCAATTGACGGTGTGGACGCAAGACGGGATCAAGCTGATCGAAACCGAACAAGCGGCCGAGTTGTCGGCGAGTTATCGGTACAAAGCCGCCATGACACCAGGGGTCACGCCCGAGGGTGTTGCATTTGATGGCGTAATGCGCGACATTATGGGAAACCACGTCGCATTGGTTAGAGAGGGCCGCGCCGGTCCTGACGTTTATGTTAACGACGAACACCCTTTGGAGCTTCCCAAAATGTTTAAGCGCCCCCGATTGCTTGCGCAGATGATCGCCTCCGGTTTGATCGCTGTGCCGACCGACGATGCCGCGCGTGTGGCGCTCGATTCAAAACTTGCCGAGATGACCGCCAAAGACGGCGAAGCGGCTGAAATGGAAGACGACCCCGAGAATCCAGGGGCAAAGCGCAAAAAGATCAATCCGGGCAGAGGTGAGCCCACCAAGGTCGGGGGTGCGCTGGCCAGTGACGAGCAAATTGACGCGGCGATCGTCGCCAAAGGTTACGTAACTCTCGCTGATGCGAGGACTCTTGCAGAAGACGCCGCGATGCGTGCCAAAACCGACGCAATCGCGGGCGTTAATGCGTTGCACGCGGCGCGCGAAGCTGTCAAGCCTCTCGTTGGCCTTGTGGCGATGGATTCGGCCGAAGCCGTTTATCGTTTTGCCTTGGAACACGAAAAAGTCGCAGTCGATGGTGTGCACCCGACTGCTTTTCCGGCCTTGGTGGCGCAGGTGGTCGCACGTAAGTCCGCAATCGCTGCGGCTCCTGCTGCGCCTGCGCTGGCGGCGGACGCGGCTACCGCCGTAGCTGCCGCTTTGCCTGCACTGGGACGCGTCGCGCGTCAAACCGTCTAACCTTTCGCTTACAGCATCTCTACACAGAACGCAACCCGAGGCTTACGAATATGAGCGGCTTTCAACGTGTGATTAATCGCGAACCCTCGCCGGCTGTTGCGGGTGATTTTGCAAGCAACAACCCGCGTACTTCGCTCGTACCGCCGGTTGAATCTGGTTTCGTAGCAGGCGACGCCAATGTACGCATCGGGTATTTCGCTTGGGGCGCGAATGACGGCAAAGTGTACAGCTCGCTCGCCGCTGCTACATCTGCGGGTGGTCCGCATATTGGCTTCGTTGCTCGCCAGCCTAACGAGCCTTCGGCTTTGATTACGACCTTTCTTGCTGAGTCGGTCATGACGTTACAGATCGGTTTGCCGGTTACGTTGCAGTCTTCAGGTGATTACTACATCGATCTGCCTGCCGTAGACCCCGCAGATGCGGTTTTTGCATTGGCCACCACGGGCGCACCGTCTCTCGTGGATGACGCGTCTACAGAGCCGACAGGCTTTACCGGTGCGTCTCAATCCAAGGTGAATGCGGTCACTGCGGCCACAACCACAATTGCGGTTAACACCGGTGTGATGACGATCGCAACGGTAGCGTCAGGCGTGGTCGAAGCGGGTCAGCGCGTCACAGGCACCGGCGTGCCGGCACAAACCTACATTGAGTACCAAATCAGCGGTACGCCCGGCGGTGCTGGCGATTACCAAACGAATAGTCGGAATCGTGCGGTAGTGGCGGCGTTCACGGCGACGATGGTGCAAGGCACCTTGGCGAAAATCTCGAAACAAGGCGCTTAATCGCGCCTCCGGCAATTCCACTTTCTATAGGTTGAGGTAACACAATGCGTATTCAGAACGCCGGCCGCCGAGGCACCGACCATGTACAGTTCGCGGCAGCGATTCGAGCAGGTCACGCGTCGGTAATGATCGACGAGTTGAACAAAAAGTTTGGCCTAGCGTTGGCTAGCGATGCGCAGTTTAAAGGTGTTTTGCCGCGTGTCGTTGTGGATACCTATGATGGTGAAGGTAAAGTAAACGGCAAGGCGTTTGGCGATGCTGATAAGGTCGCCTTCGACGCTCAACCCGAAATGGTGACCGTGGCTAACGCGGGCATTCCGGCTTTCTTGTCTAACTACCTGGACCCGTCACTTATTGAGGTGCTGGTGTCGCCGATGAAGGCGGCCGAAATTGCCGGTGAAACGAAAAAGGGCGACTGGGTCACCACGGTCACCACATTTATGATGGTGGAGTCTGACGGTCAAGTTAGCGCCTACGGCGATTACAGCAACGCCGGCAATGCTGACGCGAACGTCAACTATCCGCAGCGTCAATCGTTCCATTATCAAGTTTTTACGCAATGGGGCGAAAAGGAACTTGCATACAGCGGTCTTGCCGGCATTGACCTTGCGTCGCGTAAGAATGTTGCCTCTGCGCTGGTGTTGAACAAGTTTCAAAACAAGTCGTATTTCTTCGGCATCGCAGGTTTGCAGAATTACGGTTTGCTGAATGATCCTAACTTGTTGCCGTCGATCATCCCGTCGACCGCATGGGCGACCGCTACAGCTGATCAGGCATATCAAAACATTACGGACTTGTTCACGCAGTTGGTGAGTCAGGCTAACGGCCTTGTCGATCAAGCCACGCGTATGACTCTGGCTTGTTCGCCGATGCGCGCCGCTGCGTTCAGCCGCACTAACGCGTTCGGTCTGAACGTCTACGCGCTGATTCGCGAGAACTATCCGAATCTGACTATCAAGACGGCACCGGAGTACAGCACATCATCGGGCGAACTGATGCAACTGATTGTCGACGAAGCGGAAGGCCAAGAAACTTGCACGGCGGCGTTTACTGAAAAAATGCGCGCCCATGCGATTGTTGTCGGGTCTTCCAACTTCTCACAAAAGAAGTCACAAGGAAGTTGGGGCACCATCGTTTTTCGCCCGGTGTTGATGTCTTCGGCGCTCGGTTAAAGCAAGCCCGGTACTATGTACGGAAATAACGCCCTCGGTGTGTACCAGCATGCCGAGGGCGTCCCTGTATCTGGGGTCTACTACAATCGCGCTGCCTCGGTAATCTCAGGTGACGAGATGGGCCTGCGTGCGGGCGCTGGCGGCGTCGCTATAGGGCGCTTCGGTTGGGCTGAGCCTGACGGTACTGTTTCAAACTCGCGCGCGTCAGCGCAAGGCATACCCGGTTTGGTTGTGATCCAGGACGGCGACTGGCGTCGCGTGTATTGGGACGAGGTCACGAATACGTGGCGCATTCGACAAGGGCTCAACCTGACGATGTTGTCGGCCGCCCTCGGCATGTGGGTAAAAATTCCTGGTGGCGCAAGTTGGAGCGCTCGCGTTTACACGGACCCGCTGGACGGAATACCGGTCGCGGGGTACGCTGTAGGCTTAGAGGCTACGAATTGGGCCGTTGGTGTCCCTTGCGGCCGTGTCGGCCTTTCGCTAATTACCACGTGGAACCCCATTACATGAACACAGATACGGTTATTGTAGGTTGCAAATTGCCAAACGGTTTGCATCTTGAAGTAAAGAACAAAGACGGCGAAAAGATTCGCGTTACTGTCGCCGGTGCGAACGCTTCGCGCATCATTGGCGGCTACGGCTTGACCCCCAACGTGCCGGCAGAATTTATGTCAGAGTGGTTCAAGCGTAACGCTAGACATCCTGCCGTTATCGGCCACAACATTTTTATTCATGCTGATGAAGCCAGCGCACGTGACATTGCAAAAGAGCGGGCCAAAGTTGAAACGGGTCTTGAAGGCATCGACCCGGTTAAACGCGGCATGCTCAACAATGAGAATGGCGAAATCGATCGCAAAGCGCTCAGCAACTACGAAAAGTCGAAGGCTGAAAATCCGCGTCGGAACGCTCAGATTCAAGAGTAACTCATGTCTGTAATACCGTGTGCGTCTGTTGTTGTAACTCAGGGTATAGTTGTCTTTGATGCCGCGGTGTTCAAGACCCAATACCCTGCTTTTGCGACAGTCAGCAACACGGTGCTGCAAGTTGACTTTGATATTGCAACGTTGTTCCTGAACAATTCATGTTGCAGTGTTGTCAAGGATGCCAACATACGTGAGCGACTGCTGAACATGGTAACGGCGCACATTGCTGCGCTCTTGCAAGGCGAGAACGGTAAGCCGCCTTCCGGCATTGTCGGCCGGGTGGATAAAGCCAGTGAGGGCACGGTGTCGGTATCAGCTTCGTATGTTAGCGATATGAGCATGAGTGAAGCGTATTTTTCACAGACGCCTTACGGTGCGATGTTTTGGACCGCAACCGCGGGTTATCGTGCTTTTCATTACGTGCCTGCGCCACTCAATGGTTGCGTTGGCCGCGGTCCCGGTTTCTACGGTCCTGGTTTCGGTGGTGGCGGGTGTTGCTGAGGCGGCCCCATGGCATTTAAAGCGATCACAGCGAATATTGAAGGCGGCAGCGCGTTAGAACGGCATCTCAGAGAAATTGAGAAGCGTTTGGGGCGGGGTGCGCATGTTCGTGTTGGTTTTCTTGAGAGCGCGACGTATCCAGCCGGTGAAGGCGAGAACGCAGGGTTGCACGTGGCAACGGTTGCGGCTTGGAATGAATGGGGCACCGTTACTGCACCGGAGCGCCCGTTTTTTCGGGATATGATCGAAAAGCGGTCACCGCGTTGGGGCGTCACCCTCGGTAACATCTTGCGCAAAAATGACTATGACGCGGAACGTTCTCTAGCATTGATGGGTGAAGTGGTGAAAGGTCAGTTAGTGAAATCGATAACCGATTGGTCGACACCACAAAATGCGCCGCGCACTGTTGCAAAGAAAGGATTCAACAAGCCGCTCATTGACAGCACCGTGATGTTACGTTCCGTGGATTATCAGGTTATGAGTGGAGACGACGCGAGCGATGATTAACGTCCACGTTGCTGCCAACAATGCTATTCAGGTCGTCAACCCTGACGGCCTTTACACGTTCTACGCGTCCACAGGAAATGCAATTAACGCGGCAGGCAAACAAGTGCCCTCTTATGCCGCTGGTGCTAACGTGTCTATGCAAATACAAGCGATCAGTGCACGCGATCTTAAGCACATGGAAGGGCTGAACATCGAAGGTGTTGTTCGATCGGTGCACATGTATGGAAACACGCAAGGCGTTGTGCGTGTTACACAAAAAGGCGGCGATCTTCTCTATTTTCCTGAAGTGCCCGGCGGCACCCTCCGCGTGTGGAAAGTGGTAAAGGTCGTCGAGACGTGGCCGGATTGGTGCCACGTTATCGTGAATATGCAAACTGACTCAGCCCCGCCCTCACCGCCACCATAATGCCGTTAGCCGTATCCATCACTCAGCAAGCCGTGTACACCGCCCTGCGGGCGTTTCTTGTGTCTGTGCTGCCTGCGGGTGTTCCAGTGGTGCAACTCCCCGTAGATCGCGCCTCTATGCCTCCGGCAGTCCCGGGCTTCGTGGGAATGACCGCGCGGGTGCAATCCCGAATAATGACTAATTTGGATAAGTGGGATGCGGCGGCGCTTGCACCGACTACAATCGAAATAGAGCAAGCTGTCAAACTTGCGGTGAAATTGGATTGTTACGGCGCGGAGTCGGCCGATTGGGCGGTGATCCTTTCGACCGTTTTGCGCGATGAATACGGTGTAACTGCTTTAGCGCCGACCCTAGCCCCCCTTTATACGGATGACCCGAAATTCGGTTTTTTGGTCGACGGTGAGGAACAGTATGAGCAGCGGTGGATTGTAGAGGCATACTTGCAATACAATCCGGTGGTAGTCGTGCCGATGCAGTTCGCAAATGCGGCTGAGGTCGCTCTTATTAACGTAGACGAGGCTTATCCGCCATGAACTCAATCCCCGCAAGTCAATTGGTAAATATTATTCCGTCTGTGTTGAGCGCCGGTGGTAACCCGCTATCGCTTAATTGCGTGATGTTGACCGACAGCACCCGCGTACCAATTGACACCGTGCAGGCGTTCTCTTCACTGGAAGGCGTGCAAAACTTTTTCGGCCCGACTTCAATACAAGCCGAGCTCGCCGGCGTTTATTTCAGCGGCTTTGAATTGTCGGACGCATTGCCCGGCATGCTGTATTTTGCGCAGTACAACGCTGCGGCAGTTAGTGCGTATCTGCGTTCGGGTTCGTTCGATGGTATGACGCTGGCGCAGCTTCAAGCATTGTCGGGCAGCCTAACCACTGTCGTCAATGGCGTGTCGTCTGTATCTCTTGCGATTGACCTTTCAACCGCAACGAGCTTTTCAAACGCTGCCGCCTTGATTCAGACCGGTATTCAAGGCGGCACGCCTGCAAGTACCGCAACGGTAACTTACGACGCACAGCTTAAAATGTTCCTAGTTCATTCGAGCACGACCGGTGCCGCGTCTACGATTGCGTTTGCAACCGGTACGTTGTCGACCGGCCTCAAGCTCATCTTGGCAACTGGTGCAGTGCTGTCTCAAGGTGCCGACGCGGCAACGCCTGCGGGCGCAATGGCTCAGGTGGTGAATGTAACGCAGAATTGGGCCACGTTCATGACTACGTTTGAACCTGCTGTCGATGTCATGATTGAATTTGCGGATTGGGTGCAGACCACAAACGACCGTTACGCATATGTTGGTTGGGATTCCGACGCATCGGTACTTGCAGGCCCGTCACCAACATCGTTTGGCGCGCTGGTAACTGCCGCAGTAATGAGCGGCGTAGTTCCGGTATATGAACCTGCAACCGACGCCGGTAACGGGCGCAAGGCGGCGTTTATTTGCGCTATTGCAGCTTCTACCGATTTTACGCAAACCGAAGGGCGCGTTAGCTATGCCTATCGGGGTCAAACGGGCTTAATCGCGGACATCACAGACGCAACTCAAGCGCTAAATCTTATAGCCAACGGTTATAATTTTTATGGCGCTTACGCTACGGCTGCGGATAGGTTCGTTAATTTACAAGAGGGGTCTCAGCCCGGCCCTTGGAAATGGATTGATTCGTACGTCAACCAAATTTGGTTGAATAGTAATTTTCAACTTGCATTTATGGTGATGATGACGTCCATCAAATCATTTCCGTACAATACCGAGGGGTACAACCTGTTGCGTTCGACAGCTCTTGACCCTATTCAAGCAGGATTAAATGCGGGAGTAATCCGCACTGGGGTCACTTTATCAAATTTACAACGTGCGCAAATTAATTCAGCGACGGGTGTGGATGCCGCAAGCACTTTGCAAACCTCAGGTTGGTTTTTGGAAATTCAAGATGCTAGCCCAATTACCCGAGCGGCACGCGGTTCGCCTCCTATGCGTTTTTGGTACATGGACGGCCAAAGTATTCAAAAGATAACGCTTGCATCTATCAACGTTCAGTAACGTACATTTAACCGGGAGGCTTAAGCCGTGGGCGTATCAATCACAAGTGCGAATGCAAAACTAACGTTAACCGTTCGCAATAGTTCCGGCATTGTTGTAGGCCCTTTCACTGTCGAAGGGTACTCACAAGATGCGTCTTTCGGTGTGGAGGCCGTGGACGCCGCTGAAGCAATCATGGGTGTAGATGGCAAGCTATCCGGAGGCTTCCTACCGCAGCCTACAAAGTTTGCTATTTCACTGATGCCGAATAGCCCAAGCATTGCGTTGTTTGAGGCTTGGAATGCTGCGCAAAAGGCACTCGGCGATGTGTTGGTTGCGGATGGTTTCGTGTCAGCCCCCTCGTTGGGTAAAGCCTTCGCTTTGGTAAAAGGGTTCATGACTCGCCTTACACCGATGCCTACGGCACGCAAAACGTTTTCGGAGCCTCAAGTGTTTGAATTAACGTTTGAGTCATCCACGCCTGCACCTATTACGGTGTAAGTCATGTCGCGTAAGTCACTGCGAGTCACGATTGATGCTGAAGGGCGCGACAAGGGCAAAGCGTTTGTTCTGCACGAGATGCCTTCGGATCAGGCAGAACGCTGGTTCATTCGTCTGGTGCTAGCTCTTGCTAACGCCGGCGCGAAAGTTCCGGAAGAAATTTTATTTGGCGGTGCCGCGGGGTTTGCGGAGATGCTGCCGACATTACGTAACTCGCTTGTCGTTGCGATCCGTGCGATACAGGGGCTTGACCATCGCGATGTACGCGAGCTAATGGAGGAAATGACGCCTTTTATCAAATGGCAACCGCCCGGTATGCCTGCGCCTCCGGAGCAAGATATTTTTCCCGGCGACAACGCCCAAATTGATGAAGTTGCAACGTGGATTAAGTTGCGGTTCGAGTTGATTCAGTTACACGTGGGTTTTTCGTTGGCCGCCGCCGCGTCAACTTCGGAGTCGCGCGATACTCCGGAACAAGTGACGGCCTAGTTAATTACGCGAATGTGCCGCCGGTGATCGGCACGCTTGTTTCTGCTCGCATGGCCACGCTCAACGAATTGCAAACGGTGTACGGCGTTGAAGATGCGTATAGCATGCTTGAAATTCTGAAAGTCGACATGCATAACGAGCGATTGACCCGTGGCAAACACAACAGTAATTGATACCCTCATAGTTAAACTTGGGCTTGATCCTAAGGAATTTACCGACGGACAAAAGAAAGCGGCGGCCGAAGGCGTCAAGTTTAAAAACGAGACGAAAAAAAACACTGACGAGATGGGCCGAAATTGGACTGGCTTTATCGGTAAGGTTGCTGGCATTGCAGGTGCCGCCGTTCTCGTAAAAAAGTTCCTCAGCTACACGTCGGACCTTTCTGCCGGTATCCGTCAGTTAGGTATTGATTCTGATAATTTCAAAATAGCGGCGGCCGAGCTTAAGAATTTCGGCAACGTTGCGGAGATGAATGGCGGTAAAGCCGAAGACGCGACCAAAACAGTCAGCGGGCTGGCGAAAGCCGTTTATGATCTTGCGTATAACGGGTCTATGTCTGATTCGCTAATCATGCTTGGCCGCCTCGGTGTACAGTTTCAAGACACCACAGGCAACATGCGCGATTTTAAAAGCATCGTATTGGACACGCAAGCGTCAATTCAAGGCGCAATGCGCAACGGCACATCGCGTGCGAACGCGTATCAAATGCTGTTGCAGGCTGGTTTTGATCCCGGTTTAGCTAACGCCATGCTGCAAGGAAATGTAGGTGCGCAGCTTGCCAGCCAACAACAGCGACGGCAAGTCAGCGGTGCGGATGTGTCGCTTGCAACCAAATGGGAACAAAGCGCGGCGAATCGATCGCAGGCGCTGGACGCTGCGGCGCTCAAACAGTTGGCAATTGAAGCGGTGCCGGGAACCATTGCAAACAATGCGATTGCGGCGACCGCTGATGCTGCCGGCAATGCTACTATGGGCAGCGTAACGGACAGCTTGACGACCTCGTTTAAAGAGGCTACCAACGCGGTGTCGGATTTTGCCCACCGGTTAATGAGCACAGCCGAGGGTGCGCGTTTAAAGAGCCTGCCACGTGGTCGTAAGGCGTATGAATCGGACATACAAGGCGCGGCTAGAAAGTACGGCCTTGACCCTGAGACGTTGGCCGGTATTTTGAAAACGGAAAGTAACTTTGACCCGACCGCTACAAGCTCAACAGGGCGTCGCGGCATTGCACAGCTAACGCCTGCGTATTTTCCGGGCGCGGGTAACAATCCTCACGCGGACATCTACACAGCCGCAAAAGAGCTTGCGCGTTTGAAGCAAAAGCATTTGAAAGCCGGTAACGATGACGCGGCAGCGTCCTACCTCATGCTTGAAGATTATAACGCGGGCGCGCGTGGTGCTAGCGAGATGCGTAGCGGCAAGCGTTCGTACACGGACGAAACCCTTGCATATCCGGGTAAGGTGTTGGGGTACGCCTCGCAAGCAACGCCATCACCCAATGCTCAAGCGCTTGGCGGTGGCGGTTCGCGCACCGACATCACGTTCGAGAACGTGCAAGTGAACACCACTGGGCGCAACGGGGAAGCCATCGCAAACGACTTTGTGGATGCGACGCGCCGCAAGATGCAGGCCGCGCAGGCTGAAACAGGCACGCAATAATGGCGATTATTCCAAAGCCTCCATTTCCAAATGTACCCAAGTTGCCGGGGGTGCCGCAGCTTTCGCGTTCGCCGCTATCGCCTGCCTCTGCATTGCCTGTGGTGGGCCTTGGTCTTGCGCTTGGCGCATTGTGGAAATCTGTCTTTGCAAAAAGTGGATGGGCAATATACAAGAGCAACACAACACAGGCGCAAGATGCGGGCGCAAATGGAGCCGATTTAAATACGGTGACCGTCACCGCTAAGCGTGTCCCTGTTGTTGAGCCTGACTCATTCGGCGAATTTACCTATCGCAATGAATGGACCGTGTCAGATTTTCCTGTGCAGAACGGGGAATTCGCGAGCTACAACAAAGTAGCAAACCCATTTGAAACGATGGTGCGCATGTATAAAGGGGGATCAAAAGAAGCGCGCAAAAGATTTTTAGATAGCATCGACGCCATACAAGGCACGCTTGATCTTTACGATATTGTGACGCCTGAAAAAACGTACTTAGGCGTGAATGTGATTCGCTACGAAGTATCACGCCGAGGCGCGCGCGGTGCCTACTTTTTGTCAGAAGTTGATTTATACTTTCGAGAGATTCGACAGGTCACTTCAACATACACGACGACTGCGGTCGTTACGCAGAACGCCCAAAATTCATCCGCTGCGCCGGTTAGCAACACGGGCATCGTGCAAGCGATCATCACTGTAAAAAATGATGTAGTCACAGCGGTATCGGGTGTTGTGGGGAAAGTGTCGCCGTGATGCAAATTCCCTTGCAAGCAGTACCTAACCAAACACTCGCGATCACGTTGGATCGTCAGCCCGTGCAAATTGCCTTGCGCCAAAATGGCGTTAATATGTATCTCGATTTGTTGTTAGACAATCAGTACGTTGTACGCACGCGCATCTGCCGAGATCGTCAGCGGCTACTGCTTGATGCGGGTTACCAAGGATTTGCAGGCGACTTTGTGTTCGTTGATACCCAAGGGGCGGACAACCCTACGTACAAGGGTTTGGGCGGCGCAGGTTCGCGCTTTCAGCTGATTTATTTGGCAGCGGGCGAATGATTAGTTTTACTGCAAAACAGTTGCGCGTCACCGCTATTTTAGCCGGTGCTAACGCAGTATTTCCCGGTACCAACAGTAACACGTTAGTAGTAGAGGGTATGCGCATCACTGCCAAGGTACAGGCGGTTGCGCGTCTTGCAACACAGGCAGACGTGCGCATCTACGGTATGAGACAGGCCGACATGAACGCGCTTACCGTCGCATGGGCGAACCCTCCGGTTGTGCTTGATCATCTTGTGATTGTCGAAGCGAACAACACCGGCAAAACCGACGGATGGGTGCAGGTGTTCAAAGGTACCGTTATCGAAGCACAACCAGATTACCGCGCCATGCCCGACGTGTCGTTCAATTTCTTGGCGGTGACTGGTTATTTTCAAAAGATTAACCCGGCGCTGCCGGTGTCATATCCGCAAGAGGTCGACATATCTACTATCGTTAGCGACATAGTTGCTTTAATGGGTGAACCGTGGGTGTTGGTATTAGGTGAGGGTGTCGAAGCTGTGTTAACGAATCCGTACTTTTACGGCACTTTGTGGGATCAACTTGCGCAGGCGTGCGCTGCTGCCAACTGTGATTTTTACGTACAAGGTGACCAAGTATTAGTTACTGCGGCCGGTCGTGCGCGTGGCTCCGAACCTGCTGTTGTGTTGACGCCAGATTCCGGGCTTATCGGTTACCCAATGTACGAACGATCAGGGCTAGCCGTCAATGCGTTATTTGACCCTGCGTTTTTGTGCGGCGTTGCCCTAGACGTTAAAAGTAACGTACCGAACGCAACGGGTCGATGGTACCCCTATTCGCTTTTTCACAATCTTGAAAGTAACGTACCTAACGGCGCATGGATGTCAACCCTACAGTGTTTGCGGGTGTTGGCATAGATGCCTGTTGCGAATCAAACACCGGCGGATGTCGCAAGCGATTACAAGCTCACAACTTTCATCGTTCAACAACTCATGTCCGGGATGGCCACTGCCACTATCGTTAAGGTAATCAAATGTACCAATACCGGCGACGTGTCGGCGTCGGGTTTCGTAGATGTTCAGCCGCTTGTTAATATGATGACGGGTGACCGGACGGCCATTCCTCACGGCGTGCTGTATTCGTTGCCCTATAGCCGCCTACAGGGGGGCGCAAATGCGATTATCCTGGACCCGCAGCCGGGCGACCTTGGTATCGCGGTTTTTGCCTCTCGGGATATCAGCGCTGTGAAAAAAACCAAGGCGCCGGCGAACCCCGGCAGCTCGCGCCAATTCAATTTAGCCGACGGCATGTACATTGGCGGGTTGCTGAACGGGTCGCCTACTCAATACGTGCAGTTTAACGCTGAGGGGATCACTGTGGTGTCGCCCACGGCGATCATGCTGCAAGCCCCTACGATCACCTTAGATGGCGATGTCGTGGGCACAGCGGGCGGTGTGTTCGCAGCCGACGTGATCGCGGACGGGATAAGCGTAGCGACGCACACCCATGGCGGGGTAACATCCGGTGGAAGCAACACGGCACCGCCCAACCCATGAAAACTCTTTTGCTCGATCTTACAAATTGGGATCTGTTAGTAGATGCCGCCGGCAACATCGCGTTTGCCGAGGCTCCCTACCAACAAGCGCAGGACGTAGCCAGTGCGTTGCGCACCTTTCTGGGTGAAGTGTGGTACAACACGGCGCTTGGCATCCCCTATTTCCAACAGATTCTAGGCGAGACGCCGCCGGTTACGGTGTTTCAGGAATATATGGAATCTGAGGCTAAGACGGTGCCCGATGTGGTGTCGGCGGAATGTACAATCACTGCCTTTGAAGATCGCCGCGTTAATGGGCAAGTCACTTTTACGACTGACAACGGGCAAACCCAAACGGTATCGCTGCAATGACCACAAATGTGCCTGCTGTTGTGTTCACGCCGGAGGGGCTTAGCGTTCCTCAAGAAGCCGCTATTTTGGCCGGTGTCCAACAGGATTATAACGAAGCGTTTGGCGGCAACCTCAACCCCGCATTAAACACACCGCAGGGGCAACTTGCATCTAGCACCGCCGCCATCGTTGCAGATGCAAATGCGGTGTTTTCTGAGTTCGTCAACCAAGTGAATCCGGACACTGCTGATGGATTCATGCAGGATGCAATTGCGCGCATGTATTTCCTAGATCGTTCTGCCGGCGTGCCCACCGTGGTCACGTGTCAGTGTATAGGCGCATTCGGTACCAATATACCGATTGGCGCGCAAGCTCAAGACACGAGCGGCAATCGGTATGTGTGTATTGATGGCGGTTCAATTCCTATTTCGGGAACTATCACACTTAGTTTTGCGAATGTGCTGGACGGCCCGACACCTTGCCCAGCTAACACGCTCACTACAATCTACAAAGCTATCCCCGGATGGGATTCGATTAATAACGCAGCGCCGGGTATTCTCGGTCGCTTTGTTGAAACGCGCGCAGAGTTTGAATTTCGACGCTTTAATAGTGTCGCTTTGAATGCACATGGCTCTAAAGAATCTATCTACGGCGCAGTGTTTAATGTCGACAATGTGCTAGATGTATTTGTTACCGAGAATGTCACCGACTCTATTGTTAATTACGGCTCGACGAATTACCCGCTAGCTGCTCATTCGGTTTACGTGGCTGTTGTAGGCGGTGACTCACAGGATATTGGTAACGCGATTTATACAAAAAAAGATTTAGGTTGCAACATGAACGGCAACACAACCGTTATTGTGTCCGATACAAGCTACTCGCCTCCTTACCCCACGTACAACATCACGTTTAATCGACCAACGCCGTTGCCGATTTTCTTTCGCGTAGAGCTTACCGATAGCGCGTCGTTGCCTTCAAACATCGAAGACTTAGTGAAGGCCGCTATTGTTGAAGCATTCAACGGTTTGGACGGTTCAACACGTATTCGCATCGGCGGTCTAATCCTTGCGTCTAAGTTTGTAGCCCCTGTTTCGCGAATCGGGCCTGAAGTATCGATTTTGTCTATCTTGATTGGCACAAGTGGCCCCGGTGCGCTCAATGCTATTACTGCCGGCATTGATCAAGCGCCCACTGTTGATCCTGCAAACATTTTAGTGGTGCTTACGCCATGATAGATGTTGAGCGCACAATTATTTCGCAGTACGCCAATTCGCCCACGTTGACGCGACTTATTCAGAACATGAATGAGTATATCGACCCGCGTGCAAACATGACTGCGTTTTATAACGCGGTATGGAATGTCGACACGGCCGTAGGCTTCGGCTTGGATATTTGGGGCCGCATCGTGGGTGTGTCTCGTTTGTTGCAAATTCCTGGTGCTGACTCTATCGTCGGCTTTGATAATGCGAGCAACCCCGACGACTGGGTGCCCATGTCGCAAGGGCGCTACGCGCGCGAGAATGAAGTTACCACGAGTTACGAGCTACCTGATGATGCATATCGTGTATTGATTCTGGTTAAAGCACTGGCGAACATCACATCGACAACCGGCCCCGGCATCAATCAGTTACTACGTAACTTATTCCCCAATCGCGGTCGTGCGTTTGTACGCGACCTCGGCAACATGGCGATGGAGTTCGTTTTTAATTTTGCGCTATCGCCTGTAGAGTTCGCGATTCTCACACAATCGAATGCGTTGCCGCATCCGGCAGGCGTCTTCTACTCTGTGACTGTTATTGCGAGCACGACGTTTTTTGGTTTCCAAGGTTATGGCGGCGCGCAGCCGTTTAACTTCGGCGTGTTTTATACGAGGCCGTAATATATGGGCGCACCCACACCGCAATTTATTCCTGAAGCGTTTGCAATTAGTGCAGCGCCGAGTGACCGTAACACCATTCCGACTGCGCCGGTTACAACACAACGTGCGTCGTTTGATCTTGGGTTCCCACCGTTGACGATGACACCCGTAGTTGCGGGCGGCAAGCCAATGTTAGGCCCGGATATGAACGGTATTTTGTACATGATGTCGACACATACAGTGTACGCGCAGAGTGGTCAGCCTTATCAGTACAATTCTGCGGTTGCAACAGCTATCGGTGGGTATGCGGTTGGTACGCTGCTAGGCATGGCTGATGGGTCTGGTGTTTGGTTGAATCAGACGATTAACAACACGGCGGACCCGGACGTAGGCGGTGCAGGATGGATACCGATTAACAGCTATGGGTACGCGTTAGTTGGTGGCTTGATTGGCGGTATTACTACGTTGACGCCTCTACAATATCGACGCAACATTATCGTGCTTAGCGGAGCTTTAATCGCGAATCAGCAAGTTGTACTTCCGTCTCTTGCGTTATCGTGGTTGATCGTCAATCAATGCACAGGCGCTTTTACGTTAACGGTAAAAACGGCAGGCGGTAACGGCGTTGTTGTGCCTGCGGGTGGTTATGCGTCTCCTACGGCAGTTTATAGCGACGGCACAAATATCAACTTAGTGTTTGCGCCTGCGGCGTTGCCGATCGATGTTAACCCCGTGGCGAGTACGATACCGCTCCGCGACAACACCGGACGTGTGCTGAGCGTGACTCCCAACATAGGAGACAGTACAACCTACACGGCTACGTCCGAGTATGTGCAACACAATATGGTAGCGGGCGACGACACATTGTGGCAGGCGTTCATAGTTGGCACAGATCGCATAAACGGTGTTGTTTACACCAATACGACCGGGCGACCGATTCAAGTGCTTATCTCAGGGGATACCCTTAACGGGGGGACTACGAGTTTCATAGTCGACGGCGTAACTATATTCATAAACGTAAATGGCGGCACCATCACTGAACCTGTGAACATAGCAGCTATTATTCCCGCCGGAAGCACTTACCAACTAACAGGCACAACTTTAAGTCCTGGGTTTCACTCGTGGGCGGAGTTACGATAATGCCAAGTACACCAACACCCCCAAGTTTAGTGCAAGCGTTTGCCATTATTGGTGACCGCAACACGATCCCGATTGTGCCTTCGCCGACACCGGGCGCAGCTTCGTTTAATCTTGGTTTCCCGCCTGCCACCATGACGGACCCGACAGCCGGCGGAATACCGCCGGACGGCGAAGATATGAACGGTATTTTGTATATGCTGTCAGCGCACATTGCTTGGCTTGCGGCCGGCGGTTGCTATCATTTCAACGCTGACGTTGTGACCGTCCAAGGGGGGTATGGTGTCGGGCAGATCGTGCAGAGCGCGGTGACGCCTACGACGTTTTATTTAAACACTGTTGCAGGCAATGCTAACGACCCTGACAGCGTCATTACTGGGTGGTTGGCCTACAATCCCGCAGGGGGTGCAGTCGGTTTGCAAACAACGGTGTTGCCGGCAGGCACGTCCAGCGATTTAGCCCTTAGTCTTGGTGCGGGGTTTCTCGATTTAAACCCCACGACGGGCGCTGCGGATTTGACCGGCATCGATCATACGAATGCGACTGACGGGCAGTTCCTCATCGTATCAAACATCAACGGCTCAAACATGGTGACGCTTAAGACGTTAGATGTAAGTTCGGGGGCCTTAAATCGTTTTCGGTTGCCTGCCGATATTACCTTGCCTCAATATAACAACGTGACCTTGCGTTATTCTTCTGCAATTGCCTTGTGGGTGCCTGCATCATGAAAAAGTTTTACGGTTTTATTGGTTGTTTGTTGTTTAGCGTTGCGGCATTCGGTGCAACGTTTAATTTATTTTCACCGGCTAGTGGCGTACTCAAAGGCAATCCTGCGACATACGTAACAACATCTGCAACATCTACTGATGTTAAATCTCTATGGTCCGGCACGTGCGACAACACCACGTACTTACGCGGTGATGGTAGTTGTCAAACGCCGCCCGGTACCGGAGGGGGTACCGTTAACAGTGTGGCCCTTAGCGCGCCTTCGATATTCAGCGTGTCAGGTTCACCAGTTACGACAACAGGAACGCTCGGTCTAACGTTTGCAGGGGGCCAGACTGCAAACCAATTCCTTGCCACACCTGATGGTGTTGCGGGCGCAGTCGCGCTTAGGTCGATGGTGGCGGCAGATGTCCCAAGTTTAGATCTTGTTACCAAGACGACTACCACTCTCACAGGGCTATTGAAAGGCACGGGGAGCGGCGCTCCCAGCGCGTACACCGGTACCAGTTGTACAAATCAATTTCCTCGCAGCATTAATGTGAGCGGCGCAGCAACGTGCGCCAGCGTAGATGTAGCTCTTGACATCACAGGTATTACGCCGGCAACGAACGGCGGTACAGGAAGCGGGTTTACCGCATTTTCTGGCCCGGCCGCGTCGACCAAAACCTTTATCTTGCCTAATGCGTCAAGCACTATTCTCACCAGTAATGCGGCGGTCACTGTAGCGCAAGGCGGCACAGGTGTTGCTACGTTGACGGGCATTGCGAAAGGTAATGGCCCGTCGGCCTTTACGACCGCAGTCTCAGGCGATGTGACGACGTTGTGGGGCGGCACGTGCGACGGCACGACTTACTTGCGTGGTGATGGTAGTTGTCAAACGCCGCCTACGGGCGGATCGGGAGCTAACCCGAGCGCAACAATCGGGTTAACGGCAGTCAACGGTGCGGCCATCACGTTTATGCGTAGTGACGGCGCCCCGGCTTTGAGCCAGAGCATTACGCCAACGTGGACGGGCGTGCACGCGTGGACTAGATCCACCACAGGACAGACCCTAACAGGCACAAACTCAAACGCTGCTGCTAATACTTGGTCTGAGTGGGTAAGCACAAACAGCAGTGGGCACGGCCTACATTTAACACATACGTCGGCAGCGTCAAACGCATCCTTTATCCCCGGCGCACCGGCTTCAGAGGCGGGTCTGATATACACGGACGCTGCGGTGCCCATGGTGCTTGGTACTAGCAACACCAGCCGTGTGCAAATTGGTGCGGCAGGCAACGTCACTATCAATGCGCCGAGTAGCGGTGTGGCTTTAGCTATTCCATCTGTAGGTATGACAGTTAACGGCGCGACTATCGCAACGGCTGATGGCATTGCTGGAAGGCTGCTGATTGGAGACGGGACCGCAACTAACACGGCGTTGCGAATTAACTCTGGGTCTGCAACTGTTCTCAGCATTGACGCCGTGTTAAGTAATAGTAGCGCCTCAGAAAAAATACTTGCTTTCCAGGACAATGGTGGGGCAACAACGTTCGGCGGAGTTATTACAGCCAAAGCCATTAATAACGCGATACTGATGTCTGGTGCGACTACTAACAACCAATACTTACGTTCCACTACAACCGGTGCTGACAGCATCTTCGGCTCAGACAGCAGCTCAGGCGCGTCTATATTTAGCGGCTCCCCTGCTTATGCAACGATGCTCGGAACGACTGGGGCTACATCGGTAGTAATCGGCACTAACAGCGCGAAGCGTGTTGAGGTTACCAGCGGTGGAGCAGTAACCATCGCAGCCGCCAGTGCAGCGAGATCGTTGCAGGTAAGCGGCGCGGCGAATCAGTACACACAATCGATAACGGCTAGCAGCACCGCAAGTCAATCTTTTGGGTTATTAATTGATGCCGGTACGAATGCTTCCGACGTTGCGCTTAATGTGCGCAACCAAGCTGCCACGCTGCAAAACTTCACGGTCACAGGTGTTGGCGCAATCGCCGTAAACAATGGTTCATATGGCACAGCCGGGCAAGTTCTGACTTCCGGAGGTTCGACTGCTGCCGCTACGTGGACGAGCCCTGCCGCAACCACCATATCTGGTGGGTCTATTGCGTCTAACGGTAGCGGAAGCTGTTCTCTCACCACTAACGCTACCGTGGGGCTCGCCTCATGCTCGGTCAGCTCTACGGTTATGACTGTGACTTTCTCGAATACTGCCGCTCATTTTTGGGTGTGCTCGGCGTCAAACGAAAGTTCCAGTGCCGCGTATATCGTTAATACGGGCCGCGTTGGAACGACCACTGCAACTATACGCTCGTGGAATTTAACGTCGACAGGCCCTATCACGTGGAGCACGGTTGACCCTTCAACAACAGCCATTACATACCAGATAACTTGTCAGCCTGTTTAAATTAGTGACTTGACTGACTACAAAATACAACATTCACCGATGGCTGCCGCTATGGAACATGACAACATCTCTTTTATGTTAGGTAGACTCACAAGTAGCGTTGATGCGCTATCGACTCGCATCGAAGGGGTAGAGTCGTCTGTAAAAACGCTCAACGAACACATGAACCAAACAAAAGGCGGAATGCGCGTGCTGTTGTTATTGTGTTCAGGCTCCGCGGTGATTGGTGGCGGCTTTGTTGCATTCCTACAGTGGCTTGTTGCTAGGGTGCACATATGAATCTTGTTTTGATCCGCGATACGTTTACGCAGTTTGAAACGTTGGGCACGCTGACGATTAGCAACCAACGTTTCCACAGTGTTGAGCGCCCTTGGATCGCCGGTAGCAGCCCAGGCGAAGACGGCGGCGAACCGGGGTTGTCCTGTGTTCCCGCGGGAATCTATCAGCTCGTGTTGCACGACACCTTGGCGCACCCGAAGACATTCGCGCTTGTCAATGCTGTGCTTGATGTAGTGCATTTACCTGCACCGGGGTTTCGTTCGTCGGTCTTGATCCATTCTGCGAATTGGGCTTACCAGTTAAAAGGATGCATCGCATTAGGTTTGGGTAGAATTCCCAACACGCCGGAAGCCGATCGCGCCCGCGCGCTGTGGCGCGTTACCAGCTCTCTAGCGGCCATGAGCAAATTTTCTCGCCTCATTCCGTGGGAGTTAGGGCATACTCTCGAAATACGTAACATAACCGCGTAGGAGCCGCCACCATGGCCGACGAGACCCCCGCTCAAGCTGTGCAACCTTTGATCCCGCCGGCACCGTGGTACACCTCCCCGGCGCAAGTGGCCGGCGTCATTGCCGGGTTGTCACAAATCGCGTCTATCCTTATTCGATGGTTTCATCTCGGGATTACCGACGAGCAATTGCAGGGCTACAGCGCTGACGCGTTACAGCTTGTGACAATCGGCGCGGGCCTGTGGGCGATGTACAGTCGACAGACCTCAATGATCGCCCCTTTGACGATGACTCGTAAGGGAGCTGACGCATTAACCGCGGCAAACCCACCGCTATTGGATGCGGACCCTCGTAAAAAATCTGTCGCCCTCCCGGAGAAATAGCCATGTTCGCGCGTAGTATCTTCACATCTTTACGATTGATAGTTTTGTCGGTACTTGCGGCCAGCACGCTTCTAGTTGGGTGTAAGACGACACCCACTTCAAATCAGCAACTAAGCCTTGTGATTTTGGTCGACGCTGCCGTAGGGATCACGGTGCAGAACGGCAGTAAAGACCCCGCCGCGTGGGCTGAGAGGGCCGCCAAGGTACTCAGCATCGCCCGGCAGCTACAAGCGATCGAACAGGGACAGATCGCCACGCTACCGGCTTTAACGGCAGCTTTAGCGCCTTTGATCGCCCAGGCGCAGTTGGCGCCGGCGGAACAGCTTGCGGCAAACACACTTATTGCGGCGCTTGCTCAGGTAATCCAGCAAAACGCCGGCAATGTGAATTTGCCCACACAAGCAACCATTCAATTGATCCTGTCTAACGTGATCCTGGCTGCGAGTGTCTACATTCCGTCATCGCCGTAGGAGTTTGCAGTAATGACTGATTCACAGCGGGTCTCAATTTTCAGCAACAATGGCGCGCTTACCGCACGTGCACCGGGATTCGACCCTATCCCCCTCCCTGTTAATCCTGCCGAGATGGGGGCGTTGGCGATCAATGCTAATAGTAACGGGCGGACTACGTTGGGTATCTGCGGCGACTCCATTTCGCAGAATTGTTTTAACGATACGGCGGTCAACAGTATATTTTTCTCGCGCGGTTGGGCAGCTATGGCCCCCGCGATGGCAGGCGTCTATTGCGTGCCTGTCAAATACGCTACTTCCGGTGCGACGATTCAATCGTGGGCTGCCGAACATCTCGCCAATGTGATCGCTGCGAAGCCTTCTGCTGTGACGCTGATGCTTGGGGCGAACAATGCAATAAATCCCGGCGGATATCCTTTTGCCGCGTCCATGACTGCGTTAGATGAGATATGCGCGGCCTTAACAACGGCCGGTATCTACGTTGCCCATCTGCCTACACCGCCGCAAGGATCAATCGCGGCTCCGGTATCCGCGGCGGTTTCTAACTACATCGTTCGGTTAAACAAGCACGTAAGAGATTATTGGGTAGGGAAAGCGTTTGGCGAATATGTTGACACGTACTCCACTTTAGTCAGCAGTACTACGGTTAGTGCAGGCACGGTGACCACCAATCCGTGGAAAGCAAACTACGCCCAGGCGGACGGCCTCAACATTCATCCCTCGCAGTTAGGCGCGTACTACATCTCATACGCGATTTTTCAAAGCGGCGTTTTGCAACGCCTTTTCCCCGCGTATCAGTTGATTCAATCCAACAGCGATTATATCGGTACTGATTCGACCTCAAATCAGTTACTACCTAACGGATTAATGCTTGGTACTACAGGCGCACACGATAACGGATTTTCAAGCGGCCCGGTCGCTACCGGCTGGCGACTGTCAGGAGCGGCGAACGTGTCTGTAGTGGCTTCAAAAGCCACTGCTGATAGCGGTGTTGGAGAAAAACAAATACTGACGTGCACTGCAACAGGTGCGGGTCAAGTTGCGTTTTACATGACTGGAATCGAAAGTAATTTTACATCCGGTAACACCATCCGTGCCGCAGCTAGAATAAAGGTTACGGGGGCGACTGCACAAACACGTTGCGTGTGGGAGCTTTTTGCGAGTGGGCCGGGCGACATCCTTGGGTGGAACGATGGCCCACAAGACGTATCGTTCCCAACCACTCAACAAGAATATCTAGCGGCGATAACGCCTGGAAGAATTCTCACTTATTCATCTGGTTACATTCGGCCGTTGTTGTATATCAACTTCAGCGGTGCCGGCGGCGCGGTGATCGAAATATCGCAAGCTGAGATTCGTAAAAATTATTAGGGCGCTGTTCGATGCAGGCGCTTTAACCACCTATCGCTGTCGCTTGTCATCGTGGGTTGCAGTTGGCTCTGAGGTACGCTGCGTAGAAAAACGGCGGCGTCTGTCATAGCTCGTTTTAGTGGATCGCTATCAACGAGCAGCGACCATTGCTCAAGCTCGGTTGCGTGGCGGGTAGCTTCGAGTTTAAAACGGACGAAGTCGTCAGTATTCATTATGCGGCCTCACGAGCGGTGATGCGCTCGTCCATCAAAAACAATGACGCCTTGGCGCGCGTTGCTGCAACGTAACATAAGTTGCGTTCTTGTTGTCGCTGCCAGTCTAATCTAACCCACGGGGCCGGACACTGCGACGCATTCAGCCAGAATACGCGGTCGCCCTCCAAGCCTTTTGCTTTGTGGATCGTGGCTAGGGTGACGGCCGCAGCGGTATCTGAAAATAAGGATTCGATTAAACAACATAGCGCCGGCACGGTTCTGCTGTTTTCATCAAGCGCATCAATCAACGCAAGGATGCAATCGCGTTTGTCGACAATTGACTCTGCTTTAGAATCTTGTTTTTTAGCAATTGCTTTTTCGTGTTCGCGCGCACTCCATTGAAACAATTTTTCCGTTAGCCCGTCGATACCTTTCCCATTTAAACGTTTGATCATGGCGATAAGACCCGCGCCAATTTCACGACCCATAATAACCGCGGGTACGCGCAGTCTGATCAACTGGTACACCAAAGTTACAAGCGGTTTAGTTGTGCGACACACGACAAGATCACCATTCGTGAACGTACTCGCATTCCATTTCTGGCCAATGTCTTTCACTTCACCGGCAAGTGCGTTAGGCGCAGCTTCAATGTGGGAGACCCATTTACGTACGTAAGTAACCACACTTGTCGGGCAACGGTACGACACCGTCAGCGGTAACTCTACGCAACCGAACTCGTCAGCGATTAGCTGCATTGAATTTGAATCAGCCCCGCGAAAGCCGTAGATCGCTTGTGCTGGATCACCCACGGCTAACAATCGGCTGTGCGGTTTCATAATCTTGCGAATGATCGCACGTTGTATGGCGTTAGTGTCTTGAGCTTCGTCTACAAAAACGTTATCGAATTTCGGTAAACTGATGCCTTCACGCACTGCTATGTAAAGCATATCGTCGAAATCGACAAGTGGCGATTCGTTCGACCATGTGAGCAGCTCGCTAGCTAACTCGGCTGCACGTTCGTTGTTGGCGAATTCGCTATCTAGCTCCAAGTCGTGGTGTTCGATTAGATCAAGCCACGCATTAGGTGTGTTCGCTAGTAAACAACCAATGCCGGCGTTACGGCCGAGGCCCACGAGGCGACAGATAAACGCCCCGTACATTTTTAAATCATTACCTTGCAAATTGTCTTCGCAAAGATTCCGCAGTTTGTTGCTGCAAACGTCGCGCTGTTCTTTGAATTTCATCACATCGCCAAATGACAATGAGTGAAACGTACGGCCGTTGACGCCGCGCCCCTTCATGGCTGCCGCAATCGACTTGTTGAACGCTAAGACTACGTGCGAGCCCTTCGTACGCTTTACAGCTTCCTCTACCGTGGTGGACTTGCCGGAACCTGCAACGGCCTTGATAATGGCGTTACCGGTGCCGGATTCAACGAAATTGAAGATCGCTTGTTGGTAAGACGACCACGTGCGGGTGTTCATGCGTGCGGCTCCGGTTCGTTCAGTGTGGAGCAATCCTAACTGACGAGGTCGTCAGGCGTCAAGTGATGCGCGTCTTGTTTCTCGAACATTATGCCTCCACACTCGCACGGTGCGGGCACACGCATAGGTGCACCAAATTGGTAGACTTTACCGCAGCTCATACAGCGCCATCGGACGCTTTTCATCCCTTCGTTGGGTTTTAGAATGCGATCAGGCTCCCCAAATTCACGCAATACATCGGCTCGCGTTTTAATCTTCCCACTTACCATAGCGTTGCGCCTCCCATGCATCAGGTACCTTAATTGGCCACGGTTGGCCGTCTTCGCACACCGCCCACGCGGGCAGCGGGCGCACGCATTCCATGTAGCCGGCGATACTGCCGAACCCGTCAGGCACTTCTGCGACACCCTCGTCGTGAGTGTGCATCACGATCGGATAGCCTGCACGCTCTAAGCGCAACAAAGAATCGGCTTGTATTTGTCGGCACATGAACGATATGACGTTTTGAGTTTGCACCCCACCATATAAGCTCATCCTCACCCAGCCTAGCGCGCCCTTCGTTTGGTTCGAGTTGTTACCCTCATAGGACATTTCGAATTCCCACGGGCTCGCGTAGTTGCGCTGCGAAGGCGTCAGACGCGGCGCGTGATAGCGAATGTATCCACCCGAAGGCGGCCGGCAATACAGTACATCGTCGTAGACTTGATACAGTACGCCAAGCCGCGATTGTGGGTTAGAGCTGAAGCATTGACCGGGTTCTAAGATAGCGGAGATGGCGGCTCCCTCCAATCCGTACAGTATTTGCTGTTCGTTGTGTCTGAACTTATTAAGGGTTTGGCCGCCCCAAAAATTTACGATGTTGGGAATAGCGTCGCGTGTCTTCAACACCACGGCTTTAATTGCATCGTCATCGCCTAGCAGATCGTCAGCGCCAAAACGTTTCCACCCATTAACCCACGCGCCGAAGTCTGCGGACAACACTGACAGTTTACCTAGTTGCCGGTCATCGTGGTGCTTGCCGTGCTGTTTTCTAAACGCTTGATACTCTTCGACTGACTTACCCGTCAGTAACGCGGCTTGCGCTTCGTAAATCTTCCCGTGGGTTCTAAACACGTCGATGCGCCATTGTTCATTAGCCATGCAAGACGTTGCAACCGCTTGTATGGCGGTGAAGTCCGCAGACAGCAAACGGTGTCCCGCCTTGGCGATGATCATCGAACGCAGGCAGCTTGCAACCACTTCGAGGGCATCTAACGCGCCGTTGTTCTTTGGGTCGAGCGCCCACGCTGAACCCTCGCCGTATTCATATTCGAGCAGTTCAATAGATCGGCAACGAATGATTGCGAGCGCGCGTTCAACTTGCTCGGGCTTTGAAAAAACACCCTTGTACAAGTTGGCCGGCTGCACGCCTCTACCATTCCACAGCGAAGTGTGTGCGCCGTAATAGGTGTATTGATCGTAAAGCCGCCCCGACGATGTCGTCTGCGATCTAAACGCGTAATACTTTTTACAGCTACCAAACGCGAGGATTTGCCGGATACGCAACACACGCAACACGTTGCGCGGGTAGTCGGTGCGCTTCAATGCGTCGGCAAGCGTGTCTTCGTCAAGTTCGTAAAGATAAACGCCCTGTGTGCGCATCCATTCGAGCATTTTTGCAACTTCGGTTGACTTCTGTACCGCGTGGTTTGTTATCTCGCGCAGCTCGCTGTTATAGCGCAACTCGGCTTGTTCAATGATAACGATGCAATCTTCGACCGCTGCCGTATCGACTTGCATGCCGCGCATGTTGATACGCAAGTCAAGCTTCCATACATCGTGCTCGCGGGGCGTTAGATCAGGCACACGGGCGCTAACGTGTGCCTCGGTTATGATGTCTTGCTTGTTGTATTCATAGAACCGCGCGAAGTCATCGGCGGCAGTAAGCGGCGTCCATCGCAACGACTGGTTTGCCTTCGTGGGTTTCTTCGGCATCGTCAGCTTGCGAATTAAATCGCTGCCGGCTTTATCCTTTTGCTGCGATACGTTCAACACTGCGCCGAGTTCGCCGAGTGCGCCGGGGTACGCAGATGCGCGAGCCTTCGCGGCAGAACAGTGAGCTTGATCAGTCATGTGTTGTCTGTTGCCTCAAGAGGTAAGCAGTGCACAACCCAGCGCAGCGCGTATTCGACAGTTCGCGGGATTGGTGATTCCCCTGCTATGTACTTACGCATTGTTCGCTCATTGATCCCTATTTCCTTTGCCGAGCCGCGCTGTGACAGTCCAGCGCGGTCCAGTAGCTTCGCAAGCTGGACGGCGGTCACCGCGGCACCGGTAAATCTGAAAATACTTTATCTATCTGTGCCGACGCCGCCTCACGTTCAGCGATATTTGCAAATCCGTCCCCTGGTGAAAAGCTAGGCTCATACAAGCGCGCATCCATGACGGCTGCATAGATTGCGCCATCGGCTGTAAAAGTAACTCCTTTCGTGAGCGGATAAACTTTGCCGCCGATGTTTTTGTATACCCGCCACACCCATGCGTGGTGGGAATTTTTCTCGCACTGCTTAATTTCTATGCAAAGACCCATCACAGCACCGCCTTACGCTTTTTGTCATAAATCACAGTATCGTCATCGTTCAGTATCTGCACGTAGTCTGCATCTGGATATTCGTCCATGTAATCCTTGACTGCTCGTTTTGCGACCTGCAAGCCATCAACATCTTCTGCATCGATGATGATGTTGCCGTCTGCATCTAGCGCGATAATTCTGTAGTAACCCATCTTCATTCTCCCGTTTGCGTTGTCAATGGGTGTATTAGACCATTAAACCCTATAGGGTGTCAAGCCCTATACAAGAAATTTATTTAGGGGGCTCCGATCCTGTGGTCTGAGGTAAGCACCGGAGACCAATTTTAGTGGTGCCTCTAGTACCGCCAAGCGATAGACTTTTTGCAGAATAAAATTGATTTAGCTCACAATTGTGTAGCGCGACATATCCGCCGCCCTCTAATATTGCGCAAGGATACGGCACGCCATCATCGTCTTTGCCTTCCTCTGCGCAGCCGCTCACGCGATCCACCTCGTGTGATTCACCATAGGCAACCCAGAGAACCATGCCGTAGCTCAGCTCATTATTAAGCGTTTGAATTTCGTCGTCATTCATTGTCACTACCTCTGTTCTGGAGCGGGGTTCCGGTGATGTGAATGCGCTCAACCATTGCTTGATGCGCACGTATCGAACCCTCGCTGGCCTCGTCTTGTGCAACGAACTTGCCGCGCTTCTTTGTTGCCTCGTCCCATTCCCAGACGTAGGTTTCTGCATAGCGCGCTTGCACCACCATTGCAGATAAATCACGGTCAATTGTGCTGACGACAAAGCCACCAATGTAAGTCACTGCGAGCGAACTCATTTCGTGCCACCTCCGGTTTGGTTAGGTTTCATAGAGGCGGCAGCCCTTGTTCATCGCAATGAAACGGAGGCCAGCCTAACACTGGTACACAATGAACATTCCATACGGTCCATTCAAAGTTAACGTTATGCGCTTCAAGCTTGCCTCCAGCTTCGACGTGTTCGAGTAGCGTTACCGGGTGCAGTAGGTTCGGGCACTCGCACGGGCACCCGAACCTTACAGGGCAATCGCACGCGTGGTTAACATCGTACCGTGGGTATTGTTTATAAGTTGTTGAGGGTTCCGGCCGCCACCATTGCACCCCGTTGCCGTCTTTAAGATTGTAAGCGAGCGACAATACCTCAAAGCTATGATGTTCTACGTAGTTACGCGTGCCCACCGCTTTAAGCCCGCGGTTTTGAGCTGACAGACCCGGCGGCGAATCCCATTTTTGTTCTAGCGGATTCCACACCAAACCCGCTTCGCTGTATGTTTCAAAATCGAAATCAGGTAACACAGTTGCAAGGCCGATGCCTGCAACAAATTGTGTACCGGCGCGTGCGTGTCGCCAGTCAACCATTATCGGGTGCCTTAGTAGGTAGCCGCTGTTGCCGCAATCGAAGTTCTTCAAATAGGGATTGCGGGCATTGGCAATATTCGACAGCCGCATAGGGGACCGGCGTAACCAATGTCTTTAATGGCAACCAGCATATTCCGCAGTGTGCCTCACTCATAGTGCTGATCCTGATGCCTCAAGAGGTAGTCCATAGCGTTTACTAAGCTCCCTCGCCAATGCAATCCGTTCTCGGGTAACTCGCTCATGGTCCCTCTGCGTAAAGGATGCGGCTTGAGTGAACGGCCATTCTTGATCGGAATACTTCAACTCGGCAATCAACATGCCGACCATAGCCTTTCGTATCTGCTGACGATTCATGCCTCACGCATGACTTTTCTCGTGTGTGTGTGGTCCGAGATAGTCTCTTGGCTGAATAGAACATGCTCAGTTCGGCGGAATACAGCGCGGCATAGCGACCGTTTGCAAATATCGCGCAAGGGTACGGCACACCATCATCGTCTTTGCCTTCTTCCGGATGACCACCAATCCCGACAACTTCGCGCGCCTCAATGCCGCTTATCCAAAAAACCACACCGCGCTTAACTGCCTGTCTCAACAAGTCGATTTGCTCATCATTCATTGCCGTGCTCATGTATAGGATTCAAAGACGCCAAGTCGATAAGTGACAGTAGGAGCAAGACTTTACTCGTGTTGCGTTAGGCACCACAATGCTAGCAATTCGGCTGCATCCAACACAATGCGAATATCACGTTGTGGGATGCCCGTCGCGCTATTGATCAGTACTAAAATTGCTTGCCGACTCAACCCCGACGACTTCATGGCTTTAGCAGAAGTGGAAACTTTGCGAATCGAATCGGCCACGCGTTTGAAGTCTTCGCGTGTTGGCTCCGATAGTTTTTTGATTGCGGTTGCCATCTCTTCACCTCTTGCCCATTCCCCGCTGCTGTCCGGTCCGAATCGAACACGGGTATCACGGCTCAGCAGCGGGGCGGGACTCAGTTAAAACGGTATGTCATCGTCAAATCGCGGGTCATATGGATACATCGGTTTAGTCGCCGGCAGCAAATGCGCCGGTAGCTTACCGCCTACAATCCCCTCAAAGTCGCACCATGTGACCGGCCGAAATCATGGCCGCGTCAATCCACCCTTTTTGCCGGAAGTCTTCGTAGCGCGCCCCCTGTGGGTTTGCCATGCGGTAACCGGCCGGTGCGCCTAAGGGATCGGGAGCCGGTGCCGCTGCCTGAGGAACTGCCGGAACCGGTGCGGGTGACGCCCCTGCCACAGGTGGCGCTAAGAAGCCGGCGTGCGGTGTCACGGGCACAGGGGCAGCGCCGGGGGCCATCGTGCCGGCGGTCGGAGTAGGCGACGGCTGCGTATAACCGCCTCCAGGCACGCTAGGCGACGGCGTAGCGCTAGGGGCCACCGTAGAAGACGGGAACGCGGCAGAGCCTACGGGGGCGGCTGTTACGCCGGCAGGCAGCGCCGATCGACCGAACCCCACGGCGCGAGGGTCGGGGCCACTCACGATTTCCTTACCCGGCGCACGGAAAGCAACCATGTTGTGGTTGAGGTAAACGCCCGGTTTCTGCGTTTGGCCGTTGCCTTGCACAGTGCCGAACACTTCCACCCAAAAACCGGGTTTAACTAGGCCCGGTTGCAGCATCGGGTTGCCCTGTTCATCGAACACCTTAACGGGGAACGATGAACTAAATTTGAGAATCCAGCAACCGAGGTGCCCTTCGCGATCACAATTTTTGCGGCCGTTCTGATTCGGGATTTGACTATCGCCGTCCTCGATCTTCCACGCGAAATTAGGGCTTGCGGTTTGACCTTGCGGCCATGCGGCATTTGCAATCGCGAGAATCGTTTGACCCCACGGCTCCACCCACCACTGCGCTGCGGTTTTTTGAATCGCTAGCGCGAAGTAATAGCGGACGGTTGGCTTGCCAGCGTTCGGGCCTTCACGGGTGACCAGTGGTTTGCCTTGGGCGTCTTTATCTTGCGGTTCGTACAAATCGCCCTGAACGATACGGCCGACTGGAAATAGAATCGAATTTTGATTTTGCTGTGTAGCGGGTGCGTTCATTTTGAAAATACCTTGCGTGCAGTGATGGAATTATCGCGCGTCAGCTTCAACGCGGCGGCGGGTCTATGAGCGTAGTGTTTCATCGTTTCCGCGTCAACGCCGAATTGTATCGCTTGCGTGGGTGTTACAAGTGAATCCTTTTTAGTTTGTGGCTTCCGTAAATCGATGCCGATAAGATCGCCCAAACCGACGACCTCGTCAACATTAACATCGTCGTAGTATGTTAACCGGGATTGACCGGGGGTCATGTGGAAAAATGAGATGGGTTTACCTTGTCGCATTAGCGCCTCAGCTTGTGCTGCTAGGCCCGTCTCACGTGCTTCAAGGCGTTTAATGATGTTTTGTACCATCGCTAACTCGGTGCCGATTGCTTCGGGTGGCATCTCTACGATTTCGCCGGTTGTAGCGAAATCAATAAAAACGCCGGTCGCGTATTGTAACGTTTTACAGACGTGGCGCGCCCTGCAATCAACGCATGAATCATTGGTTGTTGCAACTGGATCGGAGCCAAGCGCCGCATGCGCAGCATTTGATGCGATGTTCAAATAGTTACGCAGCACATATGCCTGAACGCGCCACCACCTAACAGGGCCGTCGGCTCGATAGCATCGCGGTTGCACGATACACATCTCTACCCACAAATTAAGGTCTGCGTCATCCAGGTTTAACCGATCCATTACACCTGATGTGTATGAGGTTGTCTGATAGTTGCCGAACACTTCCACGTAGCGGTGTCCGTATTTGTATTCACCCACACGCAACAGTTTGATTAGGCCGCGCGCAAATAGATCGGGCGATATTTCAGGCGGGCAGACTTTATGCGCGAAGCGCGCATCGGGAAAAAATCGCCATGCATCCGGTGTTCCGGCGCAGTGTTCGGGATGTACACGCTTGATAGATACGGCGTCCTCAAGGCGCAATGACGAATGGAAACCGCCTATTGCTTCGGCGTACATCGTTGCGCCTGCTACCATATCAACATCCACGGTCCACTGGCGGCCCCGATACTCCATCTTAAATCCGACAGGCAACGTATGGCCGTACCCGCGAGCGTAATTCAACGCGACCATGTGCGCGAATGTTCCCTCGGCTTCTTCTTCGGTCTCAGGTAACGGCGGCACTTGTTCTTGCAATTGCACGGAAGCGGGACACTTCACAGTAAGATCAAGAGATGACGGGGCAATACGCGCGTGGCTCATTTTAAAATTTCCAAAGTTGGGGCTTGGAACCTTTTGGTAAATATAAGGGGTGCTTCGGGACACCGCCTTTTGTTAATCCAAGCGTGTGTAATTTTTCAGGCGCAACTGTGCTTAAGTGATGTTGCACGCGGTCGGCAAGCTCTTTATGAGCGATGGTGCCCCACGTGCAAATAATTAATGAGGCTTCAAGTGCATGACGAATTAAAAACCCCTCGTTGTGGTCAATGATCAATTGTCCCGGTATACGCGTTTGTTTTGGGTCTGTACTCCGATAGGGGTTCACATTTACAAAAACCATTTTCGTATAACCCCACGCAGATGTGAACCCCCATCCGCGTCGCTCTGTTGCATCATCTATTTTAGCGTCAGTAAGCGACGGGTTGGCACACACCCACAGGACAAAATCAGCATTAAGATGCGCAACAGGTTTGTCAAACAACGTTGCGCAACGGACACACGGGCAATCTAATCCTGCCTGACGGGTCAAATCATAACGATATGACCCGCACGGGCTTATTGTTGCATCCCGTATCATCGGGTGGCTAGGATGAGGTCGATAGCCGCTTCAACGTTTGGCACAAGGTGTGGCATATTGCCTAGTACTTGCAATGATGGTGCGCCACCTTGCGCCACGCACTGATTTACTTCGTCCGGCGATATGCGGTTCGCGGAACGCGCCCCCGTGATCTTACGGACGAGCGCCCGAAAAGGGTCAAGGGCTGCTGGCGCTTGGGCTGTATTAGCTTCGGGTACAGACGGTACCGAGGGAGACACCGGAGCGGCAGCCCCCGCCGGTAGCGGCGCGTGACCAAATAAATCTGCGGGATTCGGTACGGGTGGAGCCGTCGGGACGCCGGGCACAGGTACTACAGGAACAACCGGCACAGTCACTTTGCGAATGCGCGGTGCTAGTTCTTGCATCACAGCCGTTACAACTGCTTCGTTAATGCCTTTTTGGATTTTCCAAGTACCATCTTTCTTTTTGTTCTTAGATTTTTGGTGTATGCGCGCATCGAAGGGGATACCGCTATCATCGTATTCGTCAGCGGTCACTGAGGCAACGGGAGCCGAAGGCGTCGGGGTCGAAACAATAGATGTTGTCATAGGCGCAGGCGGGGCCGGAGGTGCTAAAGGGCCGTTGTTGTTCATATCCTGTTGCGCGCGTTCCAAATCGGCCGGGTGAAAATCACCAGCGGGCGGCGCGGGGGGAACGTCGGGCATAGGATGAGCGGCGGGAACCGATGCGCACAGGGTCACCTTAGCAGGCGCTTGACCGACACCGGTTTGATATTCTTTCAATTCGGCATGGTCCATAAGAAACTGCGCAGCAAGGCGTAACGCGGCGGGCGTATCGGCTAGAATGTCGATCATTAGTTGCACGGCGAAATCTCCAATTTTTGTGAGTGTTCAACAGTTGACGTGGACTGACAGTATCGTCAGACTGACGACCTTGTCAACTAGGAGGCTTAAAAAAATGAGCGGTGAAGAATTATACAACCTGTATGTAGACGCTATGGCTAAAGAAAATTGCGCAATCGACGAATGGGGATTATTAGACGACATAGACCGCGCCGCATGGTCTTCTGTAGCTAAGCTGGTTCAGTATTCACAACCTGTGCGTCCCTAAAACGCGATGCTCTACGATTTTCAGCAAGGCGTACAAAACGCTAGCTTTCAAGCATACCAGGAGGGGGCCACAGTTGTAATGCCGGTGATGCCCACGGGTGGTGGTAAGACAGTTTTATTTTGCGATACGATGATGCGTTTCGATTGTCCGTCCGTGGTAATTGCACATCGTCAAGAGTTAGTAAGTCAAGCGGCGTTAGCGCTCAACCGCGAACGGGTACCGCATTCTATCATCGCACCTAAAAAAATCGTACAGCAAATCATTGCTTTAGAACATGACATACATGGATATTCAACATACGCATCAAATGCGCCGGCGCGTGTGGCCGGCGTAGATACGTTACGCAATCACGATGCTAATGATAAGTGGTTGTCGCGCGTCGGCTTCGGGGTAATCGACGAAGGCCATCACGTATTACGCGATAACAAATGGGGTAGAGAGGTTGGTAAATTTCCTAACGCACGTTGGTACCTCCCTACGGCACACGCAGTACGTGCCGACAACAAAGGGTTAGGACGTGAAGGCGGCGACGGATTTGTCGACAGGTTGATTTTAGGTCCATACGGTCGGCAATTGATTGACCGCGGTTTTCTTACCGACTATCGCCTAGTATGTGTGGGTAGCGACATTGCGCTCGCTGATGTGCCTATAGGACCGTCAGGCGAATACAACATGCCGAAGTTGCGTGCGGCAACTCACGCTGATAATAAAATTGTTGGCGATGTGGTTAAGACGTATTTAGAGTACGCCGCCGGCAAACTCGGTGTTACGTTCGCAGTTGACAAAGAGGAAGCGGTAAAGCTGCGTAACGCTTACGTTGCAGCGGGCGTGCCGGCAGAAGTCATCACAGATGAAACGCCTATTAATGTACGCAGCCAATTGATGCGCAAATTTAAAGCGCGTCAGATTTTGCAACTTGTATCTGTTGATTGTCTCGGCGAAGGCGTAGACGTTCCTGCGATCGAAGTCGTTAGCCTTGTGCGTCGTACGGCTTCGTGGCAATTGATGTGCCAGCAAGTAGGCCGCGCGCTGCGGGTGATGGTTGACGATCAGTATGCGTTGAACTGGCCTTACTATAGCGACCTAGAGCGTCTTGCGATCATTGCCAACTCAAACAAGCCGAAGGCAATCATTATCGACCACGTGGGTAATATCGTGTGGCACGCAAAGCTTCGCGGCTTGTTTGACTCGCGACAAGAGTACGGTTTGTTAACGGGTGAATGCCGCAGAGGCAAAAGCGATGCGATACCATTACGCGTCTGCCTGGAATGCAAACAGCCTTACGAAGCCTATTTAATCCGATGCAAGCACTGCGGTAATGAACCAATGCCGGCAGGACGATCTACGCCTGAACTTGTGCAAGGCGACCTTATCGAACTCGATCCTGAAGTATTGCGCGCATTACGTGGGGGTTCTGAAAAGATTATGCGCCCTTATGTTACGCCGTACGGAATGCCTACTCATATTGTGAAAACTCAATTGCGACACCATCACGACCGATTCAGAGGCCAAACTTCGTTGCGCCACGTACTCATGTTGTGGGGTGGGTGGCAAAAGCATCTAGGTTTAAACGAACGTGAATCACAAAAGTTGTTTTATATTCGATTCGGTATTGATGTGTTAAGCGCGCAGGCGCTGGCACTGACGGACGCGACAGCGTTAGAAGCTCGCATCGTCGCAGAACTTGAACGGGCTAACATCCAAGAGGTAGCCGCATGACAATGACCGCAGGCGGATTAGTAAAGCTAATCGAAGAGTGCGGCGAGCTTACGCAGATATGTGCAAAAAAACTCGCCTACTACCACACTGACACGCACCCGGACGACAAGGGGCAGATGTCCGGCCGTATCGAAGACGAAATTGCCGACGTGTATGCGGCTGCCGCCTTCGTTATGGAGAAATTCAAACTTAACGAAAACCGGGTAATAAAACGCGCCGATGAAAAACTCGCTAAGCTAAAAGAGTGGGACGCAGACCCTACCAACCAACGAGAGGGATACAGGACACCACAAAACTTTATTGATTGTGAGGCTTGTGGGTTCTCACATCCTGCCGGCATGGCGTGCCCCGTATGAACTTGCAAGAATGGGCCGCGCGTTGGAATATACCCGCCGAAGCCTTCCGGGAACTTGTAGCCTGTAGTATTGTTCCGCCGGAGCCTGACGAAGTCGTCGGAACAAAATCAGAAGCCTACGTACAATCAACTGTACGTCTTGCGGCACCAGGACGTGGTATTTATTTATGGCGTAACCAAGTTGGAGCGGGTATTGTAGCTAACGCTCGCGACCTATGCCACGAATGCGTACAAAAGGCACGCCGGCCTATTCGTTGGGGCTTAGGAAACGATAGCAAAAAACAAAACGATGTGATGAAATCTGCCGACCTAATCGGGATTGAGAAAAAACTAATCACTCCTGACATGGTCGGCAGTTACATCGGAAAGTTCCATTCTGTGGAAACAAAACACGAAGACTGGAAGTACTCAGGGACGGCCGAAGAGAATGCGCAGCTAGCTTGGGCGACCTTGATTAACTCACTTGGCGGCGAGGCTAAGATTGTCAAACACGCCTCGTCACTATAGGATCACTAGACTATGACTGTACCTAATAAAACCTCTAAACCCGCCATTCTCAGCGCAGCAATTAAGCTCGCAAGTAAGGTTGGGCTTTTTCAATTTTCGCGGGTTGACGTTGCCGCTGAGGCGAATGTAGGCGAATCGACTGTGTCGTATCATTTCGGCACGATGCCCGAGCTACGCACCGCAATCGTGAAGCATGCAGTCGAGCACGAAATTATGAAAATTCTAGCCGATGCTCGCGCGGGGCGCGAATCCGTGGGCGTGCCTATGAGCGCGACGCTAAGGAAGAAAATCGCGAAATTCATCGCAGAATAATCCGCCTTCAACAAAAGGCCGACGGGGTCGCTAAACCTACGTCGGCCGAATCGGAGACACTGCGTGCATGGCGGACTCTAGCGACATTCGCGGAGCGTTGTCAAACGTTCCCGCGTTCATCCTCTACCGACTGGTGCCTACAGTTGATGCCAAGGGCTACCCCAAGCTCGACAAAGTGCCCACAAGTCCGAACGGCGGCTACGATATTAACCCGCACGATTCGGCTGAATGGATGTTACCGGCGGACGCTCAGTTATGGGCTGACGTATTTAATGCGCAACTGTTACCGCAAGGCGTCAGCGGATACGGTACCGGCGTCATCATCTCCGAAGACATCGTCTTGCCGAACGGCCGGCGCTTGTTCGCACTCGATATTGACAAATGCCGCGACGGCAACCAATGGGCACCGCATGCGCGCGCCTTCGTGGATAAGTTGTCGGGTGGCGGTGTCGAAGTCAGTGTAAGCGGTAATGGGTTACACGTGTACGGCACATATGCCGGCGAGCGGCCGGACCACGGCACGCGTAATAAAACCTACGGCCTTGAGTTATACACACGGTTGCGTTTCATCGCTTGCACAGGCTTAGGCGCTGCCGGTGATCCTCTCAAAGACTTGACGCGCGAACTGCACGCGCTAGTCGAATATTTCCCCGCCCACGATGTCGAAGATTACGACGGCGAGTTGACGACCAAACCTGTTGTGGAGTGGTCCGGTCCTGACGATGACGACGAGCTACTGCGCAGAGCAATGAGGTCTCACAGCGGTGCAAGCGTCTTTGGTGGCAAGGCTGCCTTCGCCGATTTATGGAATGCTAACGTCGCTGTACTTGCTCGCGTGTTTCCGCCGCAACAACACGGACAATATGACGCTAGCGCCGCCGATCAAGCTTTGTGTAATCATTTAGCATTCTGGACCGGCAACCACGGCGAACGCATGTTGCGCCTGTTGTATCGATCGGCACTCGTGCGTAACAAGTGGGAGCGGCCTGGATATCTCCTCGGAACCGTACAGCGCGCTTGCGGTTCGCAGAAACAATGGTATAAAGATTCCCGGAGCAACGTGTCTCCGGGTCAGATGGCTTACGTTGCAGCCGCATGTCTGACCCTCGGCACCTCCGATGCGGTGACGCCGGCAACGCCTAGTGCGACCGTCGCACCCTCGGAGGGCGTCGTTCCTCAATCCACGCCGTACGATCCTAGTAAGCCGATTCCGCCGGGCACGCGTCCGCCTATCGGCGATTATCTTACCGAAGCGCAACAGGTTGCTTTATTTGATGGCTGCGTCTATGTGCAAGATATCCATCAAGCCATAATGCCTCAAGGGCACACACTCAGCTCAGAGAAATTCGACGCAGAGTTCAGCGGGTACACATTCGCAGTGAAACCTGATGGGCAACAGCCTGCTAAACGCGCATGGGAAGCGTTTGTGTTTTCAGAAATCCACGCTTTCCCGAAAGTCAAAGGCATGTACTTCGATCCGCGCCAACCATCGCGCAAGATCATAGAGCGCGAGGGATCAACGCTAATCAATTCGTACGTCCCATCGGTTATCATTCGTAAATCAGGTGATGTATCGCCGTTCCTAACACACCTGTACAAACTCTTACCGCTTGGAAATGACGCACAAATTCTGCTGGCTTATTTCGCTGCCTGCGTTCAACACGCCGGCGATAAATTCCAATGGTGGCCGTTGATCCAGGGTGTAGAAGGCAATGGCAAAACTACGCTAAGTCACTTATTGCAGTACGCCGTTGGGCGTCGGTACACCCATTGGCCTAAAGCCGCCGAGCTAGGCTCAAAGTTTAATAGCGCATTCTACGGTAAGCTGCTGATATGTTGTGAAGACGTTTATATTTCCGAATCGCGCGGCTCATTGTGGGAAGCCTTAAAACCCATGATCACCGGCATAGAGTTGGAAATCGAAGGCAAGGGCGTAGACAAGGTTACCCGAGAGGTTTGCTTTAACGGCGTGATGAACTCAAATCACAAAAACGCCATTCGCAAAACGGCTAACGATCGACGAGTAGGGCCGTTCTTCTGTGCTCAACAATCAAAAGCCGATCTGATGCGCGACGGGTTGACCAAAGATTATTTTATTGCGCTGAAAGCGTGGCGCGAAGGTGAAGGCCGCGAGATTGTCGCCGATTATTTGATGCGCTACGAAATCCCGGACGAACTGAACCCAGCACGTCGTTGCATCGTTTGCCCTGACACCACGGCCACACGGGAAGCGATTAGCGCCGGCCTTGGTGCAGCCGAGCAGGAAGTGATTGAGGCTATTTCACAGGGTACAGCAGGCTTCCGCGGCGGTTGGGTGTCATCAAGCGCCCTGGACCGTCTGCTCGCCAACATCGGCAAAGGGTCCAGCATACCCCGCAACAAGCGCCGGGAGATGTTAGACACCCTCGGCTATACGCCACATCCGGGCTTACCAGACGGCCGCGCTACGGTCAACGACACCGACGGCACCCGACCCTACCTGTATGTGCTTCAGACAACACCCGGAGCCTCTGAGCGTAACCCACACGCAATTATGAGCCTGTATCAAGCGGCACAGAAAGGTTAGACTGTCTCGTCAGTTTCTTTAACACCCGAGGTATTAATAACCTTACTGTTGGCTCGTGGTTCTTTTGCATCGGCACTGTGAACCTAAACAATGTCGAAGGCCCGTGTTCAAATACCGCAAGCAAGGTATTGAGTGCTACTACAACAGAGCGATCGGTTTCTATTACCGTGAATCCTGCGCCGGCAGCTGGCGTATTGACTGTTCGCTAATCGTCAGGGCTAGGTGCGTAGTCACACCTAGCCTTTAGTGATGGGTACGTACTGCATCGGCGATGCGGATGTGGATTACCCAAGCAAAAGCATGTAGTCGCCCTGGACTCGAATTTAGCCGTGCGGTACCAGTCAATCCACCACACGTCGCGCTTGCCCTCTGCCCGCGCCCTGCGGCTTTTACGGCACCCACAGTGCGGCAAGCAGATATAGTTTTCAGGCTTCATTGAAAACGTGCGCCGACGGAAACAATATCTGCATCGAACCCGATAGCGTTTGTATATCTTACGTCTCTGCGCGCTGTAGTTGCGCCAAGGCCGCGCGCTCATGTAAACAGCCTGAACTGTTCATAACGCTGCAACAGTGATTCAGGCTCGTCAAACCATATGTTGCTTTCGGCGTAATTTTCCCATTCGGTCAATATTTTAATATTCCAGGGAACGTTGAGCCCGCACACCTTGTGGTGACTGAGAGGCACGATGTGAGCGAGCACATGCTTGACGCCCGTTTGTCGGGTTCGCAGGTCGCGAGTTTTCACCAATGACCAAAAGTCGCGTTCTTTGATCCATGGGGGCGACGCTAAGACCGCACGTTCAATGTAAAAACGCCGGGGGTGCCTTACCAACCAATCGGGCCGCGCGTTCTTTGTGATGGCTTTGCGAAGCGACGCGCGGCTAGCGTATTTGTGAATTCCCATAAAAGTGATTTCATTAGTCGCGATAGGTGAAACCATCGGTTATCCACCACGCCCATGCGACGTAAAGAATAATGATCAGGCAGCATAGGCCAGAAATTGCGACGCACAGTTTCAGTAGAAAAAAGAGCGTCGACATATGGACCTCAGACAGCGGGCATGTGAACCATGTCACATATTTTGCGCGTATCCTGACGAGGTCGTCAACTCTTCATTTTAGGTTTGGTTGGGTAGCCTGCGACGAGAGATTCGCGCAACGCCTTTCGGCAATAGCTAGGGCCACTCATTCAGGGTCGTCTTCGTCGTAAGGTTTATCTGAGTAAAGGGGGTCATCTGTGAGCAATGCGAAAGCCAAGACACACATTACGCCAATCCCCAAAACGATAAGACCGATGACACGCAGCATAACTTTGCCTTCGACATGAATTGTGAACCCGACCACAATTTTGTGTCAGGCTGACAACGCCGTCAATACAAATTAACCTCTTAAACGCTGTTTATCGATTATTGTTGAGTAACCTTTTTCGCGTTCGTTTAGCCAATCAACGGTTGATATATAGTCTGCCGTAGCATAAACGATACGACGCGTAGTGCGATGTAATTTAACATCGAGGATCATTGGATAGCCGCCATCAGACTGTGGGCCTATGATTAGTTTATAACGCTCAGACATAATTAAAACCCCATTCTCAAACCAAGTTGATAGTTGCCGCGCACCGCGTTAGCTGCATCCAAGATTGTGAGGGTTTGCCATGTGCGGCACACCCAACGCGGTGCGCGCTCATCTAACATATTCGTGACGAACGCGTGACCATATGCGGTACCCATATACCACACTGCGACTTGACCTGTCGTAGGGTGATTAGGCAGCATCCAGCTTGACTCACTATAGCGCTCCGGCTGGTTAGCGATTTGCAACGTTTGGAGACCATCGACCGCATGGGTGACTTGATATGCGACCTCTAGCTGGCGATTTTCGGTTGACCACTGCCGGTCGAACTGCACGCAACCCTGCATCATCAACAAGACCAACGGCAGAATGATTGCGATCACTACAAACGAACCATATCGCATGTCGATAAATAGAAGCACAAAAAGCAGCATTGCAATAAATTGACCGGGGTGCGCGGCGAAGTAGATTGAGATGACGTTAAACATTACGGTGATCCTCGGCATGATGTAGGGTAAAGACGACTTACGGCTTCCCAAAATGCTAAGGCGGCCCTATCGACATCGCCGTTAATATTTATTTTGCCGTCGGGGTGAATCACTACACGCGGTTTGCCATGTGGGCTATCGCCGTAAATAATGATATCGCCGGCAACCGCCGAGACGGATAGAACCGTAGTTAATCTTTCATCTTGCGGGATTGTTAAACGTTTTGCACTCGTAACGACCTCGTCAGCGTGCGTCTGCTCCCCGAACAGCAACACGCCCACAGCGAAACATAAGAAGCCGAGATTTTCAGCTTTCTGCCGAATTGTTTGTCGGCGGCGCTTCATGTTTTTGTGACTTCTTTAACAACGAAACCATCATCTAAGCAGTACTTGATGAACGCGGCGCACTCTTTCCACGTAGTAAACCTATTACGGCTGCCGCTGCCGTAATAAACGTGATACACAAATGTTTTACGCTTGCTCATACAAATAGCTTCCCTTCGTTACAATAATCGGCAACAACAATAGCAAGAGCGATCAAGGCGGCAAGGGTGGTGAAGGTCATCATGGCGGCGGCTCCTAAGTGGTTACAATGTGGCTCTACTGTATACCTGACGACCTCGTCAGTCTAGCGACTTACGTCACAATTTCATCGTGTTGGGTATCGGACCTTTGAACTCGGGCCACTCTGAGGTATCACCTTTGCTCCAAGCTCGCAAAAACCACACGGCTTCCCCCGGATCGAAGGGGTCCGATAATTTTAAAGCGTATTCGATTGCAGCGTTGTACTGCTGGCGCATAGCTTCTACGGCTTCATTGCGCAGGTCTGATTGAATAGGATCACCTTGCATTACATCGCGTACCGCACAACCCGAACGCACAAGCGAGGGAGTAAGAACGGGTTTTTTTGGGGGAAGTTGTTCGGCATACACTTCGGGTATATCTTCCCACGCGCCAAGCTCGTGATTGAAGTGTTGTAAACGAGCCGAAGCTAGAGTCATTAACATACGAATTTCATATGCCATAAATTTTGTCCCATAGGTAAAAGGTGACCGCCGAATTTTTCACGGCATGGTGTAATGTGTACCGATATAAACGCCAGTTTTCCAGCTTCCAGCACCCAATCCGCACATATACGGCGGCAAGTTCTACGTCAGTAGGATTAAACTTTTGAGGGAATCGAATCTCTGCGAGTCTCATAGCGGCCCCTTGCGTGCGGCAAAAATTTTATCCGACAGTTTGCGAGTCGCCGCGCCATGATATCGGCACAATTCACCTTGTGTACTCGTAGTCCAGATACTTAGGATTTCGCCGGATTCTAAAGCATAGGCAACACCAGCTTTGTACATTGCGACGGCTTGTTTGCTCGTCCAGCGCCCCGGCAGCGGGCCGAGGCGTGACGTTATGGCGTAAATCATAATGCAGCCTTCGTTGCGTTCAGTGTGGAGTTATCTTAACTGACGAGGTCGTCAGGATTCAAGTGCACTGCGTCACAGTATTTGCAGTCGCAGCCCTTGCGGCATACCACACTGTTAATCTGCAAGCGGTCAGTATCCGCAAATACGTCGCGCGGGTAACGCCGAGGCGCATGCGGATCATCAGGCGTCAAACCTTTCATCCCCAATGATTCAAAATCGCACATAGGACCGCTCACACACTAGCATTATCTCGCGGGTATCAAGAGGCACACATCCGCTGGCTTTCACCGCCTTCGTGATTGTCGCGATAGGCGTGCCGGCGCAAATCGCTTTGGTAACGTAAGGCGTTGCCTCCCACGTCTCGCGCATCTGCCGGCATTCTTGAGGGACCACCGGTAGTATTAACATCGTGTCGGTACTGCTAACGTGCATCCAAATAATTAACGCCCACATGCGAGTAAATCCTTATATCGTAGAGGTTGAGTAAGTTTGTTCATAGGTGAGTAGTCGAAACTGTGGGTACGAGGCGAGCCCGCGACCAACGTTTCAGGTTCGTCAGTGTACGCTTGAATCCTACCGTCGATCACGACGGCCCACAGTTTCATCGTTTGCGAATCGTGGACGCGGCGCGGTTGGACTTGGAAAAAGCGTATTGCGGTGTTCATGGGGCTGTATCGTACTGACGGTGTCGTCAGGTATCCGCGTGATGCGTCACAGTTTGAATGTTTAGGGTTGATGACGCTTGCGACTGCGCGAATTCTTCGCCGCTAGCCTCACGAGCGCCCCGCAGTGGTTCAAATTCACAAGCATCATCAACCATAAACACACGGGGGCTGGGGGAACCAAAACCCCCGTGTGACACTGTAACGGAATTATAATTTGTCGATTGTTGCACCTCCTTTTTCGTTAATAAAAATTCCGACATTTTCCATATCTCGTTGGCTTTTCTTTACTCTCTTACGCGCCGCAATCGCCAAGTTAGCTACCCGTTTTAAATGGCCGGAGAGTATTAATGCTTGATCGGGGTCAAGCGCTATGTGGCGTACAGGAGCCTGCCAATCAATCAGCACTTGCATTGCTCTACTCACACCGACTTGATATTTGAGTTCGGGCGTTGCTGACAGTTCCGATGGCTTTGCAGATGTCGTATCATTGACTATTGCTTTTAATCCGCCATCTACGCCGGGTACACCTTCGTGATACAATTTGTCGCGAGCGCGTTGGGCTTGCTCCGGGGTGATTTCAGATAACCTCAATCCTTGTGCTTTAAGTAATGCGACACGATGCATTGGCTTCTTAGGGCACATTGGACACCACGAATCGGAGAATTCACCGCAATCGGTGTGTTTGATAGGACACGCATAGATAATCATCATTTGGCCTTTTTAAGAGTCTTGTGTACTTCACGTAATCCGAGCGCGATATGATGTTCTACCGTCTTTTCGCTTAAATGGTACTTCTTAGCGAGCTGTCGATAGGAAGCGCCAAAAAAGACACGTTGCGAAAACACCGCTTTACATCGTGGAGGTAGTAAATTAATTGCTTTACGCAGCGCTTCGGTTTGTTCTAAACGGATCAACAATTCATCGGCCGGCTCGTTGGCCGCTAACATTTCCGCAAAGTCATCGCAACGATCAAACTGTACTAACCTATCGTGTCGACAGGAATCCAAAGCCATGCGTTTCGCAACTGTGAATAGGAAAGCCCGAGGTATTTCTAACTTATCCATATTCACTAGCGTTTTTATAAATGCCTCTTGTGCAATGTCGCTGGCAGTTTCATCAGAATGCACGAAACGCTTGATGTAACGACACAAGTCATTGTAGCTACTGACGAACAAGTTAGTTACTGAGTCTTTGATAGCCATCACACCACCTCGTTTTAAAGATCAGGCGATATTCCCAAACCGGTGCTCCGATTTCTTCCGCTTCACTGTAGGTTGGGGCATACGCATCCACTCAATAACGTTGAGCCACTCCACACTATCGCAACCGACGGTATCGAAGTGCTCGCCGTGTCTATCAGTATGTGTACGTTTCGCGTGTCCAACTTCTTTACCATCGGACACCAAGACCTCAGCGCCATAAGGAGGCACACCTTTCTTAATATTTGTCCATCTCATAGTAAGCCTGCTTTCGTTAGTGATTGAACCAAGGGTGACTTAGGGCGTTTGATGTGTCGCAGCGGTTCCCATAGCTGATTGGCGTCACGCGCCTCTTGCTCGATGATACCGGTGCGGCTACGACGTTCGGGCCGCGCCGGGCGTGTTATACGTCCGTGTGGGCACATGATTGTTTCAAACCCGCGACGAAAACCGCGCGTTGTATAAGGACGGTCCTCAATCGCTTCAATCACAGCATCAAAACCTTTCTTGCCGCCGATACGCGCAGTGTCACCCACTTTCCAATCACGCGACTCTAAGTCTTCAACGCGATACGCCGGCGCTTTGTTGTCGAAAATTTTCGCGGCCCACTCTTGCATTTGTTGCTTGAGCATTAATGAGTGGCGCGCCGTAGCTTCCGATTTGTAAATTTCCGTTTTCACAGCACGCAATTGATACTCTTCGGAGCATTCGGCAAACGGTACGATCTTCATTTCGCTTGCGGTATAAGTGCGGTTACCGCGCTTTACAACAGCCTTAACATACTCGCCGTTCCATGCTTCAAGCGGCGTGCACGTGCCGGCTTTCAACTCTTCGACTTTGGCGGTTGCAGCTTGAGCGCGTTCAAAATATCTTGAAATCACCCCGTCGGTAAGCGCACGTGAGATGTGCAGTGAAGGTTCGCTGGAACCGGGGCAAGTACCGTTAAAATAGCCATGTACCACATCATAGCCGTGCTTCGCGATCAACCCGGTTTGTGTGTCAATCGCCTGTACACGCAAGCAACATTGACAATGTCCTCTGTGCGTGTGAGTGCTCATTGTTTACTATTTCCGTCAGTTTCGATTAAAGGGGTTGCAACACAACGACAATTGAAATGCTGCGGCGGTCTCGGCCGATTTCTTTCGGCAATCGCCTTTAGCAAACGGCGGCGATATAGAAAATCAGGTTCCAACCCAAACCAACGACGAGGCAAGCCAAAAGCCTCCCCAATGCGCGTTAGATAAACATCTTTGGCTTTCCGTGTGTACCCTTCGCGCGTGTGAGTGCTCATGCTTGAATCACTCCATAAAGGCTATTATGGCCTTTGTGCCAAATCTCAACATTGTTACGCAACTCGTAGCAGCAACCGTTCCTGTTGAGATGAGCAAGAAAGGATTCTACAGATTCAATAACTTGCACAAGCATCCCGGTAGTAATAACTTGCATGGTGCAGCCCTCGTTGCGTTTCAGTGTGGAGCTATCTTAGCCTGACGAGGTCGTCAGTGTAAAGTGACTTGCGTCACAATTTCTACTAACTGGCCATAATCGTTAGTCACCCATTTAGTTTTAGGAAAACCAACACAGCCGCCGCGCCACTCTTGCAAATAAGAGAACCACGTAAATACCCAAATCTCGCTTGTATGGGCTGCGAGGTATTCAAATAGGTACAAACGACGGCCGGTAAAAAAACGCATTTTCATAATGTCGACCTTTTCGTTCAGTGTGTTCATACTATACTGACGACCTCGTCAGGATACAAGAGGACCCCGTCACAAAAAAACGCCCCGGTTATGGGGCGTTGAAAAGGGAGCAATGTCAAATAATTATGCGTGCGGCTGACCATCACCAGGGTGATCCGCTTCCGATACAGGCGGCTTACGTTTGGTTCCTTTGGAAGGTGGCGTTGATTCAGGTGGCGTTGATTCAGGTGGCGTTGATTCACTGCTTAACACAACATCTTCAACGTGTGAACTTTCGTCGACAATGATGCTGCTTGTAGGCTCGCACATCAGCGCGGTACGTTCGGCTTCAACAGCAGCATTCTGCACCTCTTGTACGGCAGCCTCTAGGCGTTCAATCGCCTGCGAGCCTAACATAGCCGGTTTGGTATAACGTTGAATCAAGGCCAGCAACGCCGCACGTGCGGCTTGTATTCGTTCGCTCATAAAAAGGCTCCTTAAAGTGTAGATGAAAACGTCCGCAGGCTACCACATCTTCAAATCTGACGCCCCTGTCGATCAATAAGAAGGTGCCCATTGATCGCGCGGCCGTTCGGTTACAGGCGTCCAGCAGTATAAGCTGTCAGGATTCCACGGTAATGACATGTCGCGGATGTAGTAGCGCGTGTGGTGATTAAAATCATGCGAGCTACCATCAAGCATTTGTGCACGTATAAATGCTAACGCCGTCTTACGTAGATGAAAGCCCCTTTTCGATAGAGGCACCGCAACGCCTCGGCTGTTAACCCAGTACACACCGTAAGGACGTTTTAAACGCATCCCAGGCGATTGTTCAAGGCCGACAGGCTCTTCGGTCGGCTTAAAGAATCCTATATCCCCGCTGCTCATTGTTGCCCCCGGTTGTGCTTGTAAAACGCTTCAATGCATTGTTGCAAGTAGGTTTCTAATGCGCCGAATTCGGCTTGTGTACTGTCGGAAGGCACCCACAACTTAGGGCATATGTATGCTGACAAGTCTTTGCGGAAGGGGTGCCGACGCGGTAGATACCGATTCATGCACGCTACGCAGCCACCGCCCGACACGTAGCGTTGATCGACATGCCCTTGTTTGCAAGGCTTACCTGTAAAGAACTTTATGCGGCCCTGCGTGTAAGCCTGTTCGCGGGTGATTAGCTCGTGTGCTTGTGTGGTCATGGCGCGCTCATTAGTAGGTTCAATATCTAAATTGTCGTTTATTTACACGTGATAGTCAATCCGTATACGTTAGAGCCGGGGCCGCCGTCCCGACTATAGGCGTTTTTCATCCCCTTTTGGCTGTCCTATAAATGAATAGTTAGATATCCTTTTAACTTGCATCTTGTGTCTTCTTCTTCTACTAAATAAATATAAATTCGCATCAAGAGTAAACATCTAAATAACTATTCATTTATAGGACAGCCAAAAGGGGATGAAAAACGCCTATAGTCGGGACGGCGCGCAGGATGTTCTACGCTAACGGTAGGATTCGTTTCGTATGCTTGATGTGGGCGCGACGTAGCGCAGCGCTAACGCTAGAAACTAATAAAAACTAAATGGTGCAATATGTTGCGCTAGGCATTGTGGGTGTTGTAGGGTTAGACCCATGTCAACCCCAAGGCAACAACTTGCAAACGTAAACCCCGACGATGTGGACAACATCGAAGGTCCAACGCTGACCGCTAAACAAGATCGGTTCGCACAAGTGTGGGCGCGTACAGATAGCAAATCGGCAGCCTATCGTGAGGTGTACGCACACCCCAATACGTTGCCTAATACCATCTGGGTGCAAGCCTCACGCATCGCCGATCTTCCGCAGGTTAAGGCCCGATATCATGTGCTGCACGAGGAAGCCGCAAACGAAACGTTGTTGTCGCTGCGTGAGGCATTGCAGTGGCAGATCGACATCGCAACCGCGGACCCTAACGAGCTGGTGCGCGTAGTGGCTTACAACTGCCGCCACTGCCACGGTATTAACTATGAGTATCAATGGAAAGATGAGGACGAGTACGTTAACGCGTGTGTTGAGACAATAGACAACAAACTCAAAAAGACGCCAAGCGAGGCTGGCGGTTACGGCTTTGTTGGTAATCTTCCTCCGACACCCACGTGTCCACACTGCTACGGCCAAGGCATTGAGCACACATTGATTGCAGACACTACGAAGCTCACAGGGAAAGCGCGCAAGTTATATGCGGGTGCGGAGCAAGATCGATGGGGCGTGATTAAAATCAAGATGCACGATCAAGATGCAGCGTGGGATAAAGTGTTACGCATGCGCGGCGCGTATAACGACAAGCTCGACTTGCGCACCCCTCAACAACGAGCGGCTGAGACTGCGCGGCAGAAGTTGCCTGATGACATTACAATTGAAGATGCAAGCAAGGCTTACATCGCATTGTTAGGCTGACATGCTAGTCAGTGTTGCGCCCGGTCGGATAATCCTCCCGTATTCGTTGGCCGCACCTTCGGACGTTGTTATAGACGCCCCGCGTATTGTGACGCCCTACGCTATCGACTGGAAAAACCCCGATTACCTACCGATATGGAAGATACGCGCCGAGCGTCTAGCGAAGCTGCGCGCCGACGAACAGTTGTTGCAAAAGGTGCGCTTCTATTATCGCAATGGACACTTTGCGGATTTTATTAACGATTGGGGTGTGACGATTGACCCGCGTATCATCGGGCGGCCAACCATCATGCCTATGATGCTGTGGCCCAAGCAGCGCGCTTTTATCGATTTTCTCTACCGCAAGTGGCGCGAGGGTGACGACGGTACGTGCGTCAAGTCCCGTGATGTGGGTATCTCATGGCTTGCGATGGGTTTTGCTTCAACGTTGTGTATTTTCTACGACGATGTGTCTGTTGGCTTCGGTAGTGAAAAGGAAGACAAGGTCGACCGCAGCGGCGATCCTGACTGCTTATTCTACAAAGGCCGAATGTTCTTGCAATACCTGCCTGATATCTTCCGCGCAGGCTGGAACCTCAAACAGTACAGCGCACACATGCGCCTTACGTTCCCGCAGACGGGCTCGTCTATCACCGGTGAGGCCGGCAACAACATTGGACGCGGTGGTCGTAAGTCGGTTTATCTAGTAGATGAGTCGGCACACATTCCCAACCCAAAGGCGATAGACGCGTCATTGTCAGCAAACACGAATTCGCGTATTGATATGTCGAGTGTGTGCGGCATGGCGAACAGCTTCGCCGAACGCGCGCACAACCCAGCTATTGTGAGGTTCGACTTCTCTTGGCAGGACGATCCGCGTAAAGATGCTGCATGGGAGAAGAAGAAACGCGAAACACTCGACCCTGTTATCTTTGCGCAAGAATACGATAGGAATTTCACCGCGTCGATTGAAGGGCAAGTTATCCCTACTGAATGGGTCGCCGCTGCTATCGATGCTCACTTGTTGTTCGGCTTGACACCACAAGGTAACCGACGCGGCACACTTGATGTTGCAGATAGCGGAAAAGATGCTAATGCGTTTTGTATTGGGCGCTCGTTCCTCGTTGAGTCCGTGGAGTCGTGGCGCGGTTCAGCCGATCTCGATATCTACCATAGCGTAGAGCAATCGTTTTTGTTTTGTGATACGCACGGTATTCCTGAGTTTTATTATGACGCCGACGGCTTGGGCGCGGGTGTGCGCGGTGATGCTCGTAAGATTAACGAAGCACGTGCAGCCAAAGGTGGAAAGGGGATCACCGTACTTCCTTTCCGAGGTTCGGGTGAAGTGCACGAGCCTGACGTGATTGTGCTCGGTACCGAACGCACAGCGCTTGATTTCTTCGAGAACGCTAAGGCGCAAGCCTGGTGGATGCTGCGGCAGTATTTCCAATACACCTACCGAGCGGTTGAAGCGTTCAAACGTGGCGAGGTATGGGACATCGATGTAAGCCAATTTATCAGCATCGCCAGCGGCTTCACTTTGCGCGCCCGTTTAACGGTCGAACTGTCGCAACCGGTGTGGGCGTTGTCCAAAAACGGTAAGGTAATGGTCGATAAGTGTCCTGTAGGCACTAAGACTGAGGTGCGCAATTCGATAGCCTCGCCAAACCTCGCTGACGCCGTTATGATGCTGCGCGCGCCTCGCTACGGCGTCCTGTCTATCAACCCCGCCTTGTTGGCCGCAACTGCCGCTGTGCAGCTTGGCGCGAGGCGTTAGGAGCTTCAACCCATGTCTACGCCTCTTAATTGGTTACGCGGAAAATTGCGCGCATGGCTGGGCGTCCCCGTGGGAGCGCAGGACACGTCAAAGAAAGATGAACCGCAGCACATCAAGATTCACCCATCATTGATGGCGCAAACGTTGGTGAAAGCAGGCGAACAATACATCACCTATCGCAAGGTAGCCCCGCCGGTTCTGCCGGATAACGTGCGTGGCGCGTTTGTCTACGATGCGACAAAAGACCCTGGACGACTCGGGCCGCCGGTGCTGGCTATGGATGACGCACAAACCGCGCCGGCATGGGCTTACCTAAATCAAGCCAATTGCGGCATGGGTTTCCCTGGTTACGGGTATCTAAGCGAACTGTCGCAACGTAGTGAGTACCGCGCGCCAGTTGAAACGATTGCAAGCGAGATGACGCGCGAATTTATTGATGTCACTGTCAAGGGCAAGGCTAGCAAAAAGAAACGCGAGAAACGTGGCGAACAGGTTGCGGAAGATGAAGCGCTAGACGAGGGCTTAGAGGACAAGCTAGAACAAATGGAAACAGCAATAGACGAGTTCAAAATACGTGATCACTTTCGTCAGATTGCTGAGCACGATGGTTTTTTCGGTCGCGGTCAGTTGTTTATTGATGTTGATACCGGCAGCGCGAATCCTGACGACATCCGCCAACTACCGCTAATCGTGAGCCCTGAAACGATTAAGCGAGGTTCACTCAAGGGCTTTAAGGTGGTGGAGCCAATATGGACTACGCCGTACGCATACAACTCTACTGATCCCACGCGCGGGGATTTTTACAAGCCGTCGGCGTGGTTTATGATCGGCAAGCGCGTGCATGCTTCGCGCTTGCTCACGTTCGTGTCACGTGAGGTGCCGGACATTCTCAAACCGGCCTACAATTTCAGCGGTTTGTCGATGTCTCAGTTGATGGAGCCTTACGTGTTCCAATGGTTGCGCACCCGTAACAGTGTGTCGGACCTTGTGCACAACTTCTCTGTCATGGTCCTAAAAACGGACATGAACGCAGTATTGCAAGGTGGTGCCGGCGGTGCCGAGGCTGGCACAGGTTTACTAGATCGCGGCAAGTTATTTGTAAACACACGCGATAATCAAGGTTTGACGATGATCGACAAGAATCGGGAAGAACTTGTCGAAGTGCATGCGAGTCTTGCAGGACTCGACAAGCTACAAGCGCAATCACAGGAACATATGGCGGCCCCCTCGCATATGCCTTTGGTGAAGCTGACGGGTATTACGCCCGCCGGTTTGAATGCGGATAGCGAAGGTGAGATTCAAGTGTGGTACGACTGGATTCGCGCCGATCAGATTTTTTTCTACGGGCCGCATCTTAAGCACGTGTTAGATATTTTACAGTTGCATTTATTTGGCGAGATTGAACCGGCAATATCATTTACGTTTGTGCCGTTGAAAACGCCAACTGTCAAAGAACTGGCCGAGATTCGCAAGAGCAACGCGGAGACTGATGGTATATACATCGACAAGGGCGTTGTTAGCCCTGATGAAGTGCGGGAACGTGTGGCGGCCGATCCTGATAGCGGATACAACAATTTGTCGGGCGATGCTCCCGGACCTCCTGAGGCCGAGCTGATGCAACAGGAACACGCCCTTGGTCAAGAGGGAGCCGAGGCGGATCACGCACGCGGTAAGGAGATGGCGACGGTGCAGGCTAAATTAAAGCCCGCGCTGGCTAAAACTGGTAAGGGTTGACGAGGTCGTCAGGGGTGCGTTAGGGTGCGGATATGAGAAGTGTTGTACATGTACCACCCGGTTTCCAAGACCAGCACAAACCCCATATAACAAAGGTTGACGGCCTTTGGTGGGCTATCTGGCCGAATCATACTACGATGCCTAGCGATGACGATTTAGAACGCATATATCGCCCTTACACGAACAAGTTGAACGGCATCACCATGCCGCAACCCAAGTCACTGCTGTATGACCCGCACCCGGTGATTCAATGAAAGCAGGCGTTTACATCATCACTTGCTTAGTTAATCGAAACGTTTATGTAGGATCAAGTAAGAACTACAAAACGCGACTTTCTAACCATTTTAGTAGGCTGCGTGCGGGTGTCCACGCTAACCCGAAGCTGCAAGCATCGTTTGATAAATATGGGGCGGAGCGTTTTAACAGTTGTGTGCTGCTGATTTGTAAACCTGAAAATTTGTTATGGTTTGAGCAGCGCGCTATAAATGTGCTGCGGCCCTCTTTTAATATCGCTAAACACGCGGACGCCCCAAATCGAGGGCGGGTGTTTTCTGCGGAAGTAAGGGCTAAGGTGTCTGCACGTTTAAAAGGCAATACCTATACGCTCGGATATAAAGCAAGCGCCGAAACTAAAGCTAAGCTGTCAGCTTTGCGTCGCGGTAAAAAACTGCCGGCACGAGGTGCACTTAGCATCGAACACCGTGCGATAATTTCCCAAACTCATAAAGGCCGGAAACATTCGACGATTCACCGTGCGCGAGTTAGTGAGGCTAAACGCAAATGGTGGGCAGATAAAAAGGCGGCGGCATGCGCAAGTTAAGGGCTTCAACTAGAAAACCTATTGTTTGCGAGCCTGTATGGCCGAATCAGGGGGTTAAAAACTGGTACGACACAAAGCTCGTTGAAATGATCAACGAAGCCGAGCGCGGCTTGCGTAGCGCCCTCGCCTATCTGTGGCGCGATATCCCGCCGCTATTCACGCACGACGAAGCGCTCGACGTTGAAGCCGACGCGGCCGGCGTCATGTACGTTTGCGGCAATCGTATCTTGCTAATGCGCCGCACTGACGGGTTAGGCTGGGCATTTCCCGGCGGCAGCGTTGAAGAGAACGAGACCGCAGAAGCCGGCGCACGTCGTGAGGCATTCGAGGAAACATTGCACCCCTGTAATGGTTTGCTTGAGTTCGTCAGTATGTGGCGGCGCGACAAGTTCCACTTCGCTACATTCACAACAGAAGTTCCCGAAGAATTCACGCCAACGCTGAATAGCGAGCACGATGCTTTTGTGTGGGTAACTCCCTACGACGCAATGGACATGGAGTTGCACGCCGGATTACCCTTTACACTTGGCGAGTATGCGCGACGCCTTGCGCATGATGCCCCCAGCTCTACAAAGGCGCTGCAAGCGTTGCTCGCGAAGTGGAGCAAGCAAGTAATTAAACGGTTTGACCTTGCGTCGTTTGACCTTGCGAGTAACTTCGCATCTCGTAGCGTGATCGCTACACAAACAGCCATGATGTCGCAGCTAAAAAACGCAGGCTTTACCGTGGCGTTTAAACCTACGATGAAAAGCATGGAAGCATACAAGGCCGTGACCGCTGAAAACGTTGCGTTGATCAAATCGATTCCGCGCAAGTGGCATGAGCAGGTAGAACAGAAAGTTTGGAGCGCTGTACGCAACGGCTCCGACTTGAGCAAGCTATCGGTTGAGCTTCGCAAGGCGTACGGTTCTACAACTAAGCGCGCGGCGTTGATCGCTCGTGATCAAAACGCTAAGGCGAAAGCTACGATTGAACGGGTGCGCCAACAAGAATTAGGCATCACGCGCGGTATTTGGATGCACTCACATGCCGGCAAAGAACCGCGGCCTACCCACGTGGTGATGAATGGCGAGCAGTACAACTTGAATCAAGGCATGTACGATAGTGACGAGCAAGCTTATGTGCACCCCGGTGAGTTGATTTATTGTCGATGTTCCATGCGTCCTGTGATCGAAGGCGCGCAAGAATACGCGGATACCGACGACGAGCCGACAAACGTTATGCTGGGCGCTGCTCTGCGCAATGCGGAGCAAAACGTAGGAAAGCCGCGCGCTGCTGAGATGCGCGTCATACTGCAAGAGTTGTATGATGTGCGCAAACGTTGGTCTGGCGCTGACGAAATGCAGCTACGCACCGAGGTCATGGGTTTTTTGAACAGTGGGGTTTAATCATGTCGCGATTGACGCCGGAGCAAGCCGCCGAGCAATTGCTAGATACTGCCCAAACATTAGACGAGGTCGTCGGTGAAGGCATTGACACATTGCCGCGTGAATGGTGTCACGATTTAGACACGCGCGTTATGTGCTGTGAGTCTTGCGGCTGGTGGGTTGAATCGGATGAAATCGACGACGACGGCAACTGCGAGGATTGTGCAACATGAGATTAGCGAAAGTAACCTGCGTCAGCCCTAACGGCGCAACCGTTTGCATTGAAGCGACTGGCGAGCAAGGCTTGCGCATGGCGTTCGAGGAAGCCGCCCAAAGCGGCATCATTGGCGTGCTTGATTTAGACTTGCCGCCGATGGTTGACAACCCCACATCACCGCACCCTCGTGTAATGGCTATCGTGCCGGCAACGTGGGGCGTTGTTTACGATTGGGAACATACGGAGCTGTTGAAGTCATGAACCTGCACGACCGCGCCGAGTTCGAGAAGCAACTCACGCGATACCTAAGCGCACACAACACGCTGCGCGAGCATAACGCGCGGGTCGACCTTGTTAACTGGGTGGCCAAATACGCCGATGAACAAGTTGCGGCGACTGTGCGCCTTGCGTGGGGCGTGCCTACATCAATCGAAGACAGTTTAGGCGGCCCCTAGCATTCACCATAACGGCGCGCTACACTCGCGCCCCATGCTTGCCTTTGATCGCTCAGTATTAGATCGTGATGTGATTGCGCTGGATCGTGCAAGCGCGCGTACGTTTGACGCTGA